>Ga0074044_10005124_pt1 | contig 10725 bp, 9 predicted proteins | sample BogForMeECP23OM1_FD_94443 | JGI IMG/M metagenome (GOLD analysis project Ga0074044, IMG submission 94443) | Bog forest soil microbial communities from Calvert Island, British Columbia, Canada - Bog Forest MetaG ECP23OM1 | ecosystem: Environmental > Terrestrial > Soil > Wetlands ...
CTGCTCGGAATCCTCGGCGAGCTTGGGATCGACGTAGAAAACGACCGCCATGTCGCGCTTCTCGCCCGGCTTCATGGTCTGTTCGGTGAAGCAGAAGCAGTTGATCTTCTCGAAGTAGATGCCGACCGTCGACGGGCTGACGTTGTAGCCGGCTTGGCCGGTGGTGACGCGGGCAGCCTCGTTGGTCACCGCATAGTAGACGGTGACGACCTCGCCGAGCTTGACGTCAATCGTCCGGCGCTCCGGCTCGAACCGCCACGGCAGTCCGGTGCTCACGTTCGAATCGAAGCGTACCGTGATCGTGCGATCGGATATCTGCGTCGGGGCCGACTTCGCCACCTGCGTGGTGCCGCCATAGCCGGTGGTGCGGCAGAACCAGGAATAGAACGGCACCGCCGCGAACGAAAGGCCGACCATCGCCGCGACCAGGCCGCCGCAGAAAAACGCGACGACAAGATCACGGCGCGGCGTCGGCGGGAGATCCAGTTTCTGCGGGCTCATTCGCATTTCACAGCGCTTCGCAAGTCGCATTCACAACGGCCGGACCAGCACAGCCGGCCCCTTCACCAGCGTCACGATGTAGAACAGCACCACCAGCACGCCAAGCGAAACCGCGATCGCGATGGAACGCGCGCGGCGGGCGCGCTGCTGGCGTTCCGTAAGCTTAATGCCGGTCTCCGGTTTCCACTCGTGCTCGGCCTTGTTCTTTGCCTCCGTCATGGCCTCACTCATCATCGTTACGCCGCCAAAACTCATGCCGGCAAATGGCCGACGAGCCCCACCGACAGCCGATCAACCAGCAGCATGGCAAACAGCAGGAACAGGTGGAGGATCGAGAAGGCGAACATCTGCTTGCTCGCGGCATAGCCGCGTTGTTCGGCGCGCACCCGCAGCGCCAGCGCGATGATGGCGGCGCCGCTCGCCAAGGCCACGACGCCATAGAGCGCCCCGGCGTAGCCGAGCAGCCAGGGCGCGGCGCCGAGCGGCGCCAGGATGAGCGTATAGCGCAGAATCTGACGCCGCGTTTCCGTCTCGCCGGCGACGACCGGCAGCATCGGCACGCCGGCTCGCGCGTAATCCTCGGTGCGGTAGAGCGACAGCGCCCAGAAGTGCGGCGGCGTCCAGAAGAAGATGATGAGGAAGAGAACGATCGGCTCGATCGCGACGCTTCCCGTCGCCGCCGCCCAGCCGATGATCGGCGGCAGCGCGCCGGCGACGCCGCCGATGACGATGTTCTGCGGCGTCGTGCGTTTGAGCCACATCGTGTAGACGATGACGTAGAACGCGATCGTGAAGGCGAGCAGCAATGCGGCGATCGGGTTGACCAGGAGGCCGAGCACGACCACCGAGCCGACGGCGAGCGTCAGACCGAAGGCCAGCGCTTCGCCGGGCGCGAGACGCCCGGCCGGTATCGGTCGCGCCGCGGTGCGCGCCATGAGGGCGTCGATGTCGGCGTCGTACCACATGTTGAGCGCGCCGGCGGCGCCGGCGCCCACCGCGATGCACAACAGCGCGGTCAGCCCGATCACCGGATGCAAGCGGCCGGGCGCAATCAGCAGACCTACGAACGCCGTGAACACCACGAGCGACATCACCCGTGGCTTCATCAGTGCGACGTAATCGCCGACGCCCGCAATGCTGGGCTCGGCTGGCGCGAGGGTGACGCTCATCGGATCAACGGCAGCGTGTCATATTGGTGGAACGGCGGCGGCGACGGCAGCGTCCATTCCAGCGTCGTGGCGCCGGGGCCCCAGGGATTGGCGCCAGCCGGTACCTTGCGGGCGAAGGCCTGGATCACGCCGAAGAAGAACACCAGCGTGCCGATTCCGGAAAGGTACGAGCCGAGCGAGGAGATGTAATTCCAATCGGCGAAGGCGTCGGGATAATCGGCAATGCGGCGCGGCATGCCGGCAAGCCCGAGAAAGTGCTGCGGGAAGAAGGCGAGATTGACGCCGATGAAGGTGAGCCAGAAGTGCAGCTTGCCGACAAATTCGCTGTACATGTAGCCGGTCATTTTCGGGAACCAGTAATACCAGCCGGCGAAGATGGCGAATACGGCGCCGAGCGAAAGCACGTAGTGGAAGTGGGCGACGACGTAATAGGTGTCCTGCAACACGCGGTCGACGCCGGCATTGGCCAGCACCACGCCGGTGACGCCACCGATGGTGAACAGAAAGATGAACCCCATCGCCCACAGCATCGGCGTCTTGAACTCGATCGAGCCGCCCCACATCGTGGCGATCCAGGAGAAGATCTTCACTCCCGTCGGCACCGCGATCACCATGGTGGCGGCGATGAAGTAGGCCTGCACGCTCGCCGACATGCCGACCGTGTACATGTGGTGCGCCCACACGACGAAGCCGATGCCGCCGATCGCTACCATCGCGTAAGCCATTCCCAGATAGCCGAAGATCGGCTTGCGCGAGAACGTCGCCACGATCTGGCTGACCATGCCGAAGCCCGGCAGGATGAGAATGTAGACCTCGGGGTGGCCGAAGAACCAGAACAGGTGCTGGAACAACAGCGGATCGCCGCCGCCTTGCGGATCGAAGAAGGTGGTGCCGAAATTGCGGTCGGTGAGCAGCATGGTGATGGCGCCGGCCAGCACCGGCAGCGACAGCAGCAGCAAGAACATCGTCACCAGCTCCGACCACACGAACAGCGGCATCTTGTGCATGGTCATGCCGGGCGCGCGCATGTTGAAGATCGTGGTGATGAAATTGATCGCGCCGAGGATCGACGAGGCGCCGGCGAGATGGATCGACAGGATGACGAAGTCCATCGCCGGGCCGGGATGGCCGTACGTCGACAGCGGGGCATAGATCGTCCAGCCCGTTCCGGCGCCGTTGGCGCCCGGCTCGCCTTCGAAGAACATCGAGGCCAGCAACAGCGCGAAAGACGCCGGCAGCAGCCAGAACGAAATGTTGTTCATGCGCGGGAACGCCATGTCCGGCGCGCCGATCATCAGCGGGATCATCCAGTTGCCGAAGCCGCCGATCATCGCCGGCATGACCATGAAGAAGATCATGATCAATCCGTGCGCGGTGACGATGACGTCGAAGTAGTGCGTCTCGTGGAAGATCTGCAGGCCCGGAAACATCAGTTCGGCGCGGATCAGGATCGAAAAGATGCCGCCGATCAGGCCGGCAACCAGCGCGAACACCAGGTACATCGTGCCGATGTCCTTGTGGTTCGTCGAATAGACATAGCGGCGCCAGCCGTGCGGAATGGCGTGGCCATTGTCGTCGCCGTGTGCCGCATGTGTCATCGCATCCATTGTCAGTCCCTGCGTTGGCAACTGCCCCCACCCTAACCCTCCCCCGCTTGCGGGGGAGGGAAGGGAGGGGGAAACATTGTCACTGCGCCGGCGCGCCGGCCGTCGCCAATGCGATCGGCGGAGCGCTAAGGAGGCCGGCGTTCTTCTTCTCCGTCTCGACCCATGTGGCGAAGTCGGCGTCGTTCACGACCCGTACCGTGATCGGCATGAACGCGTGGTCCTTGCCGCAGAGTTCGGAGCATTGGCCGTGAAACAGCCCCTCGCTGGTCGCCTTGAACCAGGTGTCATTGATGCGGCCGGGAACGGCGTCGATCTTGATGCCGAACGACGGCACGGCGAAGGAGTGGATCACGTCGGCGCCGGTCACCAGCACGTGCACGACCTTGTTGACCGGCACCACCATTTCATTGTCGACGGTGAGAAGGCGCGGCTGGCCGGCCTTCAGATCCTTGTCGGCGACGATCAGCGAGTCGAACTCGAAATTGCCGTTATCGGGATAGTTGTAGCTCCAATACCATTGCTTGCCGGTCGCCTTCACGGTGAGGTCCGGTTTCGGCTCGTCGAGCTGCAGGAAGAGCAGCCGAAATGACGGCACCGCGATCGTCACCAGGATGATGACGGGAACGATCGTCCAGATGACTTCGAGCACAGAGTTGTGCGTGGTGCGCGACGGTGTCGGATTGGCGCGCGCATTGAAGCGTACGATGATGATGACGAGTAAAATGAGAACGAAAGTCGTGATGGCGGTGATGACCCAAAGCAGGAAATTATGGAAGGCGATGACGTCGGCCATCACCGGCGAGGCCGCGTCCTGCAGGCCGAGCTGCCAGGGCGACGGCTGTCCGACACCGGCGAATGCGGCTGCTGCGCTCGCCAACAAACTCCCTGCCGTCAACGCACATGTGGTCAAGCGTGAGAACACCGGCATCTGTTTCTCGGCTCCTCGTTCCGAATCAGTCCTGGTTACGTTTGCTCTTGCCGCGTGGACGCCGCGTGACGCAAAAACATGTATTTAAATACATGTTGCCGGCGCAACGGCAACAGCCCATCGTTGCCTGCTGCCGGCGGGGTTTTGTGCCACGGGTCTGGTCCTTGACGGGCATCGGCAGGATTGGGAAGCTCAGCCCCTCAAACCACAAATCGCGCGCTACCGCAATGCACCCGTCAGCCGCGGCACGTGACCATCCGCGACCATTCGTCCGCGGCCGCCGTCTGCCGCGCGCGGCGGGAAGCTCGCGTCCTTCGCGCGGCCACAATGGCTTGATTTTGATCCGTCTTGACACGGTGGGCTCGCCATGTAGGCAGGCTGCGCGGCGACCGGCCTGTCTCGGTGATTCGCGCCGGTAACCGTCGGGGGCGGCCCGTCCAGGGGAACACGATCATGGCGATCTTCGATGTCGGGCGGATGCGGCCAATGGCCTGGGCGCTCGCCGGCACCGCCATCCTGCTTGCGGCTGTCTCGGCGCCGGGCGGTCAAGCGGCCGCCCAGGGGGCGGTTCGCTCGGTCCACGGCGACTGGCAAATCCGCTGCGACACGCCGCCCGGCGCACAGGGCGAGCAATGTGCACTGATGCAGAGCGTGACGGCGGAAGACCGGCCCAATGTCGGACTGACCGTCATCGTACTGAAGACCACCGACCAGAAGAGCCGCCTGATGCGCGTCGTCGCCCCGCTCGGCGTCTTGCTGCCCTCCGGGCTCGGACTGAAGATCGACAACGCCGACGTCGGCCGCGCCGGCTTCGTGCGTTGCCTGCCCAACGGCTGCGTCGCCGAAGTGGTTATGGACGACAAGCTGATCGATCAGTTGCGCACCGGTCAGACCTCGACCTTCATCATTTTCCAGACCCCCGAGGAGGGCATCGGCTTCCCGATGAGCCTGAAGGGTTTCGGCGAGGGCTTTGACAAGCTGCCGTGATAGCGCCCGGGCCGCACGGCTCACCCGCCGGCGGCAATCACGAGATTGCGCCTTGCCTGTTATCGCATAGCCCTGTCACTGTCTTAATATCCCCAACGTCATCATGAAACGGGACGCCGCCGCCATGGACATCAAACAATATCCGGTGACGCATACCGAGGCGGAATGGCGCAAGCTCTTGACGCCGGAACAGTTCAGGATCATGCGCGCACACGGCACCGAGCCGCCCGGGAGCTGCGCGCTCAATCACGAGAAACGCCCCGGCACGTTTGACTGCGCCGGCTGCGGTCAACCGCTGTTTGCCGCCAAGCAGAAATTTGAGAGCGGCACCGGCTGGCCGAGCTTCAACGATCCGGTGCCCGGTGCGGTCGAGACCTCGACCGATCGCGGCTACGGCATGGTGCGGACCGAGGCGCATTGCAGCCGCTGCGGCAGCCATCTCGGCCACGTCTTCGAAGACGGCCCGCCGCCGACACATCTGCGCTACTGCATCAACGGCGTGGCGATGAATTTCCAGCCCGAGTGAGCGGTCATCCTCACGGCCGCTCATGCCCGCGCAAGCGGCGATCGCACGACCGGCGAATGTGCGCCGAATTCGTGAAACTTTGGCTTAAAATGCCGCGCCGCGGTCACGAAAGTGCAATGCCGCGCGGCAATCATGCCGCTTTAACACCCGATAAGCCGTGAATCATGCGCTGCTGAATCGCCGGAAAATTGCCCGATAATCGCCGGATATCCGCCGGACCTTGCCAATCGATGAGAACCGCACGGGAATCGGCCGTCCGCCTGCTGCAATTGATGATGATCGCGTCGGTGGTTTTGCCGACGGCGCTGTTCGCTTATGCCTGCTGGGTCAGCTACCGCGACATCAGCGCAGTCGCCGACGAGCGCATCGTTCGCTCGCTCGACGTCATGCAGGAGCAGTCGCTCAAGGTGTTCGAGACGGTCGATCGCACTTTCGCGGAAGTCAACGAGATCGTGCGCGGCATGTCGGATGACGAGATCCACGCGGCGCAGCCGCGCCTGCATCAGCGCCTCGCCGGCATCGTGGCGACCATGCCGCAGCTTCATGCCATTCTACTCGTCGGTCGCGACGGCCGGCCGCTGGCGGCGAGCACGCTCGCCGCCGTGCCGGACGGCGTCAACTTCAGCGATCGCGATTATTTCCAGGCCCAGCTCGACCGCGACGCCGGGACCTATGTCAGCGATATGCGCTCGCCGCGTCTGCCCGGCATCTCCACTGATTTCTTCGACCTCTCGCATCGCCTGGGATCGCCCGATGGCGCCTTCAACGGCGTTATCGCGGTGGCGGTGCGGCCGGGCTATTTCGAAGACTTCTACGCGTTGATCGGCCAGGCGTCCGGCGGTTTCTTCGCGCTGGTGCGCGGCGACGGCGCCTATCTCGCGCGTTACCCCGTACCCGGTGATCGTTTGCGCCGGCTCAGCCCGACGAGCACCTTGCGCATCGCCGTCGCCCAAGGCCTCGACCACGGCCTGTACACGGTCGACTCGGAGATCGACGGCGTTTCCCGGCGCATCGGCTTTCGCAAGCTGACCGGCTTCCCGGTCTACGCGCTCGCCGGCACGACCGACGCTGCGATCCAGGCCCAGTGGCTCTCGCGCGTCCGGGCTTATTTGATCGTCGGCGTGCCGGCCACGCTTCTGGTCCTCGCTGTGCTCTGGATCGCGTTGCGGCGCACCCAACGGCTCTACCAGGAGGCCGACCGCCGCGAGGCGGCGGAAGGCGCGCTGCGCCAGGCGCAACGGCTCGAAGCCATCGGCCAATTGACCGGCGGCGTCGCCCATGACTTCAACAACCTGCTCATGATCGTCAGCGGCAGCGTGCACCGGCTGCGCCGTGACGTCAGCGACGAGAAGCAGCTGCAACTTCTCGACGCCATCGCCAACGCGACGCAGCGCGGCGAGAGCCTCACCCGCCAGTTGCTTGCCTTTTCGCGGCGGCAGATGTTGCAGCCGAGCGTGATCGATCTTGCCGAGCGGCTGCCGGAGCTCAAGGAGATGCTCAGCCGATCGCTGCGCGGCGACATCGAAATCCGCGTGCTGGTTTCCAAGCGCCCTTGCCTCGTCAAGGTGGACGCCAGCGAGCTCGAGCTGGCGTTGCTTAATCTCGCCTTCAATGCACGCGATGCGATGCCGTCCGGCGGCACGCTGACCATCACGGCGAAGCCCATCGTGCTGCGCGGCAAGGCGGGCGAGGAGGGATTGAGCGGCGAATTTATCGCCATCAGGGTTGCCGATACCGGCGTCGGCATCCCGTCCGATGTGCTGCCGCGGGTATTCGAGCCTTTCTTCACCACCAAAGACGTGGGTAAGGGCACCGGGCTCGGGCTTTCGCAGGTCTACGGCTTCGCCAGGCAATCGGGCGGCGCCGCAACCATCACCAGCACGGTGCGGCGCGGCACCGCGATCACGCTGTTGCTGCCGCGGAGCTTCGAAACGCCGGCCAAGGAACGCGAGCCGTCAATCGCCGCCGCTACGGCGCTGCCCGCCGGCAAGGTGCTGTTGATCGAGGACAATGCGGAAGTGGTCGAGGTCGCCCGCGCCTATTTCACCGAGCTTGGCTACCGCGTCGAAGTCGCCGCGAGCTCGCAATCGGGCCTCGATCTCATCGAACGCGAAGTCGATGTCGATCTGGTGTTCTCCGACATATTGATGCCCGGCAGCATGAACGGTCTCGATCTGGCGAAGGCGGTGCGCCGGCGCTTCCCCAATGTCGTGGTGCTGCTGACGACCGGGTACAGTGCGAGCGCGCAGGACGCCGTGCGCCAAGGTTTCGAGGTGCTGCAAAAGCCCTACGATCTTGCCGCACTCAAACGCGCGCTGCGAGCCGCGCGCAAGACCGCAGATCAGGCCGTCGCGGATGCCGATCCGGCGCGGCGCCGCGCCGCGGGATGATTCGACCAATCTCGGTATGATGGCGCAAATACCGGCCACGGCAGCTAAAGCCGGATAGCGGCGGCGGATTTCAGGCATGGCCATACCAGAAGCGGCCAGGACCGGAGCCGGTAACGGTTCGGTCAAGGCCGCTCGGCTCCGCCAACACCCCCCGCTGAGCCGAATGTCACGATAAGCGCCTTGGCTCAAGCCGCCTTGATTTGAATCAATTGATCCGGCGGCTAAAGGCGTGGACCAGTCAAATTGCTTCCGGCGTGTTGCACCATAATATCGGGTTTGACCCGGCGTTGCTCGCTGAGCATCCGTGCATGCTGAGCATCTTTGGGTTCAGTTCGCCACCAACTCCCGGCCGCGCGTCTCCGGCAGCACCAGTGCGGCAAGGATGACGATGGCATAGGCAATGGCGGCAAAGATGCCGATCGCGGTGCCCAAGGTGACCGAGACCGACAGCATGCCGACCAGCGTCGGAAAGAACGCGGCGATGCCGCGGCCGAAATTGTAGCAGAAGCCCTGGCCGGCGCCGCGCACGCTGGTGGGAAACAGTTCGGTCAGCACCGGGCCCATGCCGCTGAAAATGCCGGAGGCGAAAAACCCAAGCGGGAATCCCAGCACAAGCATCATCGAGTCCGAGATTTCGGTTTGAGTGTAAGCCACCGCGATCAACAGCGAGCCGATGGCGAAGATAAAGAAGTTCTTGCGCCGCCCGATGGCGTCGCTGAGATAGGCGCTGACGATGTAGCCGAGCCATGAGCCGACGATAATCACCGCGAGGTAGCCGCCGGTGCCGAGCACGGTGAGATGGCGCTGGGTGCGCAAGAAGGTCGGCAGGAAGGTGGTGATTGCGTAATAGCCGCCCTGCGCGCCGGTGGCGAGGACGGCGCCGAGGATGGTGGTCGGCAGAAGGTCGCTGCGAAAAATGTCGAGGGTGCCGCGCCGCGCCGCCGACTCGGTTGCTTGCTTGAAGATTTTCGGCTCAGGCACCTTGGTGCGGATATAGAACACCAGAAATGCCGGCAAGATGCCGACAAAGAACAGCGCGCGCCAGGCGATCTCCTGCGGAAAGACCTGGAAGATGATGGTGGCGAGGATCGCCGCCGCGCCCCAGCCCCAGGCCCAGGCGCTCTGCACCGTGCCGACGGCTTTGCCGCGATCGCTGGCGCGGATGACTTCCCCGATCAGCACCGACCCGGCGGCCCATTCGCCGCCGAAGCCGAGGCCCTGAAGGCCGCGCACCACCAGGAGCTGCTCGAAGTTCTGGGTGAAGCCCGACAGAAAGGTGAAAAAGGCGAACCATGCCACCGTGATCATCAACAGCCGGGCGCGGCCGACGCGGTCGGCGAGCATGCCGGCGATCCAGCCGCCGAAGGCGGAAATCACCAGCGCGCTGGTCGCCAGCAATCCGGCCTCGGCATTGGTGATGTGCCACAGCGCGATCAGCGCCGGCACGACGAAGCTATAGATCTGCACGTCGAGCGCATCCAGCGCCCAGCCGCCGAAGCAGGCCCAGAAGGTGCGCCGTTCGGCGGTGCCGAGTTCGCGATACCAGTCGATCATGTTAGCCCCCTCCCTGGTCCGTCCCCGGCGTCCAAAAGAATACCTCTTCGCCGTCTTGGTCCAGTATCCGCAAGCCATCGGGGTTCTGCGGCAGGTTCAAAGTCTCGAACAGAGACCTGGCCTTGGCCTTCGCGCTTGCCAGATCGGACGCGATATGCGTGATCCGATCGAGCGTGGCGCGCGCGTTGTCCTTTTCGCGAATGCGGAAGAACTCGATCGTGAACATCATTCGCGCGGCCTTTCCGATCCGCCGCAAGCGTAGCGTGGATCGAGCGCCGGCGAAATCCGGGATCGGTCTGTGCGCCGCCGCGAGAAAACTGGGCGGGTGTCGTCCCTGTACTAGGGACTGCTCGCTTGACACGCGTCACTATTTATGATACGGTCGTTTATCTCGCTCATCGAGGGACGTCGCCGGCGACAGCCGTCCGATGGAGCGAGTGTGGTTCCTGCGGGCGGGGCTTGTAACCCCGCTCCCGGGCGGTCCGGGTATCGACCCCGCCGGCAGTACGACCGGCGCGCGAGGTGCTTCGCTTAAGCGCCATGGATGGTGCGGGTAACGCCCGCACCCGCCCGATGGCGTGAAGCGCGGCCTGGGCTGAGCCGAGGCGTTCGGTCGCCGAGGCAAGAACCGCGGTGGAGCGCCGGAAGGCGAGCGGGCTTCCGATAAAGCCCGCTTCCGCGCCCCGGCACAGGCAAGTGGCAACACTTCTCTGTGTGGCGCGGACCCAATGAACTTGCGCCTTTCGGCGCTCCGCTCCCCTCTTTCTTGCGCATGATCTTGTCCGAAAACCGGCAACCACTTTTCGGGATCATGCGGGGTGAGGGAGCAAACGAATCAAACAATGCTCGGGCGCGAACGCGTCGCGAGAACGAAGTTTTATTTCGTCATTCCGGGGCGCGGCCGAAGGCCGCGAATCCGGAATCCATAGCCACAGGCATTCGAGATCAACACGCGGCGACAGTTCTGCCAGGTCGGTGGTTGTGGATTCCGGGCTCGCCGTCTCGCGGCGCCCCGGAATGACGAGAGCGGCAACGCTCCCTCACCCCAACCCTCTCCCCGCAC
>Ga0074044_10005125_pt1 | contig 10725 bp, 6 predicted proteins | sample BogForMeECP23OM1_FD_94443 | JGI IMG/M metagenome (GOLD analysis project Ga0074044, IMG submission 94443) | Bog forest soil microbial communities from Calvert Island, British Columbia, Canada - Bog Forest MetaG ECP23OM1 | ecosystem: Environmental > Terrestrial > Soil > Wetlands ...
CGGGAGGTGGAGGCGTGCCGGCGCGAGCGGAGGCGCGGGCGCTACGATGCGGTGATCGACGTGCAGGAGCAGATCAAGGGTGCGCTGATCGCCTGGATCGCGCGCGGGCCGGTGCACGGCCCGGATCATGCCAGCGCGCACGAGCCGCCGGCCGCGCTGTTCTATCGCTACCGCCACCGCATCGATACGCGGCAACACCTGATCGTTCGCTGCCGGCAGCTCGCCGGCATGGTGCTGGGCTATCAGCCCGACGGCCCGCCGCGCTTCGATCTCACTCCGCCCACGGTCGACAGCGCACCCGAGGCGCCTTACGTGGTGTGCCTGCACGGCACGAGCCAGGACGAAAAGCTCTGGCCGGAACCGCACTGGAGGGCGCTGCTCGAGCACCTCGCCAACGCGGGCCTGGCGGCCGTGCTGCCCTGGGGCAACGACGCCGAAGCGGCCCGCAGCGAGCGCCTGGCCTCGGGCATCCCCGGCATGACGGTGCCACCGTCGCGCACGCTGCCGGAACTCGCCTCGCTGCTCGCCCGCGCGCTGCTTGTGGTCGGCGTCGACACCGGTCCGACCCATCTGGCCGCGGCGCTGGGGAGGCCGACGGTGGCCCTTTTCACCGCCACCAGTCCGCTGCTCAACGGCGCCGAACCGGAAAGCGCGCTGGCGCGGGACCTCGGCGGCCCGGGCAGGATCCCGGCGCCGGCGCAGGTGATCGCGGTGGCCGGCGGCCTGCTGCGCGCAACGCCGGTGTGCTGAATGGAACCGGCGCGCGTCGCCTACACGCTGCTCGGGACAGCTCTATTGCCGCTGGCGCCGCTGCGACTGTGGTGGCGAGGCCGGCGCGAGCCTGGCTATCGGCGCTGGGTCGGCGAGCGCTTCGGGCGCTACCACGGGACGGTAGCCGGCCCGACGTTCTGGATCCACGCGGTGTCGGTGGGCGAGACGCGCGCCGCGGCGCCGCTGGTCGAGCACCTCAAGGCCGCCTACCCGCACGCCGGCGTGGTCCTCACGCACATGACCGCGGCCGGGCGCGACACGGGTCGGGCGTTGTTTGGCGACGGCGTCATGCAGGCGTGGCTGCCGTATGACGCGCCTTTCGCAGTGGACTCCTTCTACGCCCATTACCGCCCCGCGGCCGGGTTCCTGCTGGAGACCGAACTGTGGCCGAACCTGATTGCGCAGGCGCAGGCGGCGCGCGTGCCGGTGTACCTCATCAACGCCCGCATGTCCGAACGTTCGGCCGCTCTCTATCGGCGCTTTCGCGCGCTCACCCGGCCGATGCTGCTGCGCCTGGCCGGCGTCGCCGCGCAGACCGCGGCCGACGCGGCGCGCCTGACCGCCCTCGGCGCCGCGAAGCCGATCGTCACCGGCAATCTCAAGTTCGACGTGAGCGCTCCCTCCGGCGCGCTCGAACTCTCTGCCGCCCTGCGCCGGCGCTTCGGGACGGCGCGCCCGACGTGGCTCGCGGCGAGCACCCGCGACGGCGAGGAGGCCCTGCTCCTCGACGCCCTGGCGCGGCGCGCGCTGCCCGGCAATCCGCTGCTGGTGCTGGTGCCCCGCCACCCGCAGCGCTTCGCCGCGGTCGCCGACTTGCTGCGCGCTCGCGGCATCGCGTTTGTCCGCCGCAGCGACGCTGCGCCGGTGCCCGCCGAGATCGGCGTCGTGCTTGGCGATTCGATGGGCGAGATGGCGGCGTATTGCGGCGCATCCGACGTCGCCTTCATCGGCGGCAGCCTGTTGCCGCTGGGGGGGCAAAACCTGATCGAGGCGCTCTCGGTCGGCACGCCGGTCGTGGTCGGGCCGCACATGTTCAACTTCGCCGAAGCGACTGCCGGCGCGATCGCCGCCGGCGCCGCCTTGCCCGTGGCCGACGCCGATGCGCTGCTCTCCACGCTGGGCGAGCTACTCGCCGATCCGGTCCGCCGCGCCGCGATGAGCGCCGCCGCGCGCAGCTTTCACGATACCCATCGCGGCGCTGCCGATCGGCTGTGGGCCTGGCTCGCGCCGCAGCTGCCCGCAGCCGCCGCGCTCAGCCGCCAAACGCCCGGTTGACCTCCTCGACGTCGGCCATGGAGAGCGTGCCGACGGCCTGCTTGAGCCTCAGGCTGCTGAGGATGAAGTTGTAATACGACTGGGCCAGATTGAAGCGCGTCTGGTAGACCTGTTGCTGCTGGTTGAGCACGTCAAGGTTGGTGCGCACGCCCACTTCGAGGCCGAGCTTGGTCGAGTCGTAGGAAACCTGCGCCGACACCAGCGCCTGCTTGAAGGCATTGATCTGCGCCGCGCCGCTGGTCACGCCGGTGAATGCCGTTTGCGCCTGCAGCTCGGCGGCACGGCGCGCCGCCTCGAGGTCCTGGCGCGCCTTTTCCTGGCCCGCTACCGCCTGCCGCACCTTCGACTCGATCGAGCCGCCGAGGTAGAGCGGCACGTTGAGCTGCACGCCGATCTGGCCCTGGCGCGAGTCGTTGGGCACAAAGGAACTGATCGTCACCTGGGCCGCGGCCCCGGCGTATCCCTGGTTGAAGCTCGCGACCAGATCGAGGGTCGGATAATGGCCGGCACGCTGGCGGTCGACCTCGAGCACCGCAATGTCGTAGTTCGACTGCGCGATCCGCACCTGGAAATTGTCGTGTAGCGCGGCCTCGATCCACGCCTCGATCGAGTTCGGCGTCGGCAGCTGCGGGTCGTATTTCGCCTCGAAGCGCCGGAGCTCTTTCGGCGGCCGGCCGATGATCGCCCGCAGCGCGGCGATCTTGTTGTCGAAATCGTTGTGCGCCGAGATCTCCTGCGCCACGATCTGGTCGTACTTCGCCTGCGCGTCGTTGGTGTCGGTGATCGTCGCCGTGCCGACTTCGAAGTTGCGTTTCGCCTGCGCCAGGTTCTCGCTGACGGCCGCTTTCTGGCTCTCGGTCAACTCGATGCTGAAGCGCGCGAGCAGCACGTCGAAGTACGCCTGCGCCACGCGGACGATGAGGTCCTCCTGCGCCGAACTGAGCACGTAGTCGCTCTGGCCGACGCTCTCCTTGGCCTCGTCGAGCGCGACCGAATTCTGCTTGCGGTACAGCGGCTGGCTCGCCGTCACCGCGTACTGGTATTGCGGAAAACGCTGCATGAACGCAAGCGACGGGTCGGTATGCAGGCGCTCGAAGAATTGCGTTTCGGTCGCGTTCCCGGAGAGGGTCACCGACGGCAGCAGGTTGGCGCGCGCCTGGGGCACGTTTTCCTGCGTCGCCACCCAGGTCGCGCGCGCGGAAGCCAGCGTCGGGTCGTTGGCGACCGCGTCGTGGTAGATCTGCACCAGGTCCTCCGCGGCCGCGGCCGGCAGGATTGCGCCCAAGGCGGCCCCGAGGGCGAGCGCGAGCGTGCGCCTCAGCATGCTTTAGAACACGAAGCGTGCCGGTTGCGGCGCGTTCTTGAGCGGCGCGATGACCGTCTCGAACAGATCCAGCTGGACGATCGCTCCCGGGGCGCACCAGCGTGCCAGCCGGGCGGTCATGACCGGCGCATCGCCGACGACTGCGAACAACCGCCCGCCGGGCTTGAGCTGCCTGAACCAGAAGTCGGGAAGAACCGGTGTCGAGCCGGTGAGCACGATCGCGTCATAGGTCTCGTCGCCCCAGCCGCGGGAGCCATCGCCCTTGGCGAGGCGGACATTGCCGATCCCGGCGCTCTCAAGGTGCGCCCGGGCTTCGGCGAGCAGGCGCGCATTGATCTCGACGCTGGTGACCTCCGCCGAGCGCCGCGCCAGGAGCGCGGTCAGATAGCCGCTGCCGGTGCCGATTTCCAGCGCCGTCTCGTCGGGCTTGAGCTCGACTTCCTGCACCACCCGCGCCTCCATCTTCGGCGTCCACATGTGCTCGCCGTCGCCCAGAGGAATCTCGAGATCCGCGAACGCCAGCGCGCGGTACTCGGCCGGCACGAATTGTTCGCGCTTGACCGCGAACAGCAGATCGAGCACCTCCTGGTCCAGCACGTCCCAGGTGCGCACCTGCTGCTCGACCATGTTGAACCGTGCCTGTTCGAAGTCCACGGGTTGCCCTTGCGCGTGGTAGACCTGCATGCAACCGGTCTTGTCGCGGGTCATTATCGCACGTCAATCGCCGGGGGCCGCCGCGTCCGCGGAGCCGATCCGGGCACGGCGCGCTGCGCCTCTGGCCTTCCGCCATTGCGCGAGCCGGTCGAGGTAAGTGTAGATGACTGGAACCACGACGAGCGTCAGCAGCGTCGAGGTGATCACGCCGCCGATGATCGCCCGTCCCATGGGCGCCTGCGTCTCGCCGCTTTCTCCCAGACCCAGCGCCAGCGGCAGCATGCCGAAGATCATCGCCGCGGTCGTCATCAGAATCGGCCGCAGGCGCACCTGCCCGGCGGACATGAGCGCATCGTGCAAGGATGCGCCGCCGCGCCGCGCGCGATTGGCGAAATCGACCAGCAGAATCGCGTTCTTGGTCACCAGCCCCATCAGCATCACGAAGCCGATCATCGACAGCATGCTGAGCGTCGTTCCGGTGAGCAGCAGGGCGAGCAAGACGCCGGTCAGGGTAAACGGCAGCGAGGCCATGATCGCGACTGGCTGGGCGAAGCTCGCAAACTGCGAGGCAAGCACGAGGTAGATGAAGATGACGGCCAGGCCGAGCGCGGCAAACAGCGCCGCCGTCGATTCCTCCGTGTCTTCCTGCTGTCCGGCGATGACGAAGCGATAACCGGGTGGCAGGGCCATGGTCTTGGTGATGTTTTTCACGTCCTCGTTGACGTCACCGGAAGCGCGACCCTCGGCGTTGGCGTAGAGCGCAACCCGCCGCTCAAGATTCTGGCGCTTGATGATCTGCGGACTGGTGCTGTCGACGATGTCGGCGACCTGGCGCAGCGGCACCATGCGCAGCTCGCCGCCCGGTCCGCGCTGGTCGGTCGACAGGTAGAGATTGCCGATATCGGACGCGAGCTGGCGACCTTCCCTGGGCAGCTGCACGTTGACTTCGTAGTTCTGTCCGTCCGGACCCAGCCAGTAGCTCACCGTTTGACCGGCCAGCAGCGGGCGCACCGTCGCCCCCACCTGCTGCACCGTGATGCCCAGGTCGGCGGCGACATCGTCGTTGAGCCGGATCGACAGCGCGGGATTGGCGGCCTTCTCGGATGTCTCCATGTCCGCGATGCCGGGCACCTTCGCGACTTTCTGCGCAAACTCGGCGATGAGCTTCTTCAGCGTTTCCGGGTCGGGCCCCAGCAGGTTCACCCAGACCGGTCGGTCGTAGCCCAGCGCGAGCTCGATGCCCGGGATCGGCCTCAGGGCGGCGCGTATGGCGCGCTCGAGATCCTTCTGCGAGCGGCTACGGGTCCCGCGATCGGTCAGTTTCAGGTTGACCCGGGCGTAGTTGCGCCCGTCATCGGTGCCTACCGAGGTCATGGCCAGCAGTACCTCCGGAAACTGCTTGAGCACCGCTTCCACCTCGCGCACCTTGGTATCGGTGAACTCCAGGCTCGTCCCGACCGGCGTGTTGAGGCGCAGCGAGATGAAGCTCTCATCGACTTGCGGCATCAATTCCTTGCCGATCAGCGGCAGCAGCGCAAAGCTGGCCAGAAAGATGAGCAGGGCAGCCCACAGAACGATGCCGCGATGGGTGAGCGTCGCCCAGCGCGGCCTGAGCGCGCTCCAGCTGCGGCTGCGCAACGCGGCCACGAGGCCAACGACCGGAACGTAGACACGGCGCGCGGTGTCCGCAAGCGCCCATTCGAGTATCCGCCCGTAGATCGCATGCACCCGTTCGATGAGCCCTTCGACGCGATCCATGAAGCGGCCCAGCCACGGGGCGCGGCTGAAGCGCGAGCCGGGCGGGTCGTGCCACACCGACGAGAGCATCGGATCGAGCGTGAAGCTCACGAACAGCGACACCATCACGGCAACCGCCACGGTTAGTCCGAACTGGAAGAAGAACTGGCCGATGATCCCGCGCATGAAGGCGATCGGCACGAACACCGCGATGATGGCGAACGTGGTCGCCATCACCGCCAGCCCGATCTCGTCGGTGCCCTCGCGCGCCGCGGCGAGATGCGTCTTGCCCATCATCAAGTGGCGCACGATGTTCTCGCGCACCACGATCGCATCATCGATCAAAAGGCCGATGCACAGCGACAGGGCCATCAGCGTCATCATGTTGAGCGTGAACCCGAACGCGTACAGCGCTATGAACGTCGCGATGACCGCGATGGGCAGGGTGAGCCCGGTGATGATCGTGCTGCGCCACGAATGCAGGAACAGGAACACGATCAGCACGGTCAGCAGCGCGCCCTCGAGGATCGTGCTCTTGACGCGGTCGATGCTCCTCTGGACCGCTTCGGCCTGGGAATAGACGATCCGCACCTCGACGTCGGCCGGGAGCCGGCCCTTGAGCGACACCAATGCCTCGTTCACGCTGCGACCGGTGTCGATGACGTTGGCGTCCTGCGCCTTCTCGATGTCGATGGTGATCGACGGCCGGCCGTTGACGCGCGAGATCGAATCGAGCTCCTTTTCTCCGTCAATGACGTCGGCGACCTGGTCGAGATAGACCGGCCCGCCACCCTGCTGGGCGACGATGATGCGCCCGAATTGCGCCGGATCCTTGATCTTGCCCTCCACCCGCACCACCGCATCGTTCTGCCCGCGGGTGACCCTGCCGGCGGCGACGTCCTGGTTGGCATTCTGGATCGCGGTCATGACCTGGTCGATGCCGATGCCGAGCGCGGTCAAGGCGGAGGGCTTGATCTGGATGAGGATCTGCCGCGTCACGCGGCCGTTGACCCTGACCCGCGCCACGCCGGGGATGTTCTCGAGCGCCTTGACGATGGTCTGGTCCGTAAGCGAGGTTAGTTCGCGCAGATCGACCGTGGGCGACAACACGGCGAGCGACTCGGTGGGCCTGTCGTCGTCGATCTGTTCGCGCACGATGAGCGAATCCTTGACGTCGCGGGGGAAGCCCGGGCGCACGGCGGCGATCTTGTCGCGCACGTCCTGGATCGCGCGCGGCGCGTCGGTGCCGAGGCGGAACTCGACGAACACCTGGCTCTGTCCTTCGCGCGAGTTGGAGTAGATCCGCTTGACGCCGGAGACGGTATTGGCCGCGTATTCGATCGGCTTGGTGACGTCCGACTCGATCACCTCCGGCGAGGCGCCCGGATAGGCGGTCAGGATCAGCACGTACGGCAGCGTGACCTCGGGCATCTGCTCGACGCGCAGCCGGGCATAGGAGAACAGGCCGAGCACCACGATGCCCGCCATCACCATGGTGGCAAAGACCGGGTTGTTGATCGAGACTCGGGTGATCCACATCGATGTGCCCTCGGGTCAGCGCGAAGCCCCTGCGCCGCTAGCTCGCGCCCACAGGCTTCGGCGCGGCGTTGTCACGCACCAGAGCCGGCATGCCCGCCTTCAGGTTGTCGAACGGCGCTGCCAGTACCGGAAAGGCGGGGTTGAGCACCGTCTTTATCTCCACCCGGCCGGCCGTGACATCGCGGTTTCCGACCGTGACAATGCGCCGCGCCAGCTTGCCGTCCTCGATGGTCCAGACGAAGGCCTGGCCGGCCTCGGTCCGGATCGCCACCGCCGGCAGCGTCGGGACCGGCGCGCCGGCCGAGAGCGTCACCCTGCCGGTGCCGAACATGCCGCCGCGCAGCTCGGCATTCGGATTGGGAACGTGAATGAACACCAGGATCGCCCGCGTGCCCGGTTCGGTCGACGGATTGATCCGCTCGATCAAGCCGGGAAAGCGCCGCTCGCCGAAGCCGTCGATTGCCACGTCGACCTGCATGCCGATGGCGAGCTCCGGAATGTCGTTGGCCGGCACCATCGCCTGCAGCTCCATCTGCGCCAGATCGACGATGGTGGCCAGCGGCGCATCGATGGCAACCTTCTCCCCGGGCTGCACGTGACGCTTGGCGACTACCCCGGACAGCGGCGCCGTGACCACCGCGTAGTTGAGCGCGCTGCGGGCGAGCTGCACCTGGGCCTCGTTGGACTTGAGCGCACCCTGGGCCACCGACAGGTTGCTCTCGGCGCTGTCGTAGGCGTTCTGGGAAATGAACTTCTGCTTGAGCAGCAGCTGGTTCTGGGCGCGCGTCTTCTCCGCCAGCGCGAGCTGGGCGCGACTCGATTCGAGGGCGCCCATGCGGTCGGTCAGCCGGGACTCGAGGTCGGCCGTGTCGAAGCGCACGATGACCTGTCCGGCCTTGACCGTTTCGCCCTCGCGCACGGTCACCTGGCGGATCTCGCCGGCGACTTTGGCCGTGACGGTGGTCTGGTTGACCGGCTGCAGCGTGCCGGAAAGCGGCAGCCAGCGGGTGAGGGCATGGGGCTCGACGTGCGCCAGATCCGAGGCCACGAACTCGAGGGTCACCGGCGCCTTGGGATCGGTCACGGCGTCTGGTCCGCTCTTGCTGGCCCGGAGCGCCACGCTTCCAGCCAGCGCCACGAGCAAGACCAGGGCGGCCAGGCCGCCCAGCGTGCGCCGCCGCGTCAACCATCCTGCCATCTGCCAACCTCTCCCTGTGGGTGCCGCGCCGGCGCAAGCCCGGTCGCGACCGCGACCGGACCGGCCCCGTTGCCGTGCACCGTCTTGGATGCGGGCAACGGCCGCGCCGGATTCGAAAAGTGCGCGACTCTAAGCCAGTCCGCGGCGCCCGGACAAGTTGGAAGCGACGAAACGCCGGGCGGCGGCCGGCAAGCGCGATCTTCGCCGACAGGCCGCCGGGGAGGCTTGCCCGCTGCGGCGGCGCCGCAGCGAATTGACAGCCCACACCCGGCCGGAGGATAATTGGCGGTTCCGCTGGACGTTATTTTACCTGTTCGCCTGATCGCCACCGTTTCATTTACCCTTTCTGGGAGGAGATTCATGACACTCAACCGCTCGCTCGGGCTTTCGCTCGTCGCCGCGGCCTTGCTGACGGTCTACGGATGCGGCAAGGAAGAACCGAAGCAGCAGGCCGCCGCGCCGGCCGCTACCCCGGCCGCTGCCCCGGCCATGCCGGAGATCGTGGTCAAGATCGGGCATGTCGGCCCGACCACCGGCCCGCAGGCGCACCTGGGCAAGGACAATGAAAACGGCGCTCGCATGGCCATCGACGACGCCAACGCCAAGGGCATCGTGATCGACGGCAAGAAGGTCAAGTTCGAGCTCGATGCGCAGGACGACCAGGCCGATCCGAAGCAGGGGACGATCGTGGCCCAAAAGCTGGTCGACGACAAAGTCGCCGGCGTGGTGGGCCACCTCAACTCCGGCACCTCGATCCCGGCCTCGAAGATCTACAACGACGCCGGTGTTCCCATGATCTCGCCCTCGGCAACGAATCCGAAGCTCACCTTGCAGGGCTTCAAGGACGTCTTCCGGGTCATGGCCAACGACGTGCAGCAAGGCAGCGTCATCGGCAAGGAGGCCGTTACCTCGCTCGGGGCGAAGAAGATCGCGATCATCGACGACAAGACCGCGTACGGCGCCGGTCTGGCCGACGAGACCGAGAAGGCCGCCAAGGCGGCCGGCGCAACCGTGGTCGCGCGCGAGTACACCAACGACAAGGCAACCGACTTCAAGGCGATCCTGACCAAGATCAAGGCCAAGAACCCCGACGTGATCATGTACGGCGGGATGGACGCGCAGGGCGGCCCGATGGTCAAGCAGATGAAGGAGCTCGGCATCAAGGCCAAGTTCATCGCCGGCGACGGCGTGTGCTCGGCGGAATGGCCGAAGCTCGCCGGTGGCGCCGCGGAGGGCCAGTATTGCACCCAGGCTGGCCTGCCGCCGGACAAGATGCCCAACGCCTCGGACTTCGTCACCCGCTTCACCGCCAAGTACGGTCCGATCCAGGTCTATGCGCCTTACTCGTACGATGCGGCAAATACGCTGATCGCCGCGATGAAGCAGGCCAATTCGGTCGATCCGGCGAAGTATCTGCCGGAACTGGCGAAGATTTCCTATGACGGCATCACCGCCAAGATCGAGTTTGACGAGCACGGCGACACCAAGAACGGCGCCATCACCCTGTATACGGTGAAGGATGGCAAGTTGGAGCCCATGGCCATCAACGTCGGCGGCAAGACGGAGAAGGTCGCGGCCGCCGAGGCACCGCCCGCCGCTGCTCCCGCTGCGCCGATGGGCGAGATGAAGAAGGACGAAAAGAAGCAATAGCCGGAACACAGGCCTGCCAACGGCGCCCTCGGGGCGCCGTTTTTTTTCCTCCGCTTCCGCCCAGGGATTGCTTTCGCGGCCCCGCGCAGTGGAGAATCCGGACACGACCGGCGGCCGAGGGGCGGAAAGGGGTTGCGCGTGGACATCTTGCTGCAGCAGCTGATCAACGGCTTGACCCTGGGCAGCGTCTACGCGCTCGTGGCTCTGGGCTACACGATGGTGTACGGCATCATCGGCCTGATTAACTTCGCTCATGGCGAGGTGGTCATGATCGGGGCCATGGTCTCGCTCTCGGTGGTCACGGCGCTGCTCGGAACGCACGTCCCGCTGCCGCCCGCGGTGCTGATCCTGGCCGGCCTGGTGGTGGCCATCCTGGTTTGCATGGCGATCGCGTATGCGATGGAGAAGATCGCCTATCGGCCGCTGCGCAAGGCGCCGCGCCTGGCACCGCTCATCACCGCCATCGGCATGTCGATCATCCTGCAGAACATGGCGCTGATCATCTGGGGGCGCAACTACCGTACCTTCCCGACGATCTTCCAGCCGACGCCGTACAACGTCCATGGCGCGTCGATAA
>Ga0074044_10005126_pt1 | contig 10722 bp, 9 predicted proteins | sample BogForMeECP23OM1_FD_94443 | JGI IMG/M metagenome (GOLD analysis project Ga0074044, IMG submission 94443) | Bog forest soil microbial communities from Calvert Island, British Columbia, Canada - Bog Forest MetaG ECP23OM1 | ecosystem: Environmental > Terrestrial > Soil > Wetlands ...
AGATGGCAGAGCCGGTCGGCTTCTACACCGACACGACGGTCTGCATCGGCTGCAAGGCGTGCGAGGTGGCCTGCCACCAGTGGAACGCGTTGCCGGCACGGAATGGGGGCGAGGTGCCGCTCTCCGGCCTAAGCTACGACAACACGGTCGCGCTTTCGGATGTCGACTGGCGGCATGTCAAGTTCATCGAGCAGTTCAGTGCCGATCGGACTCGGGCGAGCTGGCTGATGATGTCCGACGTGTGCAAGCACTGCGTCAATGCGCCCTGCCTCGAGGTCTGCCCGACGGGGTCGATCGTGCGCACCGAGTTCGACACGGTCTACATCCAGGAGCCCGTCTGCAACGGCTGCCGCGACTGCATCACGGCCTGCCCGTTCGGCGTGATCCACGTCAGCGCCGAGAAGCACATCGCCCAGAAATGCACGTTCTGCTACGACCGGCTCCAGAACGGCCTGGTGCCGGCGTGCGCCCAGGCCTGCCCGACGCGGTCGATCCAGTTCGGGCCAATCGCCGAGCTCAAGCAGCGCGCCATGGACCGCGTCAGGCAGTTGCGCGGCCAGGGCGCGAGCTCGGCCTATTTGTACGGGGCGGACACGAAGATCCTCGGCGGCCTGAATGCGTTCTATTTGCTGATGGATTCACCGGAGACTTACGGGCTTCCCACCGCGGTGCAGGCCCAGGTGCCCAGCCGCTCGGTCTGGCCGGCTTCCGTGAAAGCGATCGTGGCCTTCCTGGTCATCGCCTGCGGCGCGTTTGTCTCGTTCGGCCGGCGGAAACGCGAGGTTGCCATGACGGAGGGCAAGGGAGGCTCGAGCCGATGAACCTCGAGCTCAACATCTCCGTCGCCGACCCCCAGTGGCATGGACTCATCGTCTGGTACTTCTTTCTCGGCGGGATCGCGGCCGGGGCCTACGTGATGGCGGCCCTGGCCGACCTGTTCGGTGACACCGACGATCGGCCGGGCGTGCGCGTGGCCTATTACATCGCGTTTCCCCTGGTCGGCGTGTGCGGCCTTCTGCTGACGATTGACCTGGCCCGGCCGGAGCGGTTCTGGCACATGCTCATCCAGTCGAACACGGGCTGGCCGATGTTCAAGTGGTGGTCGCCCATGTCGGTCGGCTCGTGGGGGCTCTCGGCCTTTGGCCTGTTCAGCTTCGCCTCGTTCGTGGGCGTCCTGGCCGAGGATGGCTGGTTGGGCCTGAAGCGGTTTTCACCGCTGGCCTCGCGGCTGCGGACCGGGCTGACCGGCCGCCTCTTCGCGCTGGGGGGGGGGCGTTATCGGCCTTCTTTCTGGGTTCCTACACCGGCGTTCTGCTGACAGCCAGCAACCAGCCGGTCTGGGCGAACACGACCTGGATCGGCGCGCTGTTTCTCGCTTCGGCGGCCTCGACGGGCATCGCGGCAATGGTGCTGCTGGATCGCTCGCTCAAGCTCGACATCAAGGAATCGGTGATCGAGCACCTCGAGCAGCTTGATTCCTGGGCGATCGTGCTCGAGCTGGTCATACTGGCGATCATGGCCATCTCGCTTGGGCGACTGTCGCTGTTTGCATTCGGCACCTGGCCGGGCCTGCTGATTCCTGCGTTCGTCGTGCCCGTGGGCCTGATCTTTCCCTTGCTCGTGAAGCGCTGGGCGGACACTCGGTCCGCAGTGACAGCTTCGGTCTTCGTGCTGGTGGTGGTTTCGTTCTCCGCGCCGCGGTGGTCGGAACGCCCTTGCCAATCCTCTCTCTCACCACGGTTGGCCGATGATCCATCGTCCCTGCGAGCTGACCCTGCTCGTCGTTCTCGGCATCATGCTCGCCTCGACGCTCTGCGGCTGCACCAGCCCCGAGGACGGCCGCCCCCGCGGCGGCGGCCCGGGCGCCGACGGCGGCAACTACCGCGGCAAGCCAATCCACGCCCCCAGCAAGATCGACGGGACGAAGCAGGTTCCAGATCCGTTCCTGACCCGGTAGAGTGGGTGAAACCCACGAGTATCATCTGATGGTAGAGTTTGAAACAGGTTATGCGAACGTCCGCTTTGCGGCTTTCAGGGATTGCCGTGAGTTTTAGCTGGATCGGGAAATCGAGGAAACGTGTCGAGGAAACCACGGGTACCCGACCCGATCTTCCTGCGTCCTTGACCGCCGCGCTGGCCGATCTCGATCGCTGGACTCTCCCCAACCCGGATTGGGAGCCGCTCCGCCTGAGGATGGCGATGGTCCTGAAAGCGGCCTTCGCGACTGGAGGGTCGCCGGTGCCGTCTCTGGAGCCGGCAGACGACCAGACGGCGTTCCTACTCGAAAGAATCCGCGAGGGGTGGAGTGAAGGCGTCCCGGCTGTCCGGGTGGTCGCTCCGGCACTCGACCGGAAGAGCCTGCTCGCCCGGGTCAAAGCCCTCGACGATTGTGCGGACCGGGATCATTTGCCAGCCCAGCGGTTTGGCAAGGTCCTCGCGAGCGAGCCAGCGCGGATCGCCGATTGGGCCGGGTCCATGCTCATCCAGGGTGAACAGAGTATTCTGCCCTCCCTCCAGCAGTTTGATGTTGAGCCCAATTATGCCCTCTCGACCCTTCGCCTCAGCCTGCTGGGCGAGCTGGGAGACTGGTCGAATCGGGCCACTGCGAAGCCTTGCGAGTCGAGCTGGCCGCACGGCGACTGTCCGGTGTGTGGTGCCAGCCCGGCCCGCGAAGCGTCCTGATCCCTGGCCCCGGCGATCACGCCTGAACCAATCCGATCAGAATTGTATCTTTCTTCCTTGAGTCAATCGCCAAGACGGTTAAAATCAAGCAGTCTACCCCAGCTTCGCGAACAGTATCCGGCAACTTGTCCCTCCGCTCGCTGTCCGCTCGGCTCGAAGAGGTTCCGTAATGCTGAACTTTACGACCAACGAGGCGGGTGGCGTGCTGATCATCGCCTTCGAGCCGACTGACGAAACCAATTACGACTGGCAATCCACCCAGCGCGATTGGCTGTACAAGCTGATCGAGTCGCGGGAAGATCCGCGGTTTGCGGTTGATCTGAACGAGGTGAGCTACCTGGCGAGTTCGGAAATCGGCTTCCTCGTGACGATCAAACGAAGGATCGACCGGCGGAAAGGAAAGGTCGTCTTCTTCGGGATCAGCCCCTATCTCCAGGACATCTTCCGGACGATGAATCTCAACCGCGTTCTCGACATCGTCGAATCCCGCAGCGATGCCCTCGGCAAGCTGAAGTAGCGAACCTGACATCGTGATGCCGGCGCGTGTCGCTCATCACCGTGCCGACACCGTCCGCGCCGTGGAGTTCGCGGCCGCGATCTGGCCCGGCGGGCCGAGCCGGTCGTAGATCCGGAGCTGAAGCTGACCCGGCTCGGGATTGGCAGGTATCAGCGCCACGGGATCGCGCTGGCCGACAAGCTGGCGTACCACCGCCGAGTAATTCCAGTGTCCGTCCAGGTGGGGTTTGCGGGCGATGACCCACCGCAGAGTCGAATCGGCCGGGGCCTCGTAGACATTGGCGAACCGATAGCCCGGCCGCCGGCTGAAATACAGCGACCAGTCCGTGAGGTCGAGGGCCCGCTCGTCGCCCCCGGCGTTCTGGGCCAGCCAGGCGCCGGCATCGCGATAAACATGGAAGGGTCCCGGTATCAACTGCCCCGAGCCGTGCAGCCGGGGCGCGACGATCAGAACCGCAAGCAAGACCGCCCAGACCGCGGGACCCGGCCGGAGCCGTTGCTGGGCCGCTCCCAGCCAGTCTCCTGGAATCGAGATCCTGGCCATCAGCCAGGTCAGGCCATGCGCCGCGGCAAGGATCAAGATGAGTCCCGGAACCAGACCGTGACGCACCGTGCAGTATCCGCTTGTCGCGTGCAGCCTGACGAGCCCGATCGCCGACGCCAGCAGCACGACCCCGAAGAACAACCAGGTCCGTGCGCGCGCGGGACCGCGCGGCATCACGACCAGCCCCAGCAGGGCCAGGGGAACGAGTGGCGTCTAGACCACCCCACGCACGACTTTGACCATCCTTTCCGTCGCCAGGCGGTAGGTCTCGAGCGTGGTCTGGTCGGGAGGAAGAGGCCGTTCCCGCTCCAGGGCCTGGGGGTGCGAGCCCGGAGCCAGACCGAGCACCCGCGCGATCGCGGGCTTGGTCCCGATGCTCCCTTTCAAGGCCATGTAAGGACCGGCCAGAACGAGCGAGCCGAACACCAGGAACGCCACCGCGGCCCCCCACCGCGGCCAGTTGATTCGCGTGGCGCGGTGCAGAGGCAAGACGCCCAGGGTCAGCACCATCGCCATCGGCAAGAGAAGTCCCTCGGGGCGAGACAGGTATGCCAGCACCCCGAAGCTGATCGTCAGCGGAAGCCAGAAGAATCGGCCCTCGCGGAGAAACCGGATGGCTGTCCAGAACCCCCATGTCCAGAAGAGCAGGAACGAGCTCTCGCTCAAGACATTGGCCAGAATCGAGCTGCACAGCGGGTTGGCCATGACCAGCAGGCACCCCAGCCACGCGGTCTCGTCGCCGAAGGCGTCACGGGTCAGCAGGTAGAGCGGAATCACCAGCAGCACGATGCAACCGAAGGCCAGCGCAACCGCCGCTCGCTGCCAGGAAACCGGCCCCTCGCCGCCGACCAGCCCATGAGCCGCAACAATCCCCAGAGGATGAAGCGGATGATCGATCGAACCAACCAGGCCGTCTTGCCAGTCTCCTCGATTGATCTGCTCTGCCTGGCGGATGTACCGCAGCCCGTCGGCAAAACTGGCCTCGGTGTGCCGGAGCCCCCAGCTCATGAGACCGGCCGTCACCGCCATCAAGAGACCGATCCGGATTGCGTGCTGAAACGACGTCACGACGGTCCCTCCAATCGCTGGCAGTCAGCCGGTCCGGACAATACTTACTTCCGGGTTGAAGCTGCCCGACCGCCGACCTGCCCAACCTCCGATGGCATCACATGAGTCCGCGACCTCTCGCCGCGCCAGACGTAGACCGTCAGAGGGGGAAGGCCCTCCAGCGGCAAGCCATCCAGCCGTACCAGCGCCGGATCAGCCTCGATGGTCGAGAAGATCGAGGGATAGGCGCGATTGAGCCCCGGCACGGCAGCCAGAAACCCGGCAGGAAATGCCGCGGTCTCCAGGACGACCACCGCGTCAAACCGAGGCAGCCGCCGGCGCAACTCTTCGGCAGACTCTGCCGAGAGATCGTGGAGCACGAAACAATCACTCGGATCATCGCGTAATTCATTGATCAAGCCAGTCTTGCAAACATTCCAGTCCGCGATATTGCCGACATTGGCCAGACTGGCCACACCGTACCGGCTGACGATCTGGTCGATCAGTCCCCGCGCGGCCCAGCAGGTGGTCGATGCAGGCTCGCCCACCACCCCCGCGATCGAGGCAGCCAGGCTTGCCGCAAGCGCCGCTCCGATGGCAACTCGCGGCCTGAAGGTCAGGCCGCGGAATGCCTGTGCGAGAGCACCGCCCAGAGCGACCGCAATCGACGGCAAGAGAGGGAGCAGAAAACGGGTGTCGAAATAAGCGGGAATCATGAGCGCGCCGGCCGCCACCAGCGTGCTGGCAACGACCAGAACGCAAAAGCGCGCTGGAGACGAGCAAAGTGCGGCCGTTTCCGCGGTCTCGAAAGTCGGCTTGGACCCACGCCCGATCGAGATGCCGAAACCCACGACTCCAAGCATCACGATCAAGGGCCAGCCCGGCAAGTCGCCAAGAATCCGCCCCAGCCGATCCCAGGCGGGAACAATCTGCGACCTTCCCTCCGCCAGGAGGTTGTAGCGTGCGGAAAAGGCCCCAAACTGTACGGCCGCCCGGGCGTTGCAAGCGTACCAGGGCCCGGCCACCGCCAGACACGTGACCATCGCCCAGCCCAGAGCTCGCTGGCGCAGGGACCGATCGGGTCCGGGCCGGAACACCCACCAGAGGAACGGAAGGGAGGCGCCGGCCAGGAGCAACACCGCGGTCAACTTCGTCAGCAGGGCCAGCCCGGTCGCCAGCCCCAGCGCGATTCCCGTCTGCCGGCGAGGCCAATCCACCAGCCTCCCGGCCAGCCCCAAGGCCAGCAAGACCCAGAACGCCAGAAACGTCTCGACCATCACCTTGCCGCCAAAGGACAGGGCGCGGGGAGACGCCAACAGGAACCCCAGGGCCAGCAAGCCCGCTGCGGGACCGTGGTATCGCCGGGCCAGGCCGACAGTACCCAGCGCCAGCAACAAAAAGGGCACGACGCTGGAGTAAGCCATCAGCATGTCGATATGCGACCGGCCTGTGAGCAGAGCTCCCAGCGCGATCCAGCCGACCAGTAGCGGTGGTTTCGGCTGCTCCTTGATGAGCCTGGCAAGCAGCCGCGGAATGACCGCAACAGTGGTTCCGGAGCTTGCATATCGTGCATCGGCCAGTCCCCGGCGGAGATAATCGGCATCGTCCCAGGCCAGGTTGCCGTGCCGCACGAGCACAAGACAGATCAAGAGGACCAGAGACGAGGACAGCAGGATCCAGGTCAGGATCGTCGCGGGCGATCGCCGGTGTGCCCAGATGAATCCTGCCTGGTCGTGCATCCGCAGTCCCTTCCCTGAGATCGCCTTATCCCCGACGGGCCGGCCCGAGTTCCTTTCCGGCACGATCGCAGGCGGATTATAGCGGATCGAGGGTTGGCCGCAACCTCGAAGAACACGCGGTCTGTGGCCAGCGAGTCGTGTCTCGTAGTTGACGTCATTGCCGGCGGGAATCTGGCGCTGGCGTCGATCCGGTTCGGGCCAGCTTCCCCGACACCTCAAAGATATGGACCTGGGCGATGCCTGGCCGCCGCTCTGCGGGGAATGATTTGACGGGCGACCGATCTCCAACCACCCTGCGCAGGGCTTCACAGTAATACCACGGGCCGAGGAGCAGGGCATCATGAGCGACAATCCAGCTCAGCCCAGGGTCGTGCTCGGCTTGCCCGAGCTCTTCAAATGTATAGCCGGCCCGCTCACCATAGAATGTCGCCCAGCCCTTGAGGTCGAGGACCCGCGCGTCGCGCGGCGAATGTGCGGCCAGCCATTCGCCCGCCTGCCGATATCCCCGGAAACCCGGGTTGATCGGCGCGATCAGATCGCGACCGTAGAGAACCGTTCCCGCCACGAGGCAAATTCCGATCAACGCCCCGCTGAGCAGCGCCCGGCGGTGGGCGTTTGCACCGGCGAGAAAACGGGCCGTGCATCGATCGACCAGAAAATTCAGGCCCTGGGCCGCGGCGGCGATGACGGGGAGGGCGAAGATCAACGCGTGGCGTGGCGTGCAATAGCCGCCAGTGACATGAAGGCGCACCAGAGCCAGCAGCCAGCCGATCAGAATCAAGGCCAGGAAGAGACCCTTGCGGCCCCGATGGGTGTTCCCGCCAGCGGCGAAGAGACTCACAATCGCCAGCACGAGGAGCGGCGACGACACCGCGCCCAGCACGGCCCGGGCCACCGCCCGGCCGGCGACGACGTACGTCGTCAAGGTCGACTGGTCGGGATCGAGGGGCCGTTCCCGCTCGACGGCCATGGCCGGCGACCGGGCAGCAAGACCCAGCAGCCGAGCCACTGCGGGCTTGGTTGCGATGCCCCCCTTCAACGCCACGAAAGGGCCGGCAACCAGAAGCGGGCCTGCGATCAAGAGCAAGACCGCGCGTCTCCACACGGGCCAGGAAAACCGCGAGGCGGGCCGACAGACCATCAGTCCCAGAGTGCCAGCGAGCGCCAGCGGCAGCAGCAGACCCTCGGGCCGGGTCATGTAAGCCAGTCCCGCGAACACGATCGTGGCAACCAGCCAGACCGTCCGGCCGTCCCTGAGAAACCGTAAGGCTGTCCAGCATCCCGTCATCCAGAAGAGCAAGAAAGTGCCCTCGGCCAGTACGTCCGCCAGCACGTGCCCGGTCAGCGGAACCAGAAACGTCAGCAAACACGCCAGCCAGGCTGCTGGTGTCCCGTAGAGCTCGAGAGCGAAGAGGTAAAGCGGCACGACCAGAAGCACTCCGGCAATCACCGATGCGGCCTGGGCGGCGGCCTGCCAGGCGATGGGACTGTTTCCACCCGACAGGCGATGAACCGCCGCGATGGACACGGGATACGCGGGATGATCCACGGCCCGAGCCACGGCCTCGCTCCACGATCCCTGGTCGATCGCCTGAGCTTGGGCCACGTAACGCAGGCCGTCCGCGAACATGACCTCGGTGCGCGAGGCCAGCCAGATCAGCAAGACCGCAACGGCTGACATCAACAGGCCGATCCGGACCAGATGGTGCTGCAACGACACGCGGCTCCGTCCTTTCACCCTCGGCCTGTCCTCAAGCCGGTCGGTCTGCGCAATCCGCAGGCGGACACACGGGAACCGGTTCACGTCGCTCCGCCGCGATTCGATCCAGTCCCCTGTACGGGTTGATGCCTACCCCCGCGCGATCAGGTCTGGCGACCTCTATCGCCTCTGCCAGTTGCAGCGCCTCCCGTCCACGAACCGATGCCCCGGCGCGGAGCCGGCGGGTCATGTCGCGAATGGTCCTCCATGCCCGGCCCTCCTCCGCTCGACCCAGGACCCATGCCATGAGCCCACGAGCCGCCGATTCGATGGTGACGATCCACGATAATCCCAGGAACTGCCACCCAGGCAAGTGCTTCCGAAAATAGAGCAGCTTGCTGTGGCGGATGATGACCCGCATCTTGGGCGTAATGGCCCGATTCTGCAAGGGGTCTCGGTGAATCACCTGTACGCCGGCATCGTACTCCACGCGCCAGCCCCGGTCCTGCGCCGAGCGGCTGAATGCAACCTCCTCGTGGTAAAGGAAAAAATCCTCGTCCATTCCACCCAGCTCGGCCATCATCCGCGAGTTTACCAGCATGCAAGCTCCGGTGACCCAAGCGACCGGCCCTGACTGAATTCGCCAACCAGCCTGGTATTTCCGACGGGAGCGCGGTATGAACTGCTCGGTGATCGTTCGCCAGAGGCTGGGGAAGACGCCGACGGAGCCTTGAGTCGAGCCGTCGGGATTCCTCAGTGCGAAGCCGACGATCCCGGTCGGTTTGCAAGGCTGCCCCTCGATCCGCTCGATCCGCTCGATCCGCTCGATCCGCTCGATCCGCTCGATCCGCTCGATCCGCTCGATCCGCTCGATCCGCTCGATCCGCTCGATCACCTGGCTGATCAATCCACTCGCGATCTCCACATCAGGATTCAACACGAGCAGCCAGTCGCTTCGAGCCAGTCGCCATCCGGCATTGACGCCCACGGCGAAACCGCCATTATCCGGCCTCACAAGTATCCGCAGGCCGGAGGGAGGATAGAGCCGGAGTCGTTCCGGGATCGGGTCTGGCGATGCGTTGTCCACGACCACGACCTCCAGCTCGCTTGACCCGAACTCGGGCTCTGCCTCGAGCGCGGAGACCAGCCGCAGGACGTCGGGCCATCCGTTGTGGTTGACGATGATGACCGTCAACCTCGGTCCCCTGCCGCCCAGACCAGGAGTTTGCTGGACCTGCCACGCGTTCACGCGGAAAACCTCATCACGACCCCCGGAGAAACTGCCTGAAGCTGACGATTAAACGGATTTCCTGGAGAATTCCGTCGGTGTGGCCGATGGAAAACTTGAATCAGATCTGCTGGATGGCGTGGTAACCATGGATGGTTCCACCAGGCAGAAGAGACCCGATAGCTCCGGCGATTCGGGCGACTGACCGATGGATCGGTGGCAATTCATGAAGAATTCCCTGGAACTTGGGGGGCGGGACGACCCGGAGATGAGCCGGGGATTCTCGCGGTCGCGGATCATCCTCGTCGGCGCCCGGCGCGATGCCCGGAAGCTGCTGCAACAGATGCGGAAGGGCCCCGGTCGAGGGATGATGATCGTCGGCTTCGTGGACGCCGGCCATCAACAGACATCCAGCCCCAAGCTTCGTGGTCGCCACCTGGCAGTCCATCCTCAGGCGGATCCAGTCCCCGTTGTCGGCGGGCTCGATCGTCTGCACGAGCTGGTCAACCGCACCCGAGCCACCGATGTCGTGGTTGCGGTTCCGCACAACCCAAGACGTCATCCTCTTACGCGCCTGGCTCATTTTACCAAGTCCGACGTCAAGATGCATTGGGTGCCAGTCGATGCGGAACGGCTCGACCTGGCCTCGCTGCCGCTACGTCAGGCGGCTGGGGAGCTACAGGCGAAACACGGACCGCTAGGCTGGTCCCAGGCCGCTTCGCGGTGGCTCTCGCCGATCAGTCGCGCACGCGCGGCGAAACGCCTGTTCGACATCCTTCTTTCCGGCCTCGGCCTGCTGGTTCTTTCCCCTTTGTTCGCCGTTGTGTCACTGGCCATTTTCCTGACCTCGGGCCGCCCGATCTTTTACTCTCAGGAGCGCGTGGGGCAGGGGGGCCGACGGTTCCGCATCATCAAGTTTCGGAGCATGCGAACCGACGCCGAGCGTGAGACGGGCCCGATCTGGGCCTCCAACCATGACAGCCGCTGCACGCACATTGGCGAGTGGCTACGGCAGACCAACATCGATGAGCTGCCTCAGCTCTTCAACGTCCTGAAGGGTGATATGAGCCTCGTGGGGCCGCGGCCCGAGCGGCCCATGTTCGTGGAACAGTTCCGCCACGCCATGCCCGACTATGACCTGCGTCACGCCGTCCCCTCCGGAATGACCGGCTGGGCTCAGGTGCACGGCTGGCGCGGGCGAACCTCGTTGCGGAAGCGCATCCAGTATGACCTCGACTATATGCATCGCTGGTCGTTCTGGCTGGAT
>Ga0074044_10005127_pt1 | contig 10719 bp, 7 predicted proteins | sample BogForMeECP23OM1_FD_94443 | JGI IMG/M metagenome (GOLD analysis project Ga0074044, IMG submission 94443) | Bog forest soil microbial communities from Calvert Island, British Columbia, Canada - Bog Forest MetaG ECP23OM1 | ecosystem: Environmental > Terrestrial > Soil > Wetlands ...
ATGCGCTTGAGAATGGAACGGTAGCCCTCGATGAGCCGCTGCGGGTCCATCTTGGGAATAAAGTTCAGCCGGGTTTCCATGTTGTCGCCGGTGCCCTCGGTGACCAGGCGCTTTTCCTTGACCAGGCGGCGATAGAGCTGGGTGCCGGGCAGCGCCTGCAGCAGGCCGACCATGGCCAGCGGGATGGCGCTCTTGTCGATGAATTCTACCTGGCGGTCGAAGACGTCGTCGGGATCGTTGTCGAAGCCCACGATGAACCCGGCCATCACCTCGATACCGAAGCTCTGGATGTGGTGCACGCTATCCAGCAGGCTGCGGCGGGTGTTCTGCAGCTTTTGCGCTTCCTTCAGGCTGGCCTCGACCGGGGTCTCGATGCCGAGAAACACGCGGATAAAGCCGGCGGCCTTCATCATCTCCAGCAGCTCGGAGTCGTCGGCCAGGTTGAGCGAGGCTTCGGTGAAGAAGGTGAAGGGGCGGCCGTGCTGCGTGTTCCAGTCCCCGAGCACGGGCAGCAGCTCTTTGACTTTTTTCTTGTTGCCGATGAAGTTGTCGTCCACCAGGAAGACGGAGCCGCGCCATTTGCGGTCGTGGAGCAGTTCCAGTTCGGCCACTATCTGTTCCGGCGACTTGGTGCGCGGCCGGCGGCCGTAGATCTCGATGATGTCGCAGAACTCGCAGTTGAAAGGACAGCCGCGGGAATACTGGATGCCGACGGCGCTGTAGGGCTTCAGGTTGACCAGGTCGAGGTCGGGCAGCGGAGTCTTGCTCAGGTCGGGCAGGGCGTGCGCCTTGTAGAACGGCTTGGCGGTGCCGGCTTCCAGGTCGGCCACCAGGATGGGCATCACTTCCTCGGCCTCGCCCACCACCACGTGATCCGCCGCGAGCGGCAGTTCTTCCACGCTGCTGGTGATGGGTCCGCCGATCACCGTGCGCAGCCCGCGGGCGCGGCAGCGCGCCAGGATATCGAGAATCTCGCGGCGGTGCACCAGCATGCCGCTCAGCATCACCACGTCGGCCCATTTCAGGTCGGAGTCGGTGAGCCGCTTGACGTTGGTGTCGACGAGGCGCTTCTTCCAATGCCCGGGAAGCTGCGAAGAAATGGTCATCAGACCGAGCGGCGGATACGCCGAGCGCTTGCCTTCGAACGGAAGGGCGTGCTTGAAGCTCCAGTAGGTGTCAGGCCACTCCGGGTAAACAAGCAGAGCATTCATCGGCTCTCCCCACAAAATGTCGTTGGTGAAACAGAACTATCCGGGCCGCGCTCCGCTGGCTGGCGCAACCACCCTCACCGAGTCGGACCAGTATAGCCCCCAAACCGCCTTGTCAAACGTACAACCGTGAAAACCGCCATTATGGGCAGTGATTCCCCCGTTTCGTGCAGCGAAAGGTTCTGGCGCGGTGGAGAATGGATCAGCGGCCGGAAGCAGTGCGGCGTGGGGGTGCGGGACGTTCGGCGCGGGGAGGCCGGCGCAACTGGGTGCGCAGGGCGCGCGCATCCATCTTGAGGTCGGTTAGCGTGCGGCCCAGGGAGTTGCGGTGCATGCCCAGAATCTTGGCTGCCTGGCACTGGTTGCCGCGGTTCTCCACCAGCACCTTGGCCAGGAAAGCCTTCTTAAACTCCCGCACCGCTTCGCCGTAGCGGATGCCGCCGCGGACCATCTGCAGAACCAGGCTTTCCAGTTGCTCCTTCACGTCCGCCCAACTCCTGCACAAAATAGAAAGGGCTGTGACATTGGTTATGTTCTAGCCGCCGGCTCCTGCGAGGGAGTCAAACAGCGTGGAAACATGCACCGTCACAGCCCCTGATGCGATCACTGCTTTCGCAGTTCCAAGCCCCAGCGTTCTCTCGCAAGCTCGCCGGTTTTTTCGGGCCTGGCGGTCCGTTTGGGTCACCCCGCCGGACTGATCACCCGGCCTACTTCGGACTGGCTACTGTTTAGGAAGCCAACCCTTTCGACCGTCGACGGAAGTCACCATAAATGCCGGCTGGGCTGCCGTCAATGCCCGTGATTAGTGCAAATGTGGAAAATCCGGATGTTTGACCTTTTCCCGCGGCGCGCATCTCGTATAATGGTGGCCCCGCGATTCGCAGGCGTTCCTCGTGGATGGGGAGCGCATCGTCAAAGCGATAGCACAACTTCAAGGAGAAATCGTATGGCTAAGGCTGTAACGCCGGTACCCGAAGGTTTCCACACGGTGACGCCGCATCTGGTGATCAAGGGCGCTGCCGCAGCAATCGATTTTTACAAGCGCGCGTTCGGCGCCGAAGTGGTGGCGCGGATGGACGGTCCGGGCGGCACCGTGGGCCACGCTGAACTGAAGATCGGCGATTCCATCATCTTCCTGGCCGATGAATTCCCCGGAGGGCCGACCAAGTCGCCGCAGTCGCTGGGCGGCACCACGGCCAGCTTGCACCTCTACGTTCCCGATGTGGACGCCGCCTTCAAACAGGCAATCTCCGCCGGTGGCCGCGAAACCATGCCGGTCACCGACATGTTCTGGGGAGATCGCTTCGGGCAACTGCACGACCCCTTCGGCCACAGTTGGTCGATCGCCACCCGCAAGGAAATCCTCACCCCGCAGGAGACCGAGCAGAGAGCCCAGGCTTTCTGGGCCACCATGCAGTCGCAGAAGAAATCCGCCTGAACCAGAAAAAACCGGTTCACCAGAGGGGACGACGAGTCCCCTCTTTTGTATTATGGGCCGCGGCTTTCTTGAATTGGTTGGCGTTTGAGTTGTCATCCCGAGCAGCGCGAGGGAGCATTGCGACCGAGCGCGAGTCGAGGGATCTCGGTTTTTATTAGAACCAGTATCCCTCGCGGCTAAAAGCCACTCGGGATGACAGATCATCCAATTACCCCATCACGTGTACCAGGAGCACAGGATGAGAAGCTTCGATACGCTGTCGGAACAGGAAGTGCTGGCGCTGGCGATCTCTCTGGAGGAAGAAGACGAGCGCATCTATGCCGACTTCGCGGAAGGCCTGCGCGAGGGGTATCCGTCCACGTCCAAAGTGTTCGAGGGCATGCGGGAAGAGGAGTCCGGCCATCGGCGGAGGCTGCTCGACCTCTACCGGCAGAAGTTCGGCGAGCACATTCCGCTGGTCCGGCGGCAGGACGTGAAAGGCTTCGTCGAGCGGCATCCCATCTGGCTGGCGCGGCCGCTGCGGCTGAACGCCATCCGCAACCAAGCCGCGGCCATGGAGGAAGAAGTGCGCCGCTTCTACGAGAAAGCGGCGGCGCGCGCCACCGACGCCAGCATCCGCCAACTGCTCGACGATCTCGCCGAGGAAGAGCGCACGCACGAGTGCCGCGCCGAACAACTGGGAAAGACCGTGCTCGAGCCTAACACCCAGCACCAGGAAGAAGAGGCGCGCAAGAAGTTGTTCCTGCTGCAGATCGTGCAGCCCGGCCTGGTGGGCCTGATGGATGGTTCGGTGTCCACGCTGGCGCCGGTGTTCGCGGCCGCCTTCGCCACCCACAACAGTTGGACGGCGTTTGCGGTGGGTCTCGCGGCCTCCTTGGGCGCCGGCATCAGCATGGGCTTCGCCGAGGCGCTCTCCGATGACGGCAGCCTCACTGGCCGCGGACATCCCCTGCTGCGCGGCCTGGCCTCCGGCGTGATGACCACCGTGGGCGGCATCGGCCACACCCTGCCCTTCCTCATCCCGTCGTTCAAGCTGGCCACCGGGGTGGCTGCGGTGGTGGTGGTGGCGGAGCTGGCCACTATCACCTGGATCCGCAATCGCTACATGGAGACCCCGGTGTTCTCCGCGGCGGTGCAAGTCGGCCTGGGAGGCGCCCTGGTCTTCCTTACCGGGGTGCTGATCGGGAACGCGTGAGCGCGGCTAAATTCAGCGTTGCGGCGCCGTAAATCAGCAACTCCATGCGGGCGGCCTGCACCAAATATGTGGGGTAAGATACCCACACACAGGGGTTGTTAGGGGGTGAGGTGCTATGCCGATCTATATGGACGTACATCGGAACCTGCAGGCGCGGCCGGAAGATATTGCCATGGCGCACTCGATGGATCTCGAGGTCCAAACCAAGTACGGCGTGCGCTATACCCGCTACTGGCACAACCACGAGAGCGGCTGCGTCTACTGCCTGGTAGAAGCGCCCAGCCTCATGGACGCGATAAGGGTGCACAAAGAGGCCCACGGCCTCGTCGCCGATCAGTTGATCGAAGTGACGATGGACCAGGTCGACGCTTTTCTGGGCGCTCAGAAGCCGACCCACTCGGGCACCGATCCCAGCGACGGCGCCTTCCGCGTCGTGATGTTCACCGATATCGCCGGCTCGACCGCCTTGTCGGGCCAGCTCGGCGACGAGCGTTTCCATGACGTCCTGAAAACACACAACGCGGTGATCCGAGAAGCGTTGAACCGCCACGCTGGAATCGAGGTCAAGCACACGGGCGACGGTATTCTTGCCTCGTTTATGTCGGTCGCGCAGGGAGTCGAATGCGCGGTGACGATCCAGAGGGGGTTTGCCGCTCACAACCTCAAGGCCGAAGCCCAGCCCATCATGGTCCGCGTCGGTTTGAGCGCGGGCGAGCCGGTCGCCGACGACAGGGACCTGTTCGGCGCCACCGTCAACCTCGCGGCGCGGGTGTGCGCTTTTGCCCAGCCGGGCCAGATTCTCACCTCGAATGTGATCCGGGAATTGTCTCTCGGCAAACCATTCGTCTTTTCGGATCTTGGCGAGGTGGAGTTGAAGGGCTTCGCCCACCCCCTACGCCTCCATGAGGTGAGATGGAGCGCGCAGGCCTCCGCCAGCGCTGGCGGCGCTGCTTCGACAGGTCCAGCGGCCTGAGCCCTGGTTCCGAGTGCCGGTTCCCGAAAGGTCCGTGACATCTGTCATCCCGAGCGGCTTGAGCCGCGAGGGATCTTGGTTTTTCAAACAAACCAAGATCCCTCGACTCGCGCTTGGCTCGCGACGCTCGCCTCGCGCATCGCTCGGGATGACAATTTTGAAGGGGCAGGCGGCATGACTTAGCGGAGACGCTACGGAATCACCGTCACCGTGGCCGTTTCAGTCCCTTGTCGTACATGGCGGCATAGCCCAGGTACTGGCGCGCCACGTCGTGCGGATACTCGATCGCGACACTTTTCACGTTCCCCTTGGCGTCGAAGGCCGCGTCCAGCCAGGAGTAGATCCCCGCCCAATAGGTCGGGATGTTGAGCTGCTTGTAGCGGGCCACCATCTGGTCGCGCAGCGCGGGATCGAAGTGCACGGCGTAGCGTTCGGTCAGCTCCTTGATGGCGTCGTAATCGCCCTCGGCCTTGATGCGCATGATCTCGGCCAGCAGCATGCCCACGCCTTCGTGCATCTTCTGGTAATCCTTCACCCGGATGTAGGTCTTGCCGTTGCGGTCAAACTGCTCGATCGAGCCGGGGACCTTGTCCTGAATGTAGCGGGCGATCAGTTGCCGGTCGCGAGCGTGATCTTCTTCGATGGTGTCGCCTTTGGGGATCCTTCGAAGCTGCGTGAGCGCCACCAGCGCCTGCCGGTCGTACATCGCCTTGGCCACCTCGTTCTGCTCGGAGACGAGGCCGAGTTCCTTCAGCTTCGGATCCCAGGCGTTCCACAGCGCCATCAGGTCGGCGCGCGCCTCCTCCATGGCGGAGAAATATTCCTTCAAGTAGGGTTCGGAACCGCCCTTCAGGCGATCGCTCAGCTTGCCGGAGCCGTGGCCGATGACCTCGTGCATCGCGGTCAGCAAGTCTTCGGCTTCGTCGCCGTACTTCTTGCCGCGCTCGATCTGCTCGGGTGTAGCCGCGAATTCTTCCAGCGACTTGAAACCGCCGGCGTCGTTCAGCGCCCGCGCGCTGCCGGTAAACAAAAAGTTCTTGCTGCCGAACTTCTCGCGGATTTCGTTCTCGTTGGGAAGATTGTCGCCGATGGTGGTGACCTGGAAGTCGCCGGTCTCGATCAGGGTTTCGACCGCCTTCACCACCGGCGGCTGCACGCCGATCTTCTTGTATTTATCGTCCCAGGGCGCCTTCTGCTCGAAGTATTGGGCATTCTCGGCCAGCTTCACCATGGCGTCGGTGAGCGGCTTGTCGGTCACCGAGACGAAGCTCTGCGAGCTGCCCTTGGCGCCGCGCGCGTCGCGGTAGATCTCAATGAAGCCGTTGGCGAAGTCCACGGGCGAATTGTCCTGCACCCAGTCGGCGCCGAACTTGAGCCAGTCCTGGAAGTCGCCGGTCTGGTAGAAGCGGATGAGGTCGGCGATCACCTGCGCCTGCTTGGGTTCCGCTGCGGCGCGCGCTTTCTCCAGGCACTGGTTGGCTCGGCGCAGGTAGGTGGCGTAGAGGCCGGGCGGAATGCGGCCGTCGGGCGTGCCGGCGCGATAAATCTCTTCGTGGAGCTTGCCGTCCTTGCCTTTCACCAGCCGCGAAGTGAGCGGATGCTGATCCTTGAAGTCTTTCAAGTCGGCAAGGCTCACGCCGGAATAAAAGTTATTGGAGCTGGCCTGGATGATGTCCTTGCCGCCTTGCGGGCTCTTGGCCGTGGTCATGGGCTGGAAGCTGGGATCAAACAGCGAGGCCCTCAGCCCGTCGAGTTCCCGGTTCAGTTGCGCGGGCGTGGCCAGCGGAGGCAGATCGCCGTATGCAGTCTTCATGGCGCCGTGGCGCTGCGCCGTGACCGCCGCCTGCTTCAGCTCGTCGAAAGTGAATGCGGGAAGAAACTTCTGCGCGGTGTTCTCGTTGTGATTGCCGCGGTTCGCCCAGAAGAGCTTGGCGAAGTCGGCGATCTTGCCCATCGCCGCCGGGTCGATGCCCTCGGGATGGGCGACAATCTCTTCCAGCAGCCGCTTCTGCCGCAGGCCGTACGGAGACAATTGGTCATAAATGATGGGATCGATGGCGATGGATGCCTGGGTGAGCCAATAAGCCAGGGCCTGCTGTTTGGGCTCCAGTGCCTTGAAGCTCTCGGCGTGGAGCAGGACGAAGCCGGTATTGCCAACTCGGTCCATCAGGGCGCTCGGCGCGGCGGGCTGCTCGGCGCCGGCAAGAGATGCGAACAAGAAAATGGCCGCACAGGCGGCGAGGCGAAGTCTCACGTTGTCCTCCGGGCGGCCACGGTCGGGCCGGACTGCCTATCGTAATGGACGATGGGGGAAGCGCAAAGTGAGATGGGAATCGCCATGAATCTTGGGAAAGGCACGTCCGCAATCTTGGGAAGGGCACGCCTTCAGGCGTGCCGCAAGTCAGCCCGAGGCGACGGCTTTAGCCGCTGAGGGAAACTCGTCCAAGTCGAAACCAGGAAACGCGGAACAATATGGGTAGGCTTGCGGCGTCTCTGCCAACCGGCGCTTCACGGGATTCTCCCGTATGTATTCACGATGCCGGAAAAAATCTCCTTCATCCCGAATCCGGTGGTCGGTCAAGCCTCGCTGCCAAATCTCCGTTCGGGAACCTAATTCTTTGCCTACCCGATACGAATAACCTCCCTTGATCAATTGCATCACACGCTCGATCGTCACTCCCAGCGCGGGCGTGATCAAGAGGTGAATGTGTTCCGGCATGACCACGAACTCGTGGAGCAAATACTTGGATTGCGCACGATAAGAGTACAGAGTATCGATAAGCAGCCGCGCCATTGGTTCCGCGCGGAATATCTGCCGGCGCTCCCAACTTAGGGCGGTTATGAAGTATGTTCCAATTGGACTCAACCTGCGTATCGGTTTCAAAGGCTTACCTCAGCGGCTAAAGCCGCGCACATTTCTTGCTTCCTAGCGGCACGGCTGAAGCCGTGCCCTTCCCGAGAAGGCAAACCGGCTCTATTAACAGCGGATCTAGCCGCTGAGGGAAACTCCCGGGGGTTTAGAAGGTAGACGAAAAACTGAAGACTGCAAGGGGCCGAAAGACCCCAGCAACCGTCAACTCAGACGCGCGCGTTGCCGTTCAGCAGGCGCTTCACCAGCTCGACCACGCCCGCGCCGTAGCTGGCCGAGGTGACTACATCCACTTTGCGCTTGAGCCTGGGGAGCGCATTGGCGACGGCGGCGGAGTAGCCGCAGAGGGCGAGGAAATCTTCGTCGTTCTCGGCATCGCCGACGCCCACGGTGTCCTTGGGCGTGACGCCGATCTCGCGCAGGGCGCCCAGCAGTCCGCTGGCCTTATTCACGCCTTGCGGCAGCACCATCACCGAGCGCTTGTTGAGGATGACCTCGAGCGGCAGCCCCAGTTCGTCGATCACCTGGGAGACCACCCGCCGTTGCGCGCGCGCGGTGGCGACGATGGCGCGCCCGACCGAGAGCGGCCGAAGCCGGCGCGCCCGCAGCGCCTCCACCAGCTTGCGCGATGGCCGGCCGGCCAGCAGGCGGCGCTTGCCGCTCGCAGGGTCATAGATGACGGCGCCGTTCTCCGCCACCACGCGATCGAAGAGCGCGATCAGGGGAAAGACCTCGAGCAGTTCGCCGAGTTCACGCCCGGTCACCAGCAGCAGCTTGCGGCGGGAATCCCGCACCTCACCGAGCGCTTTCAGGGTCGCGCGGCGGACGCGGCCGCCGGTGGCCAGCGTCCCATCGTAGTCACAGGCCAGCGCCGCCCAGCGCACGCCGGGGCCCCCATCAAGCCCGGTTTTGGCTTGATGGGGTGGGAGCTTCATCGTTGGGCCGCCAGCTCCCGGGATTCTTCGCGCGTGGGTTCTCGAGGGTCGAGCCGGGTCTCGCACAGTTCTCCGATCAGGTTGGCGGCCCAGCGATACACATTGTTCTCCTTCACCGCGCGGCGCATGTGCTGCATGCGCTCCTTCTTCTCGCGGGGCTCCATTTCCAGGGCGCGGAAGATGGCGTCGGCGAGCTGCTCGGTATCGTAAGGATTCACGATCAGGGCGTCGCGCAGCTCGCGGGAAGCCCCGGTGAAGATGCTGAGCAGCAGCACCCCCTGCTCGTCGTCGCGGGCGGCGACGAATTCCTTGGCCACCAGGTTCATGCCGTCGTGCAGCGAAGTCACCAGGCAGAAATCGGCGGCGCGGTAGAAGTGCGAGATCTGCTCGTGGCTGTGGTGGCGCATGAGGAAGACGATGGGCTTCCACTTGCCGGACTGGAAGCGCCAGTTGATGCGGTCAGCCTCGGCTTCCACTTCCGCCAGCAGGTCGTGATAGCGCTTGATGTGGGTGCGGCTGGGGGCGCCGATCTGCACGAACGTCAGCTTGCCCTGGTAGGCGGGATATTTTTCCAGAAAACGCTCGATGGCGAGAAAGCGCTCTGGGATGCCCTTGGTGTAGTCCACGCGGTCCACGCCCACGCCCAGGAAAAGCGCCTCGACGCCCATCTCGTTCAGCAGCGCCGATTGTTGCTTGTACACCGGCTTCGGCTTCTTGTCCGGCGCCGGCTCCTCCCACACCACGCTGATGGGGAACGGACGCACCGATGTGAGGTGGTCATGGCGGTTCACGGCAAAGTGTTCCCAGTCGATGCGGGACTCCAGCGCCCCGTCCACGGTTTCCAGAAAATTATTGCAGTGCGATTGGATGTGGAATCCGATCAGGTCCGCGCCCAGCAAGCCATCCAGCAGCTCGCGCTGCCAGGGACAGATGCCAAACGCTTCCGGGTTCGGCCAGGGGATGTGCCAGAAGATGGCGACGCGCGCGTCCGGCCGCTGCTGCTTGATCAGGCGCGGCAGCAGCGCGAAGTGGTAATCCTGCACGATGACCACCGGGCGCTGGGTGCTGGCCATCTCGTCGACCACCGCCTCAGCGAATTTGACGTTCACCGCGCGATACCATTCCCAATCGCTCTCCCGGAACACCGGCCGGGTGTGCGCGATGTGGCACAACGGCCACAAGCCTTCATTGGAGAAGCCGAAGTAATATCCCTCTTCCTCCTCCTTGGTCAGCCACACCCGGCGCAGGTTGTAGCGCGGCTGCTCGGGCGGGACGCGGACGCAGTTGCGCTCGTCCACCATCTCGCGATCGGCGTCGCCGCTGCCGTGCGCGATCCAGGTGCCGTCGCAGGCGCACAGGATGGGCTCCAGCGCCGTCACCAGGCCGCTGGCGGGAACGATGGTTTCGATTCCCTTCCCCCGCCGCACGTGCATGTAGGGCTCGCGATTGGCCACCACGAACAGCGGGCTCTCCGCCAGCTTGCTGCGCAGGGAGACGCTCAGGCGTTCGGCGGTCCAGGAGGAATCGCCGGCGGCGCGCAGTTGCGCTTCCTTCTCGGCGGAGGCGCGGGCCGCGGCCAGACTGGCGGCGAAGGTGGCCACCTCGCGGGTGAGGGGATTGAGCAGGTCGGTGCCGCCCGCGGCCGGCGCGGTGGCGGTGCCCATGCGCAGCGCCCGCATCCATTGCGCCGTCTTCGCCACCGGAGCCAGGATGCTGTGCCGCACCATGAAGAAGCTGATGAGGATGATCAGCACCACCTGCACCCCGATGCTGAACAGCAAATAGCGCCACAAGTGGGTGCCTTGGCGGGCGATGTAGGCGGTGTCTTGCACGATGGCGAGCGCGCCGGCGACCTCCTGGTCGCGCTCCAGCGGGGTGGCGTAGATGTAGACGGGGCTATCCTGCAGGGTGACGAACCCGCCGGCGCCGGCGTCCTTCTCGATGGCCTGCAGCGCCGTGGCGGGAGGCGATACCAGCCGCTTGGCGAGTGCCGAACTCATGGCCAGCACGCGCCCGTGGCTGTCGTACACGGCAATCCCGGCCAGATGTTCGCGATTGCCCCAGCGCTCCACCAGGCGCTGCAGTTCCTGGCGCGAGCCCA
>Ga0074044_10005128_pt1 | contig 10718 bp, 12 predicted proteins | sample BogForMeECP23OM1_FD_94443 | JGI IMG/M metagenome (GOLD analysis project Ga0074044, IMG submission 94443) | Bog forest soil microbial communities from Calvert Island, British Columbia, Canada - Bog Forest MetaG ECP23OM1 | ecosystem: Environmental > Terrestrial > Soil > Wetlands ...
ATCGTGCCGATCGAGAAGATCAACCAGTTTCAAAACCTAGCGAACTTCTCGGATTATTTTCGGTACTGCATGCTGCTTGCCAACGGAGGCTACTGGGTCGACCTGGACAACTTCTGTTTGCGGACGTATGACTTCCAAGTACCCTACGTGTTCTCGAGCCAGCGCCCCGGCCCCAATTCCAACGATAGCGAGATCAACGCCGGAGTGATCAAGGTGCCGGCGCAGAGCGAGATCATGAGTTTTTGTGTTGACCAGGTCGAGCGCACAGATACGAAGACGAGCCACTGGTCTCAGATCGGTCCCGGACTCCTGATGGATGCGTATCATCGATTCGGACTGGAACGCTACTTGAAACCTTATCACACGTTCTGCCCGCTTGATTACTTCGGCGCGCCAGCAAACGTGATCAGCCCCAGTCACGGCGACTATCAGTTTCCTCAGGAGACGTATTCAGTGCATCTGTGGAACGAAGAGATGCGCCGTGGTAGCGTTGACAAAGACGCATCGTATCCCGGAAGCCTTTACGATCGAATGGAAAGGAAAGGACGATGAAGCCCGGAAGAAAAAGGCGGCTCAAAGAGAATTTGCGAACAGTGTCCGGTCGAAGTGCGTACGGAAAAAGATGGTACATAGAAAACAAAAAGCGTCACGCTTTTCTGACACTTCGCTGGAGGAAAAATAACTCCGGCTTAGCTAAGAGTTTGGCAGACAGCTACTACGCGAAAAATACAAAGAAAATTCGCGCTCGCGTAAGAATAAGTGATGCGGCAATAAAAAGACAAACTTTCATTCATTACAGCTCAAAGAGAAAGCTTCAGTGCTCCTGGAATAGATGCACAGTAACAGATGTAGATTGTTTATCCCTGGATCACATAAACAATGACGGAGCGAAAGTTCGTCGAGAAGGGCAGCAACGCGGAGGAATAGTTCTTTACCGTAATCTCACAAAGAATAAGTACCCAAAAGGATTTCAGACTCTTTGTCATAATCACCAGTGGAAGAAAGAGATTCTTCGCCGAAGAAAGATGGGCTTATGAGCGGATCTACAGCACTGATCGTCATTGCAACAGGGGAGAAGTACGTCCAATACGTGCAACCGTTGTTGCTATCGGCACGATCTTATTTTGTACCTCACACAGCTGTTGTTTTTTCAGACGCAGATGATATAGGATGCGGCGAAAAACCACACACGAAGATCTCTCACGAACCGTGGCCGGGCCCCACACTTCACCGATATCACACGATATTAAAGGCTGAGTCTTACTTGCGAGCATTTGATTACATCTACTACGTAGACGTCGACATGAAATTTGTAGCACCAGTTGGAGATGAGATTTTTTCGGACGGAATCACAGCCACGTTGCATCCCGGCTTCATCATCGACCGATCGAAGACGCTGGAGTGGACCGGTAAATATCTCCCGTCTTGCGCGGGCACTCCGGAGCGTCGTCCCGAGTCTACAGCCTGCATCCCCGAGGGAGCAACGAACGCATACTACTGCGGCGGCTTCAACGGTGGAGACGCCTTCTCGTTCCTGGAGATGGCGCACGCCATAAGAAAGAATGTTGACATCGACACGCAAAACGGTATAATCGCTTTGTGGAATGACGAGTCGCATTTGAATCGCTACCTGTGGGAGCATCCGCCCGCTCGCGTGCTTACGCCGTCCTTCTGCTATCCCGAAGACTACAGAGGCCAGTGGGCGTGGAGACCGCACCACTATAAGCCAGTGCTGCTCGCCCTGGACAAAGGAAAGAAACGATGATCACCATTCGCCTTCTAGGCGGTCTCGGAAATCAAATGTTTCAGCGCGCATACGGCATCGCTCTCGAAGCTAAAGGCTACGAAGTTCAGTACGACACTTCGTCGCTTGTGCCAGGAACACACCGAGAGTATTCGCTAGATGGCTTTGACTCGCCAATCAAACTTATACCCCGCTACGATGGACCCCATTTCGTTGTTTCTGAATACGGCATGCAATATCAGGAGATTCACGCAACACCTGAGGATAATCGAGTCATGGTTGGCTACTGGCAGACTGAACAGTATTTCAAGAACGTGATTCCGAAGGTGCTGAAAGCGTTCCAGTTCAAAAACCCACTGTCTCCGTGGGCTACTGGATATCTAGATGAGATCAGAAACGCGTGCTGTGACACAGCATTCCTTCACGTTCGTCGACAGGACTACGTTGGCCTCCAGCACGTTCACGGTATGCCGAGTCTAACTTACTACAACGAAGCAGTCGAACAACTTCCAAAGCACGTTGCGATCTATGTTTTCTCTGACGACACTGAATGGTGTAAACAGAATCTCCCTGGTTATTTTCAGTTTGTCGATCACACAAACAAGTTTGAGGACCTTCGATTGATGGCAGCCTGTCGGCACGCGATCATCGCGAATTCGTCTTTCTCGTGGTGGGGAGCCTGGCTCGGCGATTGCCAGCAGCCGCGCACGGTGATCGCGCCGGCGCAGTGGTTCAACCCTTCGGCGGGCATTGACGATACAGACATCGTGCCGTCGCGCTGGAGGAAGATGTGAGGGTCCAAGCCTTCGTCCCCAACTGGCCCGGCGACAAGCAGCATGCCGCGGAGATTGCGAATGCTATCCGAGACTACTGTCCAACGACTGTGCTCAATGACCCGAACGATTTCTTCAACGCGCAGTGGGAGAAAGCGAGAAGCCAATTCACCGGGGACGTGCTCTTTTGGTGCATGGCTGATGTCACGCTTCCGAAAGATTTCAGTCGCATGTTCGAAGAAGGTCGGTACTTGATGAGCCGACCAGATGTGGGCTGGTGGGCGCCGGACATAGCCTGGACGAGTTACATCTATGATAAGAGCGACCTGAACCAGGTGGAACCAGAAGTTTACGAAGTTCCGAACACGGACTCTTTGTGCTTTATGATCCGCAAAGACGTTATCGATGCGATGCCACACATCAATCCCGCGGTGAGTTTTATGTGGGGCATGGATGTCACCGCGATCGCTACGGCGCGCCTTCTCGGCCTCAAGGTTGTGCGCGACTACAGGTTCAAAGCCGGACACCCGAATAGTACAGGCTACGATATTCCGCGGGCCGGCAACGAGATGATCCCCATGTTTAACTCTATGTCGCCGGAGTTGCGCGCCGAAGCGCAGCGCGTTGAAGCAGACGTTCGCAGACTGAGGAGGGGGCCATGCGCAAACCTGTAATCATCGTCGCCGGCGGTTCAGGATTTTTGGGCAGCCATATTGTAGACATTTTAGGGATGCAGACGATAGTCCCTTCCAGTAGTTTTGATCTGCGTAACCCCGTCGAGGCTAGCGATCTACTGTACAACTTCCTGCCAGAGATTGTGATCAACTGCGCAGCTTCTGTTGGCGGCATCAAAGCGAACCTGGCGCATCCCGGGAAATTTTTCTACGACAATCTCGCTATCGGAATGAACCTAATGGAAGCTGCGAGAAAGATGGGTGTGAAGAAGTTTGTTCAGATCGGTAGCGCGTGCGAGTACCCTGTAAATGCTCGGCTGCCGATGCGAGAGGACGACATCTGGGCAGGTTACCCAGAGCCATCTAACGCGCCGTACGCCATCGCGAAGCGGGCGCTACTAGAGATGGGTCAGGCATATCGCAAGGAATACGGACTGAACGTCGTCCACCTGGTGCCGACCAATCTGTACGGACCACGTGACAACTTCAATCTGGAGACGTCTCACGTTATTCCAGCGCTGATAGCGAAGATGCTGACCGGCGCATCATCGGTGGAGGTTCTCGGCAACGGTCAGGCCACGCGTGACTTTCTGTTTGTGAAAGACGCAGCCAGAATGATCGTGACTGCGGCCGCATCATACAATTCACCCGAACCATTAAACCTGGGATCCGGACGCCGTATTACGATCTCGGCCCTAGCCTCTCAAATAAAACACTTGACAAGGTTCAAAGGTGAGCTTATATTTGAAGCTACAGGTACGATGAACGGTCAACCTGATCGAATCCTGGATACTTCTCGCGCAGACCACCTCGGCATTACGGCCAGCACTCGTCTGGATGAAGGATTAGAGGAGACCTTAGAGTGGTTTAAAAACATTTGACATTTACTTTTTCTGTGATACAATTGAATCTGTTGCTAGTAGTTACAAATTCACAAGGAGACCTAAATGAAGAAAGTCATGGTAATACTCGGAATGTTGCTCTCATTCGCTGGAGCGTCATTCGGGCAAAGTTTAGTTACAGACGCAAAGCCAACCTGCAGCGCACCGCAGATTGGTGCATACGGTACTTATGAAGTTGCTCCAACCACCGACTCATCCAGTGGATTCGCCGGCCTCAATCAGGTTCCGCTAGGTTTTCGTCTTTGCGGGACGTACACAAAAATTACCATCAAAATGAAAACTCCAGTACCTGCTGATAAAACTAGTGGAGTTACTTTCGGAATTTTCGACCAAGCTTCAAGTGGTTCAGCGGTCGGAACGTACGCGACTTGCACGATCTACCCCGGAGACACGCTTTGCACTCTTACTGGTAGTGCTGTTTTTGATGGTACCAGCTGGACTTATCCGTCGACTTCTTCTTTTAGTTATGGAGACAATATCTTTTTTACTGCGTATATCGCAGACAACAACGACGCGTATGTCGTTCAAAACTTAACTTGGCGCTTGGAGTAAAGAAACAGAAGGGGCAGAAATCCTGCCCCTCTTTTTCTTCAAAAATATGCTGAACTTAGAGACATGCAAATTCGTGGTCTGGGGTTTTAAAAATACGTACAACACCTTCGGTCACATTCACGAGGCCTTCTATCGTGCCCTGAAATTTATGAGAAGAGACGTTCAGTGGTTAGATCACCTAGACGATATCTCTTCCGTTGATTTTAGTAATACCTTTTTTATCAGCATGGAACAGGGTGTTGTAGGAATGCCGCGTCGGCAAGATTGCTTTTATGCGCTGCACAATATGGAGCAACAATCTCGAGAGATCACTAGCGGACTTGCTTTTTTGAATTACGGTTTACACACGGATACCACAGAAAATCCGAGTAATTTAGTTGAGTTAGCTGCAGATACATTCTTTTTGCCACCTACAGGACTTAGATTTCGTTGGGGTACCGATCTCTTGCCAGAAGAAATACACGCAAATAAGCCTGTTCGTGTCTTTAGAAGCGAAAGTCGAGAATCACACTTTATAGGAAGCAACGTTCCTGAACTGCTTCCTTTCGCGAACGCTTGTCGGAGCAACGGGATTTCTTTTGAGCATCACAGTAATGTATCGATTGAGGACAACATTCGACTGATTCAAAAGTCTTATATTGCTCCTGCCATAAATGTTCGATACCAAACGGAGGTCGGATACATTCCTTGTAGGATTTTTAAAAATATCAGTTACGGACAGATGGGAGTAACAAACAGCAAAGCTGTTAATGATTTCTTTCGTGGTCGACTCATCTATAACCCCGACCCAGAGAAATTATTCTACCAAGCGCAAGAACAACTTCCGGAAGTTTCTCTTGATATACTGCATCAGCTAATGGATGAAGTAGCCGAGAAACACACATATTTGAACAAGATCGACGCTCTTTTAAAAGCTGCCAAGATGGTGCAAGAACAATCATGAACAAACGAAAAATTACGCTAGGCCACCTGGACATCAACGCTGCAGGAAAGCGCTATGTCAACGACGCCCTGAATCACAATCGCCTTTCCTACGGTCCGTACATGGAGCGTCTCGAAGAGTCTTTCGCCGCCACCCACGGCTGCGCCCACGGCATCTTCTGCAACAGCGGGACCAGCGCGCTGCAGATTGCCCTGGCCACTCTCAAGGAAACTTTCAACTATCGCAACGGCGAAGAAGTGATCGTTCCTGCCACCACCTTCATTGCGACCTCCAACGTCGTGCTGCAGAACGGCATGTGGCCTGTGTTTGTGGACGTCGACCCAAACACCTTTAACATGGACCCGGAAGCGTTTGAGCGCGCCATCACCCCTCGCACGCGCGTGGTCATCCCTGTGCATCTGTTCGGTCTCCCGGCTAACATGGGCGCCATATGTGACATAGCGAACCGCCACAACCTTCAGATCATCGAGGACTCCTGCGAGACCATGTTCGCCCACACGGATGGTCGTATGGTTGGAAGCTTCGGTGACATGGCGTGCTTCAGCACGTACGTGGCGCACCTGATCGTCGGCGGTGTCGGCGGCCTAGTGACAACGAACAACAAAAAGTACGAAGAGTTGTGCCGCAGCTACATGCAGCATGGCCGCAACGCAGCATACACGAACATCGATCAAGATGACTCAGATGAGGCAGCGGTTCTTCGCGACATGATTCCGCGCCGCTACAAGTTCGAGCGCGTGGGGTACTCCTACCGTGCTACCGAACTGGAGGCTGCGGTCGCGCTTTCGGAGTTCGAACAGTGGGCTGTCAATGTAACGATCCGGCGTCAGAACGCTGCATACTTGACTGCGCGTCTGGAAGATCTAGCCAGCGTGATTCAGACGCCCGTGATTCCGGAGGGGTATGAGCACTCCTTCATGATGTATCCCATGGTCCTGACGTCACTCGTGGACCGTGACGAGTTTCTCCTCCACCTGGAAATGAACGGCATAGAGACGCGGTATCTCTTTCCTCTACTGGCTCAGCCGATTTACCAGAAGCTATTCAACGGAGAGGCTGATCGCTTCCCGGTAGCAGCCCGCCTATCCGATCACGGATTCTTCATCGGCATGCACCAAGGACTGACACCGGTGGATATGGATTATATTTCAGAAGTGATTCACGAATTCTTTAAGGGGAAACTATGAGCTCCAAAGTTTCAGTGATTGTGCCTTTGTATAATCAAGCGCAGTTCGTCCGCGAAACCATCGAGTCCGTCTTTATGCAGACGTACAAGAACTTCGAGATCATTATCGTGAACGACGCTTCCACCGACAAGTCCGTGGATGCGGTGATGCCGTTCGTGAACGGGAATCCCGATCAAGTGTTCCTGTATCACAACCCCGTGAACAAGGGCTTGCCAGCGACGCGCAACGTCGCGATAAGCCACGCCACCGGTGATTATATCCTGCCCCTGGATTCAGACGACCGAATCGCGGCCACATATTTGGAAAAGACTGTAGGGGTAATGGACAGTGCGCCCGATATCGGGGTGGTTTCGACCTGGATGCACGTGTGCCCGTTACCTGAGATGATCTCGTTTCATGGCCACAGCGACGCGTTCGTTGGGCAGCCGGGATCCGGTTACCCAATCTACGCCCCAACAAAAGAAGGAATCCTCAAAGGTAACAGCCTGCCGGTGTGCAGCCTTCTTCGGAAAACCATGCTGGCTGAACTGGGCAACTACCCTGAGATCATGAACCGCGGCTCCGAAGACTGGGCCCTGTGGGCTATGGTCGTCCACTCCGAAAAATGGCGCATCCAAGTATATCCTGAGCACCTGTTCGTTTACCGTGTTCACAAGGACTCGATGTGCCGCTCCGCCATCATGGAACCTAACTTCGAAATCACGAAAGCGAAGATCCGGAGGCTCTGTGGGCTTGAGTAAAATGCAGGGACTCTGGATCGGCGGCTCGCTCTCCAATATGGAGAAGCTGAGCATCAACTCGTTCTTGAAGAACGGGCACGAATACGATCTGTACACCTACGGCCCGGTCGAGGGTGTTCCTGCAGGTGCGAACGTTAAGGACGCGAGTGAGATCATTCCGAGGGAGAATCTGTTCCTGAATCGCGGCGGCTATTCGACGTTCAGCGATTTCTTCCGCTGGAAGCTGATTCTGGAACGAGGTGGCTGGTGGGTTGACACCGACGCTGTGTGCTTGCGACCGTTCGATTTTGAGCAGGAGTACGTATTCTTCGGAGGAAAAGGAAAACCAGGTTCAGACGACTGCGTGACAAGTGGCCTGTTTAAAGCTCCGGCGCAGAGCAAATTTGCGATAGCTGGCTGGGCCTCGTGCCTGGCAATGACGGTGGCAACGATGACCTGGGGCCAAGCCGGCCCGCCTCTTTTTACGGAGATCGTACACGAAGTCTTATTGCAAGACTATATCCTTCCGAGCAAGCTGGTCTTCCCGATTTTCTATACGCGCGCCGTGTTAGATTTTACTGAGCGACACGGGTATCCCAAGACGTATAGTGAACTTGTTCTGGGAGACGCGTACAGCGTCCACTTGTTCAACGAGATCTGGAGATTAGCCGGCGCAGATAAGAACGGCAGGTATCCGGGATCAATTTACGAATATCTGCAAGAGAGGTTCAAATGAACGCGCTCATTACGGGAATCACAGGCCAGGATGGATCGTACCTTGCCGAGCTATTGCTCGAGAAGGGCTATGAAGTCCACGGCATGGTGCGGCGCGCCAGCACGATCAACACTTCCCGTATCGATCACATCTTCGGAGACCTGGAGTTGCACTACGGCGATCTGACTGACAGCAACTCCATGCAACGGATTGTTGAGGCCGTGGCACCGGATGAGGTCTACAACCTAGGAGCACAAAGTCATGTCAGGACGAGCTTTGATATTCCAGAATACACGGCGGAAGCCACGGGACTCGGAACGTTGCGACTTCTTGAAATCTGCCGCGGTCGCGATATCAAATTCTATCAAGCAAGCTCTAGCGAGCTTTACGGCAAAGTCCAAGAGACACCACAATCGGAGACGACACCCTTCTACCCGCGCAGTCCGTACGGCGTAGCCAAACTTCACAGCTTTTGGTCGGTGGTGAACTACCGCGAGAGCTACGACATGTTCGCGTGCAACGGGATCCTGTTCAACCACGAGAGTCCACGGCGCGGTGAGACGTTCGTCACGCGCAAGATAGTCAAAGCCGCCGTGAGGATCAAGCGAGATCTGCAACGCAAGCTGGCCCTCGGCAACCTTGACGCCAAACGCGATTGGGGCTATGCTAAGGATTACGTGGAGGCTATGTGGCTCATGCTGCAGAAGCCGAAGGCGGACGATTATGTTATCGCGACCGGTGAGACTCATTCTGTCCGCGAGTTCTTGGATGAAGTATTTGGCTATCTCAATTTGGATTGGAAAGCTTTTGTGGAAATTGATCCGAAGTATTTCCGGCCGGCGGAAGTCGACCTCTTGCAAGGTGACGCGACGAAGGCGAAGAACGAGCTCGGATGGGAACCGAAAGTTCGCTTTCGCGAACTAGCGCGTCTCATGGTAGACGCAGAGATGGAGGCACAATAATGCAAGTCGCAGAAAAGATTCCCGGCGGAGAAAAAGTGAAAGACGTCGTCCTGATTACGACTTACATGCGGCCCGAGTATCTCCAGATCTGCCTTGAGCACCTGGCCAACACTACTCCGACCGCGACTCCCAAAGAATTCTGGATCTGCGCAGACCAGCGCCCCGATGATGAATATCGTCACAAGATAGAACTGCAATGGCAGAAGGATGTTCTTGACGCCTGGCGCGGCACGCTGCCCATGAGGATCATCGCCGGCGAGAAGCACAACTTTAACGGGAACAGCTTCAACGTTCTTGAGTCCTACAAAAAGGCCTTCAATGAGCCGGGAGTACGATACGTTTATTTAGTTGAAGATGATGTGATGGTCTCTCCGGATTTCTTCAGATGGCACGAAGCTGTTCAACAGGAAGATGATTTCATGTGCTCCGTGGCGTATCGTTGTTCTCGCAACGTAGAAGCAATTGCAATGAATATCACCGATCCGAACGCTTTCTTTACTTCGTCTCGCGATTATGCCAGCATAGGCGTATGCTGGAAAAAAGAGAAATTAGAATTGTTGTTGGAACACGCAAAGCTAGAGTACTACACCAATCAGAAAGGATATGTTCAAAGTCGATTTCCAAATAATAGATTTGGAGAATGTTTCGTAGAACAAGACGGGGTCTGCATGCGGATATTAGGAGTCAAGAGAGAAAAAGTAGCTTGGAGTATGGTTCCTTTTTGTTTCCACATGGGGTGGTACGGATACCATCGACCAAAAGGAAGGCGTCCTGACGGATTCCTCGAAGCCAAGATTGATGCAATTAAAGCTACACTTCGCGACGCCTATAAAATCAAGTTTGTGGCACCAGACTTCGGAGACATCGAGCCTATGCCGAAAGAGTGGCCAGCATCTTTTGAAAAGCTGTACAAGGTGACGCACTTTGAATAATCAAACTAAACCCCACAAAGCCGAGGTGGCGAGGAGATTTTCATGATTGATTTGGTAATCGTGCCGACGTTCGATAGGCCAGAATTTCTCTGGCTCTGCCTCGAAAACCTTTACGAGAACGTTTTACGCGAAGGGCAGTATCCCCACATATGGGTCTGCGAAGACATTCACGCAGACAAACCGAAAGGTTTTACGATCGAAATGGAGATGCTAGCTGTTCATAGAGAATGGCAACAGAAGCTAGGTTACGTGTACAAAGCCACGGCGCCCCATACGACTTACGGAAACAGCTACAACGTCCTGAACGCACTGGCCCAGTCCGCGGATCTGGACTATCGTTATGTCTATCTGCTCGAAGACGACGTCCTAGTGACTCCGGACTTCTTCGAGTGGAACGAGAAAGCGCAGGAGAAGTTCAGCCCATGGGCCTCGTGCGCCGGCCGCCTGAACCGCAGTCTGAATTTTCAGATGAACGGGAGAGAGGCGATTGACGAGAATATCAAAGACCCGAACGCTTGTCACAGTTCTGTCACAGCTTACATGTCCTGGGCCACCTGCTTCTCCGCGAAAGCTATGCAGGATATCAAAGCCTTGAATGCAGTCTACGACGGTTTC
>Ga0074044_10005131_pt1 | contig 10714 bp, 16 predicted proteins | sample BogForMeECP23OM1_FD_94443 | JGI IMG/M metagenome (GOLD analysis project Ga0074044, IMG submission 94443) | Bog forest soil microbial communities from Calvert Island, British Columbia, Canada - Bog Forest MetaG ECP23OM1 | ecosystem: Environmental > Terrestrial > Soil > Wetlands ...
CAGCTACAGGTACACCGGGTAGGAATTTCCCGGTTAGGCACTATGATGGTCTTCCGGGGAATCCCTGCGTCCTTGTTTTGCTCAGCGAACAGGCGACGTGGTGACATCTCTCCCTTTTCCCCTTCTACGTTTTTGGTGCCAGTAACGACTTTCTTCCGGGCTTACTTGGCAAAAGTACCGGCAGGTGGCTCGCTTTGCCATAACCCCGTGGGACATATCCCATTTAGGCTTCGCGGGGATTCTTCACTGTGCCTTAGGGAAGGAAGGACTTCGCTATTCCACGTCTTTGACTTCTGCGGGTGTTACTCCACACTTAGGGCACACAAATTCACAGCTTTTTATCTCTGGCACAACGCTGCAGCAGACAGTGACGGGAGGCGGTCCGTAATTCTCAGGGTCTAGTACACGTTTACCGAAACTCATCAGTCAATCCCTTTCTGTGGGTTAGGTCTTATATCTCGAACGCATTAGAGCGATCCATATTGGATACGGGGTTAGGTATGGGCATCGGCCCATCTGCTCACACTGCGCATTGCAGCAGAAGCAGAGTTGGAATCGTCTGGTATAATTGGCAGCAGATTCCCGGTTCATTGTGTCCCTGACTGTGCCTTTGGCGGAAACTCCCTTTTTCTCTCCCATAGCTCGCACCATGCCCTTTTGTTGATTGGTCCCGATACTCTTTCACAGCAATTGGGCTCTTGGAAATGAGCACAATTCCCGCAAACCGTTTCGGCGTTAGTAGATGGTCCGTAATTTACGGACAATTTACTAACCCTCTGATGGCCTATCATTGGCGCGTGCCTGTTTCTCATTTTGTCTCCGAGTAATGGCATCTAAGGTCACTACATGTCCACACATCGAATTCTTTGACCCTTGTAGCGCTGTAATGCGTTTGGTGATGGTGGTAATGCATGTCGTGAACGTGTCGGGTCGGTATCACCTTTCTTTTCTTCTTTTTGAGGTCGGTTATCTTCTGGGCCTTTAGCTTCTTTATTTGTTTCTTTCCGAATGGCATTAGTGGAGTCCTAGGCTTGTTATGAATGTCCTAATCCCTGTGATTAGTGACGAGAGGATATGTGCTGTATCGGTCGGAGCTATTACTAGCCCGACGACTATGGCGACTATGCACCAGAAAGCCCACCTAGGCATTACTGAATCTCCATCTTGCTTGGCTGAGGACAGCCTCTATTGGCACACTCATAGAACAAGTATACCACAGTCCTGCCATTAATGGTAGCCGTGGTCTTTCTGACCAGAATGTAATTGTGCGAGTGCTTAGGCATTTTCTCGATCCTTTGTCCGCGTTGAATTGCTACTATCATTTTGGCCCCATGCGCGAGCATTATTCTCTGTGAAGTGCTGAGAACGACTTTGTGCTTTCTTCCCATTGCCAGCCTCTCACCGATTGGGGAGTGCTAATTGCGCGCCTACGGACAATGCCCGGATGGGTCAATCTCTTTTTGAACATTTCCACTAGCGTTCTAGTGGACTCGAATTCTAGCTGTATCACCTCTCCATTAGCTGCTCTTTCCTGTGCCTGACGGAATTCCCTTAGAGTCCTGACAGGAATACCCTTGCAGTTACCCACGTTTCTTACCTCTCCATTCACTTCCTCTACGCCCATATAATTCTTGGGAGCTATGCAATGGAGTGCCAGCCAGTTATGCTCCACCTTATAATGCCCGTATCCGTCAGCTAGTATAACACTGCCGGACTCAATCATATTCCTGACCACCTCAGGGCGGGTAGTAGCTGAGTCGGTATCGAATTTGAACACAGAGTCCGGGGGCATGAGAAGTCTCAGCCTGTGTTCCTCTAGCTGCTGCCTTGTCACAGTAAGAGCATACCATACTGGCTGAGTATATGGTGCGTCTGTTTCCTCGGCAATGGTATACATCGGGAGAGGATCGCCATTGTCTTCATCGATTACTGGCCATGATCCGGGCACTATCTTGGTCCCGATGAATAGCCTCTGTGTGATCGGCTTGGCATTGAACTTCCCGTTTAGGGAATTTCTCATGCGCTTTACTAGGGCTTTTACTGCCGGGTCGGCCCGCGAGCCATCCGGGGGATATTCCAGACTTTCGCATTTACTAAGGAAGGGACCGAATACGTCTTCTGTCCTTTTAAAGTAGACGCCGCGAATTACCTTCATATCATAGCCCTGATCTAGACATGCCTGATATTGCTCGGTAGTTACATAAGCTGTTCCGCTTCCGGTTGACCATGCCTTTCCGCCTTTCTCTTTCGAACAGTATAGAGGGACCATCGGAAAGACGCTTTTAGGGCACCATGCTTGACATTCCCAGATGCCGAAATACTCATTAGTATAGTGCGTTGTCCAAATACCGGGAGATACAGGATAACCTCCTTCTTTCTGACACGCAGCAAACGCGGCCGACCTATCGATGGTGATTGCCCCATATCTTTCCTCGCCTATTGGTTCGATTAGTTCTGTAGTGCAGCCTGGGAATGTGAAAGCTCCGGTGCAGAAATTCCTGGCAAATTCCTCTACCACTGGGGCTTGCCTATAATAGACATGTCCCTCGGGTATTGTAGCTATCCAGGCTTTCATTGCCGTACTTCCGGCAGTATATCCAGGGGATACCCCGAATATCTTTATGACCAATTCCCTAGCGTTTTGGTAAGTGTGCCATAGGGAAATGACATCGCCTTCGAGGTATGACACACATGTCTCACAATTAGGATTGTAGTAATCCCTTTCAGTAGCATTAAGCTTTGTGAAATCATGTTTCGTGCAATGTCCCAGCTTCGCATAAGTGGGGGCATAAGCCTTGCTAGCTGCTGCCAATGATGCATCAAGAAATGGGTAGCTATCACGTAGATGTACCTTTCCGAAAGGTGTAGGTATACACAGGTCTATGGGTTTGGTTCCCTGCTGCGTTGCCTCTATTGTTATACCGTATTGTTCGGCATATTCTACGAGCATATAGGCCATGTATGAGAAGTCGAATCCTGCGCCGTTGTGAGCTAGCCAGACAAAGGGCGCCCTAGAATTGTGCCTATTGGTTCTCTTTCTGCGTGGGGGATTCATCAATGCCTCAAATAGCTCCTGAGCAGTCCGGTACCTCTCTACTCCATTTACCACTGTATAAGTGGCACCATCAGCGTACTCCCCACCTAGGCCGAATGATTCAATGTCGAAAGTTCCGAAGTCTATTCCCATATCTTTTGGTACGCGACGGCAGACAAAACGCTGATTCTTTCGCCTCGCAGGCCGAGGTGCGTTAATCTCCATTATTTGACCACCTCACATAATAGCTAGTGGCACTAGTGAATATTGCCTCATCATTATCTCGGATAGATTGATCCTGGTAAGCTGTAGTGCCTGCCTCATGCCAGTTATTCAGAGATGCCTCGCCCCGGTCCTTTCCGTACTTACTTGGGTCCGCAAATTCTCCACGTCCAATGATGTAGAAATGATAGTTAGGCGAAAGGGTAGTGGCAAAATTCAGGGCATTGTCTAGAGTATTAAACCTCCGCTGGTGATGGTGTTTTCCTGATCTGCCTACCTTTATCCATTGTCGTGCCCGTGCCTTTTCGTAAGCCCTTCCGGCCGCAGTTCTATGTGGTCCCTCTATACTATACAGCCCGGCGTGAACGTCTTTCGCTAGCTGTCTCTGAGCCCTCCGTCTTTCGGCAGCGGAAGCCACTTAGCAACCCCTAGAACAATGGTATGTCTGGTGTCTCCGGACTCTTGTACGGCTTTTGTAGCCCCGTCCAGGTACCATCTACGTCGCAAAAATACCTGTTACGTTTCGGGCGCCATAGCCGGTATCTTTCCTGTTCCTCCGGGGTACTCAAATGCCCGCAAGAAAGATGGATATAACTCCAAACACTTTTAGGAATTGGATCATTGCTGTGACCAGCATACTGCCGGGGCTGAGACTTTCCAGCCCCGGCAGTGTACCGGGTGATTTTCACCGCGTTATCCAGGCAGTTTCCAGATTCCGCTTACGCAGCCTTGGTCTGGATAATAAAGGACTTCATCGGGTTACCCTTATTGGTCGGCACGTCCTTCTGGTATTGCAGCCTGACCAGGGTACCGGGAGCGATCTGCGCTAGCTCGCTCAGGCCGTAAGAGGTATTGATGTTGACCAATTCCCCTTCCTCAAGCCCTTCCCCACCGGCGGCATGAAACTGCCATACATCGAATGGGTCCATGTTCTCCGGCTTAATTTCGGTCCTTCCGACAAGTGTACCGATGAAGACATCACCGATCTTGTCGAAATTGATCTTTGTAGCGGCACCTTCGGTGACCGTATTCCATTCAGGCGACGGCTTTGACATCTGGAATTCTCCTATTCTTTGTTGCGATCATCCTGTGACGGATTCCCGTTTCACAGTAAGCTGTGTGATCTACGTACACTCTGCGGGGGCCTTTTCTCGAATCACTTGCCCGAGTTAGTCCTCCGCATTCCTCACAAACGTACCTGTTAGGTACCCTGCTGAGCAAGTCACCCAACGTTTCCACCTCGCTTTCTACGGGCGGGGAGGTGCCACCTGACTCAAGCACGAAAGAGGTTTTAGTTTTCGCGCCTCCTATCGGTGGCACCTCCTGCCCCCGCAATGTCCATTATACCCTAGGAATAATGGCGAGGCAAACAATTCCTCTTAGGGCGTAATAGCTCTACCTTTTACGGGCAAAAGTCCTGCCGAGTTCTGCGCCATCCGGAGGCCGGGAATGTTTGTTCCCATAATCCCCTAGGTGGCTTTGCACAAAATATCTCTTGTGGTCTTCGCAGCAAAAGACATAGGTAAGATGGGTCGCCATTGCACTGTCGCAATTCATGCCCGGTGGATGGTCGTGAAAAATGGACTTGAATAGCTCGTATCCATTGTTGTCGCAGGTATCCCAGCAACAGAGAAGCCACCTATCTGAGTCCCTAGACAGGACTTTCTTTTGCACTATGGAGTGCTGCCATTTAGTCATGCTAGCTGAATCAATCCGCCCGGATTAGGCATTGTTTGCTTAACGGCATTTTGCTGATTTAGGCTAGACCACTGATGATTCCAGGTAGTATCGCCAGAGGGGGTAGCGGTTGTGGAGGTATTAGGCAAGACAGAAAGCACGCCCGATCCCTGCACAATAGACGACGTGTTATTAGCGGCTGCAGCCTGATCTTTCTTGTACTTCCAGTAAGCCACACCAGCCAGAAGGCCAAGCCCTATTAGTAGCCACATCATCTGATGCTTTTTCACGCTACCTGCTTTCTGTAGTAATTCCGGCACCTATTCTGTAGCAACATAAGCTGTTCTGTTTTGAGGTACCAGAATTCTGCAGTAGAATTATCGTCAGTCAGTTCGTAGCTCATCGCTAGATGGCTGGTCCGGCGCGCTATCCTCTGGCATTGGAGTGCGAGAAATGCGCTCGTTTGCATTCGGATGGCCGTCCGGTTGGTTTCGGGCAAGCTGATCCACAGGGATATGCCGCTCGACAGCAAGATCATCAGCAACGCGAATGGGGACGGTCGATTGTCGTTCAACTGGTTCACTCGCCTTTCCGCTGGCCTTGCCCGCGTCGTTTATCGCCCGAAGGATTCCCTGCTTAATTGTCAGGTCAATTGCCGTTACGGCAACTGCCACTAGAACTAGGATGGTAGCCCATTGGAGATACCGCTTAACCCTTTCCTCATTCAGTTCTAGTTCAGCCATCGATGATGCCCTCTCTCGTATATTTGTGTACTTGGATCATGTGCATTACTACCAGACCCATTAGCGTCTGGGCATCACCTGTGTATCCGATTCCGTTTTTCCCCATGCTCTGAATGCTTTGACGGCAACGGCCACAACGTACATGGTTAGTCCGTATGTCAAAAGAGATTGGCCAAGTTGACGCAGCCATGAGCATTGCATTGGTAACCGCTCCATCCGTGGGAGGCGTAGCCATCTTATCGGATAGCTCGGCCGGACTTTGTGATGCGCTCCTAACCATAGGTTTCCGTTCCCGGTTCTGTTGAGGATAGCCCGGCCTTAAGGGCGTGGGCATATTGCATCCATAGAAGCCAGCCAGCTAGGCCAGATCCTATAGCCGGCGGCCAAGGCGATTTACCTTCCCTGGCATTTAGCATGACGCCGATGATGGCGAAAGCTGCCGCTTGCCACAGGCCGATCCTTACCCACTTCATAAGCGAAGCGGCCCGAGTCGCGGCATTTATCTCCGTTGTTTGCGGAGAGCTATTTGTGGCCGAGATGATATCGTAGGTCAGGGCAGCATAAACCGCCATTGTCAATGCCGCCCCGTCCTCCATAAAATCAGCCATTACGTTTTGCCCGTCGCTACTTGCTTCCACTGTAGGGTGACCTTTGTACCCTTGGGCACCTTAGTGCCGGCCGGGATACTCTGACCCGAAACCTCGTATTCATTCTTCGGGTTACGATCCGTCTTGCCCAATCCCACTAGTCCGATACTCTTGAGATTCCCGATAGCGAAGTTGGCCCTTTCCCCCATAAGGTTAGGCACGGTAACCTGACCTGTGGATGGTTGCGTACTTGTCGGAGGAATCGTTGTCGGAGGTGGCGGGGGAGTAGGCGGGGCAGTCGGATTGACATTGGTAGTAGTCGGGCCGACGGTTTGCGCGTTGACATCACTCTCATAGTTCTGAATGATGTAAGGTGGAACCTGATCAGCCGGTTCTGTCGTGCCGGATTCTGTAGAAGTACTGGCCTGACTTGCCGCGCTGCTACTCTGCTTGTTTTTATTCCAGAAGTAGAAGACAAGAGCGACGGCTAGGCCAATGCCCATCCATCCCCAGAGCGGAAGGGGGCCTAGTTTCTGCGTGAACGCACCAGAGCTACCGCCTCTAGTGGTCCGCTCGGATGCCATTTCACTCATCAGAAGACACTTTCACTTGGCGGATCGCTAAACCATGCGCAATCATCCGCGTCGAAATTCGGCCGGCGGAAGTGCATATCCCCTTGGAGAAGTCCCTCCATATTTGCGCACGGTCGGCGCGGGTAGATCATCCGGTGCTTTTCCCAGAATACAGGGATCATACTGTAAGCGCCGTAATGCCCGCCGCGCGCAAAGTACGGCATACGCGCGCCGATTGCGTCTTCTACATTCTGGCCGCTAATCTCCCTGGTATCGCCTACCTGATTTTGCCAGTAAAGGTAGGCGATTACCAGGCCGATTCCTAGCGCGCCACATACCAGGATTTTATCGTTACGGTCCATTACTGTCCTTGTGTGCGCGTAGTCTGGCTGTAGTTCTGACCGGCAACACGCGAGTTACTAAGGCGGTCCACCCTAGTACCCACCATTTGCGCCCGGTTCATTCGGACGGCTAGTGTCTGCTGACCATCTGGCGGGTAATATGTATGGTAACCGTGCGGAGGACCGGCCCACACTCTTTGCGGACCGTCTACGGGAGGGGCCGAGGGTGCGCCTCCTGGTCCGTTCCGGTAGAACCCTACGGTTCCCCCGTAGATATCTGACCAGCCACTCTCCTGCGGTCCTAGCCACGTATATGGCCTACTTCTGTCGTCCGCGTAAGCTAGCCCGTCACCTACTTGATGGTTCACCGTAATATTGACGGCCCGGAAGTCTGGCCGAGGTGGCCCGGAAGCCAGGGGATCAACCTGTGAGCTAATCCGACCGGCACGCTCGGTACCTGTTTGCATGTAGCCATGCCGGTCACGCTTGATTAGCTGGTCTTGATTGTTGTTTGCTGACCACCATCTGTGCGTCTGTTCCGGCCCCGAATAAGGCGCGAACGGATTGCCCTCCATAGGCGACGCAAAATCTCCACCTGTTTGCACACCTCCTGCGCTTACCTGATTCTGCGCAACTCCTAGACGGCTAGGTGGCGTCTGTGTGGCAGCCTGACCGTAAGGTGCAACGCTACGGCCAATTGACCGCATGTTTTTGTAGGCCAGATTAGAGGCGCTGTTAGGATTAGTGACCGTATTAGGGTCAGGCATCCTTCCCTGCCTACCGGCCAGGTTACTAGATGGCGCCATTACAGAGTCCTATCCGTTGGTGCTAATCGACGGCATAGCGGTCAACTGCTGTCCACTGGCAGCCCGGATCAAATTCCCGAATCCAGTTGAGATGGAAATTACGATCTGGGGGCCGAGGGAATTAGGACGTACGAGCACGTAGAGTATCGAGAGATACCCTATAGCCGTTACGAACGTCTTAATTTCCTGTGGCATTTACCAAGTACCGCCGCCCGTGCCAGCCTTAATCACGTTGGCAACGCCATTGCTCGCGTTTGTTACCAGCGTCGGGCCTTGGCTATTCGGCCGCACTAGCACAAACAGAGCCGCGAGGTAAACCACAGCGATTAGGAAGGTACCGAAGTCCTTACCCATTTTCTAACTTCCTTACTGCCCGGTTGCTTTACGGATTATTTGTGCTAGGGCTGCTTCTATGTTAGCGATAGCAACCCCGGCACTACTGCCAGGTTTACAGAGCAAGTAAACTATGCCTACGATTACCGCTCCGGTTATCCATTCCCATCCCATATTAACCCCACGGGATAAGCTGCTTAAGTGCCTGCTCTACAGCGGACTGAATATCACCAGGGATATTGTTAAGGCTGAATCCGCTCTTACCGCTCCCGCTTTGCGTGGGCTGAGCACCAGAGCCAACCTTACCGCCGAAGATGTCGCCTATCTTTGTCCACATTGCCGGTGAAGTATTTACCAGCAAAGCGGCCGTTATCAGTCCGCCGAAAGCTGCAGCGAATTTCCCTGACTTTTCGTGGTTAGCGAGTAGAGCCAGGATAAGGAAAACAACACAGAGAGCGGAAAGCCTGACCAGAGCATCGGCACCGAATAGGGCTGCCTTTACATCTAGGTCTTCTACGTTACCTTCCGCATCTCTTGGCTTTGTCAGAAGCGGCGTCATTCCCGTGAGAAGTACGCAGCCGATAAACTCAGCCATTACCCAGCGGTGATATGTGTTACCGCCGACGACATTAATTGTCGGCCCGCTGGCTGACTGATTCTGTCGCTGTGGATTCTGATTGGTACCTGACGCCTGGGGAGGTGGATTCTGGCGGCTCAATCTTTGTTGCTGTGTTTGTGCCAGGGAGCCGCTAGTTTCAGCTTCCGTCCCTTCGGCAGCTTCTGCAGCCATTACCGTCATGTCATCCACCTCCCGTAACGTCTTGCACCATCTTTTCTACTTCACCTAGCCCACCACCGGCATTAGGCTGCCCGGTTGCGTCCGTGAATGCCAGCCAGAAACAGACGCCTGTTAGCCACAGCAATACAATGCCAATGGCCAAGACACTGCCCTTACTGACATCACCCATTAGCTAGACTTCTTTCCCGTGAACTTAGTCAGCGGGAAGAAAGACGCGACGAGGTACGCCACGACGAATCCAATCCAGAATTCCTTGCTTCTCAGCATGGCCATCTTTCCTCCCTTACAGGCCGAGGTGATCCGACAGGAAATGGAACACCAGCATTTCCGCCACCACGAATATGATGAGGTAAATGATGGTGGGATGCCAGGTACTATTACCTGACTCGGCCACAGGAGAGTTAAGGCTACTGAGACCGGGAATGTTTGCTGACACTTGTTGTGCTCCTGATCCTATTCCCGTGGGCCAATCGGTTCCGGCGCCCCGCCACGGTGCAGCGGTTCCTACCGGCGCAGTGGCCCGATTGAACCCTGCCATTAAATCTCCTGTAGGTCTGCCGGAACGGTAGGCATAACCGGGTAGACTTCATCGGTGATAAATTCCACCGTGCAGTTACCAGAGCTAGCCGCGAGAGAGGCTGTCTCAAGCGTCAGCTTAGTAGCGTTGGTCGTGTAGAGCCATCCCTGCCCGGTAAGCACACCGGGATTCCAGTAACGCAGGAAGGGATAACAACCTTCTGGATAAGCCTGTAGCGTTTCTCCAGCGGGACCGCCGGCGAACAGAGTGGCAGTACCGGCACCCTGATAAGTACCCTGGTTATTCAGGTAGGTATCGGCTGCGGCGAATGTGGCAAGCTGACTCTGATACCACTGTGAGAGCAGATCCGGAGAGAAGACGCCGAGGTTACGGTTGTCCTGCTGCCACCGGATCGGGTCCGTAGCGATATTTCTACGGTTGTTTGAACTGTCCCGGACCACCGCTACAATTCCACGCAGCGCATTTCCAGTGTTTGTAAGCTGGAGAATGTTGTCTGATCCGCCGCTCTGGAATGTAACACCTGCCTGGTGACGCCTCTTAAGCTGCAAAGCCAGGCCCGGAGGGAGAGGCTGATTAGGCGTACCCTGCAGGTCGTTCGGGTCCGGCTGAGCCCACGCATCCAGGTAAGAGGTAACCGTCAGGAATGGCGCGGTGGTAGCGCCGCCGATTGACGCGTTTGTGTTGAGGAAGATGTTGTACTTGTACTGTGACCGGGCATCCGTATTAGAAAGCACACAGGCAGTCTGACGGATTTCTGGCTGGAGGAAGATGGAGTAAGAGGGAGTAAGCGTATTGGCTGCAAAGTCATACGCTGACCACGGGGCGATGCACCACGGGCGGAACATGGCCTGACTTACCGCGTAAGCCCAACCGCCCATCGGGTACATGATTTCACCGCCGTCTACATTCTCTAGATCGAGAGAGTAGATTGAGTTGAACGGATTGTCCTGCGCAGTCGTACCGGCAGTGACACCGGGAGTTGACGTGCGGACCAGGAAGCGGATTCCCCGCATAAAGTTACCGGGGTTTACAAGCTGAAAGAAGTTCGGAATTGCCGCAGAA
>Ga0074044_10005132_pt1 | contig 10713 bp, 11 predicted proteins | sample BogForMeECP23OM1_FD_94443 | JGI IMG/M metagenome (GOLD analysis project Ga0074044, IMG submission 94443) | Bog forest soil microbial communities from Calvert Island, British Columbia, Canada - Bog Forest MetaG ECP23OM1 | ecosystem: Environmental > Terrestrial > Soil > Wetlands ...
CCAGGACGGCGAGTTCGACCTGCCCTGACCAGGCACCGGGCCGGCGAGCCCGACCCGGAGTTCTGGTGAGCACGCAACTTCATCCGGAGTGCATGAGATCGTGCCAGGAATTTTCCGTCACGTGAACGCCGAAGTACGACGCAGCCTCGCGGATGTTCGCGAAAGCGAGCGCCCGGTCGGCATCGCTCGCGCCCTCCACCTGGTCGAACCGGGCTAGTGCGTTGCGTACGTGGCCGGCCGACACCAGCGGCTCCTTACGCAGCCCGGGAAACGCGAACGCCGAGTCCGGCAGACGGTCGGTCTCGGCGGCATCGAGCGTGCCGCTGAACTGTTCGGAGTCGGCTGGCGGCCGCCAGCTGGGCGTATCGTGCGATGAGCGTTCCGGCATGGCCGGTTCTCCTTTCCTCACGGACCATTCTTGCCTGGTCAGATGCCTCCCTGGGCCTTGGTCACGGGCCCTTTTTCCCGGGACTGGCGGCTAGCCAGTGGGTGCCGGTCACCGGGTGCCAGGCCGGCCGGGTGAGTCCCCGCCCTGCCCCAGCGCTTCTGGCCGGCCCATCCGCTTTCCTTCCTTCAGCTGCCCTGCCCCGGTGAGTCTGACACGCCTGCCCGGCCGGGAATAGCACGGCCGCCCGGTTGTTCAGATACATGCAAATGCATATATCTGGCTTGCTCGCCCGGGTCGCGAGCGAGCGCCCGCCGGTGCGGCGGGGAGTGTAGGAGGCATGCCATGCAGTTCGGGATCTTCTCGGTCAGCGACATCACCCGGGATCCCGTGTCGGGGGAGACGCCCACCGAGGCGGAGCGGATCGACGCGATCGTGCAGATCGCGCAGAAGGCCGAGGAGGTGGGGCTGGACGTGTTCGCGACCGGCGAGCATCACAACCCGCCGTTCTTCTCGTCCGCGCCGACGACGCTGCTGGCGTTCATCGCGGCGACCACCAAGAAGCTGATCGTGTCCACGGCGACGACGCTGATCACGACGAACGACCCGGTGCGCATCGCGGAGGAATACGCGATGCTGCAGCACCTGTCGCAGGGGCGGACAGACCTGATGCTCGGCCGCGGCAACACCGCCCCGGTGTACCCGTGGTTCGGCCAGGACATCCGGGAGGGCCTGCCGCTGGCCCTGGAGAACTACAACCTGCTGCACCGGCTGTGGCGCGAGGACGTCGTGGACTGGCAGGGGAAGTACCGCACGCCGCTGCAGGGCTTCACCTCGATCCCGAGGCCCCTGGATGACGTGCCGCCGTTCGTGTGGCACGGCTCGATCCGCAGCCCAGAGATCGCCGAGCAGGCCGCGTACTACGGGGACGGGTTCTTCGCCAACAACATCTTCTGGCCCAAGGAGCACTATATGCGCCTGATCCGGTTCTACCGGGAGCGCTACGCCCACTACGGCCACGGCACCGAGAAGCAGGCGATCGTCGGCCTCGGCGGGCAGGCGTACATCGCCAGGAACTCGCAGGACGCCAAGCGGGAGTTCCGGCCCTACTTCAACGAGGCGCCGGTCTACGGGCACGGGCCGTCGATGGAAGACTTCGCGGAGCTGACGCCGCTGTCGGTGGGCAGCCCGGCCGAGGTCATCGACAAGACCCTGACCTTCCGCGAGCACTTCGGCGACTACCAGCGCCAGCTGTTCCTGGTGGACCACGCGGGCCTGCCGCTGAAGACCGTGCTCGACCAGCTTGACCTGCTCGGCGAGGAGGTCGTCCCGGTGCTGCGCAAGGAAACCGATGTCCGGCGCGACCCGGAGACGCCCGGGGCTCCCACCCACGCGAGCCTGGTCCGGGCCAAGTATGGCGACCGGGCTCCGCGCCAGCCGCGCCCGAACGCCAACCGCGGCGACAACGTCACGGGCCCGTCCCCCTACGCCGGCGCGGCCGCCGAGGCCCGCGCCGAGTACCCGGACCTGTGATGCCTGACCGGCCGAACCCCGCCAACGACGCGTGGGAGGCGCTGCTGTCCGCCCACGCCGTGCTGATCAAGCAGTTCGCCGCCGAGGACATCTGGCAGGACCTGTCCCTGCGGGAGTACGACGTGCTGTACACCCTGTCCAAGTGCCGCGAGCCCGTCCGCATCAGCGTTCTGCACCGTCACGTGCTGCTCAGCCAGCCGGCCCTGTCCCGCCTGGTGCACCGCCTGGCCGGGCGCGGCCTGATCGAGTGCCGGTCCGACGCCGCCGACGGGCGCGGCGTCCGGGTGTCGCTCACCGACGCCGGCCGGGCCCTGCAGCGCCAGATCGGGCGCCGGCACGCCCGCAGCGTCGCCCGCGCCCTCACCGCCGCGCTGACCCGCAGCGAACTGGCGCAGCTGGAAGCGATCTGCCGGAAACTAGCCCGCCAGCCCGCTGCCACGGACCTGGCCGAGGGCGACGAGAACTCCGGCAACGACGAAAACAAGGACATGATCCATGAACAGCTCTGAGCACACCGAGCCGTTCCGGCTCGCCGTGGTCAGCGCCGGGACCAGCGACCCCTCCTCCACCAGGCTGCTGGCCGACCGCGCCGCGCAGCGGGCCGCGGCCCTGGCCGCCAGCCACGGCAACACTGTGACGATCAGCGTCATCGAGCTGCGCGAGATCGCCGCCGAGATCTCCGCCGCGCTGGTATCCCAGCTGATCACGCCGAACCTGCGCCACGCGATCACGGTCCTCGGCCAGGCCGACGGCGTCATCGCCGCCGCCCCGGTCTACAAGGCCGGCCCCAGCGGCCTGTTCACCTCGTTCTTCCACGTCCTGGACAACGACCTGCTCATCGCCAAGCCCGTGGTGCTCGCCGCGACGGCCGGAACCGCCCGGCACGCGCTCGTCGCGGATGACCAGATGCGCCCGCTGTTCGCCTACCTGCGCGCCCTGACCGTGCCGACCTCCCTGTTCGCCGCGCCCGAGGACTGGAGTGACCCGGCCCTCAACCAGCGCATCGACCGGGCCGCCTTCGAGCTCGTGCTGCTCATGGAGAGCGGCTTCGCGGGCAAGATCAGGGATGAGTCCTGGCACAGCTACCAGCACGAGTACGGCAGCGCGGGCGGGACCGAGGTCTCCGTCGACCTCGACACCGACCTCATGCGCCTCGCGACCGGGGGATCCGCGGCCTAAGCCGCCTGCGCCAGCGCACCGCCGACGCCTCCGGCGGCTGTCGTTGCGGCGGGCCGGCGGCCAGGTGCGCGCTGCTGGTGGTGCGCTGGCCGGACGGGCTCACCCACGGTCACGAGGCCCCGCTCGGTGTGGCGCGCCGGGAGACCGGCCGTCCGTAGCGGTGGCGGAAGAGCAGGTAGGCCGGCGGCCCGGCGAGCAGGGGAAGCCAGAAGGAGGCGATCCGGTAGGCGAGGGTGGCCAGGACGGCGTAGCCGGGGTGGACGCCGGCCAGGATCAGCAGGCCGCTGAGGCTGGCCTCCACGACGCCTAGCCCGCCCGGGGTGAGCGGGAACAGCGCGATGATGCTGGCGGCGGCGTAGGCCAGCAGGACCAGGGAGGGCCGCGGGCCGGCTCCGGTGGCGCGCAGCGCGGCCAGCAGGCAGCCGTAGTCGAAGCCGAGCCGGCCCGCAGTCAGCAGGACCGCCTGCTGCCATTTGCTGCCCAGCACGGCCTTGATCGTGTCGCGTTCGGTCAGCAGCCGCCGGTCCAGGCCGGTCAGCGGCGGCCGGCGGCCGCGGGTGACCCGGTTCCGCACGCTCTGCGCCGCGCGCCCGAGCGCGGTCAGCGGCCAGTCGGCGCGCAGGACGATCACGCCGAAAATTGCGTACAGGACAAACCCAGCGATACCGAGCAGGGCGGTATGGACCAGCCCGGGACTGGCCGGCGCGCCGCCCACAATGGCCGGCAGCGCGAACAGCGGCAGCGCCAGCAGGCCGCCGACGCCGAGCAGCGAGAACGCGGTCAGCCCGCCGACGGCGGCGTCGGTGTCAAACCCCGCGGTGGTGAGCATGCGGAACTGGACCGCGGCGCCTGCCGCGTCGCCGCCGGGCAGGCTGTCGGTGACCGCGTTGCCGGCCAGCCCGGCGGTGACCACGGCGAACCAGCTCCGAGAGCGCAGCGCCAGCCGCTGCAAGGCGAAGTTGCAGGTGAACGAGACCAGTTCGGCGGCGAGTGCGACCGTGAACCAGATCGGGTTCAGCGTGGACAGCCGCGGCCAGGCCCCCAGCACCTCGATGAGCTTGGGCAGCACCAGGTAGATGGCCGTGCCCGCCACCGCGACGACCAGGGCCCGCTTGACCAGGGTTTTCCAGGTCAGCGGACGCGCCTGCTCGGCGTCGATCGCGGCGGCTTTCGCCGCCATCGGAGCGGGCTTTTCGGCGTCGGCCGGCCCCCCGCCGGGGTGCTGAGGGTCTCTGCGAGCCGTCACGTCATACTTCATTCCTCGGAACTGGGAGCGCGCCCTCACGCCAGCTTCCTTCTGGCAGCTTCCGGCTGCCACCGTACATGCGGCATCGGCCGGGGGTCGAACGCATCCTGACTCTGCGGACAGAGCGCCGACCTATGGGGCGAGCTGGTATGTCCGCCGGGACCTGCGACGGGCGACGCCTCAGCTGCTGCCGTCCTGGTGCAGGGTCACGGCTGCGCGGCCAGGGTGACCGTCGTCTTCGCTGAGTGACCAGCTCTCTCGTAGGAGATTGACACCGTGTCGCCTGGATTTTTGGTCAAGGTCAGCTCTTGCAGCTGAATGTTGCTGGTGGCTGGCTCGCCGTCGATGCTGGTGATCACGTCGCCGGGGCGCAGCACTGCTGTTGCCGCCGGGCCGCCCGCCGCCACCCCCTGGACGAACAGCCCTTCGGACACCCCAGCCTGGGCGGCGGCCGCAGGTGGTATCGGTGCCGTCTGCACCCCGAAGTAGGCGTGAGTCACCCGGCCGGTGGCGATGATCTCGTCAGCGATGGACTTAGCCAGATCGACCGGTATGGCAAAGCCGAGCCCGATGCTGCCGCCAGCCGAGTTCGGCACGGCCGCGCCGGCCGTCGGCACCCCCACCAGCTGACCCGCGCAGTTGACCAGAGCACCGCCGCTGTTGCCGGGATTGATGGCAGCGTCGGTCTGCAGCGCGGACACCAGCAGCGCCGACCTGTCATCTTCGCCGGGGACCTGAACGGTCCGGTTGAGAGCGCTGACGATGCCCGATGTAACGGTCCCATCCAGGCCGAGCGGAGCGCCGATCGCCACGACCGGCTGGCCAACCTGCACCGACGACGACGAACCCAGCGAGATCACCTTGAGCTGATGGGAAGCCTGGACCTTGAGCACGGCCAGATCGGTTTGCGGGTCCCGGCCGGTGATGGTCGCCGGGGCGGTTTCGCCATCGGAAAACAGCACCTCAACCGAACCGCCGCTGGCGGCGGCTATCGAGATGACGTGATTGTTGGTCAGGATGTAGCCGTCCGGCCGGATGACCTCGCCGGACCCGGTGCCGCTTCCGCCCGGGCCGCTGGCGGAGATCGTTACCACCGAGGGGACCACCTGGCTCGCGACTTTGGTAACCGCGCACGCACTGACAGCGGGATTATCCGAAGTGGCGCTGGCGCCCGGCGAGCTCGTTGTACAACCACCGACAACCGACGCAGCCGCGAGCGCCACCAACGGCAGCCAGCGGCGTGAGCGTCGCGCATGCTTCGACCCACTCACACCGGCTCCCCACCCGTGCCGCTGAAGCCTCCAGCGGCCGCTCAGAAAGGACACCTTAGCCAGGCTGGATTATCGCACAATTCACCGCGCACGTCGGGGGTGCCGGTACTGGTGCTTAGCGCGCGGTCACCCAGCCGGCCGAAACGGACGTGCAGAACGGAGCCTCTATGTGCCTGCCATCGCCATGCCCCGGACAGGGCTCGATGTAGCAGCAGTTACCGGCGGGGAAGAAAGAGCACTTGCCCGGGCTGGATCTGGCTTGGCTGGTCGAGGAGGGCGGATAGGGCGCTGGTGCTGGCTGCGGTGAAGGTGCGGTTTTGGGGGAAGGTCTTGGCTGAGACGAGGATCAGGCCGGCGTGGGCTTGGCTGGCGGCGCGGCAGCGGGCGTCCAGGGGCATGAAGTCCTTGATGTTGGCGGTGACCAGGGCGCGCCTCGTCACGGTGGCATGGGCCAGGATCTGATCGTCGGCAAGCCCGACGAGGGCCGGGTCGGCTACGACAGCAAGTACGTCATGGCCTTTCGCGCGCAGTTGCTCGGCGATGATGCCCGCGAACATCTCGTCGAGGAGCAGGGGGCTCATTTCTTACCCGGCGAGCAGCTGGCGTTCCCGCCGCCATGCGTCTTCGGCCGTGTCGTCGGCGGCCTCAGCCACAGCGATCTCGGCATCGACCTCGTTGGGGTAGGAAGCCCAGTAGCGGACGGCGACACGGATCAGGCGTGCCGGGATGCCAGTGTTCTCAGCTACCAACGTGAGCAGTTCATCTTCGGCCAGGCCGGACTCATGCGTCCGGGCTGACTTAACTGCCCGCACGACTTCCCACACGTCCGGGCCACCGGCCAGGCCCGCGCGCCGTCCGGTGGGCCCTGGCCGGAACACGATTCCCGGATGCTCGCTCATGCGGAGAGCCTCATCCACGAGCCGGTTCGCAGCGGACGACAGGGACATGCCGGGGTTGGCGGCAACGAAAGACGACAGCCGTTCCGCCACGGCGGTATCGAACCTGACTGGTGTCGCAGCACGTTTGGCCATGACTACATCGTAGTCGATCCGTGTCACCTTGGCGGTGGTCGGCGGGTGCCACAAAGGGGTTGCGGAGTTCTCGCCGATCCGCCAGCGCCGCGTCGACGCGACCTGGGTTGGACCCACCCAGCGGCGACAGCCGACAGCATCCGTCGTGATCGCGCCCGCCGCGGCGGGAAAGCCATCGCCGCCGCGCCGTCGTCTATCCCTAGCCGGCGGCTATGTGCCCATAGGCGGCAGGCGTTAGCGGGCAAAGGCCCCCTGGTGTCTGCTGGTACGAACGGGCACTGCGGCCTTCGAAGATTTCGTGGCGCGGCCCAGCCGTGCAGAAGGGAATGCCTTTCATGTCAAGTCAACGCCACCGCCGCACCGGCCGGCCGACAGGCACTCACGGAACTGCGTAGCCTGCCGTGCGGAGCTGGATTGATCATGCCGGGGAGGTCGTTTGGGAGCCCTCCCCGTCGCTGGTGGCGCAGCTCATTGAGGCAGGCCAGCCCTTCTGGCTGGATATCGAGAACCCGACCGACGAGGTCATTGACCAGCTGGCCACCCGTCTGGGCCTGCACCCGCTGGCGGTCGAGGACTCAAAGCAGTTTGGCCAGCGCCCGAAATTGCAGGTTTACGGGAACGTGGCCATGCTCGTCGGCTTCGGCCTCGATGAGCAGCTCCGCGAGCCCGTCGAGGTGCGCTGCTACTACACCACCGGATTCCTGGTCACTTTGCGTCGCGCGTCAAGCCCGGCCCTTGATGCCCTGCGCGGGGCAGGTTCGGTCCATCCCCAGCTTGAGAGCAACCCGATCCGGGCGTTGCATCCGTTGATCAGCTCGCTTTACAGCCAGTTCTCCGCGCTTGACCTCGTGCTGGACGAACGGCTGGATGCGCTCGGGCAGCGGGTGCTGCGCGAGGCCGATGACCAGGAACTGGCCGAGATCACCGCGATACGGCGCCAGGCCGCGGTGATCCGGAGGGCCCTCACCCCCGGCCGGGACCTCGCGGCCCGGACGCCGCTCATCCAGTCCCTGCCCGGCGCCACCAGCGAAACCCAGCTGTACGCCGGAGACATCAACGACGAGCTGCAGCAAATCGTGGCCGACTTCACCGCGATCGAGGAGCGATGCGTCGCCCTGCTGGCCCTGCACGCCTCGCTCGCAAGCAAGCACCTGGCAGCAGTGAGCCGCCGGCTCGCGGACGTGGCCACCATTTTCCTGCCCATCTCCTTCCTGGCTGGATTCTGGGGACAGAACTTCAACGTGCTCACCGGCAGCATCGAAAAGGGATGGCCGGCGTTCCTGGTCCTCGGGGTGGGACTGAGCGCGGCCTGCGTGGCGGTGATCGTCTTCATGCTCAGCCGCCGCGGGTGGAAGTGATGCCTTTGAGATCGGCGCCGACCACGACCGGCCCGGCGCTCATCTGCAGGCGCGGCCCGACCCGGACGCCAGTTGGCCGGAGCGGGCCGGCAGCGCCAGCATGATGAGAGTCAGCGGCGGCAGCGCGAGCCCCGAGGCCTGGTTCATCGTCCCGCCTCCCGCGGTGTTCGTGTCTACCGGCCCGGCTGATCCCTCGCCCGAGCCTTACCTGCCCCCGAAGCTAGCGGCCGTCAGGATGAGTGGCTGTCACCTGGTTCTGGTGATTTGCGGTGGGCTGTGAGCTGGCGGACCTCGAGCAGGTCGAGGCCGAGCGCCTCGATCTCAGCCAGTACGCCGTAGAGCGCCGACCGGTCCAGGAGACCGGTGAGCACGGTGTCAGCGCCTTGCCGCTGCGACACCATCGCCGGGAACGCGGAAAGCACCGTGGCGCCCAGGCGGCCGTGGATCCGGATCGTGTACCGGGCGGTTACTGGGTCCATGGAGCCATGGTGGAGGGCGGCCAGGTGAACCCTCATCACCAGGATCTGGTGATCGCCGTGCTAACGGGTCAGGCCCGCCGACAGCAGCCGCAGCTCTCTCGCGCGCTGCACGGCCGAGGAGCGATCCCGGGCACCGAGCTTGGTGTAGATGCTGCGGATGTGCGTGTTGACGGTGTTCACCGAGACGGAGAGCTCGCTGGCGATCTCAGGCCTGGAGAGGTTCGTCGGGAGATATCGCAGCACCCTGAGCTCGCTTGGGCTGAGCTCCTCCGCCGGCGGTGCTGCGGACTGGTCTATGGCCGTCAAGGATGAGCCATGCATGACGTCAAGGATGTCGGTGAGCAGCGCGGCGTGCGCTGTCTCATGCCGGGGCAGGGCCTTGAGCACCTCCGGTGAGCCCGTTATCGCGAACGGCAGGACCAGCCGGTCCGGCTCGGCCAGGGCGAGGGCGCGTTCGGCGGCCTGGTTCGCCGCGCGCTGGTCACCGAGCTCACTGTGAGCGAGCGCGGCCAGCAGATGAGCCTCCACGACCGTAACGTCACCGATGACCGGGGCCGTGCCATCGAGAACACCGGCCAGCGCCCCGAGAGCTCCGGCAGGATTGCCTTCCGCAAGGCAGATCACCGCGCAGGCATTACGGATTTCGCCGGATTCCGCTCGTTCGTCAGCGAGCCCAGCGAGCGTGGCGCGCGCTTCGCTGACCATCCCCAAGCGGGCCTGCATGGCCAGCGCCCAGCCGGTCATCTCGCTCGCCAGGGTGTGCGAGCCCGCCAACTGCGATTGCAGGCGTTCGGCCGCAGCGAACTCCTCGAACGCCTCGCGGTGCCGACCGCGGCCGGCGTGGAGCATCCCGGCCGCCATGTGCAGCAGCTGCCTGATGTCCGGCCCGGTGTCCGTTTGCACGGCCCGCGCGGCGCGTTGCAGCGATCGCTCGCCTTCGTCAAACTCACCCATCAAGATCATCAGGCCGGCCAGCGTTACCAGCGCGGGCGCGATGATCGGCTCGGCGTCCCAGCCGTGCCGGTCGGCGAGCGTTATCGCCTCTTGGCAGCGCCGCCGGATAGTAGCGAAGGAGTGGATCCTCGACGCGAAGCCGAGCTGCGCGAGGCAGCTGACTTCGAGGTAGGGCCGACCGATCTCCCGGGCCAGAACGGCGCCCTCCTGCAGGTGGTGCTCTGCGTCTTCAAGCCCTAGAGGGGACCACGTCTCGACGGTCCCCAGGTTATACAGCGCCACTGCGCGCAGGTCGCTGACGAGCGCGATGTCTTCGCCGGACTGCCCGGTGACCGGTGCGGCGAGGAATTCGACCTGTTCGGTGACGCTCTCCAGGTGACCGCGCCGCCTGGCCAGCGACAGCTTCAGCGAAGCGACAGCCACCTGGAGGCGGCGCTGGCGATCTGCTGGCGTCGTCTGGACGTGCGACTCGGCGATCGCCAGATGGGCGGCCGCCTCGTCCAGGCGTCCCTGGACGAGGTCCACTGTTGCGCGGACCAGGGCCAGCTCGGGGTCATCCGCGCGGGCGCCCTGCGGGAAGGCGCGCAACAGCGCCTGGATGGTCTGCGTTTGCCCGTCGAGCGTCAGGCTGTTCGAATGGTCGGCGAGCAGCCGGGCCGCTTCGGGCCAGTCGCCGGCCGCTTGGGTGTGCCGGATGGCGTCGGCCGCCTGGCCGTGCCGGGTGAACCAGTCAGCGGCCCGCCGGTGCAGCACCGGCACTTCTTCCGGCCGCGTCCGGCGCAGCTCCAGCCGGAGCAGATCCGCGAACAGGTGGTGGTAGCGAAACCAGGTGCGCCCGGGGTCGAGCGACACGACAAACGCGTTCGCGTCCTCGAGTTCCAGCAGGATCCGTTCTGAGCCAGGGCGGCCGGTCAGCAGGTCGGCCAGTTCACCGTTGACGCGGTCGAGCAGGGAGGTGCGCAGCAGCAGCTGCTGGACGTCGCTGGGCTGGCGTTCTAGCATCTCGGCGATCAGGTACTCGGCGACCGTGCGGTTGCTGCCGGAGAACTCCGCGACGAAACGCTCCGGGTCGGGGTGATCAGCCAGCGAGAGCGCGGCGAGCCGCAGGCCCGCGGCCCACCCTTCCGTCCGCTGGTGCAGGAGCGCCGCTCCCGCCTCGGACAGCGCGATCCCCGAGGCGTCGAGAAGCTCGCGCGTTTCACGCTCCGAAAAGCGCAGGTCAGCCGCCCGGATCTCGGCTAGTTCCCCCGCCAGGCGCAGCCGATGCAGGCGCAGCC
>Ga0074044_10005133_pt1 | contig 10712 bp, 8 predicted proteins | sample BogForMeECP23OM1_FD_94443 | JGI IMG/M metagenome (GOLD analysis project Ga0074044, IMG submission 94443) | Bog forest soil microbial communities from Calvert Island, British Columbia, Canada - Bog Forest MetaG ECP23OM1 | ecosystem: Environmental > Terrestrial > Soil > Wetlands ...
GAGGGTCAACTCAACGGTGGCGGGCCGGTGCTGAAGGTCCGCACGAATTCCGGGAATGTCAACTTCCGCCGCGTCAGTCGCTAGGTTAGGTGGTGGAGTTGCTTGGTATTCGGGAGGATTTATGATTCATCGCTTCCTGCTTTGTATATTTCTTTTTTCGCTGGTGGCCAGCGCGCAACCAACGGAGCTGTCCAACAACGGTACCAGTGAAAGCTGGAGTTGGGGTTACGGGCCGGAGGAGGGCGGCAGCGGATCGTCGTACCTCGGAGTCGACATCGCCGACGTTTCTCCCGAGCGGCTGGGAGAATTGAAGCTCAAAGAAGAGCACGGAGCAGAGGTCACTATGGTCGACCAGGACGCTCCTGCAGGAAAAGCCGGGCTGCACGAGCACGACGTCATCCTAAGCCTGAATGGTACGGCGGTGGAGAGTGCTGCCCAATTGCGCCGGATGATTAAGGAAACGCCGGCAGGCCGCATCGTGAGTCTCGGTATAAGCCGCGACGGTCAGCCGATGACCATCAAAGTGCAACTTGCCGACCGTAAGTCGATGGCTTGGCCCAAGGGCGGTGGATTCAAGTTCGACATGCCGGAGTTACCCGCGCTGCCGGACTTCGACATTCCCATCTCCGTGGTCGTTGTCCACTCCGGGTTGCGCAGCGGCTTGATGGTGGAAAACATCACTCCGCAATTGGGAGATTTCTTTGGGGTCAAGGACGGCCACGGCGTGCTGGTGCGCTCGGTGGAAAAAGGCAGCCGCGGCGACAAGGCCGGATTCCACGCCGGGGATGTGGTGGTCAAGGTCAATAACCAGCCGGTGCACGATACCTCCGACTTCACACATGCTCTGCGATCATCGTCCGGAGGCTCGGCCGCCGTGATTGTGATGCGCGAGAAGAGAGAACAGAACCTGACTTTGACTCTTCCCGAGAAGAAGGATTCCGGCAGCCTGATGGAAGACAGCTTTGACGTTCCCGACTTCACGGCAGAGACCGAGCAGGCCCTCAGCCGCGCCGGAGATGAACTCGCCCGCCTGACGCCGGATACCATGGAGAAGGCTGCGCAGGAGGCGATGGAGAAAGCGCAGCGGGCATTGTGCTGGAAAGATATGGAGAAGAGACTGCAGGATTCGCTGCGCATCATGCAGGACGGGCAGCGGAAGATGCAAAAACACCAGCGAACCATGCAGCAGCGGCAAGAGGAATTGCGTCATGAGTTATCCGGCGATGGGTTGGAGATTTGACAGAGTCATGTGAGCCGTTGCGGCAGGTTACGAAGGTCACCGGTGTTGGCGCTTGAACCTTTGTTTACCAGCGGATTGGCCAGATTCCAACGGCGCACTACCCACCGGTTACCTGTCGTGGTGACCAAAATTCCGATAAGCTGGGGCCGCGATGGCTTTCCGCGCCCTGTTGTTCTCAAAAAGTCCGGAGACGGAAGCCGCCATGACGGCGGCTTGCAAGAGCACGGGTATGGGCGCTGCCGTCTGTTCGGACATCTTTACGGCCATCGAAAAAGGGACGAAGCGAGCCTTTTCGTGCTTGATTGTGGATTGGGCTGTCCAGCCGGAGGCGAGCTTCCTGTTGAAGCGTGCTCGCGAATCCGCGCCGAACCGCGACGTCCTGGCCATCGCCATCGTCGATCACGATCCCACACCAGAGGAACTGCGCGACCACCGGCTCGATTTTCTGATCTATCGTCCAATTTCCGCCACCGAAGCCGGCGAGGTGCTGGCGAAAGCGTCTGAACAGATGCATCCAATGAGCGCGGAGGATGCGGAATCGTCGGGCGAAAGCGACGCCAGCAACGAGGGCCCGATTGCGGATTCTGTTGGCCCCGATGTACCGGAGCAAAGTGAAGCGGACCAGCTCGCCACTTCCGCGGCAGCGAATGCGGCGGAGGGTAATGGCGACGGTGAAGTTGAGACGGACGAAGAAGAATTTCGAAGGCGCGGCCATGCAGTAGGGTTCCGCGGAGCTTGTGCCGCGGTGCTCGTGCTTACGGCGGTGTTTTGCCTGTGGCGATCGCGCGAGACCATCAAATATTTGTCGCGGACGCCGGAGGGAAGATTCCGTGTTTTGCGGGAATCGGTAGCGGCGCTTTTGTATATGAACCAAACGGGCGCGCTCCCCGACGATTCCACTGCGAGCGACGCACAACAGGATTCGTACTTCAGCAGAGTTCCCACCAATACGCAGACACCGGCGTTGGCGGTGGTGGCAACGGAGTCCTTGCTGACCGAAGCGCGCATCCCTTTGCCCAAGGCTCCCGACATTCCGCTGCCTGTTCCGGTGTTTGAGCGTCAAGACACGGCGCCCGTCCGCAGAGAACACGTGGCGATCCCCGAAAGCATGAGAACCTCGGCGCCCATTGAACGGCCGGTGGTGGTGACGGTGAATCCAGCGCTGCTGCCGGTCGCCGCGCCGCAGCCGCAGCCTGCCATTCGGCAAATCGACGAACCGGTCGCGGTGAGTGAAGAAGCAGCTCGGGCCTTGCTGGTTCACACCGTGAATCCGGTCTATCCACCCGCAGCCTTAGCGCAGAAGCTTCATGGACTGGTGGTACTGCAGGCGGTGATTGGGCGCGACGGCAGCGTCGAGGATCTGAAAATTGTTCAGGGATATTTTGTTCTGGGCCAGGCGGCGATTGCGGCAGTCAAGCAATGGCGGTTCCAGCCCTACAGTGTCAACGGCCACGCCGCCGCGACTCAAACCGTGATTACCATCAATTTCAGCTCTCCACCGGGGTAGCGACCTTCACTTCATCGCAGTCCGAATTACTTGTGCTCGCGGCTTCCTTCCTGCCCGCCCACCGGAGGATTCGCGCCACTGGCGTTCTTCCAATAGTCCTGCACAGCAGGCGGCAGCTTGCCGATTCGGGTGAGGAAAGCCGTCAGCTTCCAGATGTCGGGCTCAGAGAGCGTCTTGTCCCAGGCGGGCATGCCGGAATAGCGGACGCCGTTGCGAATCACGTAGAAGACATGCCATTCCGGATCATCCGGTGGGTCAAGGATGAGGTTCGGAGCCGGGGGATAAAACGATCTTTCAAGTGCCGAGGCCTGGCGGTCGATACCGCCATGGCAAAGCGCGCAATTCATGGTGTAGATCTTCAGGCCTTCGATCAGGTTCTCGTCGGTGGGGGGCACGGGGTTGTTCACGCGCGGAGCATGACGCTCCACCGAATTGTCAAGCGCGCTCATGGCAATGTGGCGTTCCATCTTCGTGGGAGTACGATTGGCGCGGGTCGGCAAAAAACCGAGCAAGGCAAGGCCCAGCCCGCCAATCAGCAAAACCACGATGGCGATGACCATCCCCAAAATGAAGTTGCGCATTCAGATCCTCGGAGAGCCCAACAAAAGAGAGCACAACAAATTATGCCTGCCGCTTTCAGTATGTGACCCGGAACACCCACTATTTGCTATCCGCTCAGTGCGCGGCCTCCCACAGGTCGGAGTTCACGGGCGAATCAGCCGCGCGCCAACTCTTTGTTCACTCTACCTTCAAGGGCGCGGCAACCGAGCCGACGCGTCCGCTAAGGTTGTCACGGACAACGAAGCGGACCGTGTATTCCCCGGGCGGAAGATCCAGGAAGCCTCGGTAGCCAACCCCGTTCTGCCGAATCGACGCCAACTTCTCCGGCGGCAGATGAACGTCAATTTTCTGGCCCATGGGCTGATCGGCCTGTTTGCCGTCGGGTGTCTTCGCCAGGGCGATGAAGTTCAGCGCAATATGGTTATTGTCGGCGTCGTCGATCAGCGCGGCATCAGGCGCCAGGTGCATTTGATAATTCACATGCTTCTTGCCGGGTTCCTTGCCCGGTTCGATTTTGTCCCAGCGCGCCACCAGCGCCAGCGATGTGTAATCCAAAGGCGACTGCAAGGCCGACGAAATGTCGTTGTTGCGGCTGGTCTCGGGATCGACGGTGGCATTGGTTACAAAAAAGCCGCTGCGCGCTCGCACTTCCGTGTGATCGCGCTTCACTTTCACCGCCAGCTTGCGCCAGCCGGCCTTGGTCTTCGACCGGTCGAGATAGTAGCCCAGCATGTAGTATTGGGCGGAATCGTTCACCGCATCGCGAAAGCCCCTTACCAGGTCGTTGGAGTTGTAATAGGGGCGGCCTCCGGTCATGGACGCGAAGGTCTCGAAGGTCGCCTGGGTATCCATTTGCCGCCGGTTCATATTGCGCCCATAGTTCTTTCCCGGGTTGCCCACGGAAGCGGTGGCCATGGGCACAACCAGTCCCTTGACGTCCACCGGATAAAGCGCAATCTGCGCGTTGTTCAGCAGTTGCCAGGTGTGTTCATACATGGGGAACACATCGGTGAGAGTATCGCGGCCGATGGGCGCGAGCTGCATGCTGTTGTCGCTCACGTTGAAGGGGAATCCTCCGCCCGCCCAGAGCAGCGATTTGCGCCCAGGGAACCCTGCCAGCGCCTGCGCCACCTGTTGCAATGCGTCCAAGGTGTAGGTGATGGCCACGCGCTGCTCGAACGATTTGAAATTCAGTTCCGCATCTTCCATCATGGTTTGGATTTGTTGGGCTTCGCTCTGCACCGCCCCGGGATCGACACCGGCGCTGCCATCGGGGCTGGCGCTTCCGGTTAACGCTTCCACAGTTGCATCGCTATCGACCATCTGGAACGTGTCGCCTTTTACCTTATGCAGTGCGGCGACCAGGACGCGAGGATCGGTGGTGAAGTCATGGACCACGTGAATGCCGCTGCGGGTGAGGGTGTAGAGGGCTGTCGGCTCGCGCTGGTCCACCGATTGCGTCAGATACTTGAGCAAGTCGCTGCGCGCAGCCGCCTGATCCATGAAAGGCGTGTTAATGAGGTCGAGCACCAGCAGCGTAATGCGACGGTTCGACGACTCGCCCGCTAGCGAGTTGGCGAACTCGTTCGGATTCTTGGGACGCGTCAAACGGTGCGGGTCGCTGCTGATTTCCTCGAACGTGGCGATCTTTTGTTCCGCGCCGTTTTCCAGCACCGTGAAGTCTTCTTTCTTGAGTCCGGTGATGTGATGGCCGGACTTGTCGGTCACCAGCGTGGGGATCAGCACCAGTTCGACTCGCGCCGTAAATTTGACTTCAGAGTCGTTCTCTTTGTCTTTGGGTTTTGCAAAGACAAGCATGGAGCCGGCCAAAGCGGCGATTATAGCGATGCAGCAGGAAAGCCTACGGCCAATTGTCATTCCCATCCTCCCGTCCGATTGCAAGCAAAGGATGTCGGGTAATTCACGGCGCGGATTGAGTTACTGGAGAAGAGAAGCACCGCTTGGTAGGCCAGTATATAACACGAGCGCAGCGCATCGGCGCGACCCATTTGAGCCGAGAATGCGGACGAACTCGCGGGAGTTAGTAAGCCCGCAGGCGGCGAGCTTCACGCACCAGGTCGGACACCTTGGGGAGGAAAAACTCCTCCTGCGGCGGAGAAAACGGGACTGGTGTGTCCAGAGACGTCAGCCGGACAATGGGACCGTCGAGATCGTCGAACGCTTCTTCGTTGATAATGGCAGAGATTTCTCCGGCCAGTCCACCCGTGCGCGCGTGTTCGTGAAGAATGATGACTTTGTTGGTCTTCTTCACCGTGGCGGCAATCGCCGCGCGATCCAGCGGCGCGACCGTACGCAGGTCGAGGATTTCGATTTCGATTCCCTCTTGGCTCAGGATTTCCGCGGCTTCGAGCGCCGTGTACAACATGGCGGCGTAGGTGATCACGCTGAGGTGATGGCCCGCGCGCGCCACCCGCGCCTTGCCGAGCGGAACCACGTAGTCGTCGCCGGGAATTTCTTCTTTGATCCTCCGGTACAGATATTTGTGCTCGAAAAAGATCACCGGGTTATTGTCGCGGATCGCCGCCTTGATGAGTCCCTTGGCGTCGTAAGCCGTCGCCGGGCAGACGACCTTCAGCCCGGGCGCGTGCACGAACCACATCTCAGGATTCTGCGAGTGGAAGGGTCCGCCATGCACATTGCCCCCGCTCGGACCACGCAGCACCAGCGGAGCTGGCGCGCCCCAGCGGAAGTGCGCCTTGGCGGCCATGTTGACGATCTGATTGAAGGCGCAGCCGATGAAGTCCATGAACTGGAACTCGGCCACGGGACGTAATCCGGTAAGAGCGGCGCCGAAGGCAGCGCCCATGATGGCCGACTCGGCAATCGGCGTATCAATCACGCGTTCCGGGCCGAAGCGGTCAAGCAAGCCTTCGGTGACCTTGAAAGCGCCGCCGTAGATGCCGATGTCCTCACCCAGGCAAAAGACCGTCGGGTCACGCTCCATTTCCTCCCAGATTCCCTGGCGGATGGCTTCGAGATAGGTGACGACGGCCATGAACAGGAAGTGTACCGCAAGCGGTTCTCAGTTCTCAGTTCTCAGTAAATGCGTTTGGAGCGTTTTGGGTACCCTCATGCGACTGGTGGCGCTCAAATCCCACCCTTCAAAAAACGAAGGGTGGGGCGCCCGGCGCCGTGCATCAGCCAGAGGCCCTTTTGCGCCCACCAGGGAAGACGACGCTCTCTCCAAAACGACAGCCGGGCGAGTCATACACCGCGTTAGAGTAAGAGCTGCGCGCGATGGTGGGCGTCTTGTGTAGAAAAGGGGCGCCAGAGAACACGAGCTGGCTCAGATGATTGCGCTTTTCCGAGAGGAGAGCGGCAATTGCAATCCGATCAAAAAGACAAGCTCTACCGTCTTTAGTCGTGCTCAGATGAGTGAAGATTTCATCAGAGACGAAGTTGATATGCGTCCAGATCACTCCTGGGTTTAGGCGACTAAACTGTTCCCTTGCCGTCGAACTGATCGTCTTAATGATCTTCCTCTCCAGTTGGATGGACTTGTCCGAATCGAGTTCGAGCACAAGCTTCGGATCCGTTCCTTTGATCAGGACTATCTTTCTGGCCATCTGTGAATGGACGTAAGCTGCCCTCTGGAGTTTGTCCAATGTGAGATTCGGAATTGCCCCCATGTATCGAACCTGCGCGTCTGAGAGCGAGATTTCCCTCCGTGTCCGAGCGACCTCGCCGAAAGCTGCCACCAATTGTCGAAGATGCGTTCTTTCGGGGGAAAGATTTGACGACAACCTGAGACCGACGAGGGGGATCATTTTTTCGTCTTCCCAGACGAAATGTTGTAAGACTTCCACAAGAAGCTTGTCGAGGTTCTCCGGCTTAATGGGCCAGCCAGTGAACAACGATACCGCCTTGGCTTCTATTTCAAAAGTGCGCCGATCCTGGGTTGCTAGAAAGTCATAACCTCCGCCTTCCTCGAAATCATGAAAATAAACATCCCAACCAAACTTGCTCAGAACCGCAGCAATGCGCAGCTCGTGTTCTAGAGGCCATAGCCCTTCTTTCAGACCCTGTTTGATTCGACCAAGCAACCGCGTTTGAGCCTGAGTGGAGAGGATAGGGATCGTTTGGCCCAAGCCAATTAGAAAGTCCACTCCTCGGTGACATTTTGCCGGCAAAATCTTGAATACACCCGAAGAGTTAGCACGCAGCCTTTCGAGATTAAGTAGATCGAGTTCCAATGAGAACGTTGCGTCATCAAAAGGCGACACAAAGCCTTTGGCTCTCAGAGAGTGCCCTATGGTTTCGAGGGAATGGAGGTACTCTTCCTCTCCAATGAAGTCGACTACCACCGCTGCGTCGCGAGAAATGTCCGCAAGGTCGTTCAGGTCTTTGTACCGCACGTTCTGGTGCTCCTTGATCTTCCTCATAATATTCGCCTCGGTTGCTGGGCACCGCACTTCTTCTGGCTGCAGCGCAAGAAGCGCAGAAGTCTTTATTCCCCAAAGACCTAGCGACAATTTTGCTTCCACCACTCGCTAACTCATTGATTTTTAAATACCTTATAGCAAGTCCTTATTTCTCAAAGACCTGGAAAAGTCAATTCCGCTAAGTCTTTGATTCCACAAGACCGGCCCGGGGGGTGTTTCCTGCCGAATCTGCCCCGACTGCCAAACCAGCCGTCGGGCATCCAAATCGCTTACAATTCCCCTTCCATGACAGTCGCGGTTCGTTCTTTTGCGAAGATCAATCTCGGGCTCTACATCGGTGCCGCGCGCGCGGACGGCTATCACGATCTGCGCACGGTGTACCAGACGATCGCTCTGCATGACGTGATCCGGGTAAACGTTGGGCGCGGCAGCGGAATTGAAATCCTGTGCAGGAACAAAGACCCGCGCGTGCCGCTGGATTCGTCGAATACCTGCTATCGCATGGCTGAGCGAGTGATGGACGCACTCGGCGCAAAGGCCAGGGTCAGCATCGAAATCGAGAAGCGTCTGCCGGTGCAGGGAGGATTGGGCGCGGCGTCTTCGAATGCGGTGGCAACCCTATTCGCACTGGAGCTGGCACTCAAAAAGAAACTATCCGGTACGACACGCTTGAGAATTGCCGCTGAAGTTGGGTCGGACCTGCCACTGTTTCTGGTGGGCGGAACGACGCTCGGAGTCGGTCGCGGCGAGGAGGTTTATCCGCTGCCCGATCTGCCTTCCGTGCCAATGGTCGTCGCGACGCCTGGGATCGGCGTGTCGACTCCTAAGGCGTTTGCCGATTGGGATGCGCTGATCGCAAGCGGCGCCGAGCTGCGCTCGGCTGTCCCCACGCAAACCTGGACGGGCGAGGACGCCCGTCGCTCCACAAACAGTGACCAATTGACGCGGTCGGGAGCGTCCGATAGACTATTTGAGGTCGGCTGCGCGCTGTCGGCGTGGCTGAGTGGTTTACCCAACACCGGTGCTTCCGCAAAAGGCGGGAGCCGGGCCGGGAACATACTTTCCGACCTTGTCCGTACCGGGATTGAAAACGACTTCGAGAAAGTCGTCTTTCCTCAATATCCCGAACTGCGAGACATAAAAGGTGCGCTGGAGCGCGGGGGGTCGAGTTACGCTTCGCTATCCGGCTCAGGGTCAACCCTTTACGGGCTGTTCCGGTCGCCGGCCGGCGCCGCGAAGGCGGCAAGCCGTCTGCGAAAGCAGGGGCTGAAGGCAGTGGCGACCACTACGTTGACGCGCCAGAAGTATTGGGAAAAAATACAGGATTGTTGATTTTCGATTGTTGCCAGCGAGTTAAGAGACTGTTGTTAAACGACAGCGCTTGAACGACAATTGAAGTGCAATCAGCAGATCGTTTTACTGGGCCGTCGACTAATGGTAGGTCAAGTGCCTTTGGAGCACTTTGTCTAGGTTCGAATCCTAGCGGCCCAGCCAGAAAAGCAGGTCTTAGGTGTCAGGTGTCAGGTCTTAGGAAGACCTAACCCCTAATCCTGAGACCTAAGACCTAATACCTGAGACCTCAACTATGGCCACAGTTGCAACCACGACTGCCGAAAAAACGACTGCCGAAAAAACGGCCGCGGGGAAAAAACCGGTCACGGACGAGAAAACGGAGCGAAAGCCGCAGCGCGCCCGGGTCGACGACCGATGCAAGATTTTCAGCGGCACGGCGAACGAGCCGCTGGCTGACGAGGTGTGCAATTTTTTGGGCATGCCGCGCGGCCAGGCCCAAGTGACGCGATTTGCCGACGGTGAGTGCTATGTGCAGATCCAGGAAAACGTGCGCGGCTGCGATGCATTCGTAATGCAACCAACCTGCCGTCCGGTGGATGGACACCTGATGGAACTGCTGTTGATGATCGACGCGCTCAAGCGAGCCTCGGCGCGGCGCATCACGGCGGTGATTCCGTATTTTGGCTATGCGCGCCAGGATCGAAAAGACAAGCCGCGCAGCCCGATTTCGTCGAAGCTGGTGGCCGACCTGCTGACCACCGCGGGCGCCCATCGGGCTCTGATCGTCGACTTGCATACGCCGCAACTGCAGGGCTTTTTCAATATTCCCGTGGATCACCTGTTCGCTTCGCCGGTGCTGGTGGACCACTTCAAGAAGCTGAACCTGCCCAACCTGACGGTGGTTTCGCCCGATGCGGGCGGCGTGGAGCGAGCCAGGTTTTTTGCCAAGAAGGTGGACGCAGCGCTGGCCATTGTGGACAAGCGGCGCGTAGAGATGAACGTCGCGGAAGTGATGAACGTGATCGGCGACGTCAAGGGCCGGACGTGCTTGATCATCGACGATTTGATCGACACAGCCGGTACCTTGGTGAAAACCGCTGCCGCGCTGGTCGATAACGGCGCGTTGGAAGTTTATGCCTGCGCGTCGCACGCCGTTCTATCCGGGCCGGCGGTGGAGAACGTCCGCGACTCGGTTATCAAGCAGGTTGTGGTCACGAATACGATTCCTCTGAGCGCGGAGGCCAGTGCCGCGCGCGCCGAAAACGGCGGCAAGATTACCGTCCTCTCGATCGCAGGATTGATTGGCCGCGCGATTCAGGCGAATCACGAAGAGACGTCAGTAAGCAAGTTATTCATTTAGACAGGAACCGAATTTATGGCAACGGCAACGGATATCAGCATACTGGAAGCGCAGAAGCGTGAACCCGGCACCAAGAACGCCGCCCGGCGCGTGCGCGCCGGCGGAAAAATTCCCGCGGTGGTGTACGGCGCGGGCAAGGACGCAGCTGCGGTCGCGGTCGATCCGCGGCAGGTCCTGCGCATCCTCAAGTCGGAGAGCGGGCACAACACGATTTTTGACCTGGCGCTCGACAGCGATCGCGTGAAGGCCATGATCGTGGACTGGCAGTTCGAACCCATCAAGGGGGCCCTGCTGCACGTGGACCTGCAGCGCATCGCCATGGACAAGAAACTGACGGTCACGGTTCCA
>Ga0074044_10005134_pt1 | contig 10711 bp, 8 predicted proteins | sample BogForMeECP23OM1_FD_94443 | JGI IMG/M metagenome (GOLD analysis project Ga0074044, IMG submission 94443) | Bog forest soil microbial communities from Calvert Island, British Columbia, Canada - Bog Forest MetaG ECP23OM1 | ecosystem: Environmental > Terrestrial > Soil > Wetlands ...
AAAGCCGGAGCGTGTTTATCGTCCTTCCGGCATAGCCCACAACAGGACGATCAAACGGAATGCCGATCAGAGTTGATGGTCGTTCCGGGATTACCTTAAAATTACCGCCTCCCAACACAAACGAGCAGTTCAGTTTGATCTTGACCTTCTCGTGCGAGCGTGCAATCTCCCAGGGATCGTTGTCTCGGAGCCAGTTGTCAGCACTCTCCTTTTACCACCCATCTACAATTGCTTGCTTGAACATGCCGTACTCATAGCGCAGTCGATAACCTGTGGCCGCGAGTTGCATTGTGGCCATCGAGTCTAGGAAACACGCCGCAAGGCGGCCCAGGCCGCCGTTGCCCCAGGCCCGCATCCGGTTCCTGTTCAATCAATTCAAGCCAGTCGATGCCCTTTTCTTGATACGCAGCTTGCACAACAGGATCGAGCAACAGGTTGGAAACGTTGTTGGCCAGCGAACGCCCAATGAGAAACTCCATGGAAAGGCAATAAATGCGCTTGGCATTTTCTCGTTCGTGCGTGCTCTTGGTCAGCACCCAGCGCTCCGCAAGGATGTCTCGGACGGAAGGGGAGAACGCCTCGAAGCGTTCTCGCGCAGTTGCAATCTTCGGCTCGATTGCGCGGTCAAAAATCAGATGCCGGTCGTACAGCGCGCTTTCCGTTCCGTTTGGGAAAGGTCCGAAACTTTAGCTCGGTTCGCGGTCATCGGAACGAGTTCTCTGGAACTTGTCCGCATCACGTTCTTTGCACTCATTTGATGATTCCAATTCCTCTGAGTTACGCAAGAAGTTGTTCGGGTTCATCGGGTTTATTGCCAACCCTTCCAAGGCGGTGATGCGCGTTGCCTCGAAGTCTTGGTGCAAGCCGATGCCCGACATCTGCAACGCCGACGCAAGCTGGAGCAAGAGCAGATCTTGCGAGCGCTCCGCGAAAACAATTGGGTTGTGGGAGGTGAGTGTGGTGTGGGAGGCCTTACAAGGTTGAAAAGTCGGGACCTCTCGGCCATGCCTGTGACGGATTTCTGGCAAGCGCCAAATCTCTGTCTTCTGACGCCCGGCCGGATGTCACCGTGCAACAGTCGGTTGGGACCAAACATTCAGCGCGCCAACCACATTGGTCGCCCTGCAACCGGGCAGACTTTGGCAAGACGCGTGCGTTGACAATTGAGCATAGCTGTCGTGCATGTGACGATCGAAACCGTTGGCCATCTATTTCCGACCTCAGAGATGTCCTCGTGCCGGCGGTCGTGGCGGAGTGCACGCGGCCGTCCGGGCTCCGCAGAACTGCCCCTCTTAGGAGCGTTCCGTGAACCGCAGCCGCGAGCTTCATGCGCTCGCCGCAGATCCAGGAGGAGGCAAACATTACGACGCTTTGAGAAGTGATGCATCGGGGAAGGTAGGAAACACAAGGAACGTCGATTATGTGGAAGTTTTTCGCGTTTATCGGGGAGGTGAGCCTGTTCGGGCTGAAAGCATTGGTGGATACGTTTCGGCCTCCGTTCGAATGGGAATTTTTCGTACATGAAATCGAGGAGATTGGCTGGCGATCACTCCCGCTCATCTTGTCCGCAGGCTTCGCACTCGGTGTCGTGCTGTCGATGCATACCCGCGGCACACTGGTGCAGTTCGGCGCAGAAGCGCTGATTCCAACCCTGCAATCTGCCTCGTTTTTCAACGAATTGGGGCCCCTAGTTACGGCACTACTGGTGGCAGGAAGAGTAGGCGCGGGCATCGGCGCCGGGATAGCCAATATGCGGGTGACCGAACAGATCGACGCAATTGAGTCTTTGTCAGTGGACTCTTTCAAAATGCTGGTAGTGACGCGGATCGTCGCCTGCATTCTTATTTTACCGATGCTGACCGTTTTCATGGACTTCGCCAGCTTGGCGGGTGGTTTTCTCGCTGAGTACCTCGCCTCGCACATCTCCCCGCAGCTCTATCTCGATCGTGCGTTCAAGACGCTTGAATGGGCCAACTTCATTCCGCCCACGTTGAAGACGAGCGTTTTTGGTTTCATCATCGGCACGGTGTCGGGCTTTTTTGGCTATACGACCGACGAAGGATCCGAAGGAGTCCAGCGCGCGGCTACCAACAGCGTGGTTCTATCCTCCCTTCTGATCATTTTGGTGGACGTCATCTTGGTGAAAGCCATTTTCTTTTTCTTTCCAAGAAACGCTTTATGAACGATCCGGCCGCGGTTGAATTCGAACATGTATTTAAGACCTTTGGAAACAGAAAGATCCTCGACGATGTGTCGTTCGAGATCAGTGAGGGTGAGGCGCTCTGCATCATGGGCCGCAGTGGCACTGGCAAGAGCGTTACTCTCAAACTGATGATTGGACTGCTTAAGCCGGACAGCGGCAGGGTTTGCATTCACTCGGAGGACATCGTTCATTCCAGCGAGGAAGATCTTTCGCGCGTTCGCCGCCATATGGGCTTTCTCTTTCAAAGCGCCGCGCTGCTCGATTCGTTTACGGTGGGAGACAATCTCGCCATGCCGCTCCGCCGCCTGGACAAGTTGAAATCTCCGTCCGAGATTAAGCGAGCTGTGGACGAGACACTCGGGCGTGTAGGTCTAGATCTAGACATCGCCAAGATGCCCTCTGAGCTTTCCGGAGGGATGCGGAAGCGCGCCGGTCTGGCGAGAGCTCTCATCCTTCATCCGACGCTGTTACTGGTCGACGAGCCTAGCAGCGGACTCGACAGGATCACCGCCTCCGAGATCGACGATCTCCTTCTCAAAGTAAAGAAGGAGTATCGTACGACGCTTGTAATCGTCACCCACGATGTGCGGGGGGCGCGAAGGGTCGGTGACCGCATTGCCGTACTTGACCAAGGCTGCCTGATTGGCTTTGGCACAGCGACCGAACTGGACAAGAGCGATCACGAGATAGTGCGACGACTGGTATCGGAGTCCTGAATGAAAACTAACTATGCCATCGTGGGCGTATTCGTCCTTTTCGCCGTGTTGCTGTTCAGCGTTGGCTTGTTCTTGATCGGGAATCGCCAGAAAGCGTTCGTTCATCATGTGGATTTCTTTACGAAGCTCAATAATGTGAACGGAATCTCGCCAGGTTCTAAAGTCCGCGTATCCGGGTTCGAAGCAGGTCAAGTCACTGGTCTTGAGATACCGGATCGGCCATCAGGCAAATTTAGGCTGAAATTGCATGTCGATAGCAAACTTCATTGTCTCATTCGTGACGATTCATTTGTGACGGTGGAATCCGATGGTCTGGTGGGAGACAAATTCCTGCTGATTCACGAAGGCAGCGATCAAGCGCATGAGGCAGCTAATGGATCTAATCTGCCAGCCAAGGAACCGATCGAACTTGCCGCCGTTATCGAGAAAATGACTGGAGTCATGGACCGAGCGAGCGCCGCGATTGGAGATATTAGAGTTAAGGCTGATGGCGCGCTCGATGCCATCACCACGACAGTCAACAACACCAACGGAATCGTGACCGGCATTCGAAGTGGCAAAGGCATGGCAGGCATGTTGCTCAATGATCAGCAGACGGCGACCGCAGTGAAAAACGCCGTGGGGAACGTGCAGCAGGCGGCCGCCAATCTGAATCAGGTGACGGTTCAGGCCAAGCAGGTAATGTCAGACTTCCGGTCGCGAGACCTCTTTGGCAAAGCCGAAGATACGCTCAACAATACCAAGGACGCCTCCAGACAGGTCGCACAGACCTCGGAACAAGTCAGTCTTACCCTGACCGACGCACTGGGTCCCGACCGGTCGGGTGAGAACGCAGGACAGAATATCAGGGAGACTTTTTCGAACGTGAATCTGGCGACCGCGAATATGGCAGATGATACGGAAGCCCTCAAACATGAGTTCTTCTTTCGTGGATTCTTCAAGAAGAGAGGTTACTACAACCTGAAAGATCTAACACCCGATCAGTATCGCAGTAACCCCTATTTCAATAGCCAGAGAAATCGGCGCACATGGCTCAATGCGGCAGATACTTTCGGGAAGGACCCGAATGGCAATGAGGTCCTGTCGGCTGCAGGCGAGCAGGAAATAGATCGGAGTATCGGTACAGCCAAGGATTCCGTGATTGACCAACCGATTATCGTGGAAGGCTATTCCAGCCAAGCTTCAGCGGCCGGCGAGATGGTGACGTCTAGGTCTCGGTCTCTGATAGTCGCCCACTACCTAGAGAAGCACTTCCATCTCAGCGCTAAGAACATTGGAGTGATCCCATTAAATGCTGCGGCACCTCCCTCTTCTGGAAAAGACTCTTGGGATGGCGCCTGTATTGTGCTCGTCGCGAAAGCCAAATGATGCAAAACAAAAAGAGTGGTTGGATCTCGAAATTTCTTTGGGTCTTGTGGCAAGCCAGCGCATCACAGGACTCTGCTGCAAAGTAGGGCCATCCTCCGAGATGGCCGAATCTTGGAATTGTCGGAGAACATAGAAATGGCAAGCACAACTGAAGTCTCGGCTGAAGCTCTGGCGCCGATCACGCCCGAGGAACTACGCAAAGTGAATGCTTATTGGCGAGCCTGCAACTATCTCTCGGCCGGAATGATCTATCTTCGCGCGAATCCCCTGCTCCGAGAACCACTAAAGACCGAGCACATCAAGAATCGACTTCTTGGTCATTGGGGCTCGGATCCCGGCCAATCTCTGATTTGGGTGCACCTAAACCGGCTCATCCGGAAGTACGACTTAAATGTCATGTACATCTCCGGGCCTGGTCATGGCGCGCCGGCTACGCTCGCGAACTGCTATCTCGAAGGCTACTATTCCGAGATTTATCCCGATAAAAGCCGCGATGAAGCGGGGCTTCTCAAGTTCTTCCGTCAGTTTTCGTTCCCTGGAGGAATTGGCTCGCACTGCACGCCGGAGACGCCGGGCTCGATCCACGAAGGCGGCGAGCTGGGCTACTCCATCTCGCATGCCTACGGAGCCGCATTCGATAACCCCGATCTCATCGTCACCGTCGCAGTAGGCGACGGCGAGGCGGAGACCGGTCCACTCGCAACCTCCTGGCATTCGAACAAATTCCTGAACCCGATCCGCGATGGGGCTGTTTTGCCGGTGCTGCACCTCAACGGCTACAAGATCGCGAATCCCACGATTCTGGCGCGCATTCCACACGAAGAATTGGAGTCGTTGCTGATCGGTTACGGCCACAAACCGCATTTCGTCGAGGGCGACGATCCGTTCGCGATGCATGAGAAAATGGCGTCGATTTTGGAAGAATGTATTCTAGAGATTCGTTCAATCCAGCAACACGCTCGCTCGACCGGCGATGCCGCACGCCCCCGCTGGCCCATGATCGTACTGCGCTCGCCTAAGGGATGGACGGGTCCGAAAGAAGTTGATGGCCACAAGGTTGAAGGCTCGTGGCGGGCGCACCAAGTTCCGGTCGCCGACCCGGCTACGAACAAGCAGAGCCTGAAAATCGTGGAGGGTTGGTTGCGCAGCTACAAGCCCGAAGAGCTATTCGACGCTAACGGAGCGCTCATGCCGGAACTGCAAGAGCTTGCACCTTCCGGTCCGCGTCGTATCTCCGCCAATCCGCACGCAAATGGCGGACTGCTGCGTAAAGAACTCGAACTACCAGATTTTCGCGACTATGCCGTCGCAGTGAAGGCACCGGGTGCAGCCTATGCCCCGCCCACCGATGTACTCGCACACTTTCTTGCCGAGGTAATGCGCCGCAACATGAGTTCCTTCCGAGTCTTTGGACCGGACGAGACTGCGTCCAACCGGCTCACGGCAATCTATGCCGCTTCGAAGAAAACATGGCTTGCCGAATACAAACCGGAAGACGCCGACGGCGGCGAACTCGATGTCTCCGGTCGCGTCATGGAGATGCTGAGCGAGCACACCCTCGAAGGGTGGTTTGAAGGTTACGTTCTCACTGGTCGCCATGGCTTTTTATCAAGCTATGAAGCCTTCATCCACATCATCGATTCCATGTTCAATCAGCATGCCAAGTGGCTGGAGAAGTCGAAGAAAGAACTATCCTGGCGCGCCCCTGTGCCGTCTATCAACATTCTCATAACATCTTTGGTATGGCGGCAGGATCACAATGGCTTTACTCATCAAGATCCGGGATTTCTGGATGTGGTCACCAACAAAAGCCCGGACGTGGTGCGCATCTATTTGCCGCCGGACGCGAACTGTTTGCTTAGCGTCACTGATCATAGCCTGCGGTCGCACGATTATGTCAACGTTATCGTCGCAGACAAGCAGGAGCATCTTCAGTACCTGGGCATGGAAGACGCCGTATCTCACTGCACCAAGGGCATCGGCATCTGGGACTGGGCATCCACCGACGACGGCGACGACCCTGATGTGGTAATGGCATGCGCCGGCGATATCGCCACTATGGAATCGCTTGCGGCGGTCGCGATCCTGAAAAAGCACTTCCACGACTTGAAAATACGCTTCGTGAACGTCGTCGATCTTTTCCGGCTGATGCCGGAGACGGAACATCCGCACGGACTCTCCGATCGCGATTTTGATTCACTCTTTACCAGCGACAAGCCCGTGATCTTCAACTTCCACTCCTACGCCTCGCTCATTCACAAACTCAGTTACCGGCGTGGGAACCACGACAACATTCACGTGCGGGGATACAAAGAAAAGGGGAACATCAACACTCCGCTTGAACTCGCGATTATTAACCAGATCGACCGCTTCGATCTGGCCATCGATGTCATCGACCGTGTTCCACGCTTGCGCTCCATTGGCGCTCACGTCAAAGAATGGCTGAAGGGTCAGATTATCGAGAGCATTAACTACGCTCACACCGAAGGCATCGATAAAGAAGAAATTCGAAACTGGAAGTGGCCGGGGTAGACATGGCGAACGAGTTGGCGAGAAAAGACGGTCCGATTCTCGTACTCAACAGCGGGTCGTCTTCGCTGAAGTTCGGCATCTACCGGCGCGGGGCGACAGACCTCGGGGTTCCGGACGAAGATCCGCTGCTGACTGGAAGCGCCGATGGTATTGGGCGCGACGATGGATCCTTACACATTCGTTCCGCGGATGGGAAGTCGCTTTTGCAGCGTGACTGCGTTCACGAATCCCAGAACGACGCGCTCAGCACTCTATCTGCGGCAATCCGGCAACATACCGACGAGATGCCGGCGGCCGTAGGCCATCGCGTGGTGCACGGCGGCCCCAATCTCCGCAAACACCAAATCATCACGCCACAAGTTCTGGATCAACTGCGCGCTGCAACCCACTTTGCACCGCTGCACATCCCGCAGGCTCTGTCGCTGATCACTACCGCACAATCGATATTTCCTACGGCCACACAATTCGCCTGCTTCGACGACGCTTTTCATCAGACGATCCCGGAAGTCGCTTCTCATCTTCCACTCCCGCGACGCTACTTCGACGCTGGCATTCGCCGCTACGGTTTCCACGGCATTTCTTACGAGTCACTCGTGCATTATTTTGGTGCGAAGCTTCCCAAACGAACCATCTTCGCGCATCTGGGCAACGGATCGAGTCTCTGTGCGCTTCGAAACGGGATATCGATTGACACCACGATGGGCCTGACTCCTACTGGTGGTATTCCCATGGGGACACGCTCTGGCGACCTCGACCCGGGCGTCATCCTCTATCTTCTGCGGAATGAGAAAGTCGACGCCGACGGACTTGAGGATCTGCTAAACCATCGGAGTGGCCTTTTCGCTCTCTCGTCCGGCGAGAGCGATGTAAAGGCGCTGGAAGAACGCGCCCGCAATAGCGACTCAGATGCCTGCCTTGCGCTAGAGGTGTTTGGTGTTTCGGTAAGAAAAACAATCGGGGCCTACACTGCCTTGCTGGGCGGCGTGGATCTTCTTGTCTTCACTGGTGGCATCGGGGAGCACAGCCATCGCATACGATCAGCCGCAACGGTCGGACTTGAACCTCTTGGGCTCACCGCGGACAAGATTCAGATCGTCCCTACGCAGGAAGAGCAACAGATAGCGCGACGTTGCCGCGAGCTCATCATCAATGATCGCTCATGAACTACTGGCCTGATTCCTGCCCGAATCCACCCGGTAGAGGTTATGTCTCCTTCGAATAAGCATAGATCAGATGACGCACCTCTGGCTCGGCGACGACGCAGCTGTTCAATCGCTTCCCCAGTTCGCGGTCTGCTTGTGTTTGGCGTTCGTGCTGACGCAGATGTTCCGGCCATGAATTCACCAGGAATATTTCCAGATAGCGATCCGCGGCCTCAGTATCACGGTAGATCCCCCACCGGTAAGCTCCATCGCGACGTCGTATCCGACCATATTCATGGATCGCATCAACAAACTTCTCCACCCGTTCTGGAATCACGGAGTACATCACGGTAACCAGGACCGGCCCGTGGTGGAGGTCAACTTCTACCTCTTTGACAACAACAGGCATACGCCAGTGGTTCCATGGACTCAGATCCACGGTGGAATCAGGTAGTCTCGCGAAAAACACTAAAACGGTGGTCGCGATTGTTCCAACCCCGGCATAGATAAGAGCGTATCGAATGCCCGCTCGCTGGGCAATTGCGCCCCAAGCGGCGCTCCCAAGCGCGAAGCTTCCCTGATAGACCAAGATGAAGATTGCAAGAACTCTGGCTCTTACCCAATCCGGGGGCCAGGTTCTGGACTAAAGCGTTAACAAGAGAAATGAAGGTTATCCATGCCGCACCGCCAATCAGCATGACAGGAGCGAGTATGAGCAGCCGGTGTAAGCCACCGGCCGCTGTGATGACCACTCCGAGGATCACTACACCAGCAGAAACAACGATTTCCGTCGACCACCTGGATCGTGCCGACTGCATAGTCAGAGCACCCACAATTGCACCGGCCCCAAAGCATCCGAGCAGTAACCCGTAGCCTATCGCGGTCCGATTGACGCTGCGAGCGACCGCGGGCAATAGTGCGAAGAGAGCGCTCGAGAAAAAGTGACGGAGCCCGTCCGAATCACTACGGTTAGGATTGCGGGGGAGTGGCGGACGTAGCGAACGGCAGCGATCGTGGCACCTCCCAATGTCTCCGGCGGCGTACTTCGTTTGCGAGGTGAGCGCTTCCACCTTGCACCCACCAGAATGACTCCGAAAAACGAGAGGGAGTTCGCCATAAATGCCGTGGCGACGCCTGTGGCGGTTATCAGTATGCCAGCAAGAGCCGGGCCGACCGCTCTGGCGAGATTGAATTCGATTCCGTTGAGCGCCGATGCTGCTGTAAGGTCATCCTTGGACACCAACTCGGGCAGAATTGCACGCCATGTCGGTGTTTCAAACGCGTCTCCGGCAGACAGCGCAAACGTTAAGACCAGCAGTACCCAAGGCGACATAAAACCAGCGATGGTCAACACAGTGAGAAGCAGTGCGACTCCCATCATCCACGATTCGGTGAAGAGAACCAACTTGCGGCGGTCGACGATATCGCCAGCGGAGCCCGCGGGGAGGGCCAGTAGAAAATACGGCAACGAAGATGCGGTTTGGGTAAGCGCGACGTAAATCGGCCCGGCACCGAGTGACACCATCAACCATGCAGCGCCAACGTTCTGCATGAACGTGCCAATATCCGAGACGACGTCAGCGACCAGTAAATTGCGGAACGTCGGCACGCGCAGGGGTCGCCACAAGTTCGATGAGTCCCGCGTCCTCAACTCTCAGCCTCCCAGAAAGCCAATGACAGTGAAGGGAGAATCATCTTGGCTCGAACCCACAACCGCCGATGGCCGCGAAGGAGGCTCGGAGCCATCGCGTGCTGCACATCGTGGCGGGACAAACACGGTCGTGCCCACCAGCACGACGAGACAAATGGTCGACTGTAGAACGGACCGTTTCACTTAGTTTGCCTGAAGCACCGATGTATTCGAGGAAACAGTTCGCGAGCGGGGCCTGCGAGGCATTACCTGCACGATCCGAGCGAGCTTGTCGCGCGCTCGCGCGACCTGCGCTTTCACTGTCCCCTCCGGCACTCGTAAAAGACGCGCGGTTTCCTTCGTGGTTAAGCCATCAATGTCGCGTAACTGAAACGCCTTGCGCAGCGTCGGTGAGAGGTGGGTGGCGACCGCCAGCAGCCTATTATGTGCATCCGAGGAGATGCAGACTTCTTCTGGGTCCGGCCTCGAATCCGGCATCATTTCCGAAAAGGTGAGGCCGTCTTCCCCATTCTGTTGTTCTAGTGACAACCATATGCCACGTCGCCGACGTAATTTCATCAGCGCAGCATTGGTGACGATTGTCGTTAACCAGGTTGAGATTTGCGCCTGCCCTCTGAACTGCGCCACGTGCTTGTACGCTGAGAGCAAAGCATCTTGAACCGCATCTTCCGCATCCGGTACGTTCCCTAAATACCGATAGGCCCGCTTGTAAAACACACGCATGTTGCGCGAGACCACCTCGTCCAGTTCTCTGCCGCGCTCACCCGACTGTCCGGCTCGAACCTCTGGCCCACCCTCAGTCGAGGTTTCTTTCACGGGCATAGGTCTTCTCCTCGCTCTGCATGCAAGAGCACGTCTCTTACCAGTTGGGGGAAGGATGTTCCGAAAAGACCTTTGAGCTTGAGGTCATTGACATTACAGGCTTCGTCGTTCTACTGATCTCCCGCTGTCGAACCGGTCGACACCCTCCTGCCTGAAAACACTCCTTGTCACTTGCCAACTTGTTGTCAGTGGGAGGCTTAGGGATGTCGGGAAAAAAGTGGCTATTGCTTATGTACGGCACCTAAACAACTGGGATTACAGGGCTATGGCTGGGGGG
>Ga0074044_10005135_pt1 | contig 10710 bp, 7 predicted proteins | sample BogForMeECP23OM1_FD_94443 | JGI IMG/M metagenome (GOLD analysis project Ga0074044, IMG submission 94443) | Bog forest soil microbial communities from Calvert Island, British Columbia, Canada - Bog Forest MetaG ECP23OM1 | ecosystem: Environmental > Terrestrial > Soil > Wetlands ...
CCGTCCGCCGAACTTGCGTCCCATCTCCGAAGTGTGTAGAGGGACGTAATGAAACACGCTCGCGACATTGCGAGCTTGGAGGTGCGCGATGAATCGCTGCCGCGTTTCCAAGTTCGGAAACAGCAGGCAGAATAGATGGTAGGACTGTTCGCAATGCCAAGGCACCACAGGCAAGCGAACGCGGTGCGCCTCAGCCCAAGGCTGGAGTCGGAGGGCGTAGTGTTCCCAGATCCGCTGCCGCCGCTCTTGAATCTGCGGCCAAATCTCCAGTTGGGCGCAGAGGAACGCCGCCAGCAAATCACTCATCACATAGCTTGAGCCGACGTCCACCCAGGAGTATTTATCCACTTGCCCACGGAAGAACCGGCTCCGGTTAGTGCCCTTCTCGCGGATGATCTCAGCCCGTTCGATCAGCCGCCGGTCGTTGATAAGCAAGGCTCCGCCTTCGCCACAAGTAATGTTCTTGGTCGCGTGGAAACTCTGTGTGGCCAGGGCGCCCATTGTGCCCAGCCGGCGCCCCCTGTACTTAGCGAATAAGCCGTGGGCATTGTCCTCTATGACCGCCACACCGTGCCTATCGGCGATTTCGAGAATGGCACCCATCTCGCAGCCCACCCCGCCGTAATGCACTGGCACTATGGCTTTTGTCCGGGAAGTGATGAGGGCCTCCAGCTTGGTCTCATCCAGATTCAGTGTGTCGGGGCGGATGTCGGCGAAAACAATGCGGGCTCCTCGAAGGGCAAAGGCGTTAGCGGTCGAAACAAACGTAAAGGAAGGCACGATGACCTCGTCACCGGCCTGCAAGTCCAACAAGAGCGCGGCCATCTCCAAGGCGTGGGTGCAGGAAGTGGTCAGCAGGGCGCGGGGTACGCCCAGGGCCTCCTGAAGCAGGTTCTCACACTTGATGGAAAAGCCATGGTTGCCGGCGATTTGACCATCCGCCATCGCCTGGAAAGCGTACTCCAGTTCCCGGCCCGATAGCGACGCACGGTTGAACGGAATGTGTTTGGCATTCGTCATAAGGTTTTTATTGGCTGAGCGACCACGAATCACCCAGGATTACGCATTTCCCGTGCCGGGAACTCATGGTTTTTGCGCCACCAGTAGCAGCGACCCACCCGCAGGCAAAAAAGCGTCCCGTCGGATGAGGTACGCTTCGAGACGGAGCACCGCCTCCAGGAACCAATTGAGCGCCCGGCTCATTTGAAACTCAGCGTTTGCGCCGCTGTTCCGAGCCTGGCGTTTGCGGTGGCGAGAGACCCACAGCAAAGGCAGAAGCAATGACACGAACGAGGTCACCCGCCGTGTCTGGAAGCCCGCTGATTCGACTTTCCGCACCAACTCCTGACGCGTATAGCGGCGCTTGTGGCAGGCCCTCACATCCGCCTCGCTCCACAGCGAGGGATGCTGCGGCACGGTCAGGAGGAGTCCACCGCCAGACCTCACCGCCTGAAAGAGTTGGCCCAGGACGGTTTGGTCCTCCTCAATATGTTCCAACACGTCGAAGGCTCCCACCACATCAAATTCCGCCGCGAATGGGATGTGGACCGCGTCCATTTGGTAAAGCGGCACCTCTGGTAGCCGAGTGCGAGCGAAAGCCAGTCCTTCCAAGAACAATTCACTACCGGCCACCTCCAAGCTCGGGAAAGCCTGCTCGATACCGCTTAGAACAAAACCGGTTCCACATCCGACCTCCAGAAAACCCCGGGCAGCCGGGAAGTAGGTCCCCAGGGCCCAAACGAGCAACCGGTTGCGGTTACGAAACCAAAAATGGTCCGCTTCCAGTGTCGCCAACTCACCGAAACACTCGGCTTTGAAACCATCACTCGACTTGCTCAACGATGGGGCAAACAGTGGAATCCCCCGCTCTTGAGGGGGCGACTGCCCGCACTGCGGACACCGCCAACCCGGAGTCTCGAAGCGGCAATCGCATGACAAACAAATCTTCATTGTGCCCGGCGAAGAGGCTGCGGCTTGGTGGCTCTGGATGATTCTCCTTCGTAGGATTCAGCCATACCATTTGTGATACCAAAGCCGGAGGTTGCCTGTCAGAAAGCCGCAGGTCTGGTAGAGACGTTGGGCCGGCACGTTGCGCCCCTGCGTAACGACGGCAATCTCCTTCGCGCCTTGCGCCGCGAGCCAGTCGATCGCGGTGAGGACCAGACTTGAGCCCAAGCCCTTGCCGCGGGCCTCGGCGGCGACTCCCACCAAACCGATCCGCCCCTTGTCTTGCGAAGGGTCGCGGTGGCACGAGATATAGCCCAAAGGCTGTTCGGCTGGGCCGGCTGCGACGAAAACCTTTTGCGCGCGACCCTCGCATTCCAGGGTGATCCAGACCGAATACAATTCCTCCACCCTGGGGCGTGGAAAATGGACATCGTTGAAGAAACGGGTATCCCCATGCGCCGTCCGTGCGATTGCCTGCAAGGCCGGGAGGTCCTCGCGCCGAGCCGGGCGGATGACAGCATCCGAAGGCGGGTCGCGGCGAGTTGGCACCTCAGCGGGACGAACCCTGCGCTCCAGAGTCAGTCGGACATCAACTAGCCCAAAGCCATAAGCCTCGGCGGTACGTAGCGTGGCAGGGTCATCGGGTCGCGCCAGAAAGTACAAGCACCGGATATGATTGTCCCTGCTCCACTCATCAACCTTTAGCACCTGATCATTTGCGAGCGTCTCGGTCCGAAGGCGCCCGACGCGACAGCCAAAGAAGTCGGTATCCCACGGAAGCAATTCACAGCAAGGCTCTGTCTCCGTGCTCATGCCGTCCCCCTGTCTCGGGAGGGCAGTTGTTCCCGCACAGTATAAGGAGGACGTTCCATCATCCGGAAGTGCATCCGCGCTAGATACTCCCCGATGATACCCAGCGCGACGAGCTGAGCTCCTGAAAAGATGACTATGATCGAGGCAAGAAACGTGAACCCTGGCACGCTGGTGCCGTGCAGCAGATAGCGCCCAATGACATACAACAAAATGAATCCGCCGAACGCTGTGCACAGCAGGCCCAAGAGGTTGGCCGCTTGCAGTGGAAGGGTTGAAAAACCTGTCATCAGGTTCATCGCGTGAGTGACCAGCTTGCGCAAAGTGTAGTTGGATACGCCCTCCAGCCTAGATTCGTGCCTGACTTGAATGGCTGCAAAGCGAGTAGTGGCCCAGGTCAATACCACGTCTATGGAAACAAAGGGGCTATGATAATCCGCAAATGCTTCGCGGGTCCGGGTGCGAAACACGCGAAAGGCCGAAATGTGCCTGGCGGTTTCGGCGCCCATCGAGCTGCGGAGCGCCAGCTTGGTCAACTCTGAGGCAAGGTCTCTTAACAGCCCGTGCTGTTGCCGTTCCGGAAAGCCATAGACTACGTCATGCCCTTCTTCGAGCTTCGCGAGCAACTTGAAGATCTCTTCGGGCGGGTGCTCCAGGTCATCGTCCATGGTTACAACCGTGTCGAAATGGGCCATGCGAATGCCGCAAAGCAGCGCGTTGTGCTGACCATAATTCCGCATCAGGTTAATGCCACGGACCCAGAAGTGGCGGGCCGCGAGTTCTTGAATGACATTCCAACTATGGTCGCGGCTGCCATCGTTGACCAGCACTACCTCGTACTGGTTGGTGAAGGAAGCCAGCACTGGTTCCAAGCGTGCGATTAATGTCGGCAGTGTAGCTTGGCTGTTATAGACCGGCACGACCACGGAGATTGAGCTCAAGCCTATGTATGCGCGTGGCACGCGGCCTTGGTCAGCCGCTGCCTGGCCACGCTCCTCGGTTTGGGTCTCAGCCCCAACACCCTGCCCGCAGAGGATCGCCCGGTCCGCGGGAGAGCTCATTGCGCCAGGCAGAACGGTGTTCTGCGGCCCCGCGCTCCGAACCTCTGAGATGCTCGCTAAGGACATAAACGCATTTCGTTCAATCCGTGGTCGGGGCGCCGACGCCCCGGCTAGGCGCCACCCGAACGAACCACGGGTTGCCGATTGTTTCTGCCGCTGCGCATAAGAAATAGTCTTGGGAATGAGTGAGTTCCCGGCCTTTCAAAGCAGGATCTGTTCCATCGTGTGTAGTCCGACTCATGCGGCCTCGACCAGCGGTCTGGTTAACGACCTGCCCAGTCGAATAGTCTTCGACCTCCAAGGCCACTGTGGGAGCCTGTGTCCATTTCTGCTACAGGCACAGGGCATTCTCAGCAGCAAAGCCACTCCAGATACCTGAAAATAGCCAGGATGAAGTTCCTCCGACCAGATCTTGCTGATCAAGCAAGTCAGCGCGCTCGCGTCATCCAAGTCGTCCTACCCCACAGACATTCGGGTGTCGCCTGCGTAACGAACACCGCAGATGGGATCAAGCCCGACCGTGATGACGTGAATTTGGAGCCAGTTCTCGGATTCGAACCGAGGACCGACGGTTTACAAAACCGTTGCTCTACCACTGAGCTAAACTGGCTCAAGATTCCCGCAAAAAACTGCTATGATACCCGTTTACCAGCCTCAAGATCCCCCGCACACCCGACCGGTTGCAACGGATATGCATCGCTATCACCCATGCAGGCTACAACCGCTCGCCAGACCAAACAAGTTGGAAAGAAAAGCAGCCGGCCTTATCCCCGGCATACGTGGCAAGGGCGGAGGTCCCAACACGAGTCATTCACTCGCTGCGGATCGCCTGGACCGGGTCGAGGCGCGCGGCGCGCAGGGCAGGAATCATCCCGGCAATCAATCCCACGAGAATGAGAATCGTGCTCGAAATCAGGAGGGCGGAAACGGAGACAGCCAGGTGGATGTCGCTGCGCCCGGAGGTGTCTTCAAACAGCGGGCCGAGAAACGGAAGTGAGCCGATGATTTTGACCAGCAGCGTGGCGAGCGCGAAGCCCAGCAAGCCGCCGCTGAACGTCAGCACCAGACCCTCGATAAGAATCTGCAACAAAATATGCCGGCGCCGCGCCCCGAGCGCCTTGAGCACCCCGATCTCCCGCGTGCGTTCAGTCACCGAGACCAGCATGATGTTCACGACGCCGACGGCCCCGATGCTCAGTGTGAAGGTCCCGATAATGGTCAGTAGAAGCTTTAGGCCGAGGGTCACGTTTGTAATGATGGACAAGAACTTATTCCACTCGATGATGGTCACCGCCCGGGTGTCGTTCACGTTGAAGTTATGCGCGCGCGCCAGCGCGGCGCGAACGTCCGCCACGATGCGATCGCGAAACTGGCCGCTCGCCGGCAGCAAGACGATGTCGTGCAGGAAATGCGTGTCAACCATCCCGGAGAGCGTCGTGAAAGGGATGAATGCCGTCATGTCGTCAGGGGGCGCGTAATTGGTGATCTGAGTCTTTTTTGCCAGAACCCCAACGACGGTGAAGCGGACGCCATTGATCTTGAGTTCGCCGCCAAGGGCGGGCACACCGCTGAACAGCTCGGACCGGAGCCTTTCGCCGATAACCACAACCCGCCGGCGTTGCACGACGTCCTCCTCGGAAAGAAACCTGCCGGTAGCAAGCTCGGCATCGCGAATCCTCTCGTACGAGGCATAAACACCGGCCACGCTGTAGCTCCGGGTCCGGTCGTTGAATACCAAGGGGTAGAACTGCCTGAATTCGGGTGAGACCGCCTCGACCGTCGGCACCCCTTCCTGGATGGCTTTGACGTCCTTAAGCTCCAGCAGTATCGGCCGGCCGGAGCGCTCACCCCCCGCCTGCAGGCTCGTTTGGCCTGGAAACACCACCACCAGGTCCTTGCCGATCTGCAGGAAAGCCTGCGTGAGCGCCCGCTCAAAACCCTGTCCGTATGAGAGCAACAGCATCAAAGACGCCACACCCCAAATGATGCTGAGCATGGTGAGCGCGGACCGGAGCCGATAATAGCCCAGCGCGTTTAGAGCCTCCCCAAAGATGTGACGAATCATTCGTACCTCAGGGCTTCGACTGGAACCAGCAGTGAAGCCCGTCTCGCGGGGTAAAGGGCCGAAAGAATCCCGACCAGCACTAACGTGCCGAAGGCAACCAAAGCCGTCTTCGGCGACACCGGCAGGCCGGCAAACAACGTGGGCAGCGGCAGCCGGCTTACCGCCGAGCAGACGACCCAAGCCACCACCAGCCCAGCCAGCCCGCTCAAAATGGTGAGGGCGACGGCCTCGAGGAAAAACTCGAAGAGAATCCTCCCCGGCGTGGCACCCACGGCCTGCTTGACGCCAATTTCCCGCGTCCGCTCGGCCACCGACACGAGCATGATATTCATGACTCCGATCCCACCCAAGCCGAGGGTGACGAAAGCCATGAAGCTGAGAAACAGCTCCATAGAATCGTAGATGTGGCTCACCATCTGCGCCATCTGAACCGTGTCCCAACACCAGATCGCTCCCTCATCGGCCGCATCAAAGCCGTGGCGCCGGCCCAGCAATCGCCTCACTTGCTTCACAGCCGCCAGATGATCGTCAGGTGAGACCGGCATGAACAGCAGGTTGTCAATGTGACCGGGGCCGATGAACGGGCGCGGGTCGGGGAAATGCCGCGCCATCGCGCTATATGGAATCAACACCTTGTCGCCGTCGAGTCCGTTATAAGAGTTGTTCTGCTCCTTCTTGGCCAGCTCGCCGATGACCGTGAAAGGTATATCGCGGATATAGACCTGTGCGCCGAGCGCTTCGTGTCCGGCAAAGATTTGCTTTTGGACGTCTTCGCCGATGATGCAAACGGCGCGGGCCCCCTCCATGTCCTCTTGTGAAATGTGCCGTCCGCCGTCCAGTTTCATGGAGCGGATCTGCTGATAGACCGGCGTGATGCCGTGGGTCGAAAAGACGCCTGAGTTGTACCGGCTCCGGGCCGGAAGCGAGGCCGCCGACTCCGCGGTCGCGTGCCGGACGAGATAGCACTCTTCCTCGATCGCACGGACGTCGTCGTAGGAAAAGCGGACGTCCTGTCCAACGCGCTGTCCCCCCGCCTGGCGGGCCGTTCGGCCAGGCCAGAGAATCACGAGATCGGTGCCCATCGAGGAAAGCATGTTGCGGTATCCGGATTTGAAACCTTCCCCGATGGCGATCATGAACACAATCGAGGCAATGCCCCAGGAGATGCCGAACATGGTCAGTGTGCTCCGGAGCTTATGCGCCCAGATGTTGCGCAGGGTCTGAACCAGAATTTCGCCCGCGAAGGTCACGTCAGGGCAAAACCACCTTGTCTCCCTCCTTCAATCCCTCCAGCACCTCGGTGCGCTGGCCGTTGGAGATCCCGGTCTTGAGCGGCGTCTTCTCCCACCCCTGCCGCGCGCCCGGCGCCAGCCGCTGCACCGACACCTTCTTGTCCTTGTCATAAACCAGTGCCGCCTCCGGCACGAGCAGGACATTCTTGTGCTCCTCCAGGACGATCTCCGCGTTCGCCGTCATGTTCACGCGCAGCCTGCCCTGCGGGTTCAAGATGGACACCCGCACCTCAAAGGTGGTCACGTTGTTTTGCTCCCTGCCCATCGGTGCAATGCGCTTCACGACGCCCTCGAACGATTCGTTGGGAAAAGACTCCACCTTCGTCCGGACGCGCTGCCCGCAATCCGCCTTGCCGATGTCCGCCTCATCAACCTCTCCTTTGATATAGACGCTGCTCACGTCCCCGAGCGTCATGATCAGTGTGGCCGCGCTCCCCATATTGAGGATCGAGGAAACCGCGTCGCCGACCTCTGTGGGTCGGGTCAGGACGATGCCTGCAAAGGGGGCACGGATTGTAGCGTAGCGCAGGGTTTCTTCAGCCCGGTCCACCGCCGCTTTGGCGGCGGAGACGCGGGCGCGGGCTTGCTCAACCTGCGCACTGGCGGTTTGCACAGTGGCATCCAGCAGTTGCTGGCGATTCTTGGCCACCTCGTGGGCACGCGTGGCATCGTCCAGTTGTTGCTCCGAAGCAATCTTCTCCGTAAACAACCCCTGCACACGGACATAGTCACGCCGCGCGAACTCCAAATCGGGATTCGCCGCTTCAATTCGCGCCTTTGCCTCGGCGGCAATCGCAGCCTGCAAGTTGGCCGCCTCCCCATCCCGCGTGGCCACGGCTTCGCGGACCTGGGCCTGCAGGTCCACCTTGTCCAGTTCCGCCAGGATCTGTCCGTTTGTGACGCTGTCGCCCACGTCGGCCAGCAGGGACAGGATGAGCCCGTTCGCCTTGGATTTCACCTCGACCTTTGACAGCGGCTCTATCTTCCCGCGGGCAACCACCGAGCGGGCAATATCGCCCCGCTCGACGGCCACGATCTTCTCCGGCGGTATCGGTTTGGGTCTTCGGAAGGCGCCCAGTCCAGCCAGGCCGACGACCAGTAGCACGACCACACCACCCGCGATGAGCAGCCCTCGACTCCACCTCGGTTTCATACGTTCTTCCGCCAACTACTGTTTGCGCCTGGCCGCCGGCTGCCCGTCCACGCCCGGAGGCGGCTGCTCGTAAGCGTATTGGTCGTCATCCTTGACCTCTTTCTTCAGGCGGTAGAGCTCCGTCTTGAGCTGTGCCACGACCTCCTTCTGCGCCGGGTCGTTGTAGAGGTTATGCAGTTCGTCCGGGTCTTTCACCAGGTCGAACATCTCCCACTGGTTCTTCTTCCAGAAGTAGATCAGCTTGTGCGTGGTGGTCCGGACGCCGTAATGGGCTCGCGTGTTGTGGTCTCCCGGGTCGTGGTAATAGCGGTAGTAGTAGCTGGTCCGCCAATCCGCCGGGCGCTCGCTCTTGAGCAACGGCACCAGGCTCCGGCCCTGCATGTCGGCGGGCACCGGCAGACCGGCCAAATCCATGAACGTCGGCGCAAAATCCGGATTGATCGCCATCGCCTCCTGCACCGCACCGGGCCTGGTCATGCCGGGCCAACGGACGATAAAGGGCATTTTCACCGACGCTTCATACATGAACCGCTTGTCGTAAAGCCCGTGGTCGCCGAGGAAAAAGCCCTGGTCGCTGGTGTAAATGACCACCGTATTCTTGCTCAGGCCGTTCTGGTCCAGCCAATCGAGCAGGCGGCCCACGTTGTCGTCAATGGACTGCACGCACGCCAGGTAATCCTGCAAGTAGCGTTGGTATTTCCAGGCATTCAGGGCGTCCCCCGTCAGGGTCTGCCTCTTGCCGTCCACCTCGATCTCCACCTCCGTCGGCTTGACGTTGAGCCACTGATTGCGGGCCGTCCCTTCCAGATCGGCGGGCGGCTGGAGCTTGAGATCGCGCCGCGTGAGGTCGTAGAACACCTTCTGCGTGCACTCGCGGATGGCGTCGGTGCGCGTCGCGTAATCGTCGCGCAGCGTGGCGGGCTCGGGGATGTGTCTTCCGGCGAACATCGCGCGGTGCTTCTCATCCGGCTCCCACGACCGGTGGGGCGCCTTATGATGGCACATGAGGAAGAAGGGTTTATCCTGCGGACGGTCTCTCAGGAAGTCCAGCGCCAGGTCGGTAATGATGTCCGTGACGTAGCCCTTGATCACGCGCCGCCCCTCGGGCTCGATGAATTGTGGATCGAAATAGACCCCCTGCCCTGGCAGAATGCTCCACTTATCAAATCCCGTCGGGTCGCTGCCCAGGTGCCACTTGCCGATCATGCCGGTATAATAGCCCGCCGCCTGAAGATACTTCGCCACCGTGGGCTGGGAGCCGTCGAAGCGGTTGAACGTCGGCACGCCGTTGAGGTGACTGTACTTGCCGGTCAGGATCGTCGCTCGGCTGGGGCTGCAGATTGAATTCACGCAGAAGCAGTTGTCGAAGCGCATCCCCGCCTTGGCCAGCCGATCAATGTTGGGCGTCTGATTCACCCGGCTCCCGTACGCGCTGATGGCGTGTGCGGCGTGGTCGTCGCTCATGATGAAAAGGATGTTGGGGCGCTCAGCACCCCCGCTGCCAAGGGGACTCGCCAGGGAAACCAAGGCGATCCAGACAATAGCCATCTGATTCTGCATGCCTGCCATTCTGCGCAAAACCCCCGTGGCGGCAATGCTTAATCCCCGACACCCATCAGGCGTCCGGTTCCCCCAGGCCGGAGAATTGGACGGGAGTGGAGCTTTGCCGCGACAGGCAATTTGGATTGAATAGCCGTCAAGCGATTGCTGTCGAACACAAGCAGGGGCGCGGTGGCGAGTCGGGGGTGTCACTTCGCTTGCTCGGAGTGGAGGCGGGAAAAAGAGCGCCAAGACTACAGGAGGAATACAGGGACTATACAGAGTGGTGAGCATCCCATTTTTTGAGGGCTTGGCTTGCCCTTCTATCTGTTGCCGTTGAGGCGCTTTCATTAACCCCTCTTCAGCGGCGGACTCCAAGCCACCCTGAGGCCACCCTCAGGCCATCTGGTGGCCAACCGGTAGGCACCCTGAAGCCAACCAGAGGCTACCCTGAGGCTACCCTGAGGCTACCCCCAAGCTACCCTCAGGCTACCCCGTGGCCAGCCAGGCTGGCACCGCGCTCGGGGCTGCGCACAGAAAATGAGTTGCTCCCGACAGAGTGGGTCGCGGGCATCTGGCCTGTTCCGCGCGTTGCCCTGGCTCTAAGTTCTGACTCAACCTGCGCCTTCCAGAATGGCCACTGCGGCAGCGTAGTTCTGCGTATGGCTCAGGCTGATCAACACGTGTCGCCCGCCGCGCGCTTCCAGCAGTTTCCTACCCCCCTCGTGCAGGATAACAAACGGCTCGCCGCTCTCCTTGCGCCCGACCTCCATGTCCTTCCAGCCGAGCCGGGCACCGATCCCCGTCCCGAAGGCCTTCGAGATAGCCTCCTTCGCCGCGAAC
>Ga0074044_10005136_pt1 | contig 10707 bp, 4 predicted proteins | sample BogForMeECP23OM1_FD_94443 | JGI IMG/M metagenome (GOLD analysis project Ga0074044, IMG submission 94443) | Bog forest soil microbial communities from Calvert Island, British Columbia, Canada - Bog Forest MetaG ECP23OM1 | ecosystem: Environmental > Terrestrial > Soil > Wetlands ...
GAATTCCATTCCATGACCAATTCCACTGCGATAGTTCACGGAAAGCACGATGTATCCACGGCTGGCAAGATATTGATTCTGGGCATAAGCATTGTGGTAATACTGCATGTAGTGCCAGCCCAGCAGCATTTGCCGTCGCGAGCCTCCGTGGAAGAAGACCACGGCTGGATGCCGTTCGCCCGCCCGTGTGTTGGCGGGAAGAAAGAGCTGGCCGTGGAGTTTCAGCCCATCCGCGGCGGAGAGTATGACCGGCTGCGGCTCAACCAACTGCGTGGCGGGAAAATCCCCGGGCATCGACTCCGGGGCAAGGTCGCGCATGGCCCCACCAGAATCCGCGAGCGCGGGCCGCGCCGGCCATCGCGCGTCGGAGCGGAGCAGGGCGATGTGCTGCCCGTCACTCATTACCACCGGCGCCCACTCAATTCCCTGCCCGCTCGTGATGGGCGTGGGCCGGGTGGCGTTCGCCGCTTCTCTCCACAAGTGCCGCCGGTCGGTGTCATCCTCATTGGAATTGAAAATCACTTCGCGACCACCGGGCGCCAGCACGGCGCTTTCGACTTCAAAATCTCCCGGGGTCATCAGCGTCGCCGCGCCACCGCTCAGCGGCACGGAATAGAGATGCGTCCAGCCGTCACCTTCCCAGGGAAAAATCAGCCGGTCATCGGCCGACCAAAACAATTGCTGGTCCGCCGCTAGAAAACGGACGACACTTCCCCGCCCCTCGCGAGCTTTCCAAACCTCGCGGCCGGCGCCCGTCGCCACGTCGGCAACCCGAATCCACCATGGGGGCCCGGTGCGCTTGGGGCCAAACTCTTGCGTACCGGATGTGGCGGGGAGACGCAGAAAGGCGATCTGCTTGCCATCCGGCGCCCACACCGGCTCGAGGTCACGGTCCACACTCGGGTCAAGATAGCGCAAACTCTTTTGGGAGAAATCGTAAACCCCAATGAAACTGTGATCTTCGCGCGCGCTCACCAGGGCCAGCTTGGAGCCGTCCGGAGACCATCGCAGCCCCTCGGCCCTCCCTCGCGCGTGGATAAGCTGCGCCGGCTTGTCGCTGCCACTGAGTTTTGCCAACCAAACCTGATCCTTGTAAACGAATGCCACCTCATCGCCTTGGGGCGAAACGGCAGGAGAATGCCCTTCCCCCAACTTTCGCGGCGGCCCGCCCGCCAGGGCCACCACCCAAACATCCTGCTCCACACCCTGCGGAAAGCTGCGCGGATTCGGCGCCTCCCGCATCGTCTCGAAGTCTCCCCCGCGCGCGTAGACGACGGCGCGGGCATCGTGTGTCCACGCGAGCTCGGCGATTTCCTGCCCGTCGTCCGCAGCGTAAGAAGTCAGCGCTCGGGCCTTGTAATCCGGAGGCTCCGCCACCCAGATATTCCGCACCCCGCGAGCATCGAACACCCACGCGACCATGCCCCCCGCCGGCGCCGCCACCAACTCGCTGGGGAACGGCGCACTCATCACCTGCTCGATCGTAAACGGTTCCTTCTGCGCCGCCGCCGGAATCAAACTCGCAGCCGCCGCCAGAAAAACGGCAAAGAAATATTTCCTCATCGCCATCCTCTGATGATTCGAGATTCTTCTTTCCTTGTTGACTGGGTGACAAGTATACATCGCATTATTCATCGGGTCACCGACCACTCTGGGGGTCGGGACATCGGACCATCTGGCCATCGGGTCATCTGGGTATCGGGGCATTGAGTCATTTATGATTCGTGGTTTGCGATTTTCGAGATTCGAGTTTCCAGTTTCGATTCCCGAAGTCATCATTTTGATTCATCTTCTCACCTCCCACCGCCGATAACGATGCGGGGTAGTGTGGGCCGCGCGGTCCTTTGAGATCTGCGATTTTCGAGTTTCCAGTTTCCAGTATCGATTTCCAAAATCGAAAAATTATCATCACCAAGGCGCTGTTTTCTGCAAAATTCGTGCGTATTAGACGCAAATGTCCGAATCTAATACATAAATGTCCGACTTTTTCGCGGGAATTTTGTCCTAGATTTGTTTGTTTTCATATACATAATAGCTTCGAACGTATTTTTATTAACATCTTTTTTTGGCAGTCCCCCCTGCCGGACCTTCCGAAGCTATTGATAAGGCACCACATACAGCGCGGGCCGGTTCTTTGCAGGTGCGCACGCTACAATCCTCCGTCCTTCGGACGAGGAGGGCATTTTCCAGCCATCTGCCATCAGCAACCACCTATCAGCCCTCAGCAATCGCAAATCATCAAAACGGCAAACCCTTCCCCGAATCCTCATCCTTAAATCCTAGCTCCTAAATCCTCGCATCTGGCACCGATTCTAGTCTACACGTAGTTCTCCATTTGTCAAGTACAAAGTGAGATTATGTTTGAAATTATATAATTTAAGACAAAACGTCATGCAACCTGTCCAGACAAATTCGCTAGTCAATTTCTCTAGTCAAATTGACTAGACATACCCTCGAGAGTCGAGGTTCCCAGGCGCCTCGGCGAGCCGATGTAGGGCCGACCGGCGCTCGGCCTCGCGGGTCTATTCCCCGCCGGGTTTGGGAGGTTCGATTTGCGGTCCAATTCGTGGACTCCGATGGGGTCCGTCGGCCTCCGCAAATCGGAGAATCCGATGGTCCGATCTGATCAGCCCTGATATAGGAGGGGCAGGGGGCGAGCAAGGGGGTTCCCGCCAGCCCCCCCAACTGGTGCGAAAGGCCGCCTTAGCGCCCCGAGGCATCGGGGCGCCACACCCGCAGCCACCCGCTGTTACTGACAACTGAAGATTTATTTTTGGAGGCGGCGCGCCTCATCCAGATTAACGACGTACGGTTGCCTCTGGCGCATCGGGCTGAAGGGAGCAAGCTGCCGCACTCCCATCGTTTTATTCTATCTCTTCGTCGTTGCCTCAAGGAAGTTGGCAAAATCCTGCTTCATCTTGGCGTGGGCCTTCGAGTCCAGGTACACCATGTGTCCCGATTCGTACTGGGCGTGCGAGATGTTCTTGCGGAACTCCGGCGGCAGATCAAGATGATCAAACGTATGCCGGGCCGCGAGATAAGGCGTCGCGAGGTCGTAAAAGCCCTCCATGTTCAGGATTTTCAGATAGCGATCCTTCACGATGGCTTCGCGCAGCGGGGTAACAGTCTCCGGCTCACCGATGCTGCCCCCGCCTCCTCGACCCGCTGGTGGAGCGCTGAAACTCCACTGGAAAAATCCTGACTGCTGCCCCGACACGTAGTACGGCATTTCTACCTTGTAGTTCAGCTCCCGGCGCACATAGTCGTAGAAGACGCTGGTGAACGGCGGCCCGGTCTCCGCGCTGGTGGGATCGAAGAAGCGTGTATTCATGAAGCCGTCCGGATCCGGCCCCGAGTAACGGCCGTCCAGGCGGCCAACCCGCAGCCGCTGATCGGCGAGGAGAAAGTGCGTAAAGATCTGGACATTCAGGCGCAGGTTGGACCACTCAATGACTTCCTTGGAGATGCCCGTGTACCGATTCAGCTTGTCGATGACGCCCTGCCGCTCTGCCGCGCTCAACGCGTCGCCGGATGCCAGAGCCTGCGTGTATTCGCCCAGGGCGAATTGCGTCGATTCCTGCCGCGCGCGATTGGGGTCCTTCATCAGGTCGGGCGGCAGCTTCTTGTGGTACCAGGCAATGGATGTGAAGGAGGGGAGAAGCATGGGGTAGGGCACATCGTTGGTAAAGGAGTCTTCCAGGGTCTCAAAATTCAGCACCGTGGAAAGCAGCACGATGCCGTTGAGGTTGATGCCGTGTTCGTTGAGGTATCCGGCGAGTCCCGCGGAACGAGTGGTCCCGTAGCTCTCCCCGAAAAGGTAAAGCGGCGACGACCAGCGTTCGTAGCGCGAGATATAAACGCGAATGAACTCACCAAAGGCGGCGATGTCGCCACTCAGGTTCCAGAACTTGCGCGCCGCATTCTGATCCCCCGGCCGGCTGTACCCGGTGCCGATGGCGTCAACCAGCACAAGGTCGGTCTTGTCGAGCGGTGTATTGGGATTGTCCTCGAGGCGGTAGGGTGACGGGGGCAGCCATCCCTCTGGCTCCAGCACCACCTTACGCGGGCCGAGCGCGCCCATGTGCAGCCAGATGGTGGCGGAACCGGGACCGCCATTGTAGGCAAAGGTTACGGGACGTGTGGCGGGATCCGCGCCTTCCAGCGTGTAGGCCACGAAGAACATCTCCGCCTCCGTCTTGCCCTCCGCGTCCTTGATGGGCAGGCGGCCGGCCGTAGCGGTGTAGCGCAAAGCCTTTCCGTCAACGCGGACTTCGTGGTGCGTCACCACGGGAGGAACTTCGGCCATATCGAAATGCATGGACCGGATTCCTTCTCCGGGAGCGCCGCCCGCCTGGGCGGGCTCCGGCTGCGACGGCGGCGTGGAAGGTGGGGTTGGTGTGGTGCGTGCGCGTTCCTCACGTTGAGGGCGTTCGGCGGGGGTCTGCGTTTGCTCGGAGGAGCGCTGCGGCGAAGTCTGCGTGCGCTCCGAGGGAGCGCTGGGCTCCTGGGCCAAAATCATCACGGGAAGAAACACCATTGCCAAGGCCAAAAGCGTCCGTCTCATGGGTCTCCTTTTATTGTCGAGCGTGCAATGCGCCTAGCGGGGCGAGGGGCATTATACACCTTTTGAACGCGTCTCTCCGATTTGGCAAGGAGGTTGGCCGCTGCGCTTGCGGCCAGCAAGGCTGTGGGGCGGGAGCTGGCTGCCGAATCCCCGCGCCTTGGGGAGGCCCCTTGACGGAGGAGACCCCATATGGCGCAAGCTGTTTGTAAGGAAAACAACAACCTACGGGATAACAAAGCAGCGGGTTCATGCTGGTTTGCCGGGGAAATTGGGTTTACCATGGTTCACGTGAACGAGTCCGAATCACTCGCCGTTGCCAACTTGCTTGTACAGTATCGATCTGGATCGCTACGGCCGACCGACGTCATCGACGCCATATATCAGCGCATCGACGGCAGCGACGACCACGTGTGGATCAGCTTGCTTTCTCCCGATGAGGCGCGGGCGGGCGCGAATGAACTCGAGGCGAAATCGCGTGACCTTCCTCTCTTCGGCGTGCCCTTCGCGGTGAAGGACAACATTGATGTTGGCGGCATGTCGACCACGGCGGGATGCCCGGAATTCGCCTATACCGCGCCCCGTTCAGCGCCGGTGGTGCAGCGGCTGCTCGATGCCGGGGCCCTGTTGATCGGCAAAACGAACATGGATCAATTCGCCACGGGCTTGGTGGGGGTGCGTTCTCCCTATGGAGTGCCGCGCAACCCGTTTGACGAACGGTACATTCCCGGCGGATCGAGCTCCGGTTCGGCGGTCGCGGTGGCCTCCGGCCTGGTCAGCTTCGCTTTGGGTACGGACACGGCGGGCTCGGGCCGGGTGCCGGCGGCCCTTTGCAATGTTGTAGGTTACAAGCCCACGCGCGGGCTGCTGAGCAATCGGGGAACGGTCCCCGCCTGCCGCTCCCTCGACTGCGTTTCCGTGATGGGATTGACTTGCGCGGACGCCACTGCCGTCGCGCAGGTCGCGGCGGCTTTCGATCCTGAGGACCCGTTTAGCCGGCCTTCACCCCACCCCGAATTGGCGTTGGAAACGGCTTCGAGCTTCCGCTTCGGCATTCCCCGCAAGGAGCAAATGCAATTCTTCGGAAACGCCGAAACTCCCGCGCTCTTTGATGCTGCCCGGCGGGACCTGGAGGCATTGGGCGGCGCTGCCTTCAGGATCGACTATGAACCTTTTTGCGAGGCTGCCGCTCTGCTTTATAGCGGCCCTTGGGTAGCGGAGCGCTGGGCCGCGCTGGGGGATTTCGTGACCGCGCATCCTGAGGCGGTCCATCCCGTCACGCGCCGCATCCTGGAAGGGTCAAAGGAGTACACCGCTGCCGACGCATTCCAAGCCTTCCATAAGTTGGCATCCCTCCGGCGTCAAGTGGAGTCCACCTGGAAAGAGATCGATATTCTGCTTCTGCCCACGACGGGCACCACCTACACTGTTTCAGAAATCGAAGCGGACCCCATCGCCCTCAACTCCTATTTGGGCTATTACGCCAGCTTCGTGAACCTCCTGGATTGCTGCGGCGTGGCGGTGCCGCATGGATTCACGGCAGCCGGCCTGCCCTTTGGCGTTTCACTGATTGCTCCGGCTTGGCGCGATGGACTGGCGCTTTCCGTCGCTGAGCGATTGCATCGCGCCGCGGGCATTCGGCTGGGTGCAACGGACGCCCGCGTGTCCGTAAGAGGGCGAGATCCGAACTTTGTGTCCTTGGCGGTGGTGGGAGCGCACCTGCGCGGGCAACCGCTGAATCCGGAATTGCAATCCCTGGGCGCACGCTTTGCCCGCGCCTGCCGCACCGCCAGTGAATATCACCTCTACGCGCTGGAAGGACCTCCCCCCCGCAAACCGGGACTGGCTCGGGTGCCCAGTAAGGGCGCAGCCATCGAAGTCGAGGTCTGGGACGTTCCCGTGGAAGCTTTTGGACGGTTCACGCAATGGGTCCCGCCCCCGCTTGCCATCGGCAACGTCGCGCTGGAAAATGGCGAAACCGTGAAGGGGTTTGTTTGTGAGCCCATCGCCGTGATGAGCGCGCAGGACATAACGCGGTTTGGCGGTTGGCGAGCATTCCTGGAGAGCTCAGGAGAACAAGTGTCGGAGTGAGCGCCCGGGAAAGCTCCTCGTATGCCCGCGCCCGGGTCTTTAACGATTGGGGGAAAATTGCGCGGGCGCGGCGGGGGGCGGGAAAGAGACGTATCAGGAACGCCTACAGATTCAGCGGCGCAAGCAAATCCTCGACGTTACCTTCATCCACGAGCACGTTCAACGCATCGTCGCGCAGGCTATCGAGCTCGTCGAAGGCGCGGAACAAGCGCATCTTGGCGACCGCATACATTTCATTGGAATCCAGAGCGCGGCCGTGGGCCTGCCGCCAGGCCTCCAGGGCGCGTTCAGAAATAAACACCCGTAGGATAAAAGGCGGCCTTTGATCGGGGGTGACGACGAAAATGTAATCGCTGCCTGCGCCCTGCCCCTCCGGGCGGTTTACCCGCCGGTTGTTCGCGAAGAAGTACTGATACGCCGTGCCGGTTTCCGCCGCGTAAACCTTGTAACGATGCGCCACTAGTTACTCCCCCACCTGCCGTAGAGCTGTCGGCAGTAAGCTGGAGGCAGTGGGCAGAAAGCAGTACGCGGTAGGCGGAAGGCGGCGATGGAAAAGGAACAAGATGCGCCAGGTGTATAGTGTTTCATGGTTGTGTTGTGGCTGAGTCGGGCCATTCGATTACTGCGTCGGTCTTCGTAATGCAGGCCGTAGAATTGTTGCATTTGGGGCATTGTCTCTGACCTTTTCCCAGGAAGCGAGAGACGATAAATGTTTTCCCGCATACGGGGCAGCAAAAGGCTGCGTTGTTTCCCCATCGGTCTTCATTACATGCATTGGGGTTGAGCTTCCTTATAGCCATTCTTGACTCTGTTTGCAGACTGCAAGAGATTGAATCAGCGAATGCCCACTGACTGTGGCCTTCTGCCTTCTGCTTACTGCCCACTGCCTATTTGCCAGCCTTGGGTCCGCGCAAAAACGTAGCCTGGCCCACACCCACCACGATCAGTGTGACGTGATCGGGATACGGCAGGGGCTTGCTCAAATCAAAATTGTAACGCGGCTGCAATACATTCTGGATCACATAATCCACCAGCCAGCCTGGCACCGTCATGCTTCCCACCACCACGCTTTCAATCTGCACGCGCACCCCGGCATTTTCGGATTGGATCTTGGCCACGACCGTCACATGCTGCGTCCCATGGAACATGGCCGCCAGGATCTTCGGCGCCATCTCATTGGGATTGGGGTAGGTGCGGCTCAGCTCATCGAAGTCCACATCCGCCGAGGCCGTCGCGTGCTCCGGTTGGGTGCTCACTGCGGGAGTGCGGACGCCCGTGGGTAGAAATTCGCCGGAATGAACTTTCAGGTAGGAGTTCGCTTCGAACTCGGTAATGACCACTGCCGGGTTGGGCGCGGAGGGTTGCGGATCCTTGCTTTCCAGGATTTGCATCTTCGCTTCCAGCAACTTGGAGGCCGCCAGGGTAGGTTGGTCAAATGTCGCGCTTCTGCCTTCCGATGCGGCGCCGAGCACGATAAGGACCGTGCCCAGCGCGGCTGCCGCCAGGGGGCGGGCAAAGGGCCCAGCGGCGGGGCTCGGGATAGAGCGGCCTTTAACGAAGATTGCTCCAGCGCCTGGTTTCAAAGTGTTCTCCAGTAATGGGGGGAGGTTACCTGACTCTCCCTCCCACACTCGCGACTCTTTCCTGCGGATTGACCACCAGATGGTAGATCGGCCCGCCCAGACGAACCTCCTCGAAGTGAGCAGGGGGGGGGGGATCATCTTCACGCTCGAGCCAGCGGCGGGGAAGGCGGCGCAAGTCGGCGCGCACATTCAGGTTTAGCGCCCCGGCCCAGGCATACGGGCCGTTGACTTGCAAGCTTGCCCCACTCAGGTCGAGCGCCGCGGTTTTCAGGATCAAGCGGCGATCCCGAATCTCCATATTCAGCGTGGCGGGAGGGGCCGTCGCCGGGCTGCGGGTGGGTTCGAGTTTTCCCCAATGCGCCTGCTGCGCCAAGGTACCGAGGGGATCGAAATCCCCAAAGGAAATATCCTTGACGCGCAACTCCATCTGGCCGGTCAGGTTTTCCGCCAGTTCGTCGCGCGCCAGGCCACGCGTCTGGAAGTTCCCGGTCGCGTTCACGGAACCACGCAGGTCACGCACCGGGCCGGACAGGAGGGCCGTCAAAGACTGCACTGAGACGCCCGCGAGTGATGCCTTGGCGGAAAGAAGGGGAGGCGAGATCGTGAAGTCCACGGCGCCTTCCGCCTCGCCGCGGCCGCCGGCGGCGCGGAACGTAGCCGTCCTCATCCGAATTGTGCGGCCCGTCACTTCAAAGGTTCCCTGAAAATCCTTCAGCGTCACGCCACGATAGCTCAAGACCGGCGTGGCAAACCGCCCTTCGGCATTCAGGCTGCCAAATATTTGCGAGGCCGCCACACGCCGTGCCGCGAAGGAGGCCAGCCCGGGAAGACGTTCAAGGAGAGGCGGCGGCCGGCGCAGGCCCAGCGCATCGAACCAAAGCGCCCCCTGTTCCAGCCTTAAGTTGTTCGCCTGCAAGTCAAACTTCCAGGGATTGGTCCGCGCGCCGTAATGCGCGAGCTTGGCGTTGAAGACACTTGTCCCCAGAACCGCGACCACCGGGTCCGCAGTGATTTGATCGCCGTTGATTTGCAAGCTCGCGCGGGGCAGGTTGAGCGGTTCCGTCAGCCCGGGGAGCAACAGGCGCGCGGCCCGCATTTCCACGCGGGCGGTCAGGACCGGGCGTGCGAGCGGCCAGGCAGACCCGGCCAGATGAAGGGAGGCGGTGGCGGAGCCCGTGGCGTCAATGCCCTGAAAAGCGCGAATGCCCAGCCCGCGTCCGAATGACACGGCGTCGTGCAACGGGACGCCTTTGGCCGCAAGCTGCACGTCATACCGAGGTCCAAGTTTGTTACGTCCAATTGCGCCTTGCGCCGTCAGGGCAACGTGGGGAGCCAGGCTGATTTGCACCGGCGCCAGGAGCGCCCCGTGGTTGTCAATGCGCACGGCAATCTCGGAAAGGGGGAACGAGCCGGAAGGCGTCTCCAGGGTGACCTGCCGCGCGCCCACAAAGCCGCCGTATCGCCGCTGATTCCAGGAGCCCTGGATGGCCAGCATCGCATCAATCCTGCCCTTCAGGTTCCAGGAGCTGGCGTTCGGCCACCAGCGACGGGCGGCCGCCAGCACATCCTCCAGGCGCGAACGTTCCAGCGACACCACCAGGTCCAGTTGCGGGGCGGATGTCCGGTTGTCCACCCAACCGGAAAGGTGCAAGTGCGAATCCGCGAAGGAAGCGTCCAGGCTTTCCACCAGCACCCGTTCACGTCCGCGCACCAGCCGGCCGCGAAAGCGAAGAGTCCACGGCATGGGATCAGAAGGCGGGAGCTCCTCCCATCGATGGAGTTGCGTAAGGTGAGTTTCTCCCTCCACGGTGAGATCGGGCAAGGATCCGGTCAGGCGGACGTCGGAGTCCATCACGCCATAAACTTGGGGATTGTTGCCGGTGGCAACCGGAATCCAATCATAAAGCAAAGCGCCCTTGGTGCGCAGCCGGGCATCGATGGGGCCGCGCAAATCACCTCCCGGCGTCCAGGTGCCATTGGCCTCGAACGGACCCGGGGTGGGAAGAGCGAGGTCCGAGCGCAGCGGGCTAGCGGTGATCTGGAATTGCACCTGGCGCTGGGCGGGATTAATTTGCAAGCGCGCCCGAACCTCCGTCAGGGCAAAAGGCTTTTTGTTGGGGCCGACTTGAAAGTTGATGCGGGCATCATCCACTTCCAGCTCCAGTTGCTCCGCCGCCACGGAGGGTTTTCCCCCCACTACGGCGCCGGCGGGCGCGGTCACACCACTTTGCAGCAACAGATTTTCCACGTTCCACTCCCCGCGGGAGTTCAAAACAATGTTGAAGCTTGGATGCTCCAAGTGGAGGTGGGCAAAATCCATGCGCGAGCGCCAGAGGCTGTGCCAGCGAAGGTCACAATCTATATGGTCGACACGGGCAAAAGGCTCCGAACCGAAATCAGGATCCTCGTCAACTTCCGCGTCTTCAATGGAGAACCCCGGGCGCGGCACCAAATGGAATGACAAGGCCCCAA
>Ga0074044_10005138_pt1 | contig 10705 bp, 11 predicted proteins | sample BogForMeECP23OM1_FD_94443 | JGI IMG/M metagenome (GOLD analysis project Ga0074044, IMG submission 94443) | Bog forest soil microbial communities from Calvert Island, British Columbia, Canada - Bog Forest MetaG ECP23OM1 | ecosystem: Environmental > Terrestrial > Soil > Wetlands ...
CGATTGCTCGTAGAGTTCGTCGATCACTTTGCCGAAGATGGCTTTCTGCGCCGCGAGCCCCTTCTCGAAGCGTGTCTCGGGCGTGGTGGTGGACTGGGCTTCCAAAGGCAGGCTTACCCCGTTGTTTTGAAGCACTTCGTTGGTGGCGTGCAAGAAATCGAAGACTTTCGCCACGCCGACGTAGGGGACAGATTGATACAGGATTTCTTTAATCTCGATCGGCGTCAGGCCGACGTTGAGCGCCGCGCCCACCATGACTTTGTATTCGCCGAGCGCTTGAGAGGCGATCGTGGACGCCAGGATCAACATCACCCTGGTTTTTGTGTCCAATTTGCTCTGGCGGATGACTTCATCGAACCCCCAGTTGTCGAAAAGTTCGATGAACTCCGGATCCGTTTTTTGCAGTTTGGACTCGTGATTTGGGAACAGCTCCTCGTGGTTCTTAACCGCGTTCTCGGTGAGGCGAAGTGTTTTCATGATTTGCCCGGCAGATGACTGCGCGTTTGAATTTTTGCGCTTTTGCATTTCTTCACCGTTTGGCTGTTTTGGATCGAACCACCTCGTATCGAATCCAGAGGGTATCGCGTCCGCGCTGCTCTACGGATTTGAGTTTAAGAGGAACGGCTCTGTTTCTTGAGGGGTTAACGCCGTCGAAGACGGCGGGGATGTTGTGGCGGCCATCTATGCCGGGGACAACCAAGAGGCTCACCTCATCGACGAGACCGGCCTGGAGGAAGGCCCCGTTGATGTGGCCGCCTCCTTCGAGCAGCAGGGTGCGGATTCCGAAGTGTTTTCCGAGCTGGTTTACGGCGTGAGCGAGGTCGACGGAGGTCTTTCCGGAGACGACGTAGGAGATTCCCTTCTCCCGGAGCATGGCCAGATAGTCCTCTGGGGCTTGTTCACTCACCATACAGATGAGGTGGTCGCCGTCGAGATCACCGTCTGGCCAGCCCAACTTGCCGAGCGTATCAACCGAGATGGCATAGGACTTGGCGCGTCGAGCGACGAAGACAGGCCGAGGCCCTGCCGGTTTGTTCGAGGCGGAGGCGAACGGCTTATCCTCCGCAAAGTGCTGCTGCATGGTCGTGCGACCACAGATCCAGGCATCGCCGTGCAGCTTCGCGCCTGTTGCCTCGTACTCGCCTTTGCCCATGACGGAGCTGAGGGCTGCGCCGTCGATCTTCCCGTCCACCGACGAGACCATGTGACAGATTATGTAAGGTTTCACTGCAGTCCTTTCGTCAAGCGGACGCCCGCTCTGTGCACCCCCAAACTGCTGCCGATTTCGAGCCCTGGTGTCGTCGCCAGTTTCACCACGAGGTCCGCCACGCTCTTGCGCGACACCTGCTCCGCAGCATTTCTGAACGGCTCACCTTTCTGTGTGGTCCCGTAATCGATCTCGTCCCGGTCGTTCAGCCAGGCTGGCCGCAGGATGGTGTAGTCGAACCCGGATGCCTCAATGATGCTGGCGGCCTTGCGATAGGGTTCGAGAATGCTGCCATGACGTTCACCCGGTATCTCGTCATAGATTCCCATCGAGCTGATGAAGATCAGGCGTTTGAGGCCGGTCTTCTCCATGGCTTGCACGATACACCGGGCCTGCTGCTCCAACTGGCCGGCCAGATTCGCATAGACGACATCCTGGCCAGTCATGGCCGCCTCTAGCTTTGTCGTGTCCAAAACATCGCCTTCCACCACGCGCACGCGGTCGGCGTGGCCGGATAACTTGAGCCGCCGGGCATTGCGCAGGTAGAGCGCCAGCCGCGCGTCGGTGCGGGTCAAGAAAAGGTCGGTGGCCACGCGGGCAATCTGGCCGTGGGCGCCGAGAATGAGGATGTTGGTCATATCGCTCAGCGCCCGACCAGCTTCTGCAGGTGTTCCGGGTAGCGCGCGCCCTGAAGCGTGATTTTATCGGACGCGGCGTTGATTTCACGGAGGTCGCCCGGTGTCAGTTGGACGGCCGCGGCTCCGAGGTTCTCGACCAGGCGCGGCAGTTTCGTTGTCCCGGGAATCGGCACGATCCACGGCTTTTGCGCCAACAGCCAGGCGAGCGCGATTTGAGCCGGGGTCGCCTTCATCCGCGTGGCGATTGAGTTGAGCAGATCCACCACGGCCTGGTTCGCCTTGCGGGCCTCGGGTGAAAACCGTGGCACGACGTTCCGGAAATCCGTGGCGTCGAACTTGGTGTTTTCGTCGATCTTGCCGGTGAGGAATCCCTTGCCGAGCGGGCTGAAGGGCACGAAGCCGATCCCGAGTTCCTCAAGCAGCGGTACGATCTCCGTCTCCGGCTCCCGCCAAAACAGAGAGTACTCGCTCTGCAGGGCGGTGACGGGTTGGACCGTATTGGCGCGCCGGATGGTCTTCGCACCGGCTTCCGAAAGGCCGAAGTGCTTCACTTTGCCGGCCTGGATCAGCTCCTTTACCGCCCCGGCCACGTCTTCAATCGCCACGTCCGGATCGACGCGGTGCTGATAAAACAGGTCAATGACATCGGTTTTGAGCCGCTTGAGCGAAGCCTCCGCCACTTCCTTGATGTGGGCGGGCCGGCTGTCCAAGCCATCCATGCGTTCCCCGTTCGGCCCGATCTTGAAACCGAACTTCGTGGCGATCTTCACCCGCCCGCGAAAGGGTGCAAGGGCCTCGCCCACGAGTTCCTCGTTCTTGAACGGACCGTAGATTTCCGCGGTGTCGAAGAAGGTGACGCCGCTTTCGACGGCCGAGCGAATCACCGCGATCATCGCCTGCTTTTCTCCTGCCGGGCCGTAGCCGGAGCTCATGCCCATGCAGCCGAGGCCGAGGGCGGAGACTTCCAGATTGCTTTTGCCTAGTTTTCGTTTTTGCATAAATGAGTCCTTCCTTTCAGGGTGGTATTAGTCATTCAGCCTTTAGCGAGGCCATATCAATGCAGAAGCGGTATTTCACATCGGATTTGACCAGCCGCTCGTAGGCCTCGTTGACTTTCTGGATGGGGATGATTTCGACATCGGCGGTGATGTTGTGTTGGCCGCAAAAGTCGAGCATCTCCTGGGTTTCGGCGATGCCGCCGATGATGGAGCCGGCCAGATTGCGGCGGCCCATCAACAGGTTGAAGGCAGAGACGGACATCGGTTTCTCCGGCGCGCCGACAATGACGAGCGTGCTGTCGTGGGCGAGCAGGGTCAGATAGGCATTGACGTCGTGATCCGCGGCGATGGTATCCAGGATGAAATCGAAGCTGCCCGCGTGCTTCTTCATCTCATCGGCGTTGCGGGAGATGACGACCTCGTCGGCACCGAGGCGAAGCGCGTCCTCCTTCTTCTTCGACGATGTCGTGAAGACGATGGTGTGCGCCCCCAACGCGTGCGAAATTTTCACGCCCATGTGACCCAAGCCGCCAAGGCCGGCGATGCCAACCTTCTTGCCCTTGGTGACGCCCCAACGGCGCAGGGGCGAATAGGTCGTGATGCCTGCGCACAAGAGCGGTGCGACGCCGGCAAGATTGAGATTGGTCGGGACTCGCAGGACGAAGTGTTCGTCCACCACGATGCTGTTGGAGTAGCCGCCGTAGGTGACCGGGGCGGTCTTGTGCTTGTCCGGCGAATTGAAGGTGAGCACCTGGTTCGGGCACAAGTTTTCGCGGTTGGCCTGGCAGTGCGGGCAGGTGTGGTCGGAATCAACCAGACAGCCCACCCCGACGAGATCGCCGGGCTTATATTTTGTGACGGCCGAGCCGGCTTTGGTGACGCGGCCGACAATCTCGTGGCCCGGCACGATCGGGTAAACCGTGGGCATGATGGTGCTCCACTCGTTGCGCACCTGGTGCAGGTCGGAGTGGCAGATGCCGCAGAAGAGGATTTCGATTTGAACGTCGCGTTCGGTCGGCTCGCGGCGCGGGATGATGGAGAAAGCCAGCAGCGAGGTCGCACTGGCGGCGGAATAAGCTTTGGTTTTGTACATGTTATGATGCTCTGGTTAATTCTGTTATTGTTGTCTTAAAATCTGGAGGGCGCTGACGCGGCAGGATCGAGCGCGCGATGCTGTGTGCGCCATTCCCCGGGGGAGGTGCCTTCCCATCCGTGAAAGGCGCGAAAGAAGGAGTTGGAGTCCCCGTAGCCCAATAGGAAGGCGGCTTCATTCAATTCGACGGTGCTGTGTTTGAGATAGTGGTGCGCCAGTTCGCGCCGGGTTTCCTCCACCAGTCGCTGAAAGGTGATGTCGGCATCCGTTAGGCGACGTTGCAGTGTGCGGGCGCTCACGCAGAGTTCTCGTGCGACGTGCTGGAGCGTGGGGCGTTTTCCTGCCAGGGAACGCTTGAGCGAGTGTTTCACCTGTTCCCCCAGATCCGGACTGGCATTCCGCTCCTGGAGTTCGGCTTCGAGCTGGGCGCCGATTGCCTTGAGCAGTTCCTCGTTCTGGGTGACGAATGGGCGGTCGAGGTCGGTGTTGCGGAAGATGAGTGCGTTGCGGCCGGCTTTGAAGCGAACCCTGCAGCCGAAGTGGGATTCAAGCAGCTCGCGGTTTTGGGCGGCGCGAGTGAGCTCCAAGCGTAGCGGGGCGATTTGCCCGTCGGTGCCGTGGCGGCCGATGGCCAGAATCCAGGCGAGGCCCAAGTCCACCAGCACGTCCGGCTGGCTTTCTTCGGCTTCAAGGTAGATGAATTCCACGGTGGCTTCGTCGCCGGAGGTGCGAACGCGTATTTCTTCGGGACAAGTCAGTTTCTTGTAGCGGGCGATGCGTTGGAGGGCATCGCGGAAGGACCGGCTGCATACCGCGGCCATCGCACTGGGTTGGTAGCGTTCAAAACGGGGTTCCGCGCCCAGCTTCAGGCCGATAGCGGGGTCGGCGCTGGTCTCGCCGATGGCGCGCCAGAGCGCGAACAGCTCGGCAGTGGTGGCGTAGATCTTTTCCTGTTGGAAAAAGCCTGCCGGCAATCCCGCGCGACGCAGTACGTCCGGTGCGGACAGTTTATGCTCTCCGAGCCGCCGGGCCAGGAGACTGGAAACCTTGAACCGATCGCTTGTGACTTTGGTTGTAGTCATGGATGCAAGATACCTTCGATTGGGAATCCGTCACTAGCAGAGCGCGCCAAACTACATGCGAAACGCGCCAATGGGGTTGCTGTGGGTCCGAACACCAGGGGCGTGTGGAGCGGGTCCGGATTTTTTCGGCGGGCAGTTGGCCTTGGCGGGTTGGTCAGCAGGTGGCCTGCGGGGCCAGGCTAGCGGCTTGTGTGAACGGGGTTGAACGGAGCGAAATGGAAAAGAAGACGGCCCTTAAGGATTTTCAGTCTTCTGCTGCGGCGCGCTTTTCCAACCGCTGGATTTGAACGGGAGGTTCAATTCCGAGGTGCTTCGGACATCTCTGGTTTCGGGGGCTTGGGCGTTTGCTCCGCAGTCACACAGCCGGTGGCAGCTTGCGCAAATGCCCCGTATCGCACGTCTCCTTCTCCAGCAGCCCCACCAGAACCAGGGCCCTTCATTCTCAAAGATCAATCTCACCTCGAAGACCTATAATGGAGAATGGGCATCTTTGGGAGAATCCGTGCAGCCGCCGGGCCAGTTTGCCCTCGGCGAATTTCGACATTCTGCGAATCGCTTGCCGGCATTTGAACGTCCGGGTCTGGATTCTCATGGATCGCTGCTGTTGCGTTTGGCGGGCGGATGACAGATCCCAGGGCTTCAGCCTCGTCTCGCTTCTTGGCGTCGTGCAGCTTGAGCCGGCACCGTTCGCACAGGACCCAACGTTGTTGGTTGTTGGCAAAGGTTATTCTGTAACGGGGCCACTGGGAGGGGTCCTTCTTCCAGGTTATTCCGGCCGCCCGCACCGCCTCCGCCAAGAGAGAGAGGTATTCCGTGAGCGCAAACGCCATGAGCGGTATCGCTTCAACTGGGGTGGAGAAGAAGCACGGCGATAATCGCCGCCACCCCCTTCTTTATGGGAATTGCCGCCCTCAAATTTAAGTCAGGAGACATGGAGGCCATGGGCAAAAACCTCGGCGGCTCCGTCATGCTGTTCCTGGTCCCGAAGATCGTCGAAACGATCATCACTTGGGCGGCCAAATAGCCGGATTCCTCGAAAAAGCCCCTAAAACGGGCTGGTCTATAACCCCAAAAACCACAAAAACCCCGGCATGTGTTACGCACGAATTACGCACTCCGGCGGCCTTTCTCCACATTGGTCGGAAGGTCGCCGGCCAAACAGAAAAAACAGGTGTTATGCAGGAGTTATGCATTCCGACCCACGTTGTTTGGACCCGCCAAGAAGCAGTCGCCGACGCATGGCAACAATCAGAATAGAGCCCCCTCGCCGGCATTATTACATCTACTACCGGGACCGCACGGGCAAGCAGCGCCACCCCAATTCCGGAATCCCTCATTCTCCGGAGGGCGCCACCCCGAAGGAGAGAGAGGAGCGGGCGAAGGAAAACAGACGCATTTGCCTGGCCTTGGCCAACGACCTTGAGAGCGCGGAGCGCGGCATTAAATCCCAGGCTTATATCAAGGCGCTATTCACCGGTGCCCTGCAAAGGTCCATGGGCGTTTACTCGGAGGACGGCAGCAACGGCGTTTCGATAATAGGCTATCTGAACTCGTGGCTGGACGCTCAAACCCATCTCAATGAAGGGCGTAGGATTTATGAAGGTTACATAAATAGTCTTGGCCAGTATCTGGGGGATCGCGGGGCCGGGCCGTTGCTGCAGGTGGACACGCGCGACATCCAGGGGTTCAGAGATGCCCAGTTGGAGGCGCGGTTGGCCCCAAGCACGATTAACAAGAAGTTGGAGATGCTGGAATCTGCCTTCAACGTGGCTGTGCGACGCGGCCTTATGCTGGCCAATATCGTGTCGGAAGACGACTACCTGGAGGAGGACCGGATGCGCCGCAAACCCTTCAACATCCAGCAAATCGCGGCTTTGCACGAGCGATGGACCTTTGTGGGCAGAACCGATCCGGTCAACGGGCCTTTGGCCCTGGAATGGATCACCGCGTCCAAGTTTGCCGCTCTGGAGGGCATGCGCCTTGGCGACGCGATCAACCAGATCAGGGCAAACATCGACTTCGGGGCTGAAGGCAACGCGTTTGTCACATGGATGCCCGAAAAGACGGCCCACCTTCAGAGAATTGTGATCCTCCCGTTGCACTCAAGCCTTCGCAAGCATCTGCTGCCACTGGAAGCTGCCGGCCCGCAACTCTTGTTCACCCCAATGCTCGCTGCGATAAAGCGGCCGGACCTGTGCAATCGATTCAAGAGGGAGCTCCTTGCGACCGGCATTGATCCTGAGGAAAGTAAACTTTCGGTTCGCAGCTTCTCAGCTTTAACGTTTCATTCATTCAAGCATTTTTACGTCGACTCGCTGGACAAGGCGCTGGTTCCCCGCGAAAGGCGCAAACTGCTGGCGGCTCACTCCTCCGATGAAGCGCACGCAAAATACGAGCATCCCTGGACACGGAAAGATGCGGAAGTATTGCGCGCGGACATCGAAAAGCTGCCGCCGTTGGTCGCTTAGACCAGTGATTCGGTGCTTATGGCATCAATCCACACGCAATCAGGCCGGTCGAACTATTTTGCTTCCTTTCGGGTGAAGGGGAGGCAGCACTTTTTGTCGACAGGCATCCCGCACACCCCGGAAGATCCGGCGCATATCGAGGCGCATAAGAACAGGGCGCAAGCCAAAGCCGAGCAAATGGAGAGGGAAGCACGGGCGGGAGTCCCCACCCCGAACCTCTCAACCAGAGAATTCCTGGAAGATTTCGCCGCCACCCGAACCGCTGATCCCGACACAGCCAGGCGAACCGGAAATATCGCAAGCCGGTTCCTTTCGATCCTCGGAGACCTGGACCGAGGACCCCTCAGCGTGGTTTCACCGTCGCACGTTCTCCGTTACCGGGACACGCGCGCGGCCGAGATTGAAGCGAGCACGGTTAATAGTGAGCTTAGCGCGCTCAACATGGCATTTGAGAAGGCCGTGAATCAGGGCTTCCTTCTTGTGAACCCCGTCGATCTCGGGAATATCCAACTGCCGGAATCCTCCTTGGTCAGGCCGCTGGAGATTTGGGAGATTAAGGCGCTCCTGTTGGCGACTTCGCGCGTCGATTGGCGGACCTGCATTTACATAGGGTTTTACTTCGGGCCCCAGCTAGTGGATGCGGCGTATCGGCTTTGGACCGACACCGTGAAGGATGAGGTTGGGCATCCCTATCTCTCATTCCCGGGAAGTGAACGCAAAGCGGCCCGGAAGATTCGGATTCACCCAGCCTTCCTCGACCACCTCAATTCCTTGCCACGAGTCAACGAATTCATCTGCCCAAGTTTGGCTGCCCTCCAGCGCTGGACAGTGGACGACCAGTTCGGACAAATCGTAACGGCGGCCAAGCTGGGGCCGGGTGTAACTTTCAGGTGTCTGCGTCATACTTACGCCAGGCTCGCGGGCGTGCCTGTCCAGCGATTTGATCGGGCGACTCCTGAAGCGCCTTTGGCCTTCCCCGATATCCGGGTGCCGCCTCTACCGTGCCAGCTTGCTCCGGTCGGGCAGTCATTTTCCTCTTCATAGATCGCAGCAGTAACCCAAGTGAAACTCCGTCAGTCCTGACATACAGTCCGGGCACGGAGCGCACTGTCCTTTGTGGGGCTGTTTGTCTCTTCGTTAGAGTGCCCTGAAATGGCTCTTTGGTATTGGGGCATTGCAGCACTTCCGCTGCCTGAGCGCGCGAACGGATTCAGGGGGATAATCTTGGGTCCTACGGATGCGAAACATGGTCGAACACATTGCATGAAAAAACAGACGACCAGCATCGATGTCGAAGAGGATGCATCCGCCGAGGAATATCCGAATAGCTATGCGCCTATCCCTGCCAACGGGCAGCCTTGCCCGCACACCGGCCTCAAGCACGCTCACCTGTACAAGATTCTGGGGGACAAAGGCTCTGCGCGAGAGTTCGTGCGCGTCGTCAACCTCAGGGACCCCAAAGCCCGACACGGGAAAACCTTGTTTCATGTCGGAGATATGCTCCGTTTTCTCGACCGAATAGCTATTGAGCAAGGCACGGGAACACATCGTGAGTCCGCACAACTCCCTGTATCAAAAGTTCAGCAATGAAACGGGGGTTTCTGACCTACTCAAGGCGGTGCGGTTGCATGCGACGCCAGCGATGATTCCAGAGAGATGGAAAATCAGGTGGCATTGTGATGGCGGAGCGCCTGCGCTGCCGAAAGGGTGGCGGGCAACTGTTTGCCCGCGTGGAAAGGCCGTTTGCGGAAGGTGTCGATTCTATGGCACGATTCGCGGTGTGCGGTTCTGAGCGAGGGTAGCAGGATGGTGTGGGGCGGTGAGGTGCGCACTTGGGCAAGGAAACGAAGTTTCCGAGTGCGCCGCCCGCGCTTAGGGCTAGAGGCTCAGGGGTTGAGGGTTGGAAATTTCGGCTTCGGAACCAGACCCAAGACCAGGCCACCAGCGAAGGAGGAGCGCCATTCTATTCTCAAAGCAACTGGGTGCGCCCAGCGTTCGTGAACTGCAAGCCTCGCGCCGGTGCCGGTCGCTCCGGTTTACGGATTCGCGACGATCTTCTTGCGGAGCGGTGGCGAGAATGGCTGGTGTCCCTGCCGACGGGGAGGTGGCGTTAGGTGCGCTGTGGATAGGGCGGCGACGGCTACTGACCATGCGGCGGATGGCGGGCAGTTGTTATGACGGTGATGGGCACGCCGAACGCGCGACTGAGCTTCTTCAGCCGGGGAATGGGTTCGGCGCCAGCGTCGCTGATCATCCGGCGGTGTCTGTGCTTGCCGGCGAGAGCCGGGATCATGCGCCAAGAGATGTTAAGGGCCAGTGAGCCTACCACGACAAGCGGCGATTCGGAGCGATGCCGGAAGGCACGGATTATCGTTCGGGGCGACAGGGATGCCAATGAAGCCGAGGACAACGCGCAGATACGGCTCCTGAAAAACTCATTTCAATGCCTAGCCTGAGCGGATTCACGGAGCGCTGGCGCCAGATCCCGACTGAATTCCGCAAGCAGCGCGCTCAAGGTCGTGGCGATGGCCTCGGGTTTGCCGCGGGGAGACGGGCCGGCGCGGGTCAAGTGAGCTTGGCCGATCTTCATCGGCTTATCAGCGCCGACAGCAGTGAGCCGCCAAGCCGCGAGCAGCGTTCCCCGCCCTTCAGTATCCACGTCGAATTGTTGCACATTGACGGACACTCGCAGTACCACCCTGTCGCGTTCCGCAGCGGCGAGATAGGCCCGATCCGAGGCCAGCAGCAGGGACAGATTCTCCGCGAGCGTCTGCCGAAAGGACTGGTCCAGCCGTTCGGCCCAGAGCGCAGTTTCGAGGTACTCAACTTCGTCGGCGCTCTTGCGGACAACCATTGAATCTCGCAGAAGATATGAAGGCATCTTCACGAACGCGACTTCGACTGCCAACGGCTGTGCGGCGGCCGGGGCATGCTCGCGTCCAGGAACAGGCGCCAAAACGAAGTATCGCGTTGGCACCCGCGCAGGCTTTATGACGCATCCGCCCAGCAGCAAGCCCAGACCCGACATCATGAGGAGTAGGCAGAGATAATTGGACTGCTTCATTTCATACCTCGTTCTTTGGGTTTCTTCCTTCCCGTTAGCAGGGCGTCCGGATTGCGCTCAAGGAATTCGACGAGGTCGGCAATAGCACGGCCAGCGTTACCTAGTTGCTCCAGCGCCTGCGTAAGGTCGGAGCCGAAGGCGTTATCGGGGCCTAG
>Ga0074044_10005139_pt1 | contig 10703 bp, 6 predicted proteins | sample BogForMeECP23OM1_FD_94443 | JGI IMG/M metagenome (GOLD analysis project Ga0074044, IMG submission 94443) | Bog forest soil microbial communities from Calvert Island, British Columbia, Canada - Bog Forest MetaG ECP23OM1 | ecosystem: Environmental > Terrestrial > Soil > Wetlands ...
ACAGCCTCCCACCGGCGTACGTCGCTTGTGACCTCCTCCAGAAGCGCTCTCGCCTCCGTGACCTGCTGGCTGGTCGGAGTCATCGTGCCGAAGCACTTCAGCAATCGCTGCTTCGAGAGCGGTGTCGCGTACCCAAGGCAGGGGATATCTGCCGTATGGTGGATATCCAGGATTGAATGAGTTCCGTCTTCGGCCGCATCCTGAAGGAGTTCGTGGATGGTGCGATGTCCACGACCACCGCGAGCCAGCCAGCGAGCGGCGACGCTGACGGCAGAGATCGCCCTTAGAGCGAAGAGCAACAGCCAGAACCCCATGGGCATGGGCGGGAGAGGGCCTCGATCCTTCGGAATCCTGGGTATCTCACCGGGCTTGAGGTAGTCACCCGTCTCGAATACCTGCTCACGAAGCTTCTGGAGGGCTAGCTCCGCGTCCGGATCGTACGGCGTCGTGTAAGTCCAGCAGGTAGCTCCCACGGGTCCTCTCCCTCAACAGCGAAATCGAACACAGGCGATCCAGCGTACGAAAGTTCCCGTTTCCCCTGTCCCCGAATGAGAATGGCCTGTGTCGCAGCCGCATGGCACGGCACTCGATCCGTGCAAACTGCTCTGTCTCTCTGGCGATCAAGGATCTTCGGTTTGGCCACGAATTTCCGGACTTATCGTGAAAGTTCTATGATTATCCAACCAACGGGCCAAGTGGTTTTTGAAATCCCGACCCCGCCAGGCCAGAATGGTAAGACGCGAGTCGGTTCTTGCAAGCTGTACGGTCGAGTATCAAGTATCTGGCTACCGAATGAAGTCATCATGACGAAGAACGGACTATTGAGGGTTAGCCTGGTTGTTGCTTGCTTGGGACTGGCGGCCCTGATCAGGGCGCAGACAGAGCCCCGCACTTCACTCTCCACGCCGCCTGTCCCTTCCAAGTCCCCGCCGGAGGTGTCGGCTTCACCTTCCCTGGTGGATCCGAACAAGCCCCTGGAGACTTCCGAGGGGCAGTACCAGTTCGGCGTCACCCCGAACGGGCCCAACGTGGTCCACGAGATCACGACGAATGGCTTCGTGCAAACCTCGCCGAACTTCTCGCACACGGAACCCACGGGCGCGTACCTACCCGGTTACGGCAACGAATCCTGGGACTACATCAGCACCAACACCAACCCGACCGCCGGCCCCGTCGGTCCCGCCGGCTGGTCGGCCATCACAACCGCAGCCGGTAACCCCATCGAGGCGCCCATCAATATCACGACCCCGGCCATCAACCTCTCCAGCCTGCTCAGCGTCAACTACACCCCGGCCGTGCCGGAGCAGATCATCAACAACGGCCACCAGATCCAGGTGCAATTCAAATCCAGCACCTCGGAGACCGTCACTTTCGGCGGCCAGGTGTACAGGCTTTCGCAGTTCCACTATCACGACCCGGCTGAGAACGCGCTTCACGGTTACGTGTACCCGATGGAGCTGCATTTCGTGAACGTCAGCGCGACGGGCGCGGAGGCGGTGCTGGCCGTGTTCCTGAAGCCCGGAGCCCACAACGACGCGCTCGACTCGGTCTTGAACGCCGCGTCCGCAAAACTCACCACGGCCGGCAGCCACACGACCATCAAAGCCCCAATCGACTTCCCGGGCCTGCTTCCCTCGAACAAGCAAGGATGGTACTTCCACGGGTCGCTCACCACTCCGCCGCTCTCCCGGACAGTCAATTGGTTTGTGTTCCAGACGCCCATCACGCTCGACGCCAAGCAACTCGCGGAATACGAACAGGTGGCCAGCGGCGCGGGCTTCCTCCCCAACGCGCGGCCGATCCGGCCCCTCAAACCGAGCCAGACGGAGCTCGAGCTGGTCTTGACATTCGGTTCAGAGAAGCAGAAGTGGATCGACGAGGTCACACGCCAGTTCAACGCCTCGGGCCGCACCTTGCCCAGCGGTGAGCGGATCAAGGTCGCCGCCGTGCCGGTGGGCTCCGGCGAGCTGATCGATGAAGTGCTCACGCAGCGGCGGAAGACTCACCTGGTCAGCCCCGCCGCCTCGGCGTTCATCCTCCTCGGCAACGACGAGTCCCGCGAACACGGCCAGGGCGACCTGGTCGGACCGACCACCGACCTGGTCAGCTCTCCCGTGGTGGTGGCAATGTGGCGCGAGATGGCCAAGGCCATCGGCTGGCCCGGCAAGAGCCTGCAGTGGCGCGACATCTTCGAGTACGCGCGCGACGCGTCCCGGTGGCGCAGGGTGAGCAAGCCGGAATGGGGCAGCTTCAAGTTTGGCCATACTCACCCCGATCTCTCCAACAGCGGTCTCGATGCACTGCTCGCGGAAACCTATGCGGCCCTGGGCAAGTTCGACGGCGTCACACAGCGAGACATCAGCAACCAGCTCGACAAGGTGAGCAGCTATCTGCATGGGGTGGAGCACTCGATTGTTCATTATGGCACGTCATCAGGGTTTCTTGCTGATCGCATGTTTACACAGGGACCGGGCTATTTATCAGCCGCGATCTTGTACGAGAACCTGGTGATCCAGGCGAACGAGGCGGCCCGGCTGCGGAACCCGGCCGTGAAGTTGCCCCAGATCGTGGCGATCTATCCGGCGGAGGGGACCTTCCGCGCCGCGCACCCGATCGGCGTGGTCCAACGGCCCTGGGTCACCGAGAAGCACCGCCAGGCCGGTCGACTCTACATCGATTTCTTGCTCCAACGCCCACAGCAAGAACTTGCTCTCCGCTTCGGCTTCCGCCCGCCCAGCAATCAGCCGGGGATCGACCTGAAACCCATGCTCAGCCCGGAATTCGGGGTCTCGCCGGAGCAGCCGCGAAAGTTTCTTCGTCCTCCGCCGGCCCCAGCCATCCGCCTGATCCAGGACCTCTGGAGGCTGAACAAGCGACACGCCGACATCGTTCTGGCCGTGGACACGTCGGCGAGCATGGAAGGAGAGAAAATCCGTGGGGCGGAAGCGGGTGCCAAGGCGTTCATCGACCTTCTCGGGCCGGGCGATTCGCTCTCGGCCCTGATCTTCGGCGCCAAGGTCGAATGGATGTCGCGCGACATCCGCATGGACCCTCAGGGTAAAGAGCAGGCCAAGCGATCGATCGACCATCTCATTGTTCACGGGGACACCGCTCTCTTCCAGGCGATCGACGAAGCCTATCAGTTTCTCCTGGCGAGAGACCCGAACCGCACCCGGGCCTTGATCGTCTTGAGTGACGGCAAGGACATCGAGCGGAGCCCCACGCGCGAGAAACTTCTCGATAAAATTGATCGGGCGAACCGATCAGGCGGCTCGATCCTCGTCTTCACAATCGAGTACGGCAGTGATGCCGACCCGGAGGCACTGCACGACATCGTCAAGCGGACGAACGGAAAATACTACAAGGGGTCGCCAAGCTTCCCAGGGATAGAGAGAAGGGAAAACATCGACAGCATTCACAAGGTCTTCACCGATCTGGCTACATTCTTTTGAGCCGCCCCGCCAGAGGTCGAGAAACCTGGCTGGCCCGTTTCGGCGCGGCATTTGTCATCCCCCATCCGCCAACCGGCATTTGTCATCTGCCATCTGCCATTTGCCATCTGCTTTTTCTGCTTCCCCATTCCCCATTCCCCATTCCAAAATCCGCAATATCTAGAGAATCGATCCCGAACCGCCCGACCCGAAATCAAGAAGTCTTCGGCCGTGCTCCTTCGTCCGGGATAAATTGGTGATTCAGGATCGCGACCAGCGGATTTCGCCACGGCAGTGTGAAACCCGAGTTCCGGGGACACCATGCCTAACTCCGAAAAATCAAGCATGGTGTCCCCGGAACTGATCCGAACTCCGCGGCATCGACCGCGCCGTCAGGGACCGGGCTCACGAGAGAATTTCCACAAGGACGTCAGGGAACCTCTTCAACTGAGCGTCGTTGCTCAGAAAGCGCGTGCAGCCATGCTCGACGGCGGCGGCCAGGTGCAAGGAGTCCAGAGGTTTGAACCCGTATTGTGTCCGAATCCGTGCGGCTCGATCGCACACGGCTGGAGATACGGGCAGCACGTCCAGGTCGGGCGATGAGAAGAAGGTGGCATACCTGGCCAGCAGCTCGGCGTCGTTCGCCTTCAACGGGCCCACCTGGCATTCCATGCGGACCAGATCGCTTACCGCCAGGCGCTCACCACTCGCCAGCAGATCGGAGACCCGCGCCGTGACCTTGGAGCCGAGATTGGCGGGCTGCTCGATCAGGTAGATGACCGGGTTGGCGTCCAGAAAGACCATCAATGAGGCCGCTCCCCCGCCCCCTGGGCTTGCTCCCTGGCCCGGCGGCATTCATCGTGGAGACGTTCCACAGCCTGCATCTCCTCTTCTGCTTCGCTGCGCAGGGCGTCGATCTCAGCATCGATTTCCTCCTGCGTGCGGGGTACGCGGCCGCTGGTGCGCAGGTCTGCCCAGATGGATTCCATCATCTTCCAGAACCGATCGGGTTGGACTGGTTCCGCGACCGGCCGAACGGTCACCTGTACCGGTCCCGGGGGAAGCTTGACCTTCTGAGACACCTCCAGCCTTCCGTCAGGCTGCACCCTGCCCTCAACGACGACAGCCGTAGTATTCATGACATTCACCTCGCGTTTTCCTACAGGTGGGCTGGGTGACCGAGACGCTCATTTTAACATTCCGGCCGGGAAATAGCAGACGGTCACGACTCGCCCGCCTTTTGGCAAGGAGTATCAGACTTGGTTTTTGCGGCTTCGCGGGGTGCGGCCGGTTTCCGGTTTTCGCGACGTGCCCTCTGGTGATATTGGCCCATAGCCTGACCATTGCGGACCCGTTATGGGGACACGGACCCGTTATGGGGACATTGGTAATTCTTTTGTAAGTTTAGGAGCTATCGGTAACATTATTCCGTCGCCTCGCACCACTCGCTTCTCTCTGGACCGAGACGCTCACTTCGGCGCGGGGCCGTATCAGTCGTGATCAGGTCTTGGCGGTCGGCCCCGCGTTGGTGCCGGTTTGCCCTTCACGATTTGGGGCAACCTGGCTAGGATCCGCAGGTTCTCTATGGTTCCTCGCGATGCCGAAAGAATGGGATCGGAGGACGGAGCCCCTCCTTCGAGAATCCTCTAGGAGCCGGCTCGGTCCGGTGACGCTTTGCTCCTTTCCGCGGAGCAAGTTGGCCGAGTACAGGGAGGTTTCGAGCCGATGCGTGTCAATCACCGCTGGATCGCGATGGTGGTTTCGGCCGGGCTCGTTGGCGCGCTGGGAAGTCAGCCGAAGGGCAGCCAAGAGGAGTCGAAAGAGCCTCCCGCGAGCCTTCACGACAGCTTCGAGACTCCCCAGGTCGCCTGGGAGCGAGAGCATACCGATACGACGATCAACCTGATTGCCCAGGACAGGTCGGTTCGCGCCGCTCATGACGGCAATCTCTCCGAGCATTTTCAGTTCGATGCCGATACCGGCAGCCAGTTCTTCGTCAGCTACGCCTTGCCCAAGATCCCGGTCACCGACAAGCTTCAGGCGGTGCTCCATGTCCGGGCCAGTCGCGCCGGAGTTCAGCTTTTCGGGCGCGTCGTGCTGCCGGCCGATATCGACTCCGAGACCCGGGCCCCGTCGTTTGTCCTGATCCAGGGGACAATCTACGACCGGGTCGATCGCTGGCAGCGGCTGGAGCTGACCGACATGCTGCCCTCGATTGAGCGTCAAGCTCGGGTGCTCCGCGCCTCGTCGCGGCGCCCGGTGAGCCTCAAGGGAGCGTATCTGGAACGCCTGGTGGTGAACTTGATGGGCGGTTCCGGGGCCTCGGAGGTCTTCCTCGACGACCTCTCGGTCGCTCCCGTCCCCGGCGAGCTGCTGAAATCCTGGACGACGCCCAAGGCGCGGAAGAGTCCACCGGACAAATCGGTCGCGGAGTCACGGCCCAGCGCCGGCAAGACGGTCATCGACCCGATTGTCCGCCTGGATCGCAATCGCCTGCGCAGGCGGGGAGAAGATCGCAAGTATCACGATTGGCTGCCGACTGCGATCGACGCGCCGGGCGCGGATGTCACCGAGCTGAGGAGATATGGGTTCGATCTCCTGGTGGACGACCGCAAGTCCGATCCGGAGCGGATCAAGACGGCAATCGACAAGGGCTTTCTGCTGATGCCGCGGCTGTCGGCAATCTCATCCAAGACCGATCCCAACGAATTGCTCGCAGAGGTTGGGACCTACCCTCATAAGGATGTCGTTGCCTTCTGGCAGATTGGCGAGGGCCTGGGCCGGAAGCGAGAAATGAAGTCCCGCGACGAGGAGCTTGCCAGGGCACGAAAAGTGGTCACGGCGATGCGCCAGCTCCCCGCGGAGTTCTCGCGGATCACGACCGGGCTGGTGGACGGCGATTTGCCGCTCTTCTCCAGGGCGCCGGGCAACCTCGATACGATCGGCATCCAGCCGCCACTCTGGGCTTCGTGCCAGGATCTTCTGGAAGGCCTGGACTTTCTCAAGCAGCGCAGGCAGTTGGCGGCCCGATCCAACCTGGGCGGGTTGTTCTGGGCCTGGATCCCCGCCACGGCCCCCGCGATCGTCCGGACCAATATCTGGGGCGACGACGTACCGCCGTCCTGGGGTGTTCCCCAGGTTGGCCCCGAACAGCTTCGCCTGATGACCTACATGGCGCTGTCGACAGGGTACCGGGGTCTCGGGTACCTCGGTGACGCCGACCTGACACGTCCTGCCGGCCGAGCCTTGTTGATCGAGCTGGCGTTCCTCAACGAGGAGATCGACCTCTGCGAGTCGATCCTGGCTCGCAGTGCTGATCCGATACCGGTTTACAACGTCTTCGACCCCGACCCTCCGGACCTGCCCCCGCCGGGTTCGCCACCGGGGACGCGGGTGAAGCTACAGAAGGAGTTCGCGCCCAAACCCGGACTGCTCGCTTCGGCGATCGCCGCCGAGCGCAAGGGTGCACTTCTGCTGCTGGCCGAATATGACGCCAATGCTCAGTTTCAACCTCCGCAAATGGCTGCCCGTAACCTGGTGATCCGGCCGAACATGCCGGAAAGCGCACAGGCGTTCGAGATCAGCCCCGGCGAGGTCAAGCTGCTACCACGCGAACGGGCCCCCGGTGGCACCCAGATCATCCTCGACGAATTCTCTACCACGGCGATGATCCTGTGCACGACCGATCTGGGACTCAAGGAGCGCGTCGAGGCCGCCCTTGCCCGGGTTCGCCCCCTGGCGGTGCAACTGGCCATCGAACAGGCCGAGCTGATGCTTCAGGAGGTTGCCGAGATCAACGGCCGACTGAACGCCGACGGCCAGCACCTGATCACTGCGGACGAGCTGAAGCGACGGGCCGACGCGGGGATCGTGGCCAAGCCCACCGACGAGCGCGGCCTGCTGGCCAAGGCCGAGGCGTCAATCAAGTCTGCCCGGGAAGCCCAGGAACGCGAGGACTTCGCGCTGGCCTGGGCCGAAGCCCGGCGCGCCAGCCGGCCGCTGCGAACCCTCATGCACGGTCACTGGGTCAAAGCGTTCGGCACGCTTGCCAGTGCCGCGGGCGGTTCTTTTTCGAAGCCCGCCGACCGTTCGCCAGGACCGGTACCTGTGCTCGTCAAGCCAGTTTGCTGCGCTCCCTGTGTCGCGTTCAACACGTTGCCGGAGCTTTACTTCTGGGTTGACTGGATCAAAGGCAAACCGGGCTACAAGTTCGGTGCCAACCGCATCCCCAGCGGCAGCTTCGACGACCCCAAGGCCATGACCGAGGCTGGCTGGGTCAACGTGGATCACGAGTTCGACGGGATCACCGCCAAGATGTCCACGGTGCCCCGGGAGGGTAAGCGGGGGGACCGCATGATCCGCATGAACGTCGAGCCCAAGAACAAGGAAGACCTCGACAACAATCTGCCGTTCTTCGACTTTCCCGTCGCGGCGATCCGCTCTCCGGCCATCAAGGTTGACGCCAAGAACCTGATCCGCATCTCGGTCCAGGTCAAGCGGTCGATCGCCAGCACGCCGGGCATGGGCGGCATCATCGTCCGCGACTCGCTGGGTGGCGAGCAGCTCCAGTATCGCACTTCCGACCCGATCCCGAGCTTCTCCCGGGTCGTCATCTACCGCAAGGCCCCAACGGACTGCAGCTTCACCGTGACCCTTGGCCTGGCCGGCTACGGCGAAGCCTTTTTCGACGACTTTCGTGTCGAGCTCGTCGAGGCCGATGAAGCCCCAGGCGGTTCTGACATCGCCCAGGCGCCTGCAAACCGGTCGGCTCGTCAACCTCCCTCTCCCGATCCCTCGCTCCCGTCCACGGCAACCAGCCCGTCCGGTCCCAGTACCCGTCGGCGGTAGCTCCCGGTCCCGTACGCGGCCGCGCTGACCGATCGAGCACAGGGGCCCGAGTCTGCCTTCAGAACCTTGGGGGCATCGGCCAGGGAAGCGCTGGACCGTGTCGGTCCCACCGATCAATCAAAGGGCATCCGCCGACGCAACCGCCAGTAGCTTCTGCTCCTCCGACTGCGGCACCTGGACCACGACGAAGCGGCTCGCCGGATAGAGATAGTCTTCCCCCGAGTCGTCGATAATCCGCACGAGGCCCTCACCGGCCGCCGCCTCGTCGGTCAGCACCCGATAGAGCATCCCCGTTGATAGGTCGTCACAGCCGTCGTTGGCGACGCAGACGGCGAATACCGGTCTGACTTGTTGGTCTGCCATCGATTTAATCCAGGAGCCTCTTGATCTTCACCTTCCGCTTGCCGACGCCATGAGCCTCCTACCAGTGGAGACTATACCACTCCTGTACACATCGCAACCGAGGAGGAATCACAGAATGGGTGTCCTGCTGCTGCAGCAGTACTCATGGTCGGCCCCCCCACTCCTTGACCCCGCACTCCTCGCCAGCCGAGCGATGATTTCGTGGTCTGGGGCAACCCTTCTTTGGTATCATCATCCCTTTCAGGTCAGGGTGCGCGATCGAAACTCGTCGCGGGCGGCTTCGTGATGGATCACGGAACAGGTTAACCTCGCATGGACTGCACAATCGAGCAAGATCAGGAGGGCAAGGGTATGGTCAAAAGGCATGGGGCCGGGAAACAAAAGAAACTGGCGAAGCAAAAGGCAAGGCGCTTGGAGAAGCGTTCCAGGCTGCTGCAACGCGACTCGAAAGACCCCACCGTCCGACTTCGGCATGCGGAAAAATGGCCGATCGTCCACGCCCTCGTCGGGGCGAAGCTCTGGGAGGACGGGATCGGCTACCTGGCGATCGCCCGGCAAGAGGCTGAAGGGCGGCTCGTCTTTGGGGTTTATCTGGTGGATGTTTACTGCCTCGGGGTGAAGAATGCCTTCTGGAGCGCCGGCGCGCCCGGGGATTTCAAGGAACTGATCCAGAGGATGGAGAAAACCCAGACGATGATCCCGATCACTCCAGCCTGTCTGGCGAAGATCCTCGAAGGCGCGGTCGAGTACGCTCAGTCCTTCGGCTTCCCACCTCACCCCGACTACCGGCATGCCGCGATGCTGCTCGAGGGGATCGATCCGAAGGCTTGCACTCACGAATTCACATTCGGCCGCGAGGGCATGCCTTTCTACATCCAAGGACCCAACGAGTCGCCCGCACAGGTCAGCGCCATCATGCAACGAATCCAGGAGGCCGGAGGACACTTCATGATTGAAGCACGCGGCGCCGGTTCGGACGAGTTTGCTGACTTCGACGGTGGGGACGACGAGTTCGACTTGATCGAAGAGGAAGATTTTCCTGACGAATCGCCTTGAACAGGCAACGATTCGCGTCAGCCCGAGAAAACGAAGCCGGTTTCCACGAATTCTTCACAGGTGGAGTCGTGGAGTCGCCACCTTGGGCCCGTGGGCCCAAAGTCCGGCAAGTCGTTGACAGACCGTGCTCAAGATGATGCACTGCACAAGTTTGTCGATGCCGAACCGCCGGGTGGGGCGCTCCTATGTTAAGATTCACCGAAGGCTTCGGGTCGCGTGATCCTTCAGGTTCCTGTGCCCATTCGGCGAAGGCGGGGGAAGCTAGAGCAGGAGAGAGTTGAGCAGTGGATCAGTTGACTGGTTCCTAAGCCAATTCGGTGGCAGGCGGGCGTAGGGTTTAGGGTAGGAAACCGGCGTGCCGGGCGGTACTTTTCGTAAGTCCCCAACATCAAAGACTGTGACGCTGCAAGAATCGGGTTTGCACCGGGACCGAAAGAAGCAGATTCTTGCATCACCGCATGGTTGTCCTTGGTCCTTGGTCCTTGGTCCGTTGTTGCGTCGTGCCAAGCCCTGCCTCTAATCCCCGGTTGATATCAGCCTTTGCCGTCGTCGTCCCGCCTGTTTCCCAGGCAAAGCCACAACGGACCAAGGACCAAGGACAACTGACAATTGCCCGATAGGAGTTAAACCGTATGCCGAAGATCCAGGCCGTCTGGGCGATCGATATCGGCCAGGCCGCACTCAAAGCCCTCAAGCTGGTGCCCGGACCGAATCCGGACGAGGTTGTGGCCGAGGCCTTCGACTTCATCGAATACCCGAAGATCCTGAGCCAGCCCGACGCCGATCCCGAGGAGCTGGTTCGCGAGGCGCTCGCCACGTTCACCGATCGCAATGACGTCAAGGGATGCAAGGTTGCGATTGCGGTGCCGGGCCAGGCCGGACTGGTCAAGTTCATCAAGCTCCCGCCGGTCGAGAAGAAGCGCATTCCCGACATCGTCAAGTTCGAGGCCAAGCAGCAAATTCCCTTCGCGCTGGACGAGGTCGTCTGGTCCTACCAGCAGATCG
>Ga0074044_10005141_pt1 | contig 10700 bp, 6 predicted proteins | sample BogForMeECP23OM1_FD_94443 | JGI IMG/M metagenome (GOLD analysis project Ga0074044, IMG submission 94443) | Bog forest soil microbial communities from Calvert Island, British Columbia, Canada - Bog Forest MetaG ECP23OM1 | ecosystem: Environmental > Terrestrial > Soil > Wetlands ...
AATCCTGAGCGGGGCAGCAGGAATTCTCTGCCGCCAACAGTGGTGATCGAAGATGTCATCGCAAATGGAACACCGAATTCTGAAACACGTGAGTCCGGCAAAGCAAGCGTTGGTTTGTCTGGAAATACGAGCATTCCTCCGGGCAACCAACGCATCGAATTTCAATTTACGGCCTTGAGTTTCTCCGCACCCACTGGAGTGCATTTCAAATACCGGCTGGAGGGGCTGGAGAAAGACTGGGAGGACGCGGGAACAAAACGCGCTGCCGTGTATAGCCATGTCCCACCGGGGATTTACCATTTTCGTGTCATCGCCTGTAACGTTGATGGCGTTTGGAATGAGAAGGGAGCAACTGTTGCCGTCGCTGTATTACCTTATTTTTGGGAGACAAAATGGTTTTTGGTCTTGAATGTATTTACGGGACTTGTCGCCGTCGTCTTCTTTGTTCGCTACTACGAAAGGCGAAGGATGCACCGACGCCTTGAACAGGCCGAACGCGAGCGCGCCGTTGAGAAAGAGCGCTCCCGCATTGCCAAGGACATTCATGACGAATTGGGGGCAAATTTGACTGAGATAGCGCTGTTGAGCGAATTCGCCCAAGACCCTACGGCTTCCCAAACGCAGGTTCAGGCGGACATGCAAAAGGTCACGGCCAAGGCGCGGAACCTGACGCAGATGATGGATGAAGTGGTTTGGGTCGTGAACCCCAAAAATGATACTCTGGAAAAATTTGTAACTTACACATGCAGCTTTGCGGAAGAGTATTTGCAGACGGCGAAGATCGCCTGCCGTCTGGAAGTGCCGGAATATTTGCCCGAAATAATTCTCACCGCTGAAGTGCGGCACAATCTTTTTCTGGCTGTCAAAGAAGCGCTGAATAACATTGTGAAACATGCCGCCGCATCCGAGGCGAGGATTCAAATTGCCCTGAAACCCGGAATGTTAATTCTGACGATTCAGGACAACGGGAAGGGATTTCTGACAGATTCAGCGACCGCCAGCGAGGAGAACGTTTCCGCAGGCTGTCAAAGAGATGGCTTGTCCAATATGCGCAAGAGAATCGAAAGTATCGCCGGAAGAATTGAACTGGAAAGCCTGCCCGGCTGCGGCACCCGCGTGAAACTAATGATCTCCATTGTCAACTCGACGCCTCTCCAAGAAAAAAGGCGCGCATCAGCCGTGCAAAACCCATCGCCGTGAATCTTCATGATGGCAAAAAATGCGCCGTGTCATTCATTTGAACGACAGCAATCCCCGCTTTTGTCATTGGCTTATTCCCGGCGGCGTGATACAAGATGAAATTAACAATTTTGGATTTGTGCCCATTGTTGTTTCCATAGTTGAGGATGACGACGGCGTTCGTGCCGGGCTTGTGCGGCTGCTCGAAAAAACCCGAGATTTTCGCCTGCTGGCCAGTTATCCCACCGCCGAGGCTGCACTGCGGGGAATACCGCAAGCCCGCCCAGACATTCTGCTGATGGACATCAATTTGCCCACGATGAACGGAGTTGAATGCGTCCAAAAACTGCACGCATTGGATCCTTCGCTGCGGGTAATCATGCTGACGGTTTATGAAAATCCAGAACAGATTTTCGACGCGTTGCGGGCGGGGGCCATAGGATACTTGCTAAAACAAAAGCCGTCGGAGAAGCTTTTGGAGGCGATTCGTGATGCGCATCGTGGCGGCTCGCCGATGAGCAGCCAGATCGCGAGAAAGGTGGTTCAATTCTTTCAGACCGGCATCTCTGCCAATGAGGCGGGCGAGCTTTCCGCCCGTGAACGGGAAGTATTGGAATTGTTGGCCAAGGGCTATCTGATCAAAGAAATTGCTGACCAATTGGGACTTAGCTTCGACACGGTGCGCACGTACATCCGCCGGATCTACGAGAAGATGCACGTTCACTCCCGATCCCAGGCGGTGGCTAAATATCGCCCCCCTTCACCATTGTCCATGTGAGTGTCACTCAATTGCGTGACAAGACATTTTCCCAGAGGTGGTTTATTTGTTTTAAACATATGTATATGGGACGATGGTTTGTTAGCGCATTGCTCGCAACGATGCTAACAACGCTAACGACGCACTCCGCGCCGCTCGGTATCATGGTGCCGGCCTATTTTTACCCATCAACCGGCGGATATTGGATTTCACTCAACTCCGCCGCTTCGCGTGTGCCTCTGGTCGCCATTATGAATCCGGATAGCGGCCCGGGTGCGTCACAGGATAGTACTTACATCCAAGCGTTGGCCAATTTGCACCAGGCTGGCGGCAAGGTTACTGGTTACGTTCACACCTCTTATGGCGCACGCCCGCTTTCGGATGTGCAGGCCGACATTGACCTTTACCTTTCATTTTATGCAGTGGACGGATTCTTCATTGATGAAATGACAAATGACGAGAACACCAACCATCTCAATTACTACGCCGCCATTTACCAATACATCAAAGCCAAAGGCACGAATTACAGTGTCACCGGCAATCCCGGCTCCAACACACAGGAAGATTATATTACGCAACCAACGGCCGACAGTCTCATGATTTTTGAGGATAATGGGACCAATTACAGCAGCTTCACCCCATCAAGTTGGGTGGCCAAATATCCCGCGCAGCAGTTTGTTCACCTCCCGTACGACGTAACGACCGCAACGAAAATGTCCAACTATGTGGGCCTTGCCGTGAGCCGCAACGCGGGTTGGATTTACATCACCGACGACACACTCCCCAACCCGTATGACACGTTGCCGTCCTACTGGACAAACGAAGTGAACTTGGTGCAATCGTTCAACGGGGGCAGCCTGCCAGTGACCATAATTACGCAACCTGCCGACCAAACTGCTGGAGTGGGCGGCTCAATCACGTTTAACGTATCAGCTTTCGGTTCGCTGCCGTTGGCGTATCAGTGGTTTGCCGGTGCGAACGCTATCCTTAATGCGACCAATGCCGCCTACCTGATTCCGTCTGTTCAACCTACGAATATTGGCATGTATTATGTCCAGGTCAACAATTCCATTAGTTCAACCAACAGCCGCACAGCCTCACTCAGCATCAATACTAACGCGAGCACGTATAAGCACATCACGATTGATGGTTTGTTCAATGACTGGACGGGCGTGCCATTGGCGTACACCGCTCCGGTGGGATCGACCAACGCCATCCAATATGAGGACGTTTACATCGCCAATGATGAAAGTAATCTTTATATTCGGTTCACGCTCTATTCGCCCCGCGCCAACGCGTTTGCGAATTCGTATGACAATCTTTTCGTTGACGCTGACGATAATGCCTCGACCGGTTTTCCCGTCGGCGGCATCGGTTCAGAGATGCTCATTCAGGGGGGGGCCGGTTATCAGGAAAAGAATGGCGGCTTTAACGAGGGGGCGATCAATAATTTGGGCTGGGCTATCGCGGGTTCGCCGGACAACATGGATTTCGAATTGGCAATTTCGCGCGGCGCCACTTACGCCTCCGACGGCACCTTGGTATTCACCAACGGCACCATTGCAATCTTGCTCGAAGGGGACGACACCAGCTACAATAACGTCGAGTTCGCACCAGCTTCCGGCGGCCTGGTTTACACTTTCGCAACGGCAACACCCGGCCCTCTTTCCGTAAGCTACTCCGGCGGGAACGTCATAATTTCCTGGCCTGGGTCAGGGACATTGCAATCGTGCGGCTCGTTGAACAATGGCGGAACCTGGACCAACGTGCCGGCTGGAAACAGTCCCTTTAGCACTACACCCTCCAATACGCAACAGTTTTTCCGGCTCATGCAATGACTTCCTTCGGATTTGCTGATTTTGGTTTTGCCTACTCGCATTCAAATCTTGTGCCATGGCATATTTCGTTGATGCCACGCCAGAACAAACTTTTCGTGGTGCTCCCCGGTGTCTCCGACCTCTTTGATCAGCGTAGCGGGTGTCACTCATTCAGCCGACAAGACAAAATCCGGGAAGCAGCGGATAATGGCAAAACGATGGTAAACATAAGCCAAAAACCAGAAGCTCAAATCGTATGAAAATCAAGAAAATGCAGAAGCTGCTATCAGGGATAGGATTCGTTTGCGCTTGCGGTGCCAGCTCTCTGGCTGGAACGTACGCGAACATAAGCATTGATGGTTCATTCTCTGATTGGACGGGCGTGCCATTGGCGTACACCGCGCCGGTGGGATCGAGCGACGCCATTCAATTTGAAAACGTGTATCTCGCGAATGACGCCAATAATCTTTATATTCGGTTCACGCTCTATTCGCCGCGACCCGACGCATTCGCTAATTCGTACGATAATATATTCATCGATGCCGACAACAACGCCGCGACGGGATACCCCGTCGGCGGCATTGGTTCAGAGATGCTCATTCAGTGGGGGGCTGGCTATCAGGAAAAGAATGGCGGGTTCAACGAGGGGGGTATCAATAATTTGGGCTGGGCTATCGCGGGTTCGCCGGACAGCATGGACTTCGAATTGGCCATTTCGCGCAATGCCACTTATGCCTCCGACGGCACTCCGGTGTTCGCCAACAACACCATTGCAATCCTGCTTGAAGGGGACGACACCAGCTACAATAACGTCGAGTTCGTACCACCTTCAGGCGGCCTGGTTTACACCTTTGCACCGGTTCCCGAACCCGCAACCTCAATGTTGACGCTGGTCGGATTTGGACTCATGATGATGACGGGCAAATTGGTTCGTGACCGGCGGAATCCTTAAATTGCTGATTTGAGGAAACACGTGAAAAATACGCGGCGTGGCCGGCGGTGCCAGAACGAGCATGCCGCGGTAACTGTGTGCCGATTTAGCTCCGACGTTTGAAAACTGAAATCAAAATCACAACTACAAAAATATGAAATACAGAACAGTTCGCCATCTTGCTTGCACCATTGCGGGAGTCTGCGTTCTCGGCTTCAGTGCCTGCGCCCAGACGAGTGTGCCGAGCACTTTCAAACACATCACCGTTGACGGTTTGTTCAGCGATTGGACGGGCGTGCCCTTGGCGTACACCGCGTCGGCGGGGCCGACGAACGCCATTCAATATGAGAACGTCTATATCGCCAATGATCAGACTAATCTCTATATCCGGTTCACGCTTTATTCGCCCCGCGCCAACGCTTTCGCCAATTCCTACGATAATATATTTATCGATGCCGACAACAACCCCGCGACGGGATTCAGCGTCGGAGGCATCGGTTCAGAGATGCTCATCCAGGGGGGCGCGGGCTATCAGGAAAAAAATGGCGCATTCAACGAAGGAGGGATCAACGGTCTGGGCTGGGCTATTGCCGGTTCGCCGGACACCACGGATTTTGAACTGGAGATTTCACTTGGTGCCACTTATGCCTCGGACAGCACTCCGGTATTTACCAACAGCACAATCGCCATACTGCTCGAAGGCGATGACACCAGCTACGTCAATGTGGAATTCGTGCCACCATCCGGCGGTTTGGTTTACACCCTAGCGTCCACTCCTACGCCACCCTCTACCAATCTTTCGTTGATTACCCTCACCAATTCCTCATGGCAGGCAAACGGGTCTGGAACCGACCTTGGCACAAACTGGCTTGCCCAAGGTTATGATGACACGGCTGCGGGCTGGATTTCGGGCGATGGTTTGTTTGGCTACACACCTTCTCCTGCATCCTATCCCGCGATCAATACGCCCTTGTCCAGCGGTCCCAACACTTATTATTTCCGCACTCATTTTCAGTGGACGAACGATACCGCCAATGTCGCCTTTGTCGTTACCAACTACCTTAGCGACGGAGCAGTTTATTACGTGAACGGCACCGAAGTTAGGCGGGTTCGCATGCCCGCTGGCACGGTTTCCTATGCCACAATGGCGGCGGCCACGAATTACCCGGTTGGACACGCCGACATTTTTGGCATTGATGGCGGAGTGTTGCAATACGGCGATAATATATTTGAAGTTGAGGCGCATCAGGCTCCCAGCAGCAGCGCCGATATGGTATTTGGCCTTTCGCTCACCGCTGCAATCAATTATCCGGTACTGGTGGTGAACACCAACCTGCCTGCCGATCAAACCGTACTCGCAGGACAACCAGTCACTTTTACTTCTGATGTCATTGGCAGTGGTCCGCTGACTTATCAATGGTTTTTCGACGGCACCAACGCGATTGCCGGAGCAAATAGTTCAACCTACACAATTCCATTGGTGTTGACCAACAATGCCGGAAGCTATTCCTTGTTGGAGAGCAATAATCTTTCCAGTGTGACCACTCGCGCCGCGTTGCTGACCGTGAGCAATACTCCCGTCAGCATCGTTACACAACCGACCAATCAGGTAGCCGTTGAAGGCAAGCCAGTTACCTTCACTGTCGGTGTTTCAGGCACTCCGCTCATCCAGTACCTGTGGTTTTTTGGCAACAACCCCATTTCTGGCGCCACCAACGCCTCCTATACCATTGCCTCCTGTCTCCCGACCAACTCCGGCGGTTATTATGTCACTGTCAGTAATCCTGCGTCCGCCACCAACAGCAGCGTGGTAAACTTGACGGTCTTGTTGGACACCATCCCGCCTAACATCATCAACATCCAGGCAACCGCCAGCCAGATTATCGTGACCTTTTCCGAGCCGGTTGATTCCGTGACGGCAAGCGATGCCGCCAATTATTCGGTTAATGGCGGAGTGACTGTGCTGGCTGCAACTCAAAACCCGAACAACGCCGCCCAAGTCATATTGACCACCGGGGGGGCCGCAATGAATTTCGGGACGGTTTATTCGCTGACGGTCAATGGCGTGAACGACTTGTTTGGCAACACTGCCCATCATGTTACCGGACAATTCGCCCGCGACATCACTATTGACGGTTCGTTCAACGACTGGACAGGCCTTACGCCCGTGTATAGCTCCGGCGCTCCCAGCGGAAACACAGATGCCGCGGATTTCGAAGCCATCTATGTGTATAACGACGCCAATTATTACTATTTCCGCGTTACCCTCTGGACGGACATTGATCCGGCTTACGGCCAGTTTCCCTATTATGTCAACATGTTTTTTGACACGGATAACAATCCCGGCACAGGCTATGGCGCTATTGGTTCCGACATGTTGATTCAAAGCGGATACAGCTATGACGAGCGAACTGGCAGCTTCGGAGGCCCCGCTATTGACGGCCTGAACTTTTTGTGCCTGCCCGCCGAACCTGGAACAAATTTCGAGTTCCAGATGTCGCGATCGGCGGTTTTTGACATTGACCAAACCCCTGTGTTCACAACGAACTTGATCAACTTCATATTCCAAGGGATGACCCCTGGCTTTGTGGTGGAAAACACGGTGCCGGCGAGCGGCGTGCTTTCTTATACTAACGTCACCCCTCCATTGGTGGCTCCATTGCCGCTGGGCAAGATTGCAATCAATCCACTCTCCGGCCATCAAGCGGCCGTCGTTTGGGATCCGCCGGGCATGTTGCAGTATTCAACCACATTGAACGGTTCATGGACAAATCTGCCTGCGGCGACGAGTCCGTATATCATCCCGGCTACAGGCGCGGGACAATTTTTCCGCTTGTCGCAATGATTCGGAAACTGATGTGGCAGGCATGCAGAGACGCCGCGATTGAGATAGCGCGGCGTCTCGATAGCTGTTGGCGAGTTTTGCCGATATGCCGGCTAACCCTGGAAAAATGTTGAAGTTCAATCCGCTTCGCAATATGGAGCATGAACTCAAAAATCATCGGCAATTAAAAGTGAGAAATGCGTTTCGAAATCGTCGTGCGAACCTCCCAGGCAGATCGCCGGGTTGTGGTTTTACTTTGATTGAATTGCTGGTTGTCATAGCTATCATTGCAGTTTTGGCGGCGTTGTTGTTGCCGGCGCTCTCCGGGGCAAAACTGAGAGCGCAAAGTATTGCATGTGTTAATAACTTAAAGCAACTCGGCTTCGCGCACACACTGTATGTTGGAGACTTTGGACAGGATTTTCAATATACGGCCAATCAAAATCTTTGGATGGCGGCGTTTCTGGTTTATGATGCGAATGTAGATCAGGTCAGGATTTGTCCGCTGGCCAGCAATCCCACAACGAGGACAGTTATTAGCGCCCTCTACACCTACGGCACGGCAGATCAGATGTGGAAATGGGGGCCGTACGGTACGAACTACTGGGGAAGTTATGCCTTTAACGGATGGCTTTACAGCGGAAATTATAGCGTGTCGGATTTGTTGGGAGCGCCGGCTTCATGGAAATATAGCCGTGGACCGGTCCAAGGATCTGACCAGGTGCCGGTTTTCGGCGACGCAATGTGGATTGATGGATGGCCAATGGAAGCGCAAGTTCCGTCCCAAGACCTATACAATGGAAACGGAAACGTGGATATGGGACGATTTACCATTGCGCGACACGGAGGGCTTCCGCCGGGAAGCGCTCCCCAAAAAATTAATACTACAATCGCCAATTTACCCGGTTCGATTAATGTTGCGTTTTATGATGGTCATGCGACCCCAGTGAAGTTGAGCGCACTGTGGACGCTGGAATGGCATGCCGGCTGGGTCGTTCCATGAGTGATGATTTCCCTTCGGTTAGACCGCTGGCGGGAAACTGCATTTTGAATAATTCAACTGATTGAACAAAACTGGAAATGAGTCAATGTCACAAATCACCTACATCAGCATTGCACGCTTCAACATTCTATGCATGGCGCTTTGTTTGGATTTATTTTTGGCGAATGCCGTGCGAGCCGGCGACAATGGTCCCCTGCCGGAATTTAACACCACCCAATCATATTTAATTTATTATGGCAATTGGACCAGCGGCCAAGTGGATTACGCACGGACGAACTACCACCTGGTGATTCTTCATCCGGCCAGCAACATTACTCCGGCAGAGATCGCCACCATCAGGAGCGGAAAGGATGGCATATTGGGCACCACTGACGACGTGCTGGTTCTGGCATATCTCTCCATCGGAGAAGACGATCGTACTGGGGCACCGTTTGTTGGAGATGGGCTAGGGCCACGCGTGGACCCACGCGCTTCGGACAGTGACCCGCTGTCCAGCATCACCAATGCAATCGGGTTGCCGTCCTCCGGCGGCACCGGTTACGCCTCTTATTACCTTAATGCACAAAGCAACCAGACCGGCATCCCCGATCAAGACCCCAACTTTCCTGGCAGCTACTATGTGAACGCCGGCGCGCCAGCCTGGTGGAGCGTGCTTCAAACCATGACCAAAGCCACGAGCGGCCAGTCCGGTTTGGGGGAAATATTGAGCACCAACGTCGGGAACGCCCTTAATTGTGACGGCGTGTTCCTCGACACAGTGGATACCGCCGCCCCAAACACTTGGGGCACGGCCTATGAGTGGACTGCACCGGGAATGCAGGCGTTGATCCAGCGTATTCACACTAATTATCCCGGCAAGCTGCTTGTGGCCAACCGCGGCCTTTTCTTTTACGATCCCAACCTGAAGACCTATCCTTACACGATACGACCCTATATTGATATCGAGATGTGGGAGAGCTATTTCAGCGATTCATCAACCAACCTGATCTCTCCGTTTTTTTTAGACAACAAGTACGAATACGCGCCAAAAATAAATGCTGAAGCAGGACGCCCGGATGGCTTTAACGTGCTGGTCATTGATTATGACCACAACCCGCCGCAGCCGCAAGCCATTATCAACCAGGATTATGCCGAATGCATGAGCACTCAAGGATGGGCTCTGTATCGCGAAAATTCGTATTTGGATGAACCGCTCAACACCAACGCCGCCGCTTGGTTGGTAACCAACGCGGACACCCAACCCCCGGCATGGGATAGTACGGCAGCTAAGAGCAGCAACGCGCCGCCGCCGCGAGTCGGTGTGCAGGAAGTTGTGGCCGGCAACGGAAGCGCGACGGTTTATTGGGATGTTGCCCGTGATCAGAGCGATCCTGTTCATTATAACATTTATTATTCCACCGGCGGAACGGTCAATTTTGCGACGGCCACCAAGATTGCCCATGTCTCGCCGGGAATTCCCGCCAACTATAACTATCCTTCGGGAACCGGGCCAGGCATTTATCCCTACTGTTACGCTGTCACCGGATTGCAAAACGGCATGACCTATGCCTTTGCCGTTCGAGCGGAGGACAGTTGTAGTCCATCACATGAGGATACCAACACGGTTTCAATCACCGTCGTTGCCGGAATGAATGTCCTCAGTACCTATAAAAACATTACGGTTGATGGCTCATTTTCGGATTGGACAGGTGTTCCTTGGGCATATCAGGGGGCGGTAGATGGCAATCCAGTAAACTATTTGCAAGTCCAGTTCGCCAACGACACCAATAATCTTTACGGTCACGTCATACTTGCGTCGCCCTACGCGCTGTTTTCGGACTATTACTCCCACGTGTTTTTTGACACGGATTTAAATACCCAGACGGGTTATCCGGTTCCGGGAGCTTTGTTTGGCTCGGAAATGATGGTCGAGACCGGCTATGGTTATGATCAGCGCAATGGCAGCTTCAATGCCGGGGCGATTTCAGGCTTGGGCTGGGCGGTCGCGCCGTCGGTCAGCGCCAATGAGTTTGAGTTTAAAGTTTCACTCGGGGCACAGTATCAAGATGGTAGCAAGATTTTCAGCCCCAACGCCTTGCGGTTGTTGTTGCAGGACGACCGTGGTCCTGAAACAGCCGTGGAAACCGGCATTGAGTATGTGATTTCGCCGCCGCAACTTGGGCCGCTTTTCATTATCCAATCGAACAACA
>Ga0074044_10005142_pt1 | contig 10700 bp, 6 predicted proteins | sample BogForMeECP23OM1_FD_94443 | JGI IMG/M metagenome (GOLD analysis project Ga0074044, IMG submission 94443) | Bog forest soil microbial communities from Calvert Island, British Columbia, Canada - Bog Forest MetaG ECP23OM1 | ecosystem: Environmental > Terrestrial > Soil > Wetlands ...
AAAGAAGGCCGACGTAGCTCAGTTGGTAGAGCAGCCGATTCGTAATCGGCAGGTCATCAGTTCAAGTCTGATCGTCGGCTCCAACTTTCATTAAGTGTTTATGCGGTTACAACGCGCCCCGGTTACTTGGGGCGCCTCTTCGCTGCCCCTTATTTACCAAGTAGAGTGGGATGAAATACGCGATCTGCACAGTTTTCTTGCTGCTCGCCATCAGCAAAGCGGATGTCCAAAGCAGCACCAGCCCAGCCACGTTTGACATCAACGCTGCTGAGCGATTTGCCCAGCTCGCACTCGCATGCGTCCACAAGGAATATCCGAACAAGATCAGTCACAGCCTGAACAGCGATGCGGATGTGGCTCCTCCCCGAAAACTGACGCCCGCGTTCTACGGGTGCTACGACTGGCATTCGTCGGTGCACGGGCATTGGTTGCTAGTGCGGCTGGTCAGGACTTTTCCCGAAGCTACCTTTGCGCCGCCGGCACGCGAAGCCCTGCGGCAAAGCCTGACCGCAGACAACATCGGGCAGGAAGCGGCCTATCTCCGGGCCGAGGGCCGCGCCAGTTTCGAACGTCCTTATGGGCTGGCATGGCTGCTTCAACTGGTTGCAGAACTGCGCGAGTGGGATGATCCTGAAGCACACGAGATGGCGGCGAACTTGCGTCCGCTGGAAGAGACTGCGCTGGCACGACTGGAAGACTGGCTTCCCAAACTCTCCCATCCCGTGCGGATCGGGGAGCATTCGCAGACCGCTTTCGCTCTCGGCTTAATGCTCGACTACGCCCGCGTAACGGGGAATACGAAGTTTACGGACCTGCTGGTGTCGAAAGCCCGGCAGTTCTACCTGGGCGACAAAGATTGTCCCCTGGGGTATGAGCCTTCCGGCGAAGACTTTCTTTCCCCATGTCTCGGCGAAGCGGACGTGATGCGGCGAGTGCTGCCAAGCGGCAAGTTTGCCCCCTGGTTCCGAACTTTTCTTCCGCAGATTTCCCCGGCGAGAAAGGGTGCTTGGTTACAGCCCGAAGTGTCGCCCGATCCCAGCGACCCCAAGTTGGCACATTTGGACGGTCTTAACCTGAGTCGTGCATGGATGTTGGAAGGCATCGCGGCGGGCCTGCCCAAGGGCGATAAACGCCTGCCGATGATCATGGCGGCTGCCGCGGAGCACAGGCGTGCGGGGCTCGCAGCGGTGACCGGCAAGCATTACGAAGGCGGTCACTGGCTGGGGAGCTTTGCAGTTTATCTCGTCACAAGGCGGGGCATTCCTCAGAAGTGAGCCGTTCCACCCGGCAAGCGTGGACTTCTCCCCCAGCGCGACGCCGCCATCAAGAGCAATGGAGTTTTTGGTTCTGGTGTCCCGAACACAACATTGTGTAGAGTTGTGGGGAATAATCAGACTTGCTGAATTGAGAACGAGGTCAGGGCCTGCTTGCTCCCCTCCGGTAAATTTCCTCGAATTGCGCTCGTGGTCACCTCTGTTGTGGCCATACTTCTGATTGTGAATGTTCGTTACGTTCAGCCGCAGTCGTCCAGTCTGCTGAACTCCAAGCTCCTTGACTTGGCTATGGTGGCGTTGGCCGCGGTGTGTTCGTTTGAAGCTGCGCGGCGTTCCGGCGGATACTCCCGGCAGCTTTGGCTGCTGCTTGGCATCGCACTGACTTTGTGCAGCAGCGCCGAGGCCATCGGCGCGTACCACCAGCTTTTCGCGACGAACCCAGCGCAAATGCCGTGGCCGTCCGAGGTGTTCTTTTTCATCTGGTTCGCGCCGCTGGTCATCACGCTTCTGCCCGCCCCCAGAGGAAAAAAAGACGAAGTCGACTGGCAGCGGGTGCTGGATTTCTCCCAGATCGCCATCGTCAGCTTCACCGCTTACGTATATTTCTTTTACATTCCGTCTTTCGGGGCGGCCGGTGGGCTGACTGCCCAGCAAATCCCAGGGCTCTATCTGGTTCGCGACACCGGACTGTGTGCAGCTTTTCTGATTCGAGCGAGGACCACTTTGGCAGGGCGCCTGCGCGGGTTTCTTGCTGGCATGTCGGTGATGTTCTTCGCGGAAGCTATTTCAGATTTGGTCTATCTGCTTACCTGGAGAGTTTCCAGACGAACCGCGACCTGGGCGGACCTGGTCGAAGCCACGCCGTATATGTTCGTTGTGCTCTTCGTTGAGCTGTGGAAGCCCGTTCCGGAAGAGCTCGCCACCGGCCACCAGCCTTCACGCCGCGCCGTGATTATTTCCCAGGGGCTGACGGTGTGCATTCCCCTTTTAGTGGTGCTGATGGGTTACGGTATTGCCCGGGAACAGATCATGATCGCCGGGATCGCGATCACTGCTTCGTTTCTGTGTTCGTCGGGGCGCCTGATCTTGACCAATCGCAAGCAACATCAAGTGGCACAGCAGCTGCGCGATGCGGAACATGCTCTGCGACGATCGGAAGTCATGTTCGCTTCCGCTTTCCGGTCAAGCCCCGATGCTTTCAGCATCAGTATTTTCCCAGAAGGCCGGTATATCGACGTCAATGACGGGTTCGTCAGCATGACCGGCTATTCGCGGGAAGAAGTTATAGGAAAAACAGCGCTGGAGATGAATCTTTGGGTAGACCATGCCGAGCGCGCGGAAATCATGACGCGATTCGCGAAGAGTGGTGAGCTTCGTGCGGAAGAGTTCCGTTTTCGCAGGAAATCCGGCGAGGTGCGGGTAGGCCAGTACTCCGGTTCGATCACAGAGGTGGACGGACGGGTGTGTGCGCTGACTACGGTTCGCGACGTAACCTTACGCAAAGCGGCGGAGAGCCTATTGCGCACCAGCGAGGAGCGCTTCCGCTCCCTCGCGCAAAATCTGCACGTGGGTATCGTGTCCAGCGGCCCTTCTGGCGAAGTCCAATTTGCGAACCAGGCTGCGCTCGAGATCTTTGGCGTGACCTCCGAGGAGGCACTCGGGAAAACCGCGGTCCAATTGGGCTTAACGGCGGTGCGGGAGGATGGCACCGAGATTCCTTATGAAAAACGGCCCGTGCCTTTGGCCATCACCACCAAGAAGCCGATTCATAATCAAGTGTTTGGTTGGCGTAATGCCCAGTCAAAATCGGTGCGGTGGACACTGGCGGATGTCATACCGGAATATGCCGCGGATGGAGAGCTCATCCGAGTTCTGGTGTCGCTGACCGACATCACTGAACAAAAGCATGCAGAAGCGGCCCTGCGCGCCGACGAAGAGCGCTTTCGCACGTTGGTGCGAGACTTGAATGTGGGTGTGATTATATGCGGACCTGCGGGTGAAATTCAGTATGCCAATCATGCCGCCCTGGGCATGGCTCATCTCACTCCCGAACGCGTCTTCGGAAAGAAGGGCCATGAACTGGGCCTGACGCCGATTCACGAGGATGGAACGGAAATCCCGCCATCCGAGCTTCCCGTGGCGAGGGCTCTCCGCGACAGACAAACCGTGCAAAGTGAAATAATGGGCTGGCGCAACGATGCTACCAACGAAGTTCTGTGGGTTTATGAAAACGCAGTGCCCCAGTTCGATACCGTGGGAGGGATGGTTTCGGTGATCGTATCTTTTGCCGACGTCTCCGGTCTGAAGAAAGCGGAGGAGGAGCTTCGCCAACTCTCGACGCGTTTGTTGAAACTGCAGGATGAGGAGCGGCGGCGGATTGGCAGGGAACTCCATGATGGCCTGGCACAGAGCGTGCTTGCGGTAAATCTGAATCTTGCGCAAGTCCGGAGGTCGACGTTGCCGCTCGACGAGAACTCCGAGCGCGCTCTGGACAAAGCACGCGATGTTCTGCAACAGATGTCGCAGGAAATCCGCACCCTTTCCTACCTGCTGCATCCCCCGTTGCTGGATGATCTGGGTTTAGCGTCCGCGTTAAAGCAATATGCGATCGGTTTTAGCGAACGGAGCGGAATTACAACGGACGTGGAGCTGCAGCCGGATTTCCCCAGGCTTTACCAGGACGCGGAGACGGCATTGTTTCGCATCGTTCAGGAAGCGTTGGCGAATATCCAGCGGCATTCCGGCAGCGAAACCGCCCGCATCTGCCTGCAGCGTGATACCGATCAGGTTACGCTCGAAATCAGCGATTATGGATGCGGCATGGACGGAACGCAACCGGGTGACATGGCCCGCGGCAGCGCCCAGTTGGGAGTTGGCATCCTCGGCATGCGGGAACGTGTAGCTCAACTCGGAGGCCATCTCCGGATCGAATCCAATGCTTCGGGAACCACGGTGAAAGTGACGATTCCGGTATCCTCATGAATCCCATGGCGACGCTGAAAATTCTCATCGCGGATGATCATGCGGTTGTAAGGGCGGGGCTGCGCACTATGCTGGAATCGAGGACCGGCTGGGAGGTGTGCGCTGAGGCCGTCAATGGGCGAGAGGCGGTGGAAAAAGCCGCGAGCGGCCAGCCCCAGGTCGCGGTTCTCGATATCAGCATGCCGCTATTGAACGGCGTGGAAGTCGTGCGGCAGATTCGCAAGGTTTCTCCGCAAACCGAAATCCTGATCCTGACCATGCACGAGTCCGATGATCTGGTGCAGCAAGTGGTGCAGGCGGGCGCACGCGGCTACATTCTGAAAGATGATGCGGATCGCATTCTTCTGGCGGCGGTGGATGCGGTGCGGCAGGGCAAAGCGTATTTTTCCACGCGCGTCTCCAATGTTATCGAGGGCCGGGAGTCGCGTGGGGATTTGCCCTACTCTTCGCGTCCTCCGCGATCGCGCTTGACTCCGCGGGAACGCGAGATTGTGCAGCTTCTGGCCGAAGGCAAGAGTAATAAAGAGGTAGCGACTCTCTTGGACATCAGCGTGAAAACCGCCGAGGCACATCGCGCGCACATCATGCTTAAATTGAATTTCCATTCCATTACGGAACTGGTCCTCTACGCCGTCCGCAATAACTTGACCCGCGGCTGATCGCTCCGCACCCGCTCCAAGTCTCCCGTTACTTCCGTCATAGGCGAAGGTCCCTAGCGAATCAGCCCAATTTCAATGTTGCGGTAGATGGCCGAGCATGAAAGGTGCGCTTCAGCTGGACCAGGTGTCTGAATTGTGCCCGGATGACCGGAGACGTTAGCTGTGAACGATGGAATGGAGAGACGGGAGAATGCAATGTCAGCGTGTAGCGAATCGAGCTATGCAAAATCAGGGAAAGCTAAGAAAATGCTGGCCAAATTTGGGATGGTCGTGGCGTTGATGTTTCTTGTTGCAGTGACCGCCGCCACGCAAGAGGGACGCAGGACCGTTTCCAATCCGCAACCTGAATTTCCCGAAATTGCCAAGAAGATGAACCTCTCCGGCGTGGTGAGGATTGAGGTGATTATTGGATCGGATGGAGAGATCAAGAACGCCAAGGTTGTCGGCGGGCACCCGGTACTGGCGGATGCCTCGCTGAAAGCGCTCAAGAAATGGAAGTATGCAGCGGGCGCTTCAGAAACGAAGGAGCTGCTGGAATTCAAGTTCTAGAGGGTTTCACAAAATCTGAAAGGCAGCACGGGAGCTTAACAGCTCTCGCGACTTAGGAGTGAAATGACAATGCGCAGCAAAATGGCAGTCTACCTGTTGCTTCTGACGCTGGGCCTGGCTCTCGGAGTGCAGGCGCAGAACATCTCATCCGCCAACCTACGAGGCACCGTGAAGACCGCTTCGGGTGAACCGGTGGCGGATGCCAAGATTGTGATTCTGGACGCGGGCCACAATCTTGCCCGCGAAGCCAAATCCAGCAAAGATGGCAAGTATCGTTTTCCGGCCTTGCCGCCAGGCACCTATGCCCTGACGGTGGAAGCGGACAGCTTCCGATCCACGGAGATCGCCAACCTGGTTCTAACCGTCGGGCAGGATGCAGATCTGCCGCTGGTGCTGCAATCCATCGAGGATGTAGTCCACGTTGTCATCAACACCAGTTCCGCGGACCAGCTCGAGACGCAGCGCACCTCCTCCACCCATACGATTACACGCCAGCGCATCGACAATCTGCCGATCAACGGCCGCGACTACGTGCAGTTCGCTTTGATCGATTCCCAGGTCAAGCGCGACGGTCTGGCGCCCAACCCGATCGCTCCGACCTCCGGCCTGAATTTTGACGGCGCCCGGGCGCGGTCAAACCTGGTCAACGTGGATGGTTTCGACGCCGAGGACAGCATCGTCAATGGCATTCGCTCTACGGTCTCGCAGGAGGCGGTTGGCGAATTTCAAATCATCACCAACGCTTTTGCTCCGGAGTACTCGCACTCCACCGGCGGCGTCGTCAATATCGTCACCCGCGGCGGCAATAACGAGATCCACGGAGACGCATACGCCTTCTTGCGCAACAAGTCGTTTCAGGCGGTGAATCCATTCAGCACGGTTCCCGATCCCGCTTACACCCGGGTGCAACCGGGCTTCACGCTGGGTGGGCCCCTCCGCAAAGACCGCACTTTCTTCTTTCTGTCCTATGAGACCACGCGCCGGGAGGAAACTGGCTTTTCCACGATCGGAACCAACAACTTCAATCTCACCAACATCGACGCCTCACGATACCTCGGTGCGGGAGTAACAATCCAGGGAACTGCGGAACAAAAAGCGTTCCTGGAGAACGCCGGCACGCCGGTCAACGCGCAAACGGTGCAATACGCCGGGCTGGTCGGTGCGGGTTCTTCGACAGCACTGAACGGCGTGCCGGGCTCTTCCACGTTCGCGACCTCGGGAGAAACCTTGCCGCTCAGCTTCGTGCCTCTCACGAGCCTGATTGGAAATTATCCAGTCAAGGAAGACACCAGCATCTGGGGCCTGCGCCTGGATCACAAGATCAACGATATGCAACAGCTTCTGTTGCGCGTCAGCGTGAGCCCGAGCCTGGTCACGGGCTTGGAGAGCTCTCTCGACGGCCAAGTGCCGGGTCAGGGCTCCTACAGCCGCACTGACCAGCAGCAGTACCACGATTGGAGCATCGCCGCTTCGCACATGTGGGTGCATAGCGTGTCCCTGTTTAACGAAGCGCGCTTCCAGTTCGCGCGCCGCGGACTGGGATTCGATGCTGCGAACGCCCCCGGTTCCCAGGGCGTTGGCGTGGATATTCCCGGGTATGCATACTTCGGGCGGGACACGCTCGCGTACCTGCATCGCATAGAAAAACGCTACCAGTTCGCGGATACGGCCACCTGGACCCGCGGCAACCACTCCGTCAAGCTCGGCGGAGACTTCAGCTACATTCCCCTGGACATTCAATCCACCAGTCAATTCGGTGGCCAGTTTATTTTCGCCAGTGACAACGTCATCTCCGGCATGCCCTCCCTCTCCCCTCTGCAATCCTACGGTCTCGGTCTGCCGCAATCTTTCGCCCAGGGTATCGGCAATCCGAATACCAGCTTCGCAACCAAGAATGTCGGCCCCTTTGTACAGGATTCCTGGAAGCTGAAATCCAACCTCACCGTGAATTACGGGGTGCGGTACGACCTGGAATTCACGCCGCAATTTGGCGCATCCACAGCGATGGCGGCTGCCGCGCAACAGGCGCTTCATGTGGTGCAGGGAATCCCGCGCGATTACAAGAACATCGCACCGCGCATTGGCCTTGCCTGGGATCCATGGAAGGACGGCAAGACCGTAGTTCGCGCGTCCTATGGGATGTTCTATGATCGCCCGCCGCTCACCATCGCTTACCAGTCCGGTGTGTACGATGGATCGCGGACTCCGGTCATTCAAATGGTGGGCGGCACGGCGTGCACCGCTTCGACGAATGTGGGCTACGATCCGACGCTGTTGAATGCGACGAACGTCTTCCAGGGTAGTTTGACCAATCCCAATTGCCTGCCGCTGCCGGGTTACCTGCCGGATCAGCAGAAGTTCGATCCCTATGACCCGGCGATCGCTGTCGTGGTCACCAATCAAGGGTATCTGACGCAGGCCAATGGATTTAATTTGATGGCGCAGCCTACCGCCAGTATGACAGCGGCGAATTTCTCCTACCCTTATTCTCAACAGGCCAACCTGCAGATTGAAAGAGACTTGGGCGCGGGATTCATCGTGAATCTTGCGTATGACTCCAACGGCGGACGGCACCTGTATCAATTGCAGAATTACAATCCGCAGAATTTGAATGCGGAGGTTGCCAACTGGGAACGCGCAGTGGCTGCTGGCGCGCTTTCCCCGTCGTCTGCTCCACAAGACGTCTCGAGTTGCGGTACCGGGCCAGCGGGCGCGTACTATCCCGCTGCCCTGCTCAGTTTCTACCGCGTTTCGGGCCTCAACCCCTCGTTGCCTCCTCTGTATCCGGCAGCGTGCGTGACCGCGGCAGTGGCGGCGTTTCCGGGCAACAGCGTGACCATCCCGTTTGCCGATGTGAACACCGAGGTATCCAGCGCCGCCTCTTCTTACCACGCGTTTACTGCCGAACTGAAAAAACGGACTGGAAAGCACTTCGAATTCCAGGCGTGGTACACGTTCTCTCACGCCATTGACAACGCCACCGACTTCACTTCCACGCCCCAGAACGACTTCAATCCGGGTGCGGATCGGTCCAACTCCGATCTCGACCAGCGCCACCGCTTTGTTCTGAGCGGTGTTTACGGCAGCGGCCTGCATCCCGGCCAAGGCCTGATCAACCACCTGGCAAGCGGATGGACGGTTGCTCCGCTGATCGAGATCTCTTCCGGACGCCCGTTCAACCTGCTCACGGGTGGGACCTCGCAGCGACCGGACGTGGCGGCATCGGCCAGTACCACGGACGCGTGCGGCAACACGGCCATCGCGTCCAAGTACTCGCCGACCGGCTACCTCATTCCGGTGTGCATGAATGACGGGGTGTACGACGGCGTCGTCAACGTGCCACTGTACGGCACACTGGGACGCAACACCGGCGTCATGCCGATGACGGTCTTTACCGATTTTCGGGTTGGCCGCCGCTTTCAGTTCGGCGAGCGGTTCAAGCTTGACGCCAGCGCCGACGTTTTCAACCTCATCAACAAGAACAACGTGCTCGCTGTGAACACGTTGTTTACGCAGGCTGGAACCCCCACGGCCACGTACGACCCCCGCCAACTGCAGTTGGGTTTGAAGTTGAGCTGGTAGCGGACGTAGCTTCATAAATAAGTCATACGCGTGGTACGAAAAGCAGCGGGACGCTCGGTTTGGGTGTCCCACTGCTTGGGGGTCGGCGCGCCGCGCGATCCCCCGCCGTGCGGCGCGGCTCCAACCTTTCAGGCACTTCCGCCTTGCCATCACTACCTGCCCAATCCACTGGGAAACGCCATCGCGGTTGCTTCCGGAGGCTCCGAGATGTGCGCTAGATCACAGTTTTGCGACTTTCCGCCAGCGTACAATTGCGGCGAATATCGGCCTGAATTCAAGGCTGATCTCAGCGGGAGGTTCTGTGCCGGATCAACTCTTCGGAGCGATGCGCCAAAGCATCATCGACGGGGCGCCTGATACAGCCACGGAATTGGCGCAACAGGCGCTGGCTAATGGCGTCGATCCGCTCGATGCGGTGAACCAGGGATTTGCAGCAGGGATCACATTCGCCGGCGAGCAATTCGGCTGCGGAGAGATGTTCCTGCCCGATCTGCTGGCATCGGCCGAGGCGATGAAGGCCGCCATCAACGTTCTTGAACCGGAGATGCTGAAGCAGGGCTCGCAACGTGAGAATCTGGGCAAGATCGTCCTGGGCACAGCCAAGGGCGATATTCACGACATTGGCAAGAACCTGGTCGCCACCATCCTTTCCGCCAGCGGATTCCAGATCTTCGATCTGGGCACCAGCGTGGCTCCCGAGCAATTCATCGCCAAGGTCAAAGAAGTGGATGCCGACATCGTCGGCATCTCCGCTTTGCTGACGACGACCATGGCCGGCCAGAAGGCGGTGATTGAAGCGCTTGATCGGAATGGCTTGCGGCCACGGGTCAAAGCGATCATTGGCGGGGCCGCGGTTACCTCGAAGTGGGCGGCTGAAATCGGCGCCGACGGCTACTCTCGCAATGCCATCGATGCCCTGGAACTGGCAAAGAGTCTGATGAGCAAAGTGACCAACAAAGGAACGGCCCTGGCATGAGACCCAAAATCCAACTGCTCAGTCCTGAACTTATCGGCCGCATCCTCGGCGAAGCTTTCGAACTGCTGATGAACCCTGGGGTCCGCGTAGGCTCGGCGGTAGTCGAGCTATTGCAGTCGGCGGGAGTTGAAGTCAGAGTTGAGATGAATGACCGGGTGGCCCGTCTGCCTGAGGCCCTGGTTCGCAAGTGCCTGGCATCAGTTCCACGGGACTTCTACCTGTACAACCGCCACGGAGGGAAAGCGGTTCATTACGGCGGCGACGATGTGCATTTCGATCCCGGCTCCTGCTGCGTGCAGATGCTTGATCCCGACACGATGGAAGCGAGGTCATCGGAAACCCGCGACTTGGTGCGCATCGTCCAGGTCACGGAGATGCTGCCGCAGTTCGCCGCGCAGTCGACCGCGGTCGTATGCACCGATGCACCCAGTGCGATCGGCGATCTCTACCGCCTGCTTGTAGCCCTTGAACATTCTGACAAGCCCGTGGTGACGGGATCGTTCTCCGCGGCCGGCCTCGAAGGCATGATCGATTTGCTCGCTGCCGACTGCGGCGGCCGGGAGAAGTTGCGCGAACAACCGCGAGCGGTTTTTGATGTGTGTCCCTCGCCGCCGCTGAACTGGTCGGAGTTCGGATCGCACAACCTGCTCGATCTGGCCCGCGCCGGTGTGCCCGCGG
>Ga0074044_10005144_pt1 | contig 10699 bp, 5 predicted proteins | sample BogForMeECP23OM1_FD_94443 | JGI IMG/M metagenome (GOLD analysis project Ga0074044, IMG submission 94443) | Bog forest soil microbial communities from Calvert Island, British Columbia, Canada - Bog Forest MetaG ECP23OM1 | ecosystem: Environmental > Terrestrial > Soil > Wetlands ...
CAGCATCTTCAGCGCCTCGCGCTGTTTGACCCCGCTGACCGGCGTGATGGGATCGCGCGCCTTCTCGGTTCCCTTGAAGTCGCGATTGACCGACTGCCCGCCGATGTATTCCGAGGCGAGATACGCGCCGTTGCCGTACTGGGCGATGCACGAGCTGAACGCGCTGCGAAGTCGGGCCCACGATTCGTTATCGCGGACCACCTTCTGATCGAGATCCTTCAGCAGCTCGGCAGCCATGGCGATTCGCTGCTTGCCGTAGGCCAGGGTGTCATTGGTCAGGTCGTAAGTATTGATCTGCGGATCGTTATCAAAGAAGTCATCGTCGGTCCCGAAGGCGAGGTCGGGGTCGGACGACCTGGCCGCGATCTTCTTGAGCTCGGCGGTCTCGTCTCCTTCCACCGGCTTGTAGGCGTACTCGATGGCCCAGTAATCATAGGGGCCGATCGTGGTCGAGGCGTAGTCGCCCTGCTTCTGGCCCTTGGGGGCGATGTTGATCGGGTTATAGTCCATCACGCTGCCGGTCATCCCCTTGACCCGGGTGACGGAGGTGTCGTTGATCTGGTCGGGCCGGAGCATGGTGCTGGCCTTGAAATTATGCCTCAGGCCTAGTGAGTGGCCGACCTCGTGCATCACGACTTCCTTGATCGCCTGGCCGAGGAATTCCTCGGGGAGCTTGGGCTCCTTGTCCTTCTTGTCCTGGTCTTTGTCCTTGTCTTTGTCGGGCTCGGCCAGCATGCCCAGGGCCAGCGAGGCGAACCGCATTTCACTCGCCCTGGCGGCTGAATAGTTGCAGGTGGTGAAGCGTCCCTGGCTCATGCGGCGGAAGAGATGGGCCTGGACCGGGTCCCAGCCAGAGGGAACCACGTCGAGGGCCATGGCACTCGCCCCACCACGCGATGGTGCGGTCGCACCCTGATTGGCCAGCAGCGCCCGATCGAAAGCCGCGGCCCGGCGGGTGCCGGGAGGGGGCACGGGAAGCCCGAAGCCCTGCTTGAGCGCCATGATCGGGCTGATGACCTCGCCCATGGCCAGGGGCACGACCTCACCGGACGGGTCGGCACCGGCGCCCGCCAGCGTCGGCACGCCGACCAGGAACGCATACTCTTCCTTCCAGGTCTTGATCCAGCTCGCGTCGAAGATCACGTCGCCGTCGATCATCTCGCCGGTCATCGGGTCGCTGCGCAGCCCTGACATCGCGAAGGTCATGCCCGTCGTGATCCAGCGCAGGGTGCAGTAGTTGATGTCCTCCGGCTCGAAGTCATCGCGCTCGTTCTGCCACCGCACGGCCAGTGCGTCGAGATAGCCGATCTTCTCGAACGCCCTGTTCCATTCGAGGATTCCCTGTTGCACGTAGGGCCGGTATTCGACCGGCACGTTGTCCTCGATCCACCAGACGATCTGCTTCTTGGGAGGCGAGAGCTTGGCCTTGGGATCGGCCTTCTCGAGCCGCCAGCGGTTGATCATTCGCTTGGCATCCGTGTCGGGATCGGGATTACCGTAGTCGGTGACGGAGTTGAGGAAGTGCCCCACCCGGTAGTCGGCCGTCCGCGTGTGATAGCCGGGGTCGGGGGCCTTGCACAGGCTGTAGTGGATCACCATCGTGATCCCCCGGCTGTCGATGATCGGCGACGCACCCCCGAAGAAGTAACGGTAACGGCCAAAGCCGCCGGAGAACGTCGCCTCGACCTGAATCTCGACGTTGTTGGGGTAGGCCCGGATCTTGAACCAGCGCGAGCGGTTCCGATCCAGGTTGCCGTAGCCAACCTCGGCGAAGTCGGTCAGGAAGATATCGGCGAAATCAATGACAAGCGCGCCTCCGTTGGGGCTGATACTCAGAATCGGCAACGCCATCAAGACCGAGTCCGTATAGTTCTGCTTGACCGCCTTGTCCAGGGGCGTGCCCGAGGGCGCGGTGAAGTGGATGTTCTTGCGGAGGACCTGGAGCTTGTCGTCCACCCGGCGGAACATCAGCACCCACTCGTCGCCGAAATTGAGCGGACTACCCGCGCTGGCCGAGCCGCGGGCGATCACGATCGGCGCCAGGATCGGCTGCTCGAGCTGCTGGGGCTTGATCTCGGCGTAAAGGTGCTGTTCCTTCTCATGGAGCGTGATGAACCCGTCGTACTTCTTGGCGTCCTTGGTCAGCTCATTGAAATCCTGGAACTTCTTGGGCTCCCCAGGCTTGGCGGCCGCCTTCTCCACCACGTGAATCTCCGGGCCCGGCGGCACGGCCGCCCCGGCCGGGTTCTGCGGACCGGAACCCTGGCCGGCCGGCAGAGGAACGCTTCCCAGGGCGACCAGGATCGCCCCGGACAGAAGCGCTGGCAACAGTCGTTTCATCATTTGTGTTCTCCTCGTTGTCCGACTCACCTCGGTATGCGATATGAAGCATGCGAGGATTGGTAGAGCTCGCCGAGATGCCACATTCTTCCCATTCCTCGCACCTCGCATCTTTGTCAAACTCAAGGACTCTGACAAGAGTCGTGCGAATTTTTTCGTTGTCAGGTTGGATGCGGTGAAAAAGCCTTTCTTGTGATGAGCTCCGCAGTTTCGTCCGTGCTAGAATGGAGTTTCAACCGATGGAAGCGATCGAGCCTTCTGGCGCCAACGCTCTCGCCGGATCGCACGGGACAGATCTCGATGAGTCGATACCTATGAACATAATATATTACGTTCATTTATCGTGGATCGGGCCAGCAGCGATTTTCCTGGTGCTCAGCTTATCGTCAGGCTGTGGTGATCGAGGCGCCGCGCTGCCCGCCGTCAATCCGGCCGCCCCAACGATCCGCCTGACCAGCGCGGCTTTCACCGAGGGAGGGATGATCCCCCGGCAGTTCACCTGCGACGGCGCGGACAGGTCCCCGCCCTTGGAATGGTCGGGCGTTCCGCAAGCTGCCCGCTCGCTGGTCTTGATCTGCGACGATCCCGATGCACCGTTGGGAACCTGGTCGCACTGGGTACTCTACGACCTGGCGCCCAGCATCACGTCTCTCGACGAGGGAGTCGCGGCGAATCTCGTGGCGACGCTCGAGCCAAGGACCGGCGTACAGCAGCCAAAGCTCACCGTCAGCCAGGGCAGGAACGATTTCGGCAAGATCGGTTACGGAGGCCCCTGCCCACCGCGGGGAGTCCATCGCTATTTCTTTCGCCTCTACGCGCTCGATCAGCGAACCGAGCTCGCCCCGGGTGCGACCCGTAAGGCGGTGTTCAAGGCCATCGAGGGGCACATCCTGGCCGAGGGGCATTTGATGGGCAAGTACGCCCGATGATCGTCAACGACGAAGCGGAATCGGAGAGTTGCTCTCGTGAAGCTGCTTTTTCTTCATGGGTGGACGTCGGTGCCGGGCGGCGTGAAGCCGGCCTATCTCGCCGGGTATGGCCACACGGTCATCAACCCGGCGCTGCCCGATGAAGACTTTGCGGCAGCCGTCAAGATCGCCCAGGCAGAGTTTGACAGGCACCAGCCCGATGCGGTGGTCGGCTCGTCGCGCGGCGGAGCGGTGGCCATGAACATCCAGACTGGGTTGGCCCGGCTTGTCCTGCTCTGTCCCGCCTGGAAGCGCTGGGGCAGCGCCACGACGGTCAAGCCGGGCACGGTGATCCTGCACTCCGAGGCCGACGACGTGGTGCCGATCGCCGACAGCCGCGAGCTGCTGACCCGTAGCGGCCTGCCGCAGTCGGCGCTCCGCGTGGTCGGGACCGATCACCGCCTGGCGGACCCCGCGCCCCTGGCCGCGATGCTTGCGGCGGTTGAGAGTGTGGGGTCGCAAGGCAGCTCGTCTCAATCGTGACCCTGGGCGATCGCCCGCAGGCTCTCGACGACTCGGTCCACCTCGTTTTCTGTCGTGTAACAGGCACAACCCAGGCGGAGCAGCCCGTCGCGCGCCTGACCGAGGCGCTCCGCAACGGTCTGCGCGTAGAAATTGCCATGGGAGGCGAAGATCCCTCGCCGTGCCAGCCTGATGGCGACCTCCGTCGCGGGGATCTTGGCGACGACGAGCGAGATCGTCGGCGTCCGCGGCGCCCCTGGGGGCGGGCCGAATAAACGGAAACTTGTAGGCCGAGCCGACCATGAAGTCGCAGCCCCACGCCTGGACGTCGACGAGGTGGTGCGGCGCGAAGTGGACGGCGTCCACGAACGCCAGCGCCTCGGCCTCGTGAGCCATGGCGACCGCCCGGGCGACGTCGTTGATGGTCCCCATGGCGTTGGATGCGGCGCCGATGGCCAGCAGCTTGGTTCCATGCTGGCTCAGGCAGCGGTCAAGATCGTCCCAGTCGAGCTGGCCGGTCTCGGGAATCCTTGATTCAGGACCGAATCACTGATGAGTCAACGCGCCTGTGCCACGGCAAACGATGGAGCGGTTTTTCTATGTGGCCTCCTCTCCCGGACCTCCATGCAGCGTTCAAGGAGACCGGCGATGGCTTGAGTCCCTTCATTCCCTTCCCTCTCGGCGAAGCTGCCTTCACCATCGCCAGGATGCCAGCCTTGACCGCCTCGGGCAGATCCAACCAGACGGCCACCCCGGCGGCTACGCTTCCCCTATAAGCCATCAGGAAATGCCTGGTGTACGTGTGTCGCCGACTCTTGTGCCCTAGAGTTTCAGGGGGAAATCCGAGTATCCCCGATTGGGTGCACACCTCGTCTTGTATCAGCCTTGGTTTCGCTCATCAGGAACAGGGTCGGCGCACTCCGGTGCCGCGTTCCGATTGGCCCCAAGGAGACGGGCATTTTTGCCCGAGTCGAATGCCTGTTCTCGAGACCCGGGCGAAGTCGCGGAAGCCGAGGCCAACGCTCATCTGGGAAATCCCGTGCAAAGGGCTTAACCGCAAGCTGCTCACCGAGCTCTTGAAAAACTGAGGCGCCCCGCCTCGATCTCGTCCGCTCCCCAGGGACGTTTCTGTGAAAACACGCCTCTCCACCATTTTGATCGCTTGCTTCCTGGTGATCTCCCTGGGACCGTTAGCCCTCGTTGCCGCCTTGAGTTACTCACAGGCGCAGAGCCGACTGAGCAAGGAAATCACCAGTGAGCTCCGGATCATTGCCGACAACAAAGCGCGGCAACTGGAATCCTACGTCCTGGAGAATAAGAAATTCGTCACTGCCCTCGCATACTCGCCGACACTCATCGCGACGATCGGACGGCTCGAACAAGTATTCAAGAACAAAGGGCTGGATGCACCAGAATATGCGGAGATCGACCGGAAAATAAGACCCTTCCTGGCCTTTCGAAAAGAGGAACTGGAATTCCACGACCTGCTCCTGCTCTCGCCCGATGGCCAGGTGATCTTCTCTTTGGCTCGGGAAGATGATCTGGGCACCAACCTCAGAAGCGGGCCGTACAAGGATTCGCCCCTGGCTCACGCATTTGACAACGCCTCGCTGTCACTCACAGCGGGGATCTCGGATTTCGTTTTCTATCCGCCGAGCAAGAAGGTTGCCGCCTTCATTGCAGTACCCTTGGAGAAGGAGGGGACCATCGTCGGGGTCCTGGCCGCGCAGCTCGACATCGATGGGGTCTCTGCCATCGCTGGTGAGTACAGCGGCCTCGGCCAGACCGGGGAGATCGTCGTGGGACGGATAATCGGTGATGAGGCGGTTTTCCTGACCCCGACCCGTCATGATCCGGAGGCAGCATTCAAGCGGAGATACCCCCTGGCAGAGGCCTCCCACCAACCGTTGGCGACTGCCGTACAAGGGGTCAACGGAGAGGGTGCCGCCAAGGATTACTTGGCCCATGACGTGTGGGCCGTATGGAGATACCTGCCCGGAGTTCATTGGGGCATGGTGGTCAAGGTCGACGTGGACGAGGCCTTCGCCCCCCTGGCGCAGATGAGAAACACGGCGCTCTTCATCGCCGGGCTCGCCTCGTGCTTGGTCCTCATTGCGGCTCTCGGCGTGGCCCGCTGGATCGTCGTTCCCATCGTCGGCCTGAAGGATTCGACTTGCCAGTTGGCGGTGGGGAATTTCTCTCATCGGGCGCGCGAATCGAGGATCGTCGAGGTCACCGACCTGGCCCGGGCCTTCAACACCATGGCGGATCAAATCGAGGAACACACGTCCGAGCTTGCCCGAACCCTTCAAGCCTTGAGGGACAACGAAGCGCGCCTCGAAACGCGGGTATGCGAGCGAACCCAAGAGCTGGAGACCACCAACAACCACTTGCAGACGGAGATTGCCGAACGGCGCCGCGCCGAAGAGTCACTCCGCCAGACCGAAGATCGTTTCCGCAATGCCTTTGATCATGCTCCCATAGGCATGGCCCTGGTGTCGCCCGAGGGTCGCTGGCTCCAGGTCAACCACGCCGTCTGTGAGATCACCGGATACTCCGAGCAGGAATTGCTCGAGAGGACCTTCCAGGACATCACCCACCCCGACGACCTGGAAGCCGACCTCGATTTCGTTCGTCGAATGCTGGCCGGGGATCTTTCTTCTTTCTGCACGGAGAAACGGTACTTCCGCAAGGACGGGCAATCCGTCTGGATTCTGCTCAGCGTGTCCCGCTCCCATAACGAGATGGGTAAGCCGTTCCTGTTCGTCGCGCAAATGCAGGACATCAGCGAGCGAAAGCGGGCCGAGGGATTGATCAAGGAACGTGCCTGCCTGGACGCATTGACGGCGGATGTCGGTATCGCCTTGACCCAGCAGGGCAGTCTCCAGGGACTCTTGCAGCGCTGCACCGAGGCCATCGTGCAGCATCTGGACGTGGCGTTCGCGCGCATCTGGACAGTAAGCCCCCAGGGGGACGTGCTCGAACTCCAGGCCAGCGCGGGCATGTACACCCATGTGGACGGTGCTCATGCCCGAGTGCCTGTCGGGAAGTTCAAGATCGGGCTGATCGCCCAGGAGCGAAAGCCCCACCTGACCAATCAGGTCATCGGCGACCCACGTGTCCACGATCAGGAATGGGCCGGTAGGGAGGGGATGGTCGCTTTCGCAGGGCACCCGCTCATCCTGGGAGGCGAGTTGTGCGGAGTCATGGCCCTGTTTGCCCGGAAGCCGCTTTCCGGTACGACGATCGGGGCATTGGAAGCCATCGCGAACCAGGTCGCCTTGGGGATCGAGCGGAAGCGGGCGGAAGAGGCGCTGGCCGATTCAAACGCCCTCTTGAGAGGCGTTCTCGATGGGTCCACTCAGGTAGGCATCATGGCCACCGACAGGGAAGGCCTCATCACGGTCTTCAACACGGGGGCCGAGCGCATGTTCGGCTATGCCGCCGAGGAATTGATCGGTCGGCAGACCCCGGCCACCTTATGCATCGAAGCCGAGATCACTTCGCGTGGGGAGGAGTTGACGCGGGTACTGGGTCGCCCCATCGTCGGGATGGATGTTTTCTTTGAACCGGCTCGCCTGTGCGACGAGACCGAGCACGAATGGATCTGCGTCCGCAAGGACGGGTCCAAGCTGATCGCGAGCCTGGTCTTCACCGCGATGTGCGACCCGAACGGGAAGATCGTCGGCTTCATGGGCATCCTGCGCGACGTCACCGAGCCCAAGCGGATCGAGGCCGCCCTCCGCGAGAGCGAGACACGCTTCCGTCGCATCATGACCAACGTCCTGGATTTCGTCGCTCAGGTCACGCTAGAAGGTACTTACGAATATGTTGCGCCCTCATCGCTGGCGCTACTGGGGTACTCTCCCGACCAATTGGTGGGAAAGTCCGCCTTCTCCATTGTGCACCCGGATGACTTCGATGAGCTAGTGACCAAATTCACAAAGGAGATCCAACATGGGGTTCCCGTGCGCGGAGAATTTCGCTTCCGTCATGCCGACGGGCGATACCTCTGGTTTGAAAGGGTGGGCAATCCTCTCCTGGATGAACAGGGCCAGGTCTGCGGCATCATCATCAACTCGCGAGACATCAGCGACCGCAAACGCAATGAGGAGGAGCTGCGGGCCAGCGAGGAGACGCTGCGGGTCATCAGCGACACCGCGCTCGATGCAGTGATCCTGATGGACTCGACGGGCCAGGTCGGACACTGGAACTCTGCTGCGGAGAAGATGTTCGGCTACACGCGTGAGGAGATCCTGGGCCGCGACCTGCACCATCTTCTGGCACCCCCGCACGATCGCGAGCTCTACGAGAAAGCGCGGCCCCATTTCCTCAGGACTGGCCAGGGGGCCGCGATTAGAAAGGTGCTCGAACTGGAGGCTGTGCACAAGGACGGCAACCGCTTCCCCGTCGAGGTTTCCGTGGCCGCCGTTCGACTCCGGGGCGACTGGAGCGCGGTCGGCATCGTTCGCGACATCACCGAGCGCAAGCAAGTGGAGGAAACTCTCCGGGAAAGTGAGAACCGCTTTCGACGGATCACGACCAACATGATCGACCTGATCCTCGAGACGGATGCGGAAGGAACCCTGGTCTATGTCACGCCCTCGACCCTGGCCGAGATGGGATACACGCTGGCGGAATTGCTGGGCAAGCCCGCACTCGACTTCATTCAACCGGCCGACTCGAGACAGGCGGAAGCTGCACTTCATTGGGTGATTGGAACCAAGAATCCCACCCGAGTCGAGCTTCGCGGCCGTAAAGCCGATGGAAACGACCTCTGGTTGGAAATGGTGGTCAATCCGCTGCTGGATGAAGCCCACGCTCTGCGGGGCGTCCTGATCGCCTCTCGAAACATCAGCCGCCGCAAGCAAGCGGAAGAGGAACTGCTGAAGGCCAAGGCGGCTGCCGAGGCTGCCAACCGTGCCAAGAGCGAGTTCCTCGCCAACATGAGTCATGAAATCCGAACTCCGATGAACGGGGTGATGGGCATGCTCGAGCTGGCCCTGGATTCGGGCCTGACGGGGACGCAAAGACATTACGTGGAAATGGCAAGGATGTCGGCCGACTCGCTCCTGGGGATCATCAACGACATCCTTGATTTCTCCAAGATCGAATCCGGCAAGCTGGAGCTGGAGCGGACGGGATTCGACCTCCGGGAAACCGTCGGCGATACGGTCAAGACCCTGGCGGCGCGGGCTCAGAAGAAAGGGCTCGAGCTGATCCTCCACGTCCACCCCGAAGTCCCCTCCGCAGTGGTCGGCGACCCTCTGCGCTTGAGCCAGGTGATCGTTAACCTGGTGGGTAACGCGATCAAGTTCACGGAGCACGGAGAGGTGGTCGTCCAGATCACCACCGAAGGGCGTGACGATGGCCAGGTTGGCCTGCATTTCTGTGTCACCGACACGGGCTGCGGTATCCCGCCTGACAAGCAGCAGCTTATCTTTGACGCCTTCAGCCAGGCGGACAGCTCCACCTCGCGTCAGTTCGGGGGTACCGGACTGGGGCTTGCCATCTGCACGCGACTGGTGGGACTCATGGGTGGAACGATCGGGGTCAAGAGCGAAGTGGGAAAAGGCTGCAGTTTTCATTTCACAGCGCGGTTCGGCCGGCAGCTCCGAACGATCGTCGAAGAACACGCGGAGCCGATCGCTCTCGAGGGCCTGCTCGCACTCGTGGTCGACGACAATGCAACGAACCTGGCTGTCCTGGAAGAGCTGCTTTCCAACTGGAGGATGAGGCCAAAAGGGGTGACCGGAGGGCGGGAAGCTCTGGCGGAAATGGAAGCCGCCGCCGCCCAGGGCGCTCCCTACCGGCTGGTGCTCCTCGATTCCCAGATGCCGGACCTGGAGGGCCTCGACGTTGCCCGCGAAATTCGCCAGCGACACGATCTCCCCGAAGTGATCCTCATACTGCTCTCGTCCGACGACAAGCCCGGCGACATGGCCCGCTGCCAGGAACTTGGCATCTCCGCCTACTTGCGGAAGCCGATCAAGCAGTCCGAGCTGCTGGACGCCATTCTGACCGTACTGCACCAGGCCCCCAGGAAAACCAGGTACATCACCGCGCCTCGACGCGCTCCCGCAAGTCAGCACGGCACACTCCACTTCCTCCTTGCCGAGGACAACGAGGTCAACCAGGAGTATGCGATTGAGTTGCTCCAGAAGCAGGGGCACACCGTCGTGGTCGCGAACAACGGCCAGGATGCCCTGGCCGAGTGGGAGATGGGGACGTTCGACATCATCTTGATGGACGTCCAGATGCCGCTGATGGACGGCTTTGCCGCCACGGCCGCCATCCGCCAAAGGGAGATTGCCACCGGCAGGCACACGCCGATCATCGCTCTAACGGCTCATGTCATGAAGGGTGACCGGGAGCGCTGTCTGGCGGCAGGTATGGATGCCTACGCCTCCAAGCCGCTTCGTTCGCAAGAAATCTTCGCTGCGATTGATGGCCTGCTGCCGGGGGGGAAGACAGCATCGAGAATCCCGGCCGCCAGTCGTGAAACTCCGGAGACCGTCTGGGACCCGACGACCACCCTTGCCGAAGTCGAAGGCGATCGGCAAGTCCTGCTGAAGCTGATCGGGCGCTTTCTCGACCAGTACCCCAAGGTACTCTCCGAGATCCGGTCATCCGTCAGTCAACGAGACAGCGCGATGCTCGAGCGTAGTTCTCACAAGCTCAAGGGCTCGGTGAGTCATTTTGGTGCCCGAAATGCTTACGAGGCGGCCCGGCGGCTGGAGGAGATGGGACGCAATGGCGACCTGGTGGGCGCGGAGGAGGCGACAGTAGTGCTGGAGACAGAGATCTGCCGTCTCCAGGACGATCTGGCCGAATTCTCGAGGGGTGGGACCTCATGAGAATCTTGATCGCCGATGACGACGAGGTTTCACGCTGCAAGCTGGAAGCCTTGCTGAGCAAGTGGGGATACG
>Ga0074044_10005145_pt1 | contig 10697 bp, 14 predicted proteins | sample BogForMeECP23OM1_FD_94443 | JGI IMG/M metagenome (GOLD analysis project Ga0074044, IMG submission 94443) | Bog forest soil microbial communities from Calvert Island, British Columbia, Canada - Bog Forest MetaG ECP23OM1 | ecosystem: Environmental > Terrestrial > Soil > Wetlands ...
CAACTAAATAAATACAATATGTATGGCTACCACTGAAATCTGAAATGGCTGCGGATTAAGTACTGAAGCGGTTCTCGCGTCAAATCATAAAAGAAGACGCGGATAGACGGCCGGTCGGCAGGACCGGTTTCGAGATTCCCGTGCTGGGCGTAGGCGCATGTCCGCTCGGCGAGCTGTTCGAAGAGATCCCTGAGCCGGTCGCCGCCGAGACGCTGGATACGGCATGGGCGAGCGGCGTGCGGCTTTACGACGTCGCGCCCTGGTACGGCCTGGGGCTCGGTGAACACCGCATCGGGCGGGCGCTCTATCGTCGGCCGCGCGCGGACTACGCGCTGTCGACAAAAGTCGGCCGGCTGCTCAAAGCCCCACGTGACCGCGCGTGCATCCGCCCCGCGCCCTGGAAGGGCGGCCTCGCGTTCGACCACATCTATGATTACAGCTACGCCGGTATCTGGCGCTCTTACGAGGACAGCCTGCAGCGGCTCGGCATCAACAAGATCGACATCCTCTACATCCACGACCTCGACACCGGATATTTCCCCTACGAGCAGGACCTTCTCGCGCATTTGCGCGCGCTCGAGACCGGCGGCTTCCGCGCACTCGAAGAGCTCAAGCGCACCGGCGAGATCCAGGCTTATGGCGCCGGGATCAACGAGGCTGGCATGATCAACCGCCTGCTCGACCGGCATCCGCTCGACGTGTTTCTGGTCGCAGGCCGCTACACGCTGCTCGAACAAGGGATCTACGCCGACGAACTCAGGCGCACGGCGCGCGAGGGCGCCTCGATCGTCATCGGCGGGGTGTTCAATTCCGGCATTCTGGCGACCGGCGCCTCCAACGCCGCCCGCTACGAATACCCCGCCGCGCCGGCTCCGATCCAGGAGCGGGTGCGGCGGCTCGAGGATTTGGCGAAGCGCCACGGCATCGCGCTCGCCGCCGCGGCGCTGCAGTTTCCGCTCGGCTTCGAGGCGGTGGCGTCCGTGCTGTTCGGCCCCTCGCGGCCGGAGGAAGCCGCCGCCAACGCGCGCCATTTCGAAACGCCGATCCCTTCGGATTTCTGGGCGGAACTGCGAGAGGAGAGCCTGGTCGGCGAGGATGTCCCGCTGCCCTGATCCGAGCGGGTGGTCCACGCGCACGGAGCTGCGCGGGGGGCCCAGTACAAGTGAATAAAACTTGGGAAGGAATTTACAATGCAACGAATCGTTTGGACCGATTGTTGCTCAGCTCTTTGACCGCGACCGGAAACATAGCCATCGGATCCTGGTGCTGGAAGGCGGACCCTTCGTCCTGCCTGACCACGTCCAGAACCTGTTGATGCTTGGCTTTAAGGTTCCGCCGCCGACCAGCATCAAAGAGTTGAAACGGATCAAGCATTACGGCTTGGGCAAGAGCCGCGAAGGAGTCAGTCTGGGGGCTACCGTGGCATTCTAAGGTTTCTTTTCCTGGGCTCGCCTATTGCATCGGCGGACGATTGCTCTTCTGGGGCGGTTAGGCGCCGCGGCCGTTAGATTCCGAGATGCTCGGGTGGCCCAGCACAGTCGTGGCCGACCTGAATGATCTCGTGAGCCCGAGCCAACCGATCTCGGCTCCAGACTTCCGCCGAAGAGTCGCGCACAGGATCGCCTCGGAATGCGAATTGTGCGGTCCACGCCGAAGCCGCTTGGAAAAGCTACTTCGGCCGGACCATCTCAAAGCGATCGCGCGTGCGGCAGTACCAATGCGGACTCGCCATGCGGCCGATGACGTGGAAACGCTCGCCGCGAACGCGCAACGTCTCGCGATCAATCAATTCCTCGCTCACGTGCACGCGTTTCACCAGGCCGATGATGAGTCGATTCTCGCCGATTTGCAGGGTGCCCCATTCTGTGCACTCCAGACTGGCAGGCACCTCCGCGATTCGCGGCGGCTTGACGACGGAGGAAGGAGCAGTCGTTAAGCCGACTGCTTCCAATTCGTTCCGCCCATAGGGCAACGAGGCGGACGTTTTGTTCATCGCCTCCGCCACTGCTTCGTCGACCAAATTGACGACAAACTCATGTGTCGCACGAACGTTGCGTGCGGTGTCCTTCGGCTGGCCGTCGTCGCGGTCGCCTGGGCAAAACCCGATGATCGGCGGATTTGCCCCAAGTGCGTTGAAAAAACTAAACGGTGCGGCGTTCAAATGCCCGTCGAGGCTAAGCGAAGTCACCCACGCGATAGGTCTGGGCGTGACGAGCGATACGAGGAGGGCATAAGAGCGGTCGGCATGTTCTCCTTCGAGATCGAGTTCCATGTGAGTGAGTATCGACCTGCTCGGGTCGCCGCACAAGAACACGCGAGGGTTCTGGTGCAAATTATTGAGGTGTCTGAAACCACGCTGAAGCAAGACGAAGGCAAAAAACTCCTGGCATACCAAAACGCTGGAATTTCGGAGTATTGGATCGTGGATGTTGCGGCCAAGGTAGTCAGGATCCACCGGCTGAACCTTGCCAAAACCTACTCCGAGGCGACCCACTCCAAAGAACGGTCGCCGTACAAGCGTTTCCAGATGTCACAATCGACCTGGGGAATCTCTTTTGATCGCTTCAAGCCAGCGGCACGCGACCAGTCTCAAAATCGGTTTTCTTGCCAAAGCCCATTTTCGCTCGTTCTGGGGAGCTTGGCGCACGATCGCCGGCTACGAAGCGATCCATATGATCCGCAAAGGCCAGGCGTACGGGAGCGCGCCGGCGACCAAGGGCGGTCTACTCCATTGCCTCATTCTTGGTTTGTTCAGCGCGGTGACGGTCTAATTTTGCGGACGCTATCGCCAAACTTCGCCTTAACTCCAATCCAAATATCGTTTTGCGGAATCGGTGTTCCGGCCTAGCGTGCCTCGCGTTTGGATCCGGTGCTACTGCTGAAGCACGCGTGACGCGCAGAACGTCATCCGCGACGTGGACTCCAGATCCAGTAATTGCCTTGTAGGAGGAGCAGCGCGATCGATCGGGCTCGAGCCCGCAGTTCTGACAGTCCAGTCCGTTGTCCTAACATCCAGTCGATAGACCTAAGGATAGTGCTTCGCCGGTTCCGGGATTTCGCGAAAGAATTGTTGGAGCGTTTCCAGATCAGAGTACTTGAGCACTGCATTCTTTAGTGACAACAACGAGGCTCCCTTCGCTTTGGTTGCGCCTGTACAGATCGCAATCGCTTCGAGCTTCGGGTTCGGCCTTATGATCCGGTAGCCGCAAGAAGTAATGCAGATCGCCTCACGCGCGGTGACGGTCATCACTCCTCCTTTCTCCGACCAGAGGTTTTGCCATCTCAGCGGTGATGCGAAATGAAATTCCGTACCCGCGTGGATGCCTCCCAGAACCCAGGCGTCGTTTGCAAGCAAAGACCAATCTTTCGCGCCAAGAACGCTCCCCAGAGAGTCGGGATCTTCGCCCATCGTCGTAAGGTTTTCCCGCATGATTAAGTCGATACCAGGAAATGTCTCGTCCGAAGACTTCCAAACTCCGGTATCCCAATCAAGCGCTAATCGACCTACAACCGCGACACCGAACTGCACCTGATTCCCATCGACATCCTTGAGCTTTGTGCCCCCACTCGCGTGCAGGTAAATCTTGTAAGCCGCCTCGAGTTTGTGCGATGGGAGTGAGTCGCTGTAATACTCACCACACGCGTTCACGTCCGCTTGAAAGGATTCCAGAGATTGATACATCGCCTCCTGAGGGGCGTCTATTACGATTGCCTTGATTGGGTCGTTGCCAGATCCCACCGGCCACTCAATTCCAATCCCGGGTACAAGGGCGTCATGTTACACTTTTTTACCGGGCATGGGAACAGCGAAAATCGTCACTTTGGGAATTATTTGGCGTCTTTTTTAGAAGACATGTGGCGGCACCGGCAGCATCCGGATACCGTATTCTTCGCAGATCGCAAAATGGCGGTCATAGCCCGGGACCAGGCAGATGAAAGCTGGCGCCGGCATCTGCGACCATGGCGCAGCCGAGCCGGGAACACCCTTCAAGAGTGCCCACACGATACAATCATGCATAACGGCGAGGCCGGAGTTATCGCTCGCCGGTCGACCGGCGCACCCAGCACCGGTGAGAACAGGGCGCGCACCTCCGGCAATCCCTGCAAGCCTCCATAGTTGCGTGCGTCGTCACCGGCCTCGGTGAAATGGTCGCGGTTGCCGGGCAACGCTAACAGATCGTTCGCAAGATCGAGCTGTTCCGGAGCGGGTTTGCCGCGCGTCATGTCGAGCTTGAGGCACCGTGCGCGGAAGGTTTCGTACTCGCGACGGACCTGGCGCCGCAGAGTATGAAGGTCTTCCTTCTTGAAATCAGCGATTCGTCTCATCACGGTCGGTAGGGGCAGGCACTTTCAACCATTCTTCAAGTTCAGCTTCGACAAACTTATCCGTTGATTTGGTCAAGCGTCCGATAAAATCCACTCGTGAGCCGGGTCGTTGTAAAAGTGCCAGACGCGTTTGGGACCTGCCATGACATTGAAGTAATAGGACCGGTAGCCATGAGGGACTACGACCGGATGGTAGCCACGAGGCACAAGGACGACATCGCGATCTTCGACAGCCATCGACTGATCAATGTCACGCGAGTCGGTATAGACGCGTTGGAAAATAAAGCCCTGCGGCGGGTCAATACGATGATAGTAGGTTTCTTCGAGCAGACTCTCGGCCGGAATGTTATCCACGTCGTGTTTGTGCGGCGGATAGCTAGACGAGTTTCCGCTTGGGGTCTTGACCTCCACAACAAGGAGGGACTCAGCGGGTTGGTCCTGGGGCAGGATATCGCAGACGTAGCGCGTATTGGCGCCTTTTCCGCGCGCGCTGCGCCGCATGGCGGCCGGTTCAATGAGCCGCGCCGGAAGTTCACCTTTTGCAGGGGCACCGGCCACGGCGAGTTCGAGATCGGTCCTGGCGGTAATGGTGAGTTTCGTGCGCGGGGGGACATAGAGTGCATAAGGGGCAGAATCTTCAAAAACGCTCTTGCGCCCCCCGATCTCGTTCCACTCCAGGGCGCCAGTCTTAGCGGAAGCCATCCCGCTCAAAATGACCGCGCATAGTTCGTTGTCATCGTCAGAGAGAGTAAGCGACTCCCCGGGGGCCAATCGGTGAGCGGAAAAACTGACATAACGCCAACCCGCCGATTGAGGAGTCACAGAGACGATTTCTCGGGAGTTCTTTTTGGGTTTGACGAGCAGATTCATAGATTTTCCCCAATGCCCACGACGTTACCGTGGCCGAAGATTGCGAAGACTCCGCCAAAAAGCGGAACGATTTCGTCGCCCTGCGGACCTTCAACCCTTGTGCGCAGACCAGATAGGTAGCGCACAAGGGCCTGTGAAGTCGTAAGCCGAACGCTCCCGCGTTTGGCAATGCTTGGGTTCTCTCGAAGGGTTATCGTTTCATTCATGCTGGGTATTCCTCAAGGATCGGATTCATTGCCTTGGCAGGCAATATCGGTCTTGCTGTTTCGATCATTCCCTTCGGGATTTACACAAGCGAGAATATTTGAGTCGTTTGTTTTTCAAAACCTGCTCTTAGACAGACGCGCAGCGTCTGTCTAAGAGCTTCCTAACCCGCAATGAGCTCGTCGATTCTTAAAGCGAGTGATTTTTGCGGGTTAGGACTAAGGGAAGGAAACCACACGAAAGGTGTAGTATTCCGTTAACGGAATACTGTCCGTTTCGTGCACGGACCCAGACGTGTTTGGCCGAACGCCCACGGGTTTATTTGAGAACTCAAACGAGATCCGCTAAATTATTCGGCTGAATCGTCCGTCTCCGGTAGAGGCTTCTGGGCGCAGACGAGTTAGCATGCCAGTCGACGCGGGTTAGCTCAAGGTGATCCCGGTGCCGGCCGGCTTCGGTCTCCGCACCAATCACACACGAAGGAGCAGAATCATGAATCTCGCTGATGACGCAAAGAGAGCCAGGAATACGGTCTTCGTAACTGAGTTGACCGACGGTATTTTGGATCCGGCAAAACCGATGTTGGGTCCGTTAATCGACGGCGGTACGATCGTCGGAAACACAGCACCCGGATGCTGGGGCCCGATGATCACTCCGCGGATTCGCGGTGGACACGAAGTGACGCGACCGGTGTTTATCGCAGGGGCAGAACCTGGAGATGCTGTTGTCATTCGAATCCGCGACGTCAACGTCACTTCGTTCGCGACAGCGTCCGGTCACGATCGATGGGTTGAAGGTCACTACCTGGGAGATCCGTATGCCGCGCCGCGCTGCCCGAATTGCGGGACACTTTACCCGGATACCTACGTTACCGGTATAGGTCAACAGGCCGTTCGTTGCGTCAAGTGTAATACCCCCGTCACTCCATTCCAGATCGTCAACGGCTACACCACAGTGTTCGACGATAGCCGCCAGGTAGGCGTAACCGTTTCCAAGGAAGCAGCGGAAAAAATTGCGGAGTCAGCTCCCAAATTCGCGGCATTACCGGAAAGCTCCGTTCAGCATTCGATCCTGACATATGCGCCGCACGACCTCGTTGGTTTGGCCGTTAGGCTTCGCCCGTTTCTGGGTCAACTGGGTACAACGCCGGCCGTTCGCATGCCCGATTCTCATAACGCCGGCGACTTCGGCTCAGCACTGGTGGGTGCGCCGCACGAATACGCCATCACCGCTGAACAGCTCGAACTTCGAACGGACGGGCACATGGACATCGACGCCGTCCGTCCAGGCGCGATCGTAATCGCTCCTGTCAAAGTGCTTGGTGCCGGAATTTATTTCGGCGACATGCACGCGATGCAGGGAGACGGCGAAATCGCGGGCCACACCATGGATGTCTCCGGCACTGTCACGTTGCGCGTCGACCTCTTGAAAGAGCGAAAGCTGGAGGGACCGGTACTGTTCCCGTTGCTTGATGACCTACCGCCGCTCGCCCGACCTTTGGACGGGGCGGAAATGGCGAAGGTACGCCATTTGGCTGCGAAGTGGGGCCTCGACAAGCTCGAGGAGTCAGCGCCAATCTCAATCGTCGGGTCCGGCCCGAATCTAAATAGCGCCACACAAGTCGGGCTTGCGCGAGCCGCTGAGCTTCTCTCAATGACTGTCCCGGAGGTTATGAACCGTGCTACGATTACGGGCGGGATCGAAATTGGCCGACACCCCGGCATCGTACAAATCACATTCCTCGCGCCGTTGACCGCTATCGAAAAGGCCGGTCTCCTGCCATTCGTTCAGGAACAATATGGGATTTGGTGAAAGACCTAGTGGCGTGATAGGGATGCGCTCCCGCGCGTCCGGCGTTGCACGTCCATATGAACATGAATAGACATGCATAGATAGAACTTGAACAAAACGCGCTAGAAGGCGGGCATTAAGGTTAAAGGGGCTGCGACGGTTTCCAGACATGCAACGCCGGACGCGCGGGAGCGCATCCCTACCACGCCACGCGCCCGGGCCACCAGCCACCAGCCACCAGCCACCAGCCACTAGCCATTAGCCACTAACTTATCAACCTCATCCCGCCTTGGCATCGAAGGAGCCGTCCCGAGGCGTGTCACCGATAATCCGGCAACGGCGCATCCGTAAACCGTGGCGGCCTCCAGCGATTTCTTCTCAGCAAGCGCAACAGCAAATCCACCGGCAAAAGCGTCTCCCGCACCAGTGGTTTCGACCACCTTCCCACAATGGAATGCAGGTATGTGCCGGCAGATCGACTGGTTTTTTATGAATGCTCCCTTTTCACCAAGAGTCAGTACCACATTCGGGACGCCAAGCGCCAATAACCGGTCAGCCAACCTCTCGATATCTTCGAATTGATCGAGAGATTTGCCACCGATGAGTGCCAATCCCTCCGATTCGTTTGGTGTCAGGTAATCCACTTTCTGAAGTACTTCGAGGGGGAGTGGAAGTGCGGGCGCCGGATTAAGGATAACGGGGACACCCGCTTCGTGTGCAATCTCGATCCCGCGAATCGTCGGCGGAAACGGCAACTCGAGCTGAGTCAGGAAGATGTCAGAAGTTGCTATTTCCTGGCGAGCAGCTTCCACCTCGGCAATAGTCAACCGCCCGCAAGCGCCCTGGACCACGACAATCGCGTTCTCGCGTGTCCGATCATCAACTACGATGGTTGCCGTACCGCTACTCTCTTCCGGATCCTCATACACTCGAGCGAGACTAATTCCTTCGTTGAGATAGAAGCTTCTGGCCATTTCGCCAAAAGAGTCACGCCCCAATTTGGTGATCAGACGCACATCGCTATTTAGCCGAGCCGCGGCCACCGCCTGGTTCGAGCCCTTACCGCCCGGACCAAGTTTAAAAGCGATTCCCAGAATAGTTTCCCCCCATTTAGGCATCCGGTCGGTCCGACAAGTCAGATCGGCCACAAAAGCTCCCAAGACACAAACTTTCGGCTTCGCCATGGTGGTGCTCTTCGGTTACTTGTTCAATACGACGCCCTTCTTGATCAGAATACAGCCATACGGCCGCAGTTCTCCAGTCGCGAGAATTGCGTATGCCTTTTTTGCTCTCTCATAAAACGCATGCCGTTCGATTTTTGCGAGGGGCACATGTTTACCCTCCTCCTGGTCAATGACTTTCTGGAATTCGCGTTGCACCTCGGGGACTTCATCAGGGTCCTGCACGACTTCCATTCGCAATGCGGGATCATCGACAAACGTGTCGAGCGGAATCAAACGCAGACAGGCTTCCAAGGCGGCCGGAGCATCAGCTCCGTCCAATCTGACAAGTCTTTTTGCCATCGAAACAGCGGGAAAATGCGCGTCAACAATTGCAAGATCGTCTCCGTGTCCCATCGAGGCTAAAGTGTAGAGTAACTCTGGTGTGTGCAGGCGGCTGAGGTTTTTGAGCATAGTATTCGATTCATTTGATGGCGCCCATCGTGAGGCCCCGGGTTAAGTACTTTTGGAGGAAAGTTGCGACGAGCAGGGCCGGTGCGATTGCGATAATTGCCGCCGCTGAAATCTGACCCCAAAGTATTTCGTGGCCGCCGGCAAACTGGGCAATTACCACCGGTAACGGAGTCACTTTCGAGCCACTGAAGATGACGGCGTAGGCGAAGTCGTTCCAAGCGAAAATGAAAGTGAAAAGAGCCGCAACCACTATCCCGGGGGCGGCTAAGGGAATAACAATCATATGAAATATCTGCAGAGGCCTCGCTCCGTCCACCTTGGCTGCCTCCTCTATTTCACGTGGAAGATCTTCGATAAAGCCCTTTAAGATCCAGATTGCGAACGGTAAATTGAACACGGTGTAGGAAAGAACCAGGCCGGAATAGGAATCCACCAGGCCGACAAACCGGAAGATGACAAACAGGGGGAGGATAGTTGCAATAGGAGGGAACATGCGAATCGATAGAATCCAAAACGCCAGATGCTCGCGACCAACCTGAAACCGCGCGATTGCATAAGCCGCAGGTGCTCCGAGCAGCAGCGAGATCATCATCGACGAGAAAGCAATGATAAAGCTATCGGTGAGACCCTTCAGCGCGCCGCGACCGAGCGAATCCGGATAGTTGGACCAATCCAGATGCGCCGGGAACCAGACCGGTGGTCGGGTAAAAAACTCACCCCGTGACTTCAGGCTGCTGGCTACAATCCAAAAGAAAGGAAAAAGGAACAGCATTACAAATGCCATGAGAGTCACCCACTTCAGAACGTCCATTGTTATGCGTTTTGACACTTTAGGCGCTCCTTTGCCGGCGGATGAACGATAGAAACATTTTGGCCGCAATCGTGACCAGGATCAGTTGAATGAAAGACATGGCAGATGCGTAGCTCGGGTTAAAGAACTTGAACCCCTGCACATAAGTAAAAAACGTCAGCGTCTCGCTGCTGTTTCCCGGTCCCCCTTGGGTCAATATATAAACGAGGTCAAACGTTTTGAACAAGTCCACGCCACGCAACAAGATCCCGATCCCGGTTACCGGAAGTATGAGTGGGACTGTGACAAACCGAAACATGGACCAACCGTGTGCCCCGTCCAGGCGGGCTGCTTCCACAATGTCATGTGGTTGGCTCTGCAATGCGGCTAGAATGATTAACGCCAGGAATGGCGTCCATTGCCAGGTGTCGGTCAGAAAGATCGAGGTTAATGCCGTCTGCTGAGACGCGAGCCAAGCCGGGCCCTTGATACCACATCGAGCCAGAATGTCGTTGAGCGGGCCATATGAGGCGTTGAAGATCATCCGCCCTTGCCAGCCCGCAACAACCTGCGAGATGACCGACGGAATCAAGATCGCGCTCAACAGAATCGTGCGACCCCGTCGGATGCGGAACAGTAAGGATGCAATGATGTACCCGAGCACGGTTTGAGTCACGACTCCCGCTCCGACCAGCAGTAGCGTGTGCCAGAGAGCGTCCAGAAAACGCGCATCTTTGGTAACCAGCTTAAGGTAGTTATCCAATCCGATCCATCTCATCGGTTGTGGTGAGCCAAACTGCAGGTTTGTAAAGGATACGCCGAGCGAAAAAAGCAATGGCGCGATGGTCACAAGAAACAGCAGACCGACCGCCGGCAGCACCATGACTCGGGCAGCATTCCTTTCTTGTTGGCCTAACATGTCTGAAGTACGAGAGTCCGCTGCTCAGCAGCCGCATTCCTGGCGCACGATCGGGTCGGGTCACGGCGATTGCGCACCGTGACCCTCCCACACCACCGGACATGCCGTTTTCAGCATCCGGCGGTTGAACCTCGTAGCTCGCTTTCTGTAGTCGGAACGCGGC
>Ga0074044_10005146_pt1 | contig 10695 bp, 6 predicted proteins | sample BogForMeECP23OM1_FD_94443 | JGI IMG/M metagenome (GOLD analysis project Ga0074044, IMG submission 94443) | Bog forest soil microbial communities from Calvert Island, British Columbia, Canada - Bog Forest MetaG ECP23OM1 | ecosystem: Environmental > Terrestrial > Soil > Wetlands ...
GCAGAAACGCCATGAAATCGGCGTGGTGCACAATGAACGCTTCGGTCGTGCGCTTTACCAGATCGCCTTCGGCGGCGTGCGCGGCGATGATATGGCAGACCGCGTCTGGCACGCCGCACTCCATTGCCAGCGCGACTCCTGTAAACGGATGCCGCAGCGCTTCTCCGCGCTCGCTTTGCCGGCTTTTTCCGTCGGGACCAATTTCATATTCCAGCAACTTGCCGACGTCCGCCAGAATTGCACCGGCAATGACCACGTCGGCATCGATCGGTAGCGCCCGGCCCATGAAGTCGGTCATCGCTTTTGCGCTGTCGCGCGCAATGTGCACCACGCAGCGCTTGTGCTCCATGAACGTGATCGGACAATTCGGAACCAGCAGAGTAAAAGGAATCTGATTCAGGTCGTTCGGCTTCAGCGGACTGCGCTCAAGTGCCTTGATCCAGGCTTGGGTCACCTGCTCGCGCAGCTTGGCATCGCTGATCCACTGAATCTCCGGCCAGAGTCGTTCGACAGCCTCGCGCATGGGCAGGACCTCCATTACTAGACTCATCCTTACAAGACTCACCGTCACAAGACTCAATAGATTATCGGAGTCTAGGCGGATGCGTCGAGGGGACCGAGTACGGCGGGGCCGGGCGCGCGCAAGCGAACTTGCGTGCAGCAGCGGTAGTGTCTGAAATGTGCGTCGAACTATTTCTTTGGCTTTGGCAGACGTGGGTCTAATCGGCGGTAGGGTATGCCCACTTTGACAGTGACAAATTTCTTACCGAAAAAGACTCTCGTTACGATCCCACTGTCCGGGATGTTTATATTCAGGTGTTTTTATCGGTTTCTTCCGTTTAGTTGCCATAGAGTCCTCGGAGTGATCTTATGCCAAAAATCAATTCTCGTCGCCGCTGCCAGTGTTCAACTGCTGAATTAATCCAGCGAGGGCTTCGTATATCCCGTCGCTGGCTTCTTATCTGGAGAATCAGATGCAACCTCCAGCAGCGCATTCACATTGTAGTAACAATTCTTCCGTATATTTTTGCCGTCATCTGGGATGAGGTTTTTTAGGCCACCGATTCCTGAAACATAGGTCGAATAGAGGAGATTTTTAACATGGCCACAGCTACGCCGGTGCTGGAAGCAAAGCTCAATCGCAGTCCGGGAAAAATCGGGATGTTGGGCTTTGGGGTGGTGCTTGTTATCGGGATTATTTATTCGGCATTTCACCTGCTCACGGACCTCTCAACCGTGCATGGCGGATCGGTCATGCCTTACGTCTTGCTGGGTATCGCGCTGCTGGTGGCGCTGGGGTTCGAGTTTGTCAACGGATTTCACGACACGGCGAACGCAGTGGCTACGGTCATCTACACCCACTCTTTGGAGCCGCATATTGCGGTGGTGTGGTCGGGGTTCTGGAATTTTCTGGGCGTGCTGACTTCGAGCGGGCTGGTCGCTTTCGGAATCATTTCTCTGTTGCCGGTTGAACTGATTCTGCAGGTAGGGAGCAAGGCCGGGTTCGCGATGGTTTTCGCGTTGCTCGTCGCGGCTATTATCTGGAATCTTGGGACTTGGTACTTCGGCTTGCCCGCTTCGAGTTCACACACTTTGATTGGTTCGATTATCGGAGTGGGCATTGCGAATCAGTTGATGTCCCCGAAAACGGGCACCAGCGGCGTGGACTGGGCGCAAGCCACCAATATTGGGAAGTCGCTGCTGTTGTCGCCGCTGGTGGGATTTGTCTGCGCGTTTCTTTTGTTGTATCTGATGAAGGCGGTGGTCAAGAACCGTGTTCTTTATGAGGCTCCTGTAGGGACGGAGCCGCCGCCGTTCTGGATTCGGTCGCTGCTGTTGTTGACGTGCACGGGAGTGAGTTTCGCGCACGGGTCGAACGACGGGCAGAAGGGTATGGGGCTGATCATGCTAATCCTGGTGGGGACGGTGCCTACGGCATATGCTCTGAACCACGCGATCACACAGAAGCAGTCGGATGATTTCATCGCCGTTTCACAACAGGCGGCCGGAGTGCTTTCCAAGTATGTCAGCCCGGACGCGGTTATCGGGGATCCTCGAGAAGAGGTTACGGATTACATTCGCACTAAGCAATTCACTCCCAATACGATGCTCGGTTTGCGTCAACTGGTGAGTGGCATCGGCAGCGAGACGGCGCTGTACGGAGAGATGGCGAAGATTCCGAATGACCGGGTGCGGAACTTCCGCAATGACATGTATGTGGCCAGCGAAGCGCTACGCCTGATGAAGAAAAGCGGGCAGCCGCCGATGTCCGCGTCAGATTGGGAAGTCCTGAACAACTACAAGAAGCATGTGGACGCGGCCACCCGCTTTATCCCAGGATGGGTGAAAGTCGCGGTTGCCATGGCGCTCGGACTGGGCACGATGATCGGATGGAAGCGCATCGTGGTTACGGTCGGGGAGAAGATCGGTAAGGAGCATCTTACCTACGGGCAGGGAGCGGCGGCGGAAATCACGGCCATGTTCACGATTGGCGCGGCGGACTGGTTCGGTTTGCCGGTAAGTACAACGCACGTGCTGTCGTCGGGAATTGCGGGAACCATGGCCGCGAACCATTCCGGCTTGCAATGGTCTACGGTGCGCAACCTGGCGATGGCGTGGGTGCTGACGCTGCCGGCTTCGATGATGCTGGCGGGCTTCCTGTTCTGGGGATTCCGGAACGTCTTTTGAGTTCCTAAGCGGCTTGCTCCGCCGGACGTTGAGTTCTGCTTAAGTCAGCGCTTCGGCGGTGCCGTCCCAGAAGCGGCATCCTGGTCGATCGGCAGCAGTTCAATGCTGCATCCCGAGGCACCGCAAGTCGCGACTCCCCGCCGGACAATTTTCACCGACGACACATCCGGAAATCTCACGGGGAAGTCCTTCTCTCGCAGTTGCTCGGAAACGGAGCGAAGGGATTCGTCGCCGTCGACAAACTCAGCGCGCTCCGGACGCGGCGAGCTATCGAACACGAGGTTGAACCGCGCTGAAACTGGCTTGCTGCTTATTGCGATCGACCCCAACTTCACCGTGCGCTCCTGCACCAACTCCACCTGAGCCTGCTTAAGCACCAGCGTCGCTTGTGAGGCATCGGTCCCCGTCGCTGGCGGATCGGGAGCCAGCTTCGTCAAGCGCGCCCGCGAGTCCGCCTCGTCGCTTCCGCCCGCCGCTACGGCCAGCGCATACATATGGCGCGCCTTTTCCGTTTGCCCCTGCTTCTCGAGCACCTGCCCCAGCCGGTTGGCGACCGTTCCCGACTGGCTCAATGGCCACGCCGAGGTGAGAAACTGCATGGCTGCCAGATTTTCGCCGCGCTGAAATTTCGCCCATCCTATCCGCGCCCAGGCCAGCGCCACCAGGCGCATCGACGAAAACGCGGACGGCCCCAGCCGGTCCAATTCACCCGAGTCGAATTGTCCTCCAATGTCGTAGAGAACCTGCTGCGCTTCGTTCTCTGTTTCGGTCGGATCAACATCGTTCTTCATCTTTAACGCAGCCGCGAAAATATCCTGGCCGGAATCCGCGTCCGCACTGCCCGTCAGTCCCTTCATCAACTCTTGCGCTTGCGACTTCTCTCCTAGTCGCGCGTACACCTGCGCCAGCGCCATCTTCGTTTCCGGATCATCTGGAGGAATCGCGGCGGCCGCTTCCAGTTCCTTGCGCGCGTCGGCATCACGTCCCAACTGTGCCAGAAGCAATCCGAGATTTTTGTGCGCCTCTTTTTCGTATGGAGCCGTCTCCAGTTGCTTGCGATATTCCGCAATCGCCTCGTCGGTCTTTCCCGTCAGTTGCAACTCCATCGCCAGGTCGCCATGCGCGTGCTTGTGATTCGGGTCAAGCTCGAGCTGCTTGCGGAAGGAGGCAATCGCCTCCGGATGACTGTTGGCTCCGGCGTAGGCCAGTGCAAGGTCATACCATCTATCCTTCATGCCTGGATTCGTCAGGCTGGCATCCGCGTCCACCGCGCGCTTCAGCAGTGTTATTGCGGTACGATAATCCTTGCTCTGCAGCGCTTTCACTCCAGCTTTGTGCAACTCCGCGGGAGTGCCTTCCATTTTTGAAGCCGTCTGCGTCCCTTGCCCCGACGGCGTAAGGATGGTGGCCGACAGTAGCTGATCCTGATCGCTTTGAGTAGCGTTGCGAAATGATTCGTAGTCGGCGCGCCGCGCCGCCGCGAGCTGATTTGTCTTCACGTTCAATTTGCGCTCGCCTTCCAGCAGCCCTCCATCCTTGGAAACGCTCACCGAATAGGTCGACGAATAGTCGCCATAATCTCGCGACATTTTCACCGGGGTCGGCGTGTGCACCGTGTAGTTGGGGGGAAACTGCAAGTGGACCCGATAGTCCATTTCGCCGGCGGGGCCAACGTTCAGGGGTGCCGTGTTCTTTTCCGACGCTCGAATTGCCGGCATCCCCAGCGGGGGGATCGGACGAAAATTCACGCTTGCCGATGGCACTGCAAAATACTGGTCCTGATGCAGGTGATACTTCAGATGAAAGGGTTTGCTCGTGTCCTCGATGGGATCGAGTTGAACGTCATCGACGTCGCCTGGCAAGCCCCAACTCGCAGAGAGGGCTTTGACAAACTCCTTCCACTGCGCCTGCGAAAATCGGCGAAAGCTGGCGCGCATCGGCCAATCGCGATCCCCCTGGGCGGTGACCTCAAGGGTTGCGTCGAGCGCGCCGAACACGCTGAACTTGCCGTCGAGCGCGAAGCGCATGAAGGTTTTGATGGGAGAATCAGCCGGCGTACGCTGCAACCCGCCTTCACTATCGTCCGACGCCAGTACGGCTTCCTTGTTTCGCAACTGGTAGAGAATCAGGCCGAAGGGCGTCACTTCAGGAGTGGTATCGAGCCAGGTCAGCTCGGGTCCCGTGCCCAGTCGTGCCGCGGTGATCACGTGATCGAACTGTGCCGGCGAAGGAACGTCCGGATCCAGTTGACGCGTACTGTCGATCAGCACCGGATAACTCTGAATTCCCTCTGCCCGCAGCAGCGCCGAGAACAACGTGTGCTTGTCCTTGCAATCGCCGTAGCCGTTCTGCAGAACTTCCGAAGCCGAGTGCGGCTGATAGCGGCCGGCTCCGAGGGAGATGCTGACGTAACGCACATTTCGCGCCACGAAATCGTACAGACGTCGCGCTTTCTCGCTGGGCGTTTCCGCGCCCTTGGTGAGCTCCAGGGCTTTTTGTCGGACGCTGTCGTCGACTGTCATGCGCTCGCCCTGCAGCTTTGCGTACCAGCGCGCCACCTGTTCCCAGTTGGTGAAAGTCGTCAGCTGCACGTCGGGACTGGTCTCGTCGTCGGCCTCATCTTTTTTAGTTTTATCTTTGTCGCGTTCTGGCTGGATATCCTTCACCAGCCAGGTATAAACGCGCCGGTCGCCGTTGTCTTGAATCTCCGGCTGTCGCGCCGGCGTCTTGAGCTTCACCTCGCGCGATTTCGGGATGTCAATCTCGAGCCGATCGTCTTTGACGGCTACGCCCTTGGGAAATGTGTATTCATACCAGAAGTTTCCCGCGGCCAGTGGGGTGAGAACCCGCGTCACGGTGCGGTATTCCAGCGTGTCCCCGGGCTGCAGCGCGGCAACGGAAATGTGGCGCTGCCGGTAGTCGCTGTACATGGGAGCTTCTTTCAGCACGTCGGGAGCGAAATCCTGCGCCGTCGATTCCGGCGTGACCACGACCTGTCCATCCGGTTTGCGCACGCGGACATATTCGACTTCCAACTTCTCGGTCGCCGATGAGTATCCGAAAACCAGCTGTCCGAATTCTTCCACGCCTGCCTGGCTCTGAATCCGAACCACGGCCTCGGTCTCGCTCACTTCGGTTCCATCGTTTTCAAAGCGGACACGATTCAGGATTCGTTCGAAGACGGCGGCCTCTTCGGCATTGGCGGCATTCGTTTTCTGCTGGGAGGCTGACGCCTGCGCCTGAGCATCGGTGCTCATCAGGCAAACGAGCGAGCAAACGACCGAACAGACGAGTGAGAAGCTGCACACAACGTGGGACAAACGATTGGACATATTGCAGTTCTTTTACGCTGTGCCCAGCGTAAAATCAAACGAACTGGCATGAATCTCACTAAGGTTATGCGGCGGATTGCGATCCTGCTTTGTTTCTGCAGTCTGCTGGCCGCGCAGACTCCTCCGCTCGCAGTGGTGGACCAAGCTCTGCCCCCACTCGACAAGGGCGTGGAGTTTCACATTCTCCTCCACGCCAACGGCGGCGTTCCGCCCTACGTCTGGAGCGTGGCCAGCGGCGATCTTCCCGAAGGAATCACACTCAGCCCGGAAGGCCTGCTGGCTGGGCGTCCCACCAAAGCGGGCTCTTTTGCCCTGACCTTAAAGGTCGAAGACTCCGGCCAGCCCGCGCACAGCATCAACAAAGAGCTGCAAATTGTGGTCTCTTCGTCTCTGCTGCTTGAATGGCTGGAGGCTCCACGAGTCCACGACAACCGGATTGACGGGTCCCTGCAAGTATCCAATGGCTCCAGGGACGCTTTCGATCTGACTGTCGTCATCGTCGCCGTCGCCGACAACGGGCGAGCAACGGCCATCGGCTACGAGCATTTCCCGCTGAAAGCCGGCGCTACGAGCGTCAAGATTCCCTTTGGCAACACGCTACCGTTCGGCGGCTACGTGATCCATGCCGATGCCGTTGCTGAAATCCCCACCCGGAATGCCATCCTTCGCCAGAGGCTCCAGACCCCGCAACCTCTCCAGGTCGCGCAGGGCCCGTAGCCGCTTTTGCCCGTCCCGCGAGGCACGGGGTGCGGCACTCCGTCCCTACGGGTGCGAGCATATTTGTCAGACAGTTTATGAATAGGCGCCGCTTCATATCCAGTTCCCTGCGTGCTGCGGCCGTGGGTTCGCTGGCTGCCAGACCGTCCGGCTTGGCAGGCCGGGTGATGAGCCTTAGCGCAACGACGGTCGCGGGTTCATACGCGGTTCCTTCACTGCGGCACAATCTGGATCTGAACCGCCACCGCTTCGGAGTGAACTACACTCCTTCGAAGAATTGGTGGTTTTGCTGGAATGATTGGGATGCGGACTCAATCAAGCGCGACCTGGACGGGATCACGTCCGTGGGAGCGGACCATCTGCGCATCCTGCTGATCTGGCCCTACTTTCAACCCAATCCAAAGTGGGTAAGCCCGCTTCACCTCGAACGTTTGGATCAGTTGCTCACGCTCATGGCAGAGCGCCGCCTGGATGCTGTGGTCACCGTGTTCACCGGACAGCTAAGCGGCTGGTATTTCTTGCCGCCCTTCAACAAAGCTGGATCCGCTTTCTACACCGATGACGCGATGTGGAAGGCGCAGGAGATCCTCATACGGGAGTTGGCCCGCGTGATGAACGCAAAAGGCAACATCATCGGTTTCGACGTCGGAAATGAGATCAATACGTGTTGGAGCACAGAACCGCCAGTTGGCGATCTCTGGATGAAAAAGCTGTTCACGCTGATGGAGGAGGTTCATCCTGGTGGCGTTCACGTAAACGGAGTGGATGAGCTGCCGTGGTTCGAGTCGAACACGTTCTCGCCGCAAGCGCTGGCGGCCAGGCCCATGACGGTCATGCACTGCTATCCTTACTGGTCCGGGTCGCTCAAGTACGGCGGCCCCATGGACCCGCCCAGCACGAAGTTGATGGCGGCCATGGCAACTCTGATCCGGTCGTATGCTAGTGCTGGTGCCAATGCTGGTGCTGGCGACCCGCGAAAGCCGGTCTGGGCGGAGGAGTTCAACACCTGCATCGAAGCGCTCACTGAAAAGCAGCAGGCGGAATGGCTGGAGAAGGCGGTCCTGGCGGCGATTGATTCAGGCGTCAGTTGGTTCAGCTATTGGGACAGTCATGACGTGGATCGGAAGTTCGACTTCAACTCGCTGGAATACAGCCTTGGCCTGCTCACCAATGACGGGAGGGTCAAGGAACAGGGCAAGGTATTCAAGCAACTCGCCGATGCCTATCGAGGGAAGCCAGTGGTATTCCCCACCCGCCCTCTCCCGCCACCACCGGTTAATCTCAATCGCAACCAAGACAACTCCTGGCGCTGGATGCTGAATTGGATGGGTTGGAAGCCGCCGAACGCCGGGAAAGAGCAGCCTCCAGCCAGCCCGTAGTGAGATCGTGACCGTAACGGAACCGCGCTAGCATTTGCCAGGGACGGTCGGCTCTTGACCGGCGACTCGGGTACGCAAGTCACTTGCCGTCCCTGTGCTATCCTGATTATCTTGAGGCAGTTGCACCGGGTCATGGTCATGGTGTCCTCCGGAGGACCCGGGCTTTTGTATGGAGCTTTTTCTTAATTTCTGTTGGCTCTCTCTGCTGCTGCCCGCGTGGCTGTTGTGGTGGCGACGGACTTCTTCGGCTGCTTCGTGTAATCCAGCAAAAAGTCCTGCGGTGTGCCCGCTGGTGTTCGTTTGCGCTTTGGGCTGCGCGTTGATTCTTCTTTTTCCCGTGATCTCGGCCAGCGACGACCTGCACGCGATGCGCGCCGAGATGGAAGAATCCTCGCCGGGCAAGCGTAGTGTCTGCCAGGCCGCGGTGGAGAAGGCTTCTGTCTGGCAGAGCCGCTGCCAGAGTCTGCCCGCCGTTATCGCCACCTCGGCCTCGATCAGACTCACCAGCGTGGGCCGGCTGGAACGTTTCACCCGTCTTCCTTCGGTGCCGGAGGTTCCGCCGATTCTCCATGCCAGCCGCGCTCCTCCGTGCTCGCTCCTCGCGTAATTCGTTAAATCGCCGATTCGTTGCGTTCAAGAATCGACGGCGGTTCCCCTGGTCTTACCGAAATTCTTACCAGGGAACCTATACTCATAAGGATCCGCGTTCGTCAGATGGCGGACGCCCACAGCGACAAGCAGGCCACATCTCAACCAGGCCTTCGGAAAATCCGAGCGGCCCTGAGGGAGTTAATGGATGCGCATAGAAGTCCAGCGATATTACTGGCTTCTCCTGGCTCTAATGCTGGGAGCTGCTGCGGCTTCGTCCGCACAGCAGCCGGCTCAGGTGCCGGCCGCCCAAAGTTTGACATGGCAGGGCGTGAAAGATCGTTTTGAGCTGCGCAACCCCACCCTGCTGGCGGGAAAGCTGAGCATTGACGAATCCAAGGCTGCGGAGATTACCGCCCACCTGCGCCCCAACCCGAGCATGGGGTTGGATGTCGATCAAATCAATCCGTTCAACGGCGGACCACCCCACAGTACATTCGGCTCCCTGTTGACGACCGCCAACGTCAGCTACCTGCATGAGCGCCAGCATAAGCGCGAATTACGACTGGAGAGCGCGAAAGAGGGGACGGCGATCGCTGTATCCAGCCAGGATGACCTGGAAAGAAATCTTCTGTTCAGCGTGCGCGGCGCATTCGTCGGAACCCTGCAGGCAAAAGCGGTTCTAAACGTGGCCAGGGAAAACCTGGCTTATTACGACCATGTTCTCGACATCAGCCGGGAACGATACAAAGCAGGCGATATTGCGCAAATCGATCTGGATCGGCTGGAATTGCAGCGGGTCCAGTTCGAATCGGACCTGCAGAGCGCCGAGGTCAACCTGCGAACGGAAAAGATTCAGCTGCTGATGCTTCTAAACGACAGAACACCGGTCGAGCAATTTGACGTAACTGGGGCATTCGACTTCAACGACGAAATCGCGCCGCTGGACGACTTCCGCAAGATGGCGTTGGACACGAGGCCTGACCTGAGGGCAGCGATTCAGGCAGTCGATAAGGCCAAGACCGACCACAAACTTGCCGTCGCGAATGGCTCGACCGATCCGACCTTCGGTTTTGACGTCGGACGCAACCCTCCCATCGACCAATATGGTGGCTTCAATGTGAGTATTCCGCTGCGGATCTTCGATCGGAACCAGGGCGAGAAGCTGCGCACACAATTGGACATCGACCGGAACCAGAGGCTACTGGATGCAGCCCAGGCGCAAGTGTTCAGCGATGTCGATTCCGCCTACGCGACGCTGAACAGCAATGTGATTCTTCTGCGTCCCTACAAGGCAAAATACCTGCAACAGGCGGTGCACGTCCGCGAGACCGTTACTTTTGCCTATCAGCACGGAGGGGCATCTTTGTTGGACTTTCTGAGCGCGGAAAACGACTACCGCAGCGTTCAACTCAATTACGTGAACCTGGTTGGCTCTTATTTGATATCCGCGAGTCAGTTGAATCTCGCGGTGGGCCGGGAGGTAATCCAGTGACCATCGCAATGAAAATGCCAACCGCATCGGTTCGCCGACGGCAGTCATTCTGCTGGGTGTTTTTCATAGAGGCCAGCCTGTGTGTTGCATTCACTGTGCTCGTCGGCTGCGGCGACAATAAGGCCGACCCGAAGGCCGAGGCGCCACCAGCGGCAACCGTCGAACCTGACCTGGATGCCAACAACTTCAAGGTTGAACATCCCGACAAATTCCCATTGGTGACCGCGGTTGAGCATAAAGCGGCGCCGGCGCTGAATGTCACCGGCGTGGTGCAGCCCGATGTCGCGCGCGCCGTGCCCGTGATCTCATTAGCCGCGGGACGCGTGGTGGAAATCAAGGCCAGGTTAGGCGACACCGTGAAGAAGGGCCAGTTGTTGCTCAGGGTTCAGAGCAACGATGTTTCCGGGGCGTACCAGACGTATCGCAAAGCCGTGAACGATGATCTGCTGGCGCGACAACAGCTCGAACGGCAGCAGATCCTTTACGATAAGGGCGC
>Ga0074044_10005148_pt1 | contig 10688 bp, 12 predicted proteins | sample BogForMeECP23OM1_FD_94443 | JGI IMG/M metagenome (GOLD analysis project Ga0074044, IMG submission 94443) | Bog forest soil microbial communities from Calvert Island, British Columbia, Canada - Bog Forest MetaG ECP23OM1 | ecosystem: Environmental > Terrestrial > Soil > Wetlands ...
CATCTTAAGGTCGACCTCGCTCGGCCCGCCCGCGGGGATTGCCAAGCTTGGCCAAAGGCGCCAGATTCAGGGTCTGGTCCCGTAGGGGTTCGAGGGTTCAAATCCCTCTCCCCGCATCGGCCCCGCCATCAACCCGTCGGAGGAGTGCGTTGCTACCGGGGGTTGGGGAAACGGGTCCGCTCGCGCCGGGGCCGTGTCTACTCGCTCCCCGTGGAATCCGACGGACGGAGCGGACGGTGTCGAGGCGGATGGCACCGAATCAAACGATGCGGAGAAGTCGGTACGGTCGTTCCGAGGTCTGCTCTGTTTCGGCAAGGACGAAGGTGGGCGTCGCCGGTTGCTCTCCCCAGACAAAGACGCGACCCGCGTTCGCCCGCAAGCGCACCCGGGTGGCCGCCATCGTCCGGAGTGGGGCGACCAAAGGATCGGCTTCCGGGCCCACAAAGACCGTGTGGGCGGGAACCCCGGAGAGAAGGGACATCGCCAGTCCGGGCATGAACCCGGCGCTGTACTCCATCCCTCGTTCGGCACTGGAGGCCTGGAGCGCGGAGGTCCAGACGATGGACAGGTTGGGAGCACCTGTCCGGCCTTTTTCGCGGAGGAATCGAAGGGCCTCCGGCATGGTGGGTGTGGCGTTCGGAGCCTGGACGAACGGGGAGGGTAGGATGAGCGAGGCGGTCTCCTCGGGCTGGTCGGAAGCCGGTCCGCTCAACTGGAATCGGATCTGTTGCTGAATCTGCTCCGGGGAGAGGACCTCGCGGTACGTCTTCAGGACCGCTTCGGGACCGATGGTGGGTGGGAGGATCTGCAGCACACGGCCTCCGGATCGTGCGACGTGGCCCGCCATGGGGCGCAAGAGGAGGATCAGTGCTTCGATGGGCACGGCCAAATCCCGTTCGATGAGGGTGAGCCGTCCGGTGGGAAGGCGGCCGAATGCCGAAGCATAGTCCGTGCATCCGGGCCAGACGTACCCGGGAATCGCGTTTGGTTCCGGTTCGGGCCGGACCACGCGCCCCGCGAGCGTGGGACCGATGGGGGAGATGCACTGGAAGCGCCCGCCTTCCAGCGTAAAGGGATAGAGAGGGGTATCGATCCGAGTTCCCCGGAGTTTCTTCAGCTGGAGCCATCGCTCCGGGCGGCCATCGTGGATGTCCGAACCCGTCTCGATCACGCCGTTCACGAGATAATCGAGCTGGCTGAGTTCCGAGCGCTCCTCCACGAGCAGCAGAAAAATCGGTGCTTGAACCATCTGGTCGAGCAGGATGCGCTCAATCTCTCCCCGGTCGGGGAAGCCCATTTCGTGGGCAGAGATCCCGATGTAGCGTTCGACCAACGCATCCCAGGAGTCGATCACGACCATGCTCGGACGGCTCGGGTCCGTCAGGCTCCACGCCTCCTGAAGCGGGGCAGGCAGCCACAGTCCGCGAAGCTCGGGTTCCTTGTCCGCGTCTTCGATAATCTGTTTAAGATGGGAAACCACCCGGGACGCGTCTTTGAGGGTGCCGCCGCGACCCGTCACGTCGATCAGCTGGATCTCGGTGCTCCATTTACCCCAAGGGAACTCCCGCCGCAGCTCCGCCTCCGTCACTCGACCGGAAATCAGAAAGCGGTGCCCGGGGAAACTCTGGAGCATCGTAAGCGCGAGGGTCGTCTTTCCCGAACCCGGCGCGCCCTGCAGGAGGAGCGTCTGGGGCAGCGGTCGCAAGAGAAATTGCTGCAGCTCGGTTGGCAGTTCTAGGATCGCGCTCATGGGCGCGTTTCACTTGCCGGGGGCATTGGGGCCCGACACGAAAGACCTTCCCATCCGTCCCGTCGCCCGCATTCGACTCTCGTGCTCGTCGCCCTGCAGGATCCGGGGGGCGAAGCACGGCCGCGACCCGTACATCGAATCGAGTCCGATCTACACCGAGCCCACCTGCCTGGGTTGACGAACGTCCGATAGACGCGCCTTAATTCGTCTCAAGGGAGCGACTATACCCGCCGTTCAGGTTCGACACACTCGGGTAGGAATATGGCGCAGCGGAGCCTGGTAACGTTCCTGGCGGCGTTCGGCGGGATTCTGGTCATGATCGGCGGGATCCTCGGATTCCTTCTCATCTTCGACCCCTATGGATACGGACCGCGCTTCGGCATGGCGAACATCGTGGTGTTGGCCGCTCTCGCCGTCATCGCGGGCCTCGTGATCCTGGTCTACTCGGGCGTCACCCACCTTCAGGGCGCCGAACGGAACCTGACCGGCGGTGTGATCCTGATGGTCCTCGGGATCGTGACCTGGGCGATCGCGGGGGCGTGGCTCCTCGTCGCGATCGGCTCGTTCCTGACGGTCATGGCGGGTTTGATCATTCTGCTCTTGGCGATCCTCCATGATTCCCACATTCAGGTGCAGACCGCGTGAACTCCCTCGGTGCCTCCGAGGGACTCACCGGGTGAATCGGCAGAACGGGTCGATGGGCTTCTGGGGGCCGGACGGCCGATCCCTTTCGGACGATCGGCCGGTCTCCCCGACCGCTCCTCCACGCCTCGGTCCGACTCGTTGGGAGGAAAGCGAGGGGTATCTCGCAGGCAGGCCCCATGTCCGCTAACCTGCGCATCAGCCTGACGATTCTATCGGTCGGGTTCGCCGTGGAGGGGGCGGGCGAGGTCTACTCGCTAGCCACGGCCGGCTCCTTCCTGCCCGGGACGAGCCTGCTCTTTCTCCTTCCGGCTGTCGTCACTCTGCTGGGCCTCCTCTTCCTACTCATTGGACGGCACGAATGGGATGAGCTCCACCGGGCGCGGGTCCGCCGAGCGAACCTGATCTTCGGCCTGAGTCTCCTCGCGGGGTTCGTCGCGGTAATCGAGGTGGTGCTGCTCGTAGCCTATCCGGGTGTCGGCGCACCGCTCTGGGCGGAGGTGGTGTTCGGGGCGGCCGCCGGTGCGTTCCTCCTGGGCACTTTCGTTACCTACGCTCAATTCGTCTTCCACCTCGTCACTCGCCCGAGCAAGGTGGCGCTCGTTGCCTCGTCCCTCTGGGCGCTGTTGGTGTCCGCCTTCGTCGCGCAAACGCTCGCCGTTGACCTTCCCTCCATCCTCGGCACGATCGGGGCCCACTCGTTCTCGATCGGCTACCTGATCTCGCCCGTGGACTATCTCGCGTCGTTCCTGTTCATCTCTTATTTTCTCCTGCTCGCGGCGTACGTGGACGCCCACATCACGGTGGCCCGGCGGCGCGCGACATGGCTGGGCAAGGCTACCAAGGCGACCAACGGGGTCGAGGCGCTCCGGATTTCCGCCCGCCCTCTGGCGGTCGTAAGCGTGAGCCCCGCTCCGGCCCCCGTGGAACCGCCGGTAGCGTCGGGGAGTGGGGAGAGTCCGAAGATTTCCGCCGAGGATCCCTCGGAGCTCCCCTCGCTCCCCGACGGGGGGAGCGACTCCGCGTAACCCTGGGCGGTGGCACTGCTTCTCGAAAGGATGACGCGGAGCGATCCACTCCGGTGCCTTCCTCGACTTAGCGAAGCGAGGCAAGAACGGGAACTTCGCGCCTGGTCCCGGGCGTCCCTAGCTTATCGCCGGGCCGATGGCCCGGGATTGGGCGATCAAATCCACTAACCGCCGGCGTAACGGACTCTAGAGCAACCAAGGCGGGCCCGGAGAGATCGCCTCCCATGGGGGGTGGCGAGTCTCCCCGGTTCGGGGCTCGAGCTCCATTAAGAGATGACGACACGCCGGGCGCCGGGTCCGAACGCGTACCACAGGAGGATCACAACCACGATCAGAATCAGCAGTGCAAAGGGTCCGATCAGGAACAGAAACAAAATCGCCAAGACGAGTAACAACAGGGCCGCTCCGAGGCTAATGGTGTGCGCCATGGTGAGGTCCACCGGTTGGGCGGGGGTAATGGTTCCCTTGAGCCGGATTAAGTGACCGCTCAACCCACCCCTCAGAGCTTCTCATGGATCAGCAGTGGTTCGTGAGAAGACGGAAACAACGTTCGACGACCCGTCGGCCACCGACCTGGGTCGCAGGACTCGGTCGTACGGAAAGGGTTGGTGCTCGACTGTCTGGGTCACCCACCGCGTCGGTGGGTCCCCGGGGTGCTCCCCCGGCTCCCCCGGTCGTTAGAGGGTCAGGTACCCGAAGAAGGCGAGCGCCACGACTACGGCTACAATGACAATGATCCATCCGATCATGGTTCTGGCTCCTTTAGGCCACCGCGACGGGCGCGACGGCGGCGGGGGGAGCCGTCTTCATCGGTTCGGGTGTGGGAGAGACGACCTGGTCGGTGTCCTGTCCCAGCTGTTCCCCCGCCTTTGCGATGTCACTGACGACGGCCTTGGTGGCGTCGATGACGACCGCAGCCCCTTCGACCAATACCTTCGCGACCTCGTGCCCGACGGTCTCCACCCCATCCACGATGGCCGTGCGGATCTCGGCGGGTATTTCTGCGACTTCGTGGGCAATCGTCACGTTCTCGTCCTTCGCTGTGCTCTCCATGTTGATTCTCCCCTGTATATCGGGTCGTGGACCGTCGGTGGGGGGTTAAGCCCCCCCTTAGCCCAAATAAAGGGCGCGCGAACCAACGTCCGGCCCGGGCGTCGGCTCGGCCGTAGAGCTTCTGGGCGGCGTCGCGGTACGGGGGGTCGGCAAGATTAAAAAATCTCGGCGAAATGCGCGATGATACCCCGGGGCGACCGTCGAACTAAGTCCACGGAGGATTCGGATGCGCGTGCTTGTGGTCGACAACGATTGGGAGTTCCGAGACGAGCTTACCACGCTGCTCCGCGATAGCGGACATACCGCGGAAGGCGTCGCGTCCGCCTCGCTCGCGATCAATGCCCTGGAACGGGGCGAGTTCGACGTCCTGTTCACCGACCTCAAGGCGGGTCGGACGAGCGGCATGGACCTACTCACCTCCGCAAGGAAGCGGTGGCCGCGTCTCCTCGTCGTTATGCTGACCGGCCACGCGACCGTCGAGACGGCCGTGCAGGCCCTCCACTTGGGCGCGTTCGATTACCTCCGCAAGCCGATCAAGGCCGATCAAGTTCAACGCGTCCTCGACCTCGTCAGTCAACAGCTCGCGCTGACGCGCGCGGGAGCAAAGCCACTCGACCCTGGCCAGTATGCGAGCGCCCTCGCGGCGGAGGGCGGGTACGAGGTGCTCCTCATCTCGCCCCCCCCCGTCCACGTCACCACGGAGAAGGTCAGCCATTTCCCGCTCGACCCCGAGAATCCGGTCCAAATCCGCGAGGCGGTCGAGGATTTCGTCACGCCGAAGGAGCGAGCGGCCGTGGTCCTGGCCGCGGTCGAGCAGCTTCTCGCGCTCCATCGTGAGGAGGAGATCGCGATCCTCCTCGAGAACATCCGAGCGCTCTTGCAAGGCAAGGGCCCGCTCGCCGTGGGGTACGACCCTAAGAAAATCACCGCGACCGGGGCGCTCGCGGTCCGGGCATCGATCGTATCGACCGATGCGGCCGCGACCCTCGATTCCCTCTCGAACCCGATCCGTCGACTCGTGCTCCGCCGACTTTCCGAGGGACCGGGCAGCTTCACGCAGGCCATGGAGGCGGCGCACCTCGATGACACGTCGTTGATCGCGTTCCATCTTCGCAAGTTGACCGAGGCCGGACTCGTCGCGCACCTGGCGCGGGAACAATATGAACTCACACCGAGGGGGATGGGGGCCATCAAGATCTTGGCCTCGATCGACGAACTCGATTCGGCGAAAGGAAGCGGGAATCGAGTGTTTCCCTCGAAGTCGCCGAAACGCGTATCCTCCTGATTTTGGAATGCAGACCCGTCGGCCGCCGGCCGCACGATTGCGTGACGGACCACCCGGACCGCGGCGTTCACAAGGCTTCAAGCCGGGACGCGCTTAGTGGATAGTGTAGCAGGTTCCTCGCCGATGTCCGACCAGTCGGGCCCGTCGGCCCACACCAAGGTCACCTATCTCGGTCACGCAAGTCTCCTCTTCGAGTACGGCGGTGAAACCATCGTCACCGACCCGGTGTTCTCCAACCGCATCGGTCGGTACTTCACGAAGAGAACGTCTCCGTCGACGTTTCACCCGGAGGATCTCCGAGGGACGGTGAGGATTCTCGTTTCCCATGCGCATCACGACCACCTGGACTACCCGTCACTCCAGCGGGTCGGTCGAAACAACCTCGTTGTCGTCCCGTGGGGGCTCGTCACAGCCATGCGATGGCGTGGATTCTCGGAGGTGCGGGTCCTCCGGCGTTGGGAAGAGCTCGAGCTGGGAGTGTGGAAGGTGACGGCGGTCCCGTCACGGCACTTCGGTGGGCGCCTACCCCTCCTGTACACCTCCGGTCATCAAGGCTACGTGCTGTCCGGTCCGAGCTGCATCTACTTCGCAGGCGACACCGGATTGAATGAGGCGATGTTCCGAGAAATCGGTCGCCGCTTCCACCTCGACCTCGCAATCCTCCCGATCGCGGGGGCCGTCTTTCCCTGGTTCCGCCGAAACCACATGAACGCGGAAGAGGCCCTGGTCGCCTTCCAGGCTCTGGGAGCGAAGCGAATGCTCCCGATGCACTTCGAGACGTTCCCCGTGTCCTTCGAACCGGCCGGCGACCCGCGCCGGCGGTTGGTCGAAGAAGCGAGCCAGCGGGGATTCAGCGACCGGGTGACGATCCTGCCCGAGGGAGAGAGCCTGTACCTGGAGTGAGCCGAAATGCTGAATCCTCGATGCCGGTGCACCCCGCCAAGAGTCGATCCGGTGGCGTCGCCCGGGGACTCGCTCTAATGAGGTGAGGAATACGCTGAGCGACCTCTTGCTCCTGATCGTCGGACTGATCCTGACGTTCGACGTGGTCGCCGTCGTTACCCTGGTCTTCTTCGAGCGGCGCGACCCGGAGAGCATCCTCTCCTGGCTGTTTGCGGTCATCACGCTCCCGGTCGTCGGCTTCGTCCTCTACCTCTTGTTCGGGTTCAAGTACTTCAAGACCCGATCGTTCGGGGCCAAGTCCACCGGGGACCAGGCTGTCCTGAGCCGGGTACGGAAAGGACTCGAAACCGCTGTCCGGGACGAGACAGAACAGAACTTCGCGGAACTGACGGCGTTCCCGGACCTCGCTCGCCTGTTGTGGGTCGACAGTGCGGCGTTTCTGTCCACCGGCAACCAAGTGGAGGTCTACACGGACGGTAACGCGAAGTTCGACGCGTTGTTCGAAGCGATCCGGACCGCCAAGCACCACGTCCACCTCGAGTACTACATCATTCGGAACGACGCGCTCGGGAAGCGGTTGCTCGCGGCGCTCGAAGCGAAGGCCCGGGAGGGCGTGGAGGTCCGTTTCCTCTATGACGACCTCGGGAACAAGATCCCGCGCGAGCATTACCAAAAGTTGACCTCGTTGGGAGGACGGGTGTCCGGCTTCTACCGCGCCCTCGTGCCGTCGGTGGGCCTACGCATCAACTATCGCAACCACCGGAAGATCGCGGTAATCGATGGGACGGTCGGCTTCGTGGGGGGTTTCAACATCGGCGATGAGTATCTCGGTCTCGGACCGCTGGGCGCCTGGAGGGACACGGCCGTCCGGATCCGGGGCGCCGCGGTCCGGGCTCTCCAACTGCGGTTCCTGCTCGACTGGAACTTCGCGACCAAGGAAGGGGTGACGTTGAAGGACTCGTACTTCCCAACGTCCCCGAAGGCCGGTTCGGCCGCGGTGCAGGTGGTGAGCGGGGGACCGGACACTACCTGGAACCCCCCCCGGGAGGAGTACGTCAAGATCGTCCTCTCGGCGAAGCGGACCTGCTACCTCCAGACGCCCTACTTCATCCCGGACGTCAGCGTGATGACGGCCCTGCGAATCGCCGCCCTCTCCGGGGTCGACGTTCGGATCATGATCCCGACCAAGCCCGACCAGCCGTTCGTGCACTGGGCGTCGCTATCGAACGTCGGAGACCTCCTCGAGGCCGGAGTTCGCGCCTTTCGTTACGATGCCGGATTCCTACACGCGAAGACGGTGACCGTCGACGATTACGTCACCTCGGTGGGCAGTGCGAACTGGGACCTTCGGAGCTTCAAGTGGAATTTCGAGACGAACGCGGTCATCTACGACCGAAAGCTCGGGGAGCAGTACCGCCGGATCTTCGAAGACGACATGAAACGCTGCACGGAGATCACCAAGGAGTCGTACGCGGCCCGCTCTCGCTCGACCCGGTTCAAGGAGTCGACCTGCCGGTTGTTTTCCGGTGCGCTCTAGCCCCCCTTCGAGGTTCGGGGGTGCGTCCGGATCCGAAGGGGGAGCCAGTCTTCCTGCGACAATCGTGGGCCCCGGTGTCCGGCCGCACGATGGACGACGAGGTACTCCCGAACGAGGGCGGTATCGAAGCGGGTTCTTTCTTCCTTGATTACGGCTAAGCGGGGGATTATCCCCTCCCACCCGGACCAGGGAAGCGAGGAAGAAGATGGCGCTCTATGCGTTTGTAGCACCCATACAGCCGAACAAGACCGAGGAATTCCGGCAGTTTGTCAAGGACCTGAACGGACCGCGTAAGGATGAGTACGAGGCTTCGCGGGTGAAGGCCGGCTTCCAGCGGGAATCGATGTTCCTGCAGAACACCCCGAACGGGGAGATGGTCGTCGTGATCCAGGAAGCGGACAGCCAGAAGGACGCCTTGGACTCCCTGCGAGGGATGAAGGATTCCTTCAACGTCTGGTTCTTCCAGAAGCTCAAGGACATCCACGGGATCGACCTAGTGGGTACCGACGTGCCCATGAACGAGTTGCTCCTCGACTATCGGTCCGACGTTGCGACCGAGGAAGAAGCCTGAAGGATCCGTGTCGGTCCGATTTCAGGAAGGAAAATGTCGAACGGAAGGGATCTCGGCAAGCGGATCGTCCATCGCTCGGAGAAGACCGGTCGTGAAGTCAAGACCGGCTTGACGCACGCCGGCACCAAGCTCTCGAAAGGCGCCCACACGTTGGGACGGGACCTCCGGAAAGCGGGCAAGAAGGCCGGCGACGCGACCGAGCGCGGCTGGACTCGCGCTCGCCCGAAGCTGTCGAAGGGTGCCCACACCCTCGGACGGGACGCCCGACGGGCGGGCAAGAAGACCCGCGACGTCGCCGAGCGCGGCTGGGCCCGCGCGAGCGCCCGCCTGAAACGAAAGTCCCCCGCCTAGACCACGACTCCGACGGGCCAAGTCCCGGCGAATGATCGGTGAGGTCATCCGGCCGGGACCCACAAAAAGGGCGCGGGGTAAGACGCGCTCCGAGCTCGTTCTTTTTGAGGCCCCGAGCAACACCCGAACTCCCGGTCGGCGAGCAAGCAACGACGCCGTTCGTTCGAGGGGCGTTCCTAGTCGCGACTCCCGGTGTCTGACTCTCCTTCCTCGGACGGTTCCTTTTCGACGTCGGGAAGGGTCAGATGGACCCAAATCGCGAGGCCAAAACAAGCCGCGGCTGCTACCAGGAAGACCGCGACGCCGAGAAGGTACGGCCATGACAACACTGCCAAGACCACCAAGAGGATCGCGCCGATGGACGCCCAGCCTCGGAGCCGACCGCGGTTGATGTCGGCGAGCGTCTCCACGGGCATCGCCGTAGCCGCCAGGCCGGGACCACGCGTCGCCACCATGGTTCGTATTCTCGATGGGTAATCGCGAGTTCGGCATGAGGTTGTTGAGGCCAGCAGGCCGGCGCTAAGTCTAGCCACGCTGCGAGCGTCGTGGTTGTTGCTCGTCCGCGTCCGCCCTCAGATGGGTTGGTTCTCGAACAGCTCATGACGGCGAGGACCTGTTGGGAGCGACCATGAAGGCCTTTCAGGACTATTATCCGGACGAGTTCGCCCACTGTTTCGGCTGCGGACGGTTGAACGGGCACGGCCACCACCTTCGCAGCTTCTGGGTCGGGGACACGGCCGAGGCTCGCTTCACGCCCGAACCCTTCCACATCGCGATCCCCGGATGGGTGAACGGGGGCCTGATCGCCTCCCTGATCGACTGTCACGGTACAGGGATGGCCGCCGCGGCGGCGTACCGCGCGGAAGGTCGGGAGATGGACTCCGCACCGCCCCACCGGTTCGTCACGGCGTCCCTTCGGGTGGATTACCTTCGGCCTACACCGTTGGGTCCCGAGCTCCTTCTGCGCGGACGGGTGCGATCGGTCACCGGGCGCAAGGTGGTCGTCGAGATCACGCTGTCCGTCGGGGAGGAGGTCACGGCGCGCGGTGAGGTCGTGGCGGTCGAAATGCCCGACACCATGCGCACCGGAGAAACCCGGACCTCCCCCGCTCCTTGAACATCGGGCGGACCCCCACGGCGGGGTTTCCCCGGACCGACCTTCGCGACCTCGACAGCGGTCGGGCGGTCGCGCTTCCCACACGATTGCCGATGGGCAAATGCCCAACTAGGACCGTACCCTGCGGGTCTTCGTGGCACGTCGAAAACCGGTCGCCGGGCCATCGACCGGCCGCCGCGAGTCGGCAAAGACTCCCGCTCGTTCTCCGGCCCTCCCCCAGCTCCGGGTCAACGGGGTCGACCATCCCATTCGGCTCGACCGGGACCGAAGTCTGCTCTACGTGCTTCGCGAAGAGCTCGGGCTCACCGGCGCCAAGTACGGCTGCGGAGAAGGCGAGTGCGGAGCCTGCAAGGTCCTCGTCGACGGGGTCGCGGTCCGTTCCTGCGTCACTCCCGTGGCGGAGGCGGTCGGCCGGTCGATCACGACCATCGAAGGTCTCGCTCACGGCGAC
>Ga0074044_10005150_pt1 | contig 10687 bp, 10 predicted proteins | sample BogForMeECP23OM1_FD_94443 | JGI IMG/M metagenome (GOLD analysis project Ga0074044, IMG submission 94443) | Bog forest soil microbial communities from Calvert Island, British Columbia, Canada - Bog Forest MetaG ECP23OM1 | ecosystem: Environmental > Terrestrial > Soil > Wetlands ...
AGATTGTGTTCCTGCGGGAACACAATTGCGACGAAGTCCAGGGGTACTACTTCAGTAAGCCTTTAGCCGCCGGCGATTTTGGCGAGAAACTACGGAGAACCGCACTCGTAGGGTTCGATTCGAGCGATTCATGCCGTACCGCCGGGCAGTCTGCAAACATCCATTAGGGAATCTCTGAATAAGCACCGCTTTCAGTGCAAGCCTGAGCTGCAAGGGAAGGTTTAGAGGAATTCCAGTGACTCCCGGGTTTTTCTGATCCCTTATTCCGCTCCCCAAGTCGAGGGCGCAGTCGTTTCTCGACCCTACACGACTGCCACACGTAGCAGTTTCTTGCGCACCAGGAACAGCCTCGGTGATCACTTCAAAAGCGGCCAACGGTTATCACTTCAAAACCGGCCAACGGAGGTGGCGGTCCAGGACCAGGGTGTTCTGAGACAAGAGCAGGTCACGATGGAACCCACAGGGTGACTTTTGTATTTCGTGTTAGCGTGCGCGCCCCTGCGGGGTGGCGTTGGAGCCGGTGACACAATAATGTCACGGTTGGCCGATTTTTGTCGGCTCGACCGGCAGGATGCCGCACCAACGAGCGGAAAGGATCATTCCCTGAGGATTTTGGAACGCGACGGGCAGCCGGTTGCAGCACGCGGTACCACGCCGAGGAGCGTGCCAAGAAGACGGCCGCCAGAGGCGACGGGCCAGTTCAGGCCAACTGCGTGATGTCTTCAGCGATCTGGGGGAAGTCCGTGAGCATCTTCGAGTCATGCCCTGGGAACATGTTTTCCACTGGGGCATTGGAGAGCAGCTTGTCGTAAGTTTCGAGCCAGATCGGCAGGTTCGTGATCAAGCTGCTCGGCACATCCTCTTTGAAGCTTCTGAAAAGATGCGCGCTGTCGGAACCGACGATGGTTTGTCCCTTGGCTGTTGGGATCAGCACCGCCTGTAGTCCCGGCGTGTGGCCTGGCGCCAACAGAAGCTGCATATCGGGGCCAATCACCTTGTCCCCGTCAACCTGAATAACGCGTGGCCCCTTAGCCAGCTCGGCGAAAGCTTTGTTTGCATCCGGGTTCTGTAGAGACCTGAACACAGCTCTCTGTGCCAGTGGGCTGTTGATCCAGAAGTCGAATTCTTTCTTCTGCACGTAGAACTTGGCATCGGGAAACAGCTCGGCAAATTCCGCGCCGCCGCCGATATGGTCAAAGTGCATATGAGTGACGACAATCCTGGTCACTTGCTCGGGCCTGATTCCGAGCCGCGCTACCAACTGCTCGGGCGGGAAGAACCCCTTGAACTTCGGACCCCGGACCTTGCCTGTCCCGGTGTCCACGAGGGTGGTCTCGCCGTTTTTAGCGCGGATCGCCCATATGTAATAGTTGATAGCGATATCTTCGGTCCAGCCAGTGTTGAACAGCGTCATGGCCAGCTTGCGATCAAACGGACCGGCATACTTCAGAGCGAAGACTTCGTAGGTTGCTTGCGTGCCGGAGGACAAACCCTCCGACTTTTTCTCTTCGGCTAGGACCGGATTAGCCCCAGCCAACGCCGTCGCCCCAACGGCCACAGAAAGCGATTTCACAAAGTCCCGACGATCGATGACGCTCATGAAAATCTCCTTATATGTCTCATCGTTTCCGAGATTGTTTCGAGCGGGCAGCACCGACTCACGCAGCCTTTCTTGCGTGCGGTTTTTCCTCTTGTTCATCACGTAGCGGCCTGCGGTCACGCACGACGGACACCAAATAGAAGACTCCGAGGAAAGCCCCTACCACCACGAGGACTATCAAGAATTCGGCCATATACCACCTTTCCCCGGTTTCAGCCGCCGTTCGTGCGGGAAACCGGACAGGACCGCGGCACCATAAATCATCGCTCCCAGAATCTGGAGCCCGCCCAGCCCAGAAAGATGCCGCCGGCTAGAAGGATCGCCCCGCTGGTTAGCGGCACGGTTCTTTTGGGCCCGTGCTCCTTCCTCCAAACTTCTTGGTGCAGGCGCATGCCTTGCCGTATCCTGCGCTGCTCATGCTCCGGCAGCACCTCCACCTCACTTTGATCAGTGACGCGGTCACTTGTTCGCGGTTCGCGTGACGCCATGAAAGCCTCCCTGTTTCCAACGCAGATCAGCGGCGAGCCGCTTGCCAGACGAACAGCGCGAAAGCCATTCCAATCAGCCCAGTCAGAGCGTTTGCCAATTCATTGACCCAGCGGCGCACATGGATTTCAGAGTCCGCGGACCGCGCCTCCGGATTCGAGAGAGGTATCCGGGTCAAACTCTCACCTCTGGGAAGGATACGGTGGGCTGAATATGCACCGGTCTCGGACGGGACGCTGTGACCTCTGTCACTGTAGCGCGTGATCGTCCCGGTCCGAGGAGGCCATCATGGACATCATTAGGATTCTTGCGGAACTTCGTGCGGAGCGCGACCGTGTTGACTAAGCGATTTCGGCACTTGAAGCCGTCAACTCGACTGGACGCCGGAGAATAGGCGCCCGCAATGATCAACGGCTGTTTTTCAGCCTGCACCGCCAAGGTAGGCATTCAGGAGTTGTCCCTCTTGTTTCACCGCTTGCGGAGTGCCCTGCAAGACGATGCTCCCCACGGAGAGCACGTAGACGTAGTCACAGATCGAAAGTGCCAGGTTGGCGTTTTGCTCGATCAGCAGGATCGTGGCGCCCTGGGCCTTGACTTGCTGGATCGTCCGGAAAATGTCTTCGACTACACGCGGGGCGAGCCCCAGAGATGGTTCATCGAGCATAAGGAGCTTGGGCCGGATCATCAGGCCCCGACCGATCGCCAACATCTGCTGCTCGCCGCCGCTCAGGGTGCCGGCCGGCTGATTTCGCCGTTCGGCCAAGCGGGGAAACAGCGCGAAAACGCTCTCCATGCTCTCCGCCACCGTTTGTTTTCGATAGCTGACATAGGCTCCCATCTTCAGGTTTTCGACCACGCTCAGTCCGGGAAATACCTGCCGCCCTTCCGGCACGTGCGAAACCCCGGTCTTAACGATTTGGTCGGTCCGCATGGTGTGCAGCGCGCTGGCGCCGAAGGTAATCGAACCTGCCGAAGGCCGGAGGAGCCCGGATATGGCATTCAAGGTGGTCGACTTCCCCGCCCCGTTTGCCCCCAGCAGAGTCACGATCTTGTCGTCTGGCACTTCCAGGGTAATCTCCCGCAGGACGGGGCTGCCTTCCCCGTAAGAGACAACCAATTTGTCGAGCCTAAGCGTGCGACCCTCCCGTCCCGAGATAGGCCTCGATTACGGCCGCATCCCGCTGGATCTCTGCAAAGCTTCCCTGGGAAATCTTTTTGCCATAGTTCAAGACAAAGACGCGGTTGCTGAGCGCTTCCACCATGGCCATTTCGTGCTCGATGAGCAGAATGGATATGCCGGTGTCACGGATCCGGCTCAGCAGCGTCATGAGGTTCCCCTTTTCGCTGCTGTTCAGGCCCGCGGCAGGTTCGTCGAGGACAAGGAGCTTAGGCCGTGCCATGAGGGCGCGGGCAACCTCGACGACCTTACGGCGGCCATAGGGGAGATTGCGCGTCAATTCGTCCCGGCATGAGCGCAAACCGGTGAGGTCCAGCACCTCGTCGATGCGGTCAGCAACTTCCTTCTCTTCCCGGCGAAGCCTCCCGGTCCGCAGGAGTACATCCCAGAGCCGTGAGCATGTATGGATGTGCCCGCCGAGACGAACATTGTCGAAAACCGAGAGAGCGAGCAGCAGGCGGATGTTCTGAAAGGTGCGTCCGATTCCCAGGGCACAGATTTCATGGGGTGTGCGGCCATGGATCGGACGGCCCTCAAATGCCACTTTCCCGGCAGTCGGCTTGTAGATGCCGGTGATCACGTTCACCAGGGTGGTCTTGCCCGATCCATTCGGCCCAATCAGGCCGCAGATCTCCCCAGATCCCACATCGAGGTCCACCTGGTTGACGGCCACAATGCCGCCAAAGCGTTTGGTCAACTGCGTGGCCGTCAGCAGGCTCACCGATTCACCTTATTCTGCGCCACGGTTGAGGCGTCGGGCGTGGGCTGCCGGCGCCGCATCATGCGCTTGAGATTCGCGAGGTTCAGCACGTTGCTGTAGCGCAGTACAAGTAAAAGGATGAGCGAATACACCACCATGCGGCTGCGGGCCATGAAGCGGAGGGCCTCGGGCAACGAGGTCACCGTCAAGGAACTCAGGATGCCGCCGGCGACGTTGTCCATTCCCCCCAGCACTACCATGAGCAAGTAGGTCGAACTCTCATTGATGGTGAAGGAGTCCGGGTTGAGGTACCCGGCCAGGTTCGCGAAGAAGACCCCCGACACGCCGGCGAGCACCGCGGAGATCACGAAGGCGAGGAGCTTGTAATTTCTGACGTGTACGCCCATGGCCTCCGCGGCGACTTCGTCCTCGCGGATGGCCTTTAGCGCCAAACCAATATGCGAGCGGCTCAGGCGCAGGGTTGCCACCGCAGCCAGAAATGCAACCACCAACATGAAGTAGTACAGCGGAAGCCCGGTCGCAATTGCAGGGATACGGTTGAGGCCGAACGGCCCTCCGGTGACCTTCTCATTGTTGAGGATGAGAATGCGGACAATCTCGCTGAATGCGAGAGTGTTGACCACCAGGAATGGTCCTTTCAGTTTGAACGAGGGGAACCCCACCACGACGCCCACTAAGCCGGCCGCCAGGGGAGCCGCCACCAAGCCGAGCCACGGCGAGAGTCCATAGTTCACACACAGAATGCCATAGGTGTAGGCGCCCACGGCCACCAGACCGGCCTGCCCCAAGGACAGTTGTCCGGTGTAGCCGAGCAGAATCACCAGGCTCAAGACGACGAGTACATTCTGCAGTCCTCGCTCCAGGATGTAGAACTGGTAGGCGGGGACGCCTATGAGGGGGATCAGCGCGAGCACCAGCAAGATGCCCTGCGCTAATCCGATGCGCCTCAGATAAGCGTTGAGCCGCGACACCGCGCCTCCCTCAGACCTTCTCCGAAATCTCGGCTGAGAAGATACCGCGGGGCCGGACGAGCAGAAATGCGATCAGAATCGCAAAGATGAAGACATCCTTGTAGGTGGAGACTACCAGGGTCGCGAACACGACCTCGGCAATACCGACGATGGCGCCTCCAATCAGCGCCCCAGCGAAACTTCCCAAGCCCCCAATGAGAACAGCCGCGAACGCCTTGAGGGCCACCAGGCCTCCCATTTCCGGTATGAGTGGGATCACGGGGGCGATGAGGATGCCCCCAACCGCCGCAAGTCCGGTAGCCAACAGGAACGTCAGAGCCACCAGGTGGTTGGTTCTAACCCCCATCAGGGAAGCCGTGACTGGCCGCTGGGCCACGGCCCGCATGGCGATCCCAAGTATGCTCTTCTTGAAAAAAACCTGCAGCAGGGCAACCAGAACCACCACGACCGCGATGTTCCCCAGGTAATAGGGCATGATGATGACCTGCCCAACGTGCACCGGACTGTCGCCTAAAGGGGGACTGAAACGCTGGGCCTGAGGACCCCAGAGAAGCAGGATGCCGTTTTGCACAAGTACGGTCAGTGCTATGGTGCCGATCACGATGATATCGGGATGCAGTCCCTGGGAAAACATCGGGAAGAAGTAGCCTTGGCTCAGCATATACCCGGCGAGGCCCATTACTGCGCACGTGAGGAGAAAGGCGAAAGGATACGGCAGTGCCCAGTGAGAGAACATGGAGAGCATGACATAGCCCCCCACCGTGAGCAAGTCGCCTTGCGCGAAATTAAACAGCCCGGTTGCGTTCCAGATCAAGGATATTCCGAGCGCCGCCAGGGCGTAGATCAGGCCCATGTTCAGGCCCTGGATCAGAATCTGCAGGATGGCCTCGAATCCCATGACTATCTCTCCACGGGATAGTTCTCGCTCATCAGCATGACCCACTGGTTGTCCTTCCACACCTGGGTGCGCATGTGATGGACCAGATTCCCTTCCTTGTCCGCGACATAGTGGCCCATGGCTCCCTGATAGTCCAGCTTGGCGAGCTCCTGCCGGATCTTTTCCCGGTCAAGGCCAACCTTGCTGACGAGATCGGCCACAATGTAGACGCTATCGTAGTGAATCACATGGCTAGCGGAGAAAGCTTGATGATATTTGGCGTCGTACTTCTTGATGAACTCCTGGATCTTGGGATCAGGATCACCCTGGCTCATGGTCGTAGTGGTGACCATGCCTTCGTAGTTCTCCTTGCCTGCCAGGTCAAAGACGGAGGGCACGCTGGCGGCGCGTTCGCTGAATACCGGAATATTCTTCATGCCTAACTCGGAGCGCTGCCGGGTGATCTTCCCGACCTCGGGCGTATAGCCATAAAGGAAGATCGAATCCGCTCCGCTTTTCTTGATAGCCAGGAGTTGGGCGGAGAAATCCTGATCGTTGTCATTGAAGGTCTGCACGATTACCGGCTTGAGGTTGAATTTGGCCATGGCCGGCTCGGTGGCGACCCAGTTGGCCTTCGAGTAGTCGTTGAGGCCGTAAATGACGGCCGGCCGCTTGACGTTATACTTTTCCACCGCCGTCTTAACCAACAGCGGGATCCAGTATTCCGATGAAATCTGCATCCGGAAGGTGTAGGGGTTTCCCAGTCTCGTGGTCTGGGCGTTTGTAGCATCCGTTAAGGCCGGGATCTTGGCATCTTTCCAGAGCTTCTCCGCGGCCAAAACCCCGCCGCTGCGGTTGGGACCCAAAATGACCAGGGGATCGAGGGAGATCGCTTTTTTCGTTCCCTCAATGGCTCCGGCGGAGTTCGACGTCTCGTCAACCTCGGTGTACTCGATCTTGAGCTGGCTTCCGTCGGGCAGCTTGACACCGCCCTTGGAGTTAATCTCCTCCACCGCCATCTTTGCGGCGTTGACTCCGAAGGAACCGTACGAGGATGCGCTGCCGGTGAGCGGAGCCAGGTGAACGATCTTGATGCTCTTAGGCTGATTGCTCTGACACCCGACCAACGTCAGGGCGGCGAAGAAGACACCCAACGAGAGCCCTAATAATCCCTTGTATAGTTTCACGATAATTCCTCCTCTACGGTGTATGAAAGGGACGCTCATGGCCGGTACGCCCCGCCGACCTGCATCGTTCGCTTCGGACCCTGAGATTGCACGGGGATTGTGCGCACCGGCGCCAGCGTTGGCAAGGATAATCGATGTGAGTTCAGGTAGCAGCAGAAAAGTTAAAAGGGCTGCGACATTGGTTATGCTCTAGCCGCCGGCTCCTGCGAGGGAGTCAACAACGTGGAACACGCACCGTCACAGCCCCTGATGCGATCACTGCTTTCGCAGTTCCAAACCCCAACGGCCTCTCGCGAAGGCTGTCGGTTTTTTCGGGTCTGGTTGCCCAGCGAGTTGCCCCGTTGGGCTGATCACCCGGCTTACTTCGGACTGGCCACTCATTTAGGAAGCCACCCCTTTCAGCCATCGACGCGCGTAACACTAGGTTTGCTGCGCACTCTTGTCAATGCCCGGCTCTGGTGCAATTGTGGAAAACACCGCCAAGCTCCCATTGCACAGCATTTAGGTAATTGACCGCGCCTACCGGCGAGCGTAGTTTCCTCGCCATCATTCCTTCGTAACGCTTCAGGGATCGCGCATCATGAGAAGTGAACTCGACGTACTTATAAGCCAGGTGCTCAAGGGCGGCATTCTCTACCCCGAAGCGGTGCGGGAGTTCAGGAAGGCGTTCATCGCTACGGTACTGCGGGAAAACAGCGGCAACCAGAGCAAGACGGCACGAGAATTGGGCATGCACAGAAACACGCTCAGCCGCACGGTTTCCGCCCTGAGACTTGATATCCGTGCTCTGCGCCCCGGCTCGCGCCGTTTGCCCAGTAGCGAACGCTTCGTGGCGGTCGCGAAGAGAATCTCCCGTTGAACCTTTGGTTCGTGATCCTGAGCCCAGACTAATGGGGTATTACACGCCTCGTGCTCCTCGGCGGCTTGGCGATGAATGTCATCCTCGCCATCTCCGTTCTGTGCATCATCGCCGAGGTTGGTTTGCTTTCCTTCAAGCCGTGGACGCGAGTGCTGACGATCATCCTGTGCGTGATCCACCTCTTCACAGTCCCGATCGGCACCGCACAAGCCGGCTACGGCCTGTGGGTGCTCTTGCAGCGGAAAACGGAGCCCTGTTCGCGCGGACAATTCTCCGGTCGCAGGCAACTTGAGCAGTCCATTGGACACTGCCGCTGATGAACATACTTGACCTCGTCGTCGGGAAGCCCATCCAGACAAGTGACGAACGCGCCGAGCAGATCGGTCCCGCGCAGGGCATCCCGATCTTCGGTCTCGACGCGCTGAGCTCGGCTGGTTATGGCCCGGAGGCAGCCCTCAGCCTTCTGATTCCCCTGGGCCTTCTCGGCGTTCGTTATATCGTTCCCGTCAGCGCCGCCATCATCACGTTGCTCGTGATCGTGTACTTCTCCTATCGCCAGACCATCGCCGCCTATCCCTCCGGTGGTGGCTCCTATACCGTGGCGCGCTTCAACCTGGGCGCATCTGCCAGCCTGCTGGCGGCGGCCGCGCTGCTCGCCGATTACATCCTCACAGCCGCGGTGGGTATTTCCGCGGGAGTTGGCGCCTTGGTCTCGGCGGTTCCCTCCCTGCTGCCGCACACGGTTTCTCTTTGCCTCGGCATTCTGATCGTCGTCGCCATCCTCAATCTCCGCGGCGTGCGCGATGCCGGCCTGGCCTTCGCACTTCCCACCTATCTCTTTGTGGGGACGCTTCTCATTACCATCGTGGCAGGTACTCTCCGTGTTCTCCTCAGCGGCGGGCATCCGACACCGGCAGCTCCACTTCCGCCTGCGCTGCCCATGACCGAAGCCGTCAGCTACTGGCTGCTGCTGAAGGTTTCTGCCAGCGGTTGCACGGCATTGACCGGCGTGGAAGCTGTCAGCAACGGCGTGAAAGCCTTCCGCGAACCCGCTGTGAAAAACGCGCAGCGCACTCTTACCGTGATTATTCTTCTATTGGCGGTGCTGCTGGCGGGCATTTCCTATCTGGTGAAGGCTTACGGCATCGTGGCCACGGATCCGGGCCGTCCCGGCTACCAAAGCGTTCTCTCCATGCTCAGCGCCGCCGTTTTCGGCAAAGGCTTTTTCTACTACCTGACCATCGCGTCCATTCTTCTCGTTCTATCGCTCTCCGCCAACACTGCCTTCGCCGATTTTCCGCGTCTCTGCCGCGCCATCGCGCAGAACAACTACCTCCCTCACGTCTTCGGGTACCGGGGACGGCGGCTCGTCTATACCTACGGCATCGTCATCCTGGCAGTGCTCTGTGGCGGCCTTCTCATGCTTTTCCGCGGGATCACGGATCGGCTCATCCCGCTCTATGCGGTTGGCGCCTTTCTGGCCTTCACGCTCTCTCAGTCCGGCATGGTCATGCACTGGTGGAAAAATCGCGGCCCGAATTGGCAGAAAAGCGCACTCGTGAATGGGCTCGGCGCACTCGTCACCGGTATCACCGTGGTCGTCATTCTGGTTGCGAAATTCGCGGAAGGCGCCTGGATTACGCTGCTTTTCATTCCGTCGGTGATTGTTCTTTTCACCCTTGTCCGCCGCCACTATCACTCGGTCAAGATGCTCACCACCTGCAAGGTTCCCGTCGACGCGGAAAGTCTCAGCCAGCCTCCCATTGTGGTCATTGCCATCGACCACTGGAGCAACATCACTCGCCAGGGAATTGAATTTGCGGCCCGGCTTTCTCCGGAAGTGATCGCCCTGCACGTCGAGCTCACCGAGTCCTCCGAATTGCTTCAAGCGGACTGGGAACATTACGTTGAGCAACCCTTTCGCGCGGCCGGCAAGGAGCCGCCCCATCTCCATGTCCTGCCTTCTCCCTACCGCTTCGTCATCATCCCCATCGTTCAGTTCATTCTCGATCTTTCGAAACAGCATCCCGCTCGCAGCATTATCGTAGTCATACCGGAGCTGGTGGAGGACAAATGGTACGAATACTTCCTTCACAATCAGCGTGGCCGGCTTCTGGAATGGGTGCTTCTCGCCCGGGGCAATGAGCGCATCTTTACGGTGAGTGCGCCCTGGTACATCGGGGAACGAACCTAACTCCATCCGCGGAGCGCGGATCCGCTCAGAATCGCAAAGCAGCCAAAGCTCCCGATAGGATCCAAAACACTTGTGTTTCCTGGACCGTTGTCCTGCCTCGGCTTGGGTGTCAGATTGCCGTCAGTTGACCGGGCCGCTGCCCACAGGGTTTTCTGAACCCAGTAATCCGCTCTGACGGGCGGCGCGGAGTGCCGTCCCGACCCGGTCGTCTAGCGAGTGCTTGACCTGATTGGTAACACCACCCCCGACAGGCCGAGCAAGGGGCAGAGCCCGGCGCTTTGACCGTCCCCAAGAAGCCGCCGGCAGGAACTGGAAGTGCCGATGCTGGCACTTCATGCATCGGACCGGCCGAATACCCAAAAGGGAGATTACACGGTCGAAATTGGTCTGGCGCCGGCTCAATCTTTGGCGTTCGTGACCACACAGTGGACATGCGGTGAGTCGGGCCAAGGCATCCGCGGTTTCACGGCTCAGCATTCCTGCTCCTTCCCTGCGGGCGGACTGGTGCTTTCGTCAGATTTTCTTGGGGAAAAGGTCCTAGCTTGCCATCAATGTTGCTTCACGGCTTGTACAAGGGTCAAGTTTTGGGGCCTAGCGCTCCATAACGTCCGTGCT
>Ga0074044_10005151_pt1 | contig 10686 bp, 11 predicted proteins | sample BogForMeECP23OM1_FD_94443 | JGI IMG/M metagenome (GOLD analysis project Ga0074044, IMG submission 94443) | Bog forest soil microbial communities from Calvert Island, British Columbia, Canada - Bog Forest MetaG ECP23OM1 | ecosystem: Environmental > Terrestrial > Soil > Wetlands ...
AGTGAACAAAGGCAAACCGCACATCGCACCGGTCTGGTACATTTACGATGGAACACATTTCTATGTCAGTACCGGCGCCAAGACGCGGAAGGCCAGAAACATAAAGAAAAATCCTAACGTCTCCCTAATAATAGATTCAACAGACGGAATGTTCAAACACAAATGCGTCATTGTGGAAGGACGGGCTGATCTCAGTAGGAAAGACCATCCTGAAGTAACAAAGAAAATTTATGCTCGCTATCTCGGCGGCGATCAGGGTCTGAAACACGCTTTCGCACAGGAACTCATGAAAGGCGACCAGTACGTTGTGAAAATAACTCCCACTAAGATCCTTACCTGGGATTACACCAAAGTGGTCAAGTAATTCGAACGGTACTTCAGCGTGTCATCAAATTCCGCGTAAGTTCTGCTCCATTCTGGGAGACCATTCGTTTATGAGTTGCATGGAACTATCCTCACTTCGATTAGAACCATGCCAAACATTGCGATGAAAGACTCGACGAATAGATTTCATTGTCAGCACGAGTATCCTGACAACATGTGGAAATGTGGGAAATGCGGCTACCAAATCCTCCCCGACCTTATTGGAAAGATTGCTGAAACCGGTTCGGGAAGAGTAATGTCCACAAACGTGTAACAAGAACGAGACCGGAGTTTGAAATGGGCGAACCTAATGACAAAAAATGTCATCCAAACTCCAAAGGTATTCCCACCAGAGGGCGCCTACTCAAACGGAACAATCGGTGGAGGTTTCATTTTTGTGGCAGGTCAAGTAGGTGTAGATTTGAAAGGCGAAGTGAAAGTGGGCATAGCGGAGGAGACCCGCCAAGCATTGAATAACGTTAAGACGATCATTGAAGCCGCAGGATCATCTCTCGAGAACGTGATGCGGGTTGGAGTCTATCTGCGTGACATGAATGATTTCGATGAAATGGACAAAATCTATCGCACGTTCTTCCCTCAAAATCCGCCGGCCAGAACTACAGTGCAAGCGCCGATTGCAGATAAGCGGTGCGTTATCGAGATCGACGCCGTCGCCCTACGTGGTTAACATTTTCGTAACTTGCCATTAGAGGAGAATAAAGCCTAAGAAAACGGAACATGCTTCCTTGGTTCATTCGTATGCTTGGTCAGTTATGGAGAAACGATTACCCATACCATTCATAGGCATTATTGCCAAAGGGTACAAGGTCAAACAATTTCAATTTCTCACAAAAATGCCGAATGGCGAACTTGCACCAACCGATAATGAGGCTGAAAGCTATGCCTTCTCACTCGATGATGCGGATTCAACGGAAGGAAGAACAGAGATTAAGGCTGTCTTGCACGGCAAAGGCTTGACCGCAGACTGAGCCGAGCATCCGACGGTTTTATCCAGTCAATAGAATTAGACGAATCCGACGACAATTACACAGCACCAAATCATTTACGATAGAGTCTCGGCAATGTAGATTGCAGGTACCAGTATAATATCTCCAGAAATGGGCGATTCGTTTGGAAGAAAGGGAATGGCGAACTTTAGCCTCTACCGTTGTGATAATTCTTACAGGCGCAATCGTTGGGTGGACATTAACTTCTCTTCCATTCCGACAGTCAGTCGTACTGGCTGACGTCGCTCTAATCCTAGTTGTAGTCTTCCTTCCAAAACTGAATTTCTACTTGTCGATTCTCGATTGGTGGCACACTTGGAGAGATCGGAAGTCTTTCAAAATTCCGAGGATTGGCATATTCAACGGCTACATAAAACGTGAGAAAGGAGAATTCCGATGTCCTACTGGCTTCACTTCAGTTACGCCGGAGAGATGGCAAGAGAGACTTGAGTTGACGCACAAGAAGATTAAAACGGAATTGATTGGTGCCAGTCGCGTAAGTCGCAAATTTAATGTGATAATAAACCCGTTCGGAGAAATGTATCCTGAGAGCGATCTCTATCAGCGTACAACTTTCAAGGCCATCAAGAAGTTCATTCAAGAAGGTGGTATTTTCGTTCATGCAGGGGGGATTCCGTTCTATTACAGTTGGGACACCAAAGCCAATAGACCAAACCCCACATCAAAAGATTTACAATTTTATTCCTTTAAGATGAAAACTGACGAAGAATTAGAAGAAGATAGAAACATCGTCATTTCTCCGGCATATCTTCGTGGTGGCAAACGAACCCCGTCACTTGTAGATACACTAGCACGGCAACATTTCCTTTTGAGAACTACGGCTGATGATGGAAATGGGAATCGCGTAGAAGCGTTTCAAACCGAAGCGGAGAGGAGGTTTGGAGATTTGATATCGGTTGGGGGAACAGCCATCATCTATGAATTTCGAGCTGTTACAAATGAAACACCGAAGTTCATCCCGTTTCTTAGATGCAAAACCAAGTACAGCGAAAATGATGTCTTTCCATTGGCGGGAATACCATTTGGAAGGGGCTTTCTTCTGGTCGCTGGAATGAATTTTGAGATTAGTAGAGAGATCGACAGTCTGATAGTTGATTCCCAAGTAGAGAAAGTCTGCATGGCAATAATTGATTTAACCAATGGAATCTATCAGCATATTCTGTGAACGAATCAAAGATACGGATGATCGAAGTCAATCCAGCTGCCACGCGACTAGTCAAGTATCTCATAGCGACCGACTTTTGACAGCCCAGAAAACCTGGTTTGAAATTGAGGAAAATTTGGCAGCTCGCGACAACTTGACGTTACCTGGAAAAAGGTAACGTTACCTGTTACTCGACGTAAGCGAAGTCAGAAAATCATTCGTTCACAATGACGCGCTCTTGAGACGATTAAACATGCGCTAACCGATTCAAACTCAGCATTTCTCGAACCCAAATCAGTAACCGTGGTGGGCCCGCCCGATTGATTTTCACCGGTACCTGATTCGCTTAGGGGGCCACTACTGTTATTGTGCCGTGCATGTAGGCGGGGTGGAATTGGCAGTGATAGGGATAGGCTCCTGGCGTCGTGAAAGTTATTGGATCAGATGAGGTTTCCCCTGAAATGTCACCGGTATCGAAATGAAATGTATCACCAGAATTCGACGTTATTGTGTGATCAGCCGTGTCAGCGTTCTTCAAAATTATCGTATTATTGACACCTATCACAAGCAAAACGTTAGCGGGCGCGAAGTTGATTGAGACTGCACCGGAATTATTAGGCGCAACAATGACGACCGTCGTGATTGATTGGGTTGGCGCTTGAACTGGACTGACGTGTATCGCAGCAACCAGTAGAGGCGTCATCGAGAGCATCAATAAAATACCGGCAACAACCAATGCCGGTAACGCAGGTTTGCCAGATGCAGCTCCTTCACCCATAATTCTCATCTCCGAAATAGTTCTTTGTCGTTACAGGTCAACCGGTTGAGGTTGAGTTTGTTGGCGAATATCCTGTATTCGGTAGAACGATTAGAAATCCGATCATGCCAATGTATTGATGATACGAACAGAAGAACCGGTAGACTCCCGGCGCACCCATTGGTCCAATGGTGACTTGAGTTTGTATTTCTGCGGTCTCGTTCTGACCGGGTTTAAGCATCCAAGAACCAGTACAAGGACCCAACGGTCCATTGTTAATTGAACACCCTCCAGCTATCGAACAACCACTTACGGAACACGTACCCGTTGTTAGATCCGTATTTGAGCCGCAGGTCACGTTCTGTCCCATAAGGTCACAGTTAGTTTGTGGACCCGTCACTTCTATTCCGAATTGCGGACCGATTTCGCCGGGTGGGTGATACATCCACTGGCCGGGCATTGACATGTTAATCTGCGTCAGCTGACCCGCTCCACCCGGACCGGTTGGAGCGATAATGGTAAAGGTATGCGCACCGTCAGTATCGTTGACTTCCAACGTGAGTTGGATCGTATCCCCCTGATTCACGATGATGTCCTGCGGGAACCATCTATCCTGAAGCGAAGGAAGAGTCGCCTCCCATTCCATCGTAATGAATCTGATAACAGGTTTCTGATCAACCACAGGAAGTGAACTCATCTCCTGTTGTAACTGGTTGACTTGGCTCTGCAACGACACAACCTGACTACTCGAAGAACTTGAAGGTGCAATGAAAGGAATCGACACCGCTACCAAGGCAACGATAAGCGCAATTATTGCAATCCCCATAACAGCTTTTGACGAAGAACCTGCCCCATTCGATTTAGCCAAGTTATATCTGAAGGTCGGTCTACCTCTGAGGTTAGATAAAGGCGACTCCTTCAACAATTCGAGCAAATTGAACATAAGGTGCCTAATTTTGCGAACGACGAAGGGGAGATTATCAAGTTCGTAGCTATGACTCCGGCTATGCAGCTGTCTATGGTGCGTGACTAGTGGCAACCGTTCGCCACTTGCTGGCTATCAGAAGTTCTGTGAATCACCAACCATTTTTGAGCTAGTTAACTAGACCTTGCATGATCCCATTATGAAAGTCATTTATGCGCTCTCAATCCGATATTTTGTTGCTCGATATGAAATCGAAGAACTCTCGGTCTTCGAGGCGTCGCAAACCTAAATCAGCAAACTCTAGAAGATATCGGGTTGTTCTTGCCGTTGTTGTAATTGTGACAATCATCGGAACTGGCTACGAATACTACCAGCAGCAACTACAACCGTCTTTGCAGCCTCAACAATCGCTACAACAACAAGAAGCTATGGGTATCCTGAAAAAGTACGGCTTGTATGATGGCAATTATAGTTACACCGTGTTTGCCGCATTAGATGCAGACGATATCTTAGGCGCAGCTAACCATACAACTCTCACGTTCTCGTACGTATGGACTGCGACGCAAGCACCTATGAGTGCCACCACTATTTCTGGTTCCAGCACCTATACAGCGTATGGTGTGTCCACTACCGGTTTATTCTCATATGCCCCAACCTACTCTGCCTATACCACGATGCAGACATACAGTACCAGTTTCACGTATACGAATGCTTCAGGCCGCTACGGCACAGCAGGCTATGTAACTGAGACCCAACGGATCAACGACAACATCACTATCGAATATTCTATTCAAGGCGAAGAGATTTACTTCAGGTATGACCGAGGACCAATATGCAGCAGTCAAAGCCCAAACGGACCTTTTGGTTGGAGCGGATGTAGCCAGTATGTCATTATGGTCATCTATTCACCATCGACCTTGGCGCTCTATCCCGAATATCTCGTGATGAACAGATACAATTTGTTCTACATTGGCAATATCGGTCCTGATTGGCAGTTCTACTTTTTCTACGCCATCAAGACTGGATTAAGCTAAGTTCAATCAAATATCACTCTTACACGAATCTCTTTGAGTTATTTTTCTTGAACCCAGAAATGTAATCTCTAGAGTGGTGGGCCCGCCCGGGTTCGAACCGGGGATCTCCGCCGTTCTCATCGATTCTTCGATGTGAGGGCGGCTAGGAATAGAGTTTCTGGATCACTTCTGACATAAAATTTACTGTTCCCTTCACAGCATCTGGTCCAGGCGCGAATTTACTCGGCTTGTGATGAATTGAGAGAATACGGACTTTGTTTATCAGATCTGCGTAAGATTCGACGTCAGGTTGATCTTTGAGCAATCCTACATCTCTGCATTTTTCAATTATTTTTCCGAACGACAAATTAGTAAGCTCATTTTCAATGTCTTGTATCGTTATCTTCGAGTTGAGTTTTCTCTTTTCTTCGTAATACTTTCGACCCAGTGCACTTTCTAGAATCCGTCCACAAAACGCGATCGAGGCTCGATATACTTGTGCCGAGAAACATTTTCTGATTTCCGCGAAATCAGAGGTTATTTCGTCTCGGAGGTCTTTAGGGATCCTCTTAAGCAATTCATTCTCGTTCACTTCCAGCTCAAGCAGAGTTATGGGAAGAAAACCTCGAAGAGAGGCGATAAGTCGCTTTACGATATCAACATGCTCTTCTAGAATATCTAAAGAGAGACTCTTTATGTTCTTGTGTAAGTCGTCAAGTTCGATGCAAGTATCATCGATAAATGCGATTGGCTTCTCCGAATACTGGCGCTCGATGGAACTCAATTGCTGTTTCAGCTGCATTAGTTCAGATTTTAGAGAAAGAAGATTCTCCTTAAAATCGTAATAATCTTTTATCGCTTTTGTGTGATAAATTTGCAAGTGTTTACGTTTGGTACTTCGTAGAATCGAATCTAACTGACGAGACCGTTGTTCGATGGAATCGGTGGCGTACTCGAGCGGGGTGAGGGCTCGAGTGAGGGCGCGTAAAGGCATTTATTGTGTCACGCGACACATATACGCGATAGAAATTCCTTAGTCACGGTATTGTTGGATTATTGATTTTGTCTTAGTTCAATTCGAATCGAGACGCTTTGTGCCTGAGATGGCTACATTGTATTCTTTGCAGTCACTTGGGACACATTCCATTATTGTGCGGATCGCCTCAGTGAGTGCGCGATCTATCTTAGTGCGCTCACTAAAACCCCGTCTAGGAGCCATAATATGGATAATGGCTACGCATGTTTCCGAAGGTGATATTCTTGTGACTTCGACAGAGTAGTCTCGCAGGTTCCGTCTGGATGGCAGTCTCAGGTTGTGTTGATGGAACTTTTCCAGTTTATCAGCTAGTTGAGCAAGTGTCTCAACGCCTACACTCGTTATACGATATTTTCTATCCTGCTTTTGGGTGAGGCCTCGATTAACCAACAAGCGCAAGTGTTTAGATAATGTTCTCGATGATACCTTTGACTTCAGCAAAACTTCGTTGAATCTTGTCAGTTTCAAATCTCTGAGAGCGTTAAGAATCGCGTACTGACTCTTCAGCATCTCATACTCGTTCGTTATGTCAGCTCGCAATTCGACAGCCTAGGCTCATTTTACTTTACGCTAGTCTAAATACTTTACCCAGGCTAAAGTATATAGCTGATGCAGAGCATAATGGAAGATGTGAGTCGAGATGATTCAAGAAGTAAAGGAAGACACGTTTATCGACATTGACCCTAGAACCCTTCTACCTAACCCATATCAAGTTAGATTGAGTACTTCCGATCCTAATTTCGATGAGTTGGCCGAATCAATACGGAAGTCAGGGCTCATAGAACCTCCAGTAATCTGCCAAACCGAGAATGGCTACCAAATAGCCACTGGTCACAGACGAGTCGCAGCATCCATCAAACTTGGCCTGAAGATGATAAGATGCATTCTTCGACAACTCTCCGACGAGCAGAAGGCTGAGATACCTATAGAAGAGAATTTGAAACGGAACTCTTTGAACCCTATTGAAGAAGCTCGAGGTTACGCTAACCTCAGAGACAAATTCCAATGGTCTGAGGAAACTATCGCGGCTAGATTCAATAAGACGAGGGATATTATTGCTCAACGCCTCCGTCTTCTGACCTTTCTAGAACCAATTCGCGACCTAGTCGCCAATGGCCAACTCACTCCCTCTCATGGAGAAGCAATAGCAACCGCACCAGTCAACAGACAATTACAATTAGCTCAGACCGTGGTGGATAGAAAATTAAGTGTGAAACGGACTGCACAGATGGCAAAGGAATTTGCTGACGTCGAATCATCCAATCAGAATGATGAACCTGCAAATGGTCCTCAAGTTGCAGAAGTACGAGGTCCCGGTGAGAGAGTGGAAACGAGAGTAAGCGCCCTTGAGCATGCAATAGGCAACATCAACAACTACGCGCCAAAGATAATATGCAATCTAATCGAAAATGCCAAGTACGCGAACGAAGCCATCAGTCCTCTTTACATGCACGGGGCCTGGAAACGGGATCATTGCAATTATTACGGACAAGATCGCTGCAACATTTGGGGATGGAATAAGAAGATGGAAGGTGTGAGTATGGACGAACATGAAGGAAGATGGCTAATCCGGGTAGCTGTACACCCAGAATTCTGCGCCGCATGCCCCGTTTTCAAGCAAAGAGAAACAGCAACTTAGATCATCGCGCATGGTGACCGACTACTAATGGTCATCTAATTCTCTATACTCCGTAAACCTCTCTTCGATAAATATCTGCCCAACAATATTGATGCCGAGCTGGACGACGGTTGCGCGTGTTTTTTCCTGAAGGAATGCAACAACAATTCGTCGAGCACACTAAGCTACGATCAGGCCTGAGCTGGAGACAGTACAGAAAACGACTTGGAATAGCAAACCACGTTCATTACAGATACGAAGACTGCTCCATACCCTCGCCAGTCTTCAGAAAAGCCCTCAAGATCGCAAACCTTTCGCCTACCGGCGCGAGAAAATATCACTACCACTACGTGAAGGAACCTAAAGAAACCGTAATCAAACTGAATCGCACAACCGACCTCGCAGAGTTCATCGGAATCTGTTTAGGGGACGGACATCTCAGTCGCTATTATATCGCAATATTCGGCGACAAAACAAAAGACACAACCTATCTCTTACGTCACGTCAAGCCACCACAACAACTGCGCGCGATGGCATGGGCCGGTAGTCTAGCCTGGTATGGACGCTTACAAAAGCCATAAGCCGCCCTCACACGGCAGAGATCGAGGGTTCAAATCCCTCCCGGCCCACCAAAAACCCGCGGGCGCTGAGTCACTGCACAAACGCATCCAAGTAACTTTACCTTAAGGCTCGTTATTCTTTAGCAAAGAATAGAACATACTCGTCTCGTATTACGTTGCCGATTCCAGAGATTGGCCTAACAAGTTTCTTGAAGAGCCTGAAACCAACCTCCTTCGCAAATTTCTCGAACTCGACTTCATGGCGTATACCGCCGGTTTGGATCTCGTTTGATCCGATCACTATCGCACAACATCTCCCAGTTTTCAGTACCCTGTGATATTCCCAAATTACTTTCTTCATATCAACAAAGTAATTTGCAATTCTTTCTTCCTTCGTTTTGCCAATCAAGCCAACCATCTTTTGCTTCAGAGCGTCAGTGTCCACTCCCAGGTATTCTAGTTGGGGTTTGTCATTGTCAATGTAATCGACTGCGAACGAATATGGTGGAGATTTTTCAAACGAGATCCGGTTCGATCAATGCTCTTACGGTTACAGTTCCTGCTGAAGAGATTTCGCGTCTTATCGATCAGTTTGGAAGACGGCTGGTGAACCAGAACGTCAGATATTATCTTGAACCCTCAACGATTAACAAGCGCATTAGCAAGACTCTACGAACGCCAACGGAAAAGCGCTACTTCTGGCGCTACAATAATGGAATAACTATGACCTGCAACCGAATCGTCCATAGGAGCAACAAAACCATTAGCATACGAGCCCCTCAGATAATCAACGGCTGTCAAACCGCTTGGGCTATCCACGAGTATGCAAATGAGACGGGTGCAAATCTTCAAGACGTGGCAGTAATGCTGAGGATCATCCAAACGAAAAACTCAGACGTTCAGCTCAAAATCACTGCTAACACCAACACGCAAAATCCTCAAAGCAACAGGAATCTTTGCGCCAACTATGAATCTCAAATAAACCTAGCAGAACTGTTCAAGCGAATGGCTAAGCCCGTGTTTTACGAACGAAAAGACGGTGAGTGGGAGAGCCTTCCTGATAGCCAGAAGTCGCGATTTCTTGAAACAGAGAACATCTATCGTAGGATCGACAACGTAAAAGTCGCTCAAGCGTTTGCAGCATTCAGCTTCGATGACCCCGATACAACTGAAGCCAGACTTAATCCGACCGAAGCAAGACGAAACCCGAAAACTCTTTTCGATGTGACCTTGAAGAAGTACACTAGGATCTTCCCGGACAATCCGGATTCGACTGAGGTGTATCTTGTTCCGGCGCTTCTCATGAAATACGTCGAATCACGATTACGGCAGAAGGCAAAGGAGCTCTCTGACGCAGAGAAAAAATGGGATGATTTGGACGATAGCCAAAAAGACGTTTGGGAAGCCCGCCGCGCCCTTAGGTATTCGAAGATCCACATGGTAGGGGTTCTGGGATGGGTTATCAAGCGAAAGTATAAGAAATACATTAACGAGGTGGCCGAAAAGTTGCTTGATTCGATAGGTGATTTTGCTGGGCCTCATGGGTTGGCAGACAGCCTCATCGATTTCGCATCGAAGGTCGTCGAAGACTTCGCACTCATGCAGGTTCAGAACAATCGAGAGGAATATGATCCCGCTATTCTGTTTCGTAGGGGGGAGACTTGGACTAAGTTGAAATCAACGGCAGAGCTTCGCTACGGTAGAGAATCGATAGCGTCGCTATTGCCATAGCGTCTTAACCGGCTGGACCACGGGCCCATAGATTGGTGTTACGTAGTATTACTTAGTCACCCCGTCAACTTCTCATCGTATAAATTCTTGCACATCTTTCCAATTGCTCGTTGAATTGGTCGTTGGGCTTACTATACCCTTTTGATTGCGATTCACGTCTTCCGGTATGTAGGAATGTGGGGTTAAGATGAAAGCCGCTGTCATCCAACAGAATGGAGGACTAGAGCTACAGGATCTCCCAGTTCCGACTATAACTGGAAATGAGATTTTGGTTCGGATGCATGCGTGTGGGGTATGCGGTACTGATCTCGAGAAGGTACGCGGGCATGCTATCACTGCGCCTGTTCTTGGACATGAGGTGGCCGGTGTCGTTGAACGAATTGGGGACTCGGTTAGAGGGATTGAAGTTGGTGAGAGAGTTGTGGTGCATCATCATGTTTCGTGTGGATCTTGCTATTATTGTAAGAATTCGTTTGAGACGGTTTGTGAGTCGTATCCGAAGAGTAACTTG
>Ga0074044_10005152_pt1 | contig 10686 bp, 7 predicted proteins | sample BogForMeECP23OM1_FD_94443 | JGI IMG/M metagenome (GOLD analysis project Ga0074044, IMG submission 94443) | Bog forest soil microbial communities from Calvert Island, British Columbia, Canada - Bog Forest MetaG ECP23OM1 | ecosystem: Environmental > Terrestrial > Soil > Wetlands ...
CCGCCGTCGCCGCCCCTCAGGAAGACGCGCCGCTGCCCCGGCCGGGTCAGGTCGGCGAGCACGTCGCGGTTCTCCGCATCCATGACCTGGGTTCCGACCGGGACGCGCAAGACGAGATCCTCGGCCCCGGCGCCGGTGCGCTCGCGCCCGGCACCCGGCCGGCCATCCGGCGCCCGGAAATGCTGCCGGTAGCGATAGTCGATCAGGGTGTTGAGATTGTCCGCCGCGGCAAAGATTATGTCGCCGCCCTTGCCGCCGTCGCCACCGTTGGGGCCGCCGAACTCGATGAACTTCTCGCGGCGAAAGCTCGCCGCACCCCGCCCGCCGTCACCGCTCTTCAAATAGATCTTGCACTGGTCGAGAAACTGCATCGGGAGCACCCTCACCCGCCTCACTGCGCTCGGCACCCTCACCCGCACCGCGGGAGAGGGTGGACCCAGCGCGGCACGCTGGGTGGGTGAGGGCCGGCTATTCGGCAGCCTCCGCCTGGGCCGACGGCGTCGGCGGCACGACCGAAATATATGTGCGCCCGGCGCGTCCCGTGTGGAATTGGACCGCACCACCCGATGTGGCAAAGATCGTGTGATCGCGGCCGATGCCGACATGCGTACCGGGATGAAACTTGGTGCCGCGCTGGCGCACGATGATGTTGCCGGGAACGACAACTTCGCCGCCAAACTTCTTGACGCCGAGCCGCCGGCCGCGGCTGTCGCGTCCGTTGCGCGAGGAGCCGCCTGCTTTTTTATGCGCCATTTGAAGCTCCTTCTCCTCCGGTCGGTCCTGCTTCTACAGCCGGCTCCGCTTCGGTAACCGGCTCTGCCTCTGCAGCCGGCTCCGCTTCTACAACCGGCCTTTCGTCTTCCAAGGGCAGCGAGCCGACCGCGCCCCTGATCTCGGTGATGCGCAGCACGGTCTGGTACTGGCGATGCCCCTTCTTGCGCCGATAATTCTTCCGTCGCTGCTTCTTGAAGACGATGATCTTGGGCGCGCGCTTCTGCTCGACCACGGTGGCGGCGACCGAGGCACCGGCGAGCAGCGGCGTCCCTGTCGCGACCTCCGCACCCTCGCCGATCATCAGCACCTCGGCGAGCTCGATCGCGGCGCCGGGCTCGCCCGCAAGCTTCTCGACCGCGACGACATCGTCCTTGGCGACCTTGTACTGCTTGCCGCCGGTCCGGATCACCGCAAACATGACACCCGCCGATATGGGTTCCGGCGCACCGGAGGCAATTTCCGCCAAGGCGCGCGATCGCACCGGGCGGGACACCCCGTCCGGCGCGTGGCGCACTATATCCGCGTCGCCATCCCGAAATACAACGAAAATCGCGGTCTCGCGGCTCTGCCAGACCGGACCCGCCGTACAAAAGCGTGAAATATCAGTAGCTTGCGGCCAAATATGGCGCTTCACAGAACTACGTATTCTGCATCGAGATATCAACGGGTTTGACCATACCTCAGGGAGGGAGAACAACGAATGGCGAGGCTTGAACTCGCCCTCGCTACGGGCTCGCCATCGGCGCGTAAATAGCAGACGATAACGCGGGGCTCGAAGGCTTTGGAGCGACACGCAACTGTGCGCTTGACGAGGTTGCCCGTACCCGTGGCACTGGATGTTGATCTCCCACCGGAAAACCCGCAGCTGTTCATCAGCTATGCGTCGGACGATGTGGCGCGCGCCGAGGCGCTGCATGCGCGGCTGACGGCGGCTGGGTTCGAGGTCTGGTTCGACAAGGCGCGCCTCGCCCCCGGGTGCGATTGGCACAAGGAGATCGAGGCTGGGTGCGAGGCGGCGCGGGTCATCCTGCCGCTGCTGACGCCGCGCTGGCTGCACTCGCCGTGGACAAAATACGAAACCTACGCGTCCGACGCCGTCATTCCGGTGCTCGCCGAAGGCAAGCCGGAGGCGGTGATGCCGCCTCCCCTGCGCCGGCGGAACGCCCATGCGCTCGACCCGTTGACGGCCGACGATGCGGCTTGGGGGTCTCTGTTCGCCGCACTCCGCGCCAAGCTCGCCGAACCGGTGCTCGAGCGCGCACCGCGCATTCTCGATCTGCCCTACGCCGCGAATCCGTTCTTTACCGGCCGCGACGACGATCTAGTGCGCATCCATGAGGAACTGCATCAAGCCCCGGTTGCGGCACTCACCCAGGGGCGGGTGCGGGCGCTGGCGGCGATGGGGGGCGTGGGCAAGACCACGCTCGCCAACGAATACGCCCGCCGCTTCTGGCGGCTCTATCCGCAGATCTTGTGGGTGGACGCGCAGGCGGGGCTGGAAAGCGGCTTCGCGCTGCTGTTCGAGAAACTGTTCCCGGACCGGGCCGGCGACGATTTGAAGCAGCCTGATAAGGCGCGCCTTGCCCTGGCCGAACTGTCCGGCAAGTCGGAGCGCCTGCTGGTGATCGACAATGTGGAGGACGCCGAGACCGTCCGCCCCTGGTTGCCGCGCGATACCACCACCGGCTGCCGCACCTTGATCACGTCCCGCTTTTCCGACTGGCCGCTCGCTGCCGGCATCCGGTCCATTCCGCTCTATGTGCTGGAGCCGGAACCATCCCGCCAGTTCCTGCTGGCCCGCACCAGTCGGACGGCGGAGGGGACGGAGCTGGTCGCCTGCGACGAGCTGGCCAAGGCGCTGGATTATCTGCCGCTCGCGCTGGAGCAGGCTGCCGCCTATATCGCCGCCCCGGGCGCCGGCGTCGGCTTCGCCGGTTATCTGCGCCTGCACGAGGCCGCGGCCGCCGAGCTTTTGGCACGCAAGGCTCTGGGTTCGACCGAGTATCCGGACGCGGTGATCACCACCTGGCAGGCGACGGTGGCGAAACTGTCGCCGGAATCGCGCGCCGTGCTGCGCCTGTGCGCCTGGTACGCCGACACACCGATCCCGCGCGCCCTGGTGATGGGTGGGGCGACGGAGGTGCTGGCGCTGGCGGCGGGTCTCGGCCCAGCGCTGCCGCTCTCCGGTCCCGCCGCGGCGGAACTGCGGATGCGCGACGCGCTGACCGGGCTGGCACGGTATTCGATGATACTGGATGCCACCGACACGACGTTCCGCGTGCATGGCCTGGTGCAGACGGTGGAGCGCGTGCGGGCTGGGGACGATGGTCATGTCAACGAGGCGCGCGAGCGGGCACTGGTTTGCCTGACCGCGGTATCCCCTTATGCCCACGATGACCCGTCCGCCTGGCCACTCTGCCGCCAGCTGCTGCCGCATCAGCGTGCATTGACGGCGCGTCTGGGGCCCGACCACGAGAGCGCCGAGCTTGCAAGGCTGCTCAACACGGCCGGAATGTTTCTAACCGGTAGCGGCGACGCGGCCGGGGCCTTGCCGCTCTATCACCGGGCGCTGGAAAGCCGCGAGCGCGTGCTCGGCGCGGAGCATCCGCACACGCTCCACAGCGTTAACAATCTGGCGGTTTGCATTGAGGCGCTTGGCGACGCAGCGGGGGCCTTGCCGCTCAAACGCCGGCGGTGGAGAGCCGCGAGCGCGTACTCGGCGCGGAGCATCCGGACACACTCAACAGCGTGCACAATCTCGCGAACTGCATGCTTGCGCTTGGCGACGCGGCCGGGGCCTTGCCGCTCAACCGCCGGGCGCTGGAGAGCCGCGAGCGCCTGCTCGGCGCGCAGCATTCGCACACGCTCGCCAGCGTGAACAGTCTGGCGGCTTGCATGGAGGCGCTCGGCGACTCGGCTGGGGCCTTGCCGCTCTTGCGACGGGCGCTAGAGGGCCGCGAGCGCGTGCTCGGCGCGGAGCATGCGGACACGCTCACCAGCGTGAACAATCTGGCCTCTTGCATGTATGCGCTTGGCGACGCGGCCGGCGCCTTGCCGCTCTACCGCCGGGCGTTGGAGAATCTCGAGCGCGTGCTCGGCGCGGAGCATCCGGTCACGCTCGTGAGCGTGAACAATCTGGCGGGTTGCATAGAGGTGCTTGGCGACGCGGCCGGGGCCTTGCCGCTCTACCGCCGGGCGCTGGAGAGCCTCGAGCGCCTGCTCGGGGCGGAGCACCCGGACACGCTCGTGAGCGTGAACAACATGGCGGGTTGCATGCGTGCGCTGGGCGACGCGGCCGGGGCCTTGCCGCTCTTGCGACGGGCGCTGGAGAGTCAAGAACATGTGCTCGGCGCGGAGCATCCGCACACGCTCCACAGCGTGCACAATCTGGCCTCTTGCATGGAGGCGCTTGGCGACGCGTCCGGGGCCTTGCCGCTCTGCCGACGAGCGCTGGAGAGCCGCGAGCGCGCGCTCGGCGCGGAGCATCCGGACACGCTCGCCAGCGTGGACAAGCTGGCGAACTGCATGTATGCGCTTGGCGACGCGGCCGGCGCCTTGCCGCTCTACCGCCGGGCGCTGGAGAGCTGCGATCGCCTGCTCGGCGCGGAGCATCCGCTGACGCTCCACAGCGTAAACAATCTGGCAGTTTGCCTGTATGCGCTTGACGACGCGGCGGGAGCGTTGCCGCTCTACCGCCGGGCGCTGGAGAGCCGCGAGCGCCTGCTCGGCGCGGAGCATCCGCAGACGCTCACCAGCGTGACCATTGTGGCGATTTGCATGGGGGCGCTGGGCGACGCGGCGGGGGCCTTGCCGCTCCACCGCCGGGCGTTGCAGAGCCAAGAGCGCGTGCTCGGCGCGGAGCATCCGGACACGCTTACTAGCGTGGCCAATCTGGCCCAATGTATGCAGACGCTTGACGACGCGGCGGGGGCGTTGCCGCTCTACCGCCGGGCGCTGGAGAGCTTCGAGCGCGTGCTCGGCGCGGAGCATCCGCAGACGCTCGTCAGCGTGAACAATCTGGCGGTTTGCCTGTATGCGCTGGGCGACGCGGCGGGGGCCTTGCCGCTCTACCGCCGGGCGGTGGAGAGCCGCGAGCGCCTGCTCGGCGCGGAGCATTCGGACACGCTCAGTAGCGTGACCAATCTGGCTTCTTGCCTGGAGGCGCTGGGCGACGCGGCGGGGGCCTTGCCGCTCTTCCAGCGGACGCTGGAGAGCCGCGAGCGCGTGCTCGGCGCAGAGCATCCGGACACGCTCCGCAGCGTGCATAGCCTGACGAGTTGCTTCCTGACGCTTGGCGACGCGGCCGGAGCCTTGCCGCTCCTCCGACGGGCGCTGGAGAGCCGCGAGCACCTGCTCGGCCCGGAGCATCCGGATACGCTCACAAGCGTGAACAGTCTGGCGGTTTGTATGGAGCTGGTTGGCGACACGTTCGAGGCCTTGCCGCTCTACCGCCGGGCGCTGGAGAGCCGCGAGCGCCTGCTCGGCCCGGAGCACCCGGACACGCTTGCCAGCGTGAACAATCTAGCGGCTTGCACGGAGAAGGCGCTTGGCGCGGCGGGGGCCTTGCCGCTCTTCGGCCGGGCGTTGGAGGGTCGCGAGCGCGCGCTCGGCCCGGAGCATCCGGACACATTGACCAGCGTGAGCAATCTGGCGCGTTGCCTGTATAAGCTTGGCGACGTGTCCGCGGCCTTACCGCTCTTCCGACGGGAGCTCGAGAGCCGCGAGCGCGTACTCGGCGCGGAACACGCGAACACGCTCGCCAGCGTTAACAATCTGGCGCTTTGCACGCAGGCTCTTGGCGACGCGGCCGAGGCCGTGCCGCTCAAACCCCGGGCGCCGGAAAGCCAAGAGCGCGCTCTCGGCCCGGAGCATCCAAACACGCCCAGCACCGTAAACAACAAGGAATCGCCAAAACCGACACTTCCACAGGCGCACTCGGTTGTAGCACGCGATCAGTCCGCTTCCTCACATGAGGCGGCCCAGGAAGGCGATTTGGAAAAGATCAAGGCGCTGAACAATCTGGCGGGTTCCCTATTAGCGCTTGGCGACACGGCCGGGGCCGAGCCGCTCCTGAACAATCTGGCGGGTTCCCTGTTAGCGCTTGGCGACAAGGCCGGGGCCGTGCCGCTCCTCCGCCGGGTGCTGGAGAGCCGCGATCGGGTACTCGGCGCGGAGCACCCGGACACGCTCACCAGCGTCAACTATCTGGCGATTTGTATGCAGGCGCTCGGCGACACGGCCGGGGCGTTGCCGCTCTTCCGACGGGAGCTGGAGGGTCGCGAGCGCGCGCTCGGCGCGGAGCATCCAGACACGCGCGCCAGCGTGAGCAATCTGGCGGGTTGCCTGTACATGCTCGGGGACGTGTCTGGGGCCTTGCCGCTCTTCCGACGGGTGCTGGAGAGCCGCGATCGCGTGCTCGGTCCGGAGCATCCGGACACGCTCATCAGCGTCACCAATCTGGCGGTTTGCCTGAATACGCTCGGCGACGTGGCGGGGGCCTTGCCGCTCCTCCGCCGGGCGCTAGAGAGCAGCGAGCGCGTGCTCGGCGCGGAGCATCCGACCACCCAGACCTTCAGAAGGAATCTCGAAATTGTGACACGTGCCGCCAAGCCCGGTTACGCTTGATCTCCCGCCGGGGGAACTGTGATGCCCGACCCGCCGCCCTACCCGATCGTCGTCGGCGTCACCGGCCATCGTGACATCGCGACCGGGAGTCGAGAGGCGGTTCGTGCCGCTGTGCACGCCGTGCTTGAAGGGCTGAAGGCGGAATTCGGCGACGCATTGCATGTGATGACGGCGCTCGCCGATGACGCCGATCAGCTTGTTGCCGACGAGGCGGAGAAGCTCGACCTGAAGATGATCGCGGTGTCGCCGATGCCGCTCGCTACCTATCGTGCCACGGTCACGAACCGAGACAGGCTGGACCACCACTGGGACCGCGCCGTTCTGAGGCTGGAGCTGTCCGAATTGTGCAATCTGGCTGAGCCCGGCTACGCTGAGCTTCACTATGAGCAGTTCGGCGCGCTGCTCTGCCGCCGCTGCCACTTGCTGCTTGCGTTGTGGGATGGGCTTCCCGCCACCGCGGCGCACGGCGGCGCGCCTGAGCGTGGCGGCACCGCCGACGTGGTGCGGACGCGGCGGGAGGGCGAACATGATGTTGCCGGGTTCGGCAAGAGCCCGCTGTTTGCCGGCGCCGGCTCGCGCTTGGACCTCTCGCCCGGCGGGCCGGTCCTGCAGGTGGTGACGCCCCGCAGCAAGACCGGTGGGGCGGTGCAGGTACCCGGGCGGCCGAGTGTGGCGGCAGGCGATTGCTTCTTATTGCCAGGCGCAAACGACGGCCCGAGGCGAAGCCGGTTGCCGTTGAGCCGGGAGGCGTGTTCGCCGCGCTGAGCAAGCAAGTGCGCGAGGACTTCGCGCAGATCATCCGGTTGAACAGGCAGATCACCGGCTTTCGCGTTCCTGACCGCCGGGTATTCGCCGACCAGTTCCGCTACCTGAGCGTGAAGAAGGTTGACGATCCAGATGGCGAAGCCGGCGTGCATCTCGGCCGGCTACGCCAGTGGCAGGCAGCCGCGGATACGGCTGCGCAGGCCTATCAGCGCCGGCTGCTCGGCCAGTTCGTGCCGGCGGCATCGTTCGGCGCGATGTGCGCGAATGGCTGGAAGGTGTTGCGCAATACCCGCCGGCCGCCACGGCCCGGCGTGCTGTTCGGCTTCGTCGCGCTCGTGCCCCTCGCCGTTCTGCTGTTCGAGGCCTACGCTCATCTTTGGCGCTCCCTTTGGGTAATTGGCGCGTACCTGGTGCTGTTCGCCGTCAGCATCGCCTACTACCATCTCCGTGTCAGGCGCCGCGAATGGCAGAACCGCTTTCAGGACTACCGCGCATTGGCGGAGGCAATGCGGGTGCAACTGTTCTGGGCATTGGCTGCGACCCCGGCGGCGGCGGACAACTATCTGCGCAAGCAAAGCGGCGAGCTCGGTTGGATCCAATTCGCGCTGCGCGGTCCCGCGCTGTGGGGGGTGGCCCTGGCGCTGACGCTGGATCGCCCGCAACGCGAAATCGTGACGCGCGGGTGGATCGAGGATCAGCGGGACTACTTCGTCGGCTCCGGTCCCGATTTCAAGGCTGGCAAAGCCCGGTTGAACGAGCAAGCGGCCGAGCGCGGCAAGCGCTGGGCACGCCGGTTTCTATTTAGCGGCCTCGCATTCGCAGTTGTATTGGCGGCAGTGGAGGCTGTGCGCGCGACCGTCATTCCTGTGAAAAGCAGCCGCCGTCCCCGAGCCTACGCGTGCGGACAGCCTGCGACGGCGTAAGCCCGGGGATCGCCGGACTTGGACCGTCGCTAACGAAGCCCGGGGCATTTGCTTCAGCCGCTGACTGGATTCCCGGCACTCGGCTTTACTACGATGGTGGTGCGTCATTTGCTAGTTGACGCGGCGGCGGAGCAGAAACATCCGCATCTTGCCATAGTGCTTCGCGGCGCGGGTCATGCCGACGTAGTGGCACTGGAACTCGTCGGCATTGTGAATGGCGAGCACTGCGGCCAATGTCTCGGTCACATAGACGGATTTCTCCGGTGTCACCGGTTCGATGCGTGCCGCACGGCTGACGTGAGCACCGAAATAGTTGTCGCATTTCATGATCGGGTCGCGGCCGCTGTAGACGGGCCCAAGATGGCCGCCAACTCGAAGCGCCAGGTGCCCGGGCAATCCAATAGCAGCAAGATCGATCGAGGCCATCGCTTCCTGCAACTCGAGCGCGCAGCCCGCCGCCTTACCGGCGTCGTCGAACACGAGGTAAATACCGTCTCCCCACGTGTTGGCGAGCAGGACGTCCCGCCGCGCTTGATATCGGTCGACAACCTTGGCAAGCGCGCCGAGCACATGGTCGACGAAAACCGGTAATTGAGCGTCGGTCAGCTTGCTGAAGCCGTGAATGTCGCCAAACAGCATGGCGCGCGTACGCCGCCCGCTGCCCTCTCGTGGCTCTGACTTTGCCGAGCCGGCCAGCGCGCTTCCGGGATCGATCCTGGTGGACGGACGCTCGCTGCGCCCCCAGTTCGCGACGTCCACGGCCGTCCCGGCCAGATCCGCCGATGTCTCGCCGTCCCAGACGACGATCTGCTCCGCCTCGGTGGCGAGATGGCGCGCCCGCAGCAGGGCCAATCCCATGGCCAGCTGGCTGCAATAGGCGAAGAGCTGATCGTCTCCCAGGTAACGATCCTTGGTGGCGTAGCGGACCGTGGTCGCGTTGGCGAGACAGTCTTTGTAGCGTCTGACCCATTTCGACCCGGATGGGAGAACCGACTCTTCGATGAACTCTCGCCGATCGAACGGCAGCAAAACATGAATACTGGCGCCGTGTTTCAACAGCGCTTCGAAAAAGATAATGTCCGCGCCGGCCGCGAGCGACCCATAGGCGAACCCGATATTCGCGGCCTCGAGCCTCCGCTCGATTTCCTCTCGAACCCGCTGCTCCTGGTCGGCAGGAAAGCGGCCGGGTGCGCCGGGCTTGGCGATCATGTGCCCGCAATAATGTAGAACTCGCGGCGGCGCGAGGGCCTTCAATACCTTGGGATCGAGCCTCTCCGCGTCGACGACGAGGTGCAATTGCCGAATAGTGGCCGCCAGCGCGCGGTAGTCGGCCATGCCGGTGCCTTGGATCTTCGCGCGGGCGAGGCGCATCAGCTCGCCGGCCCTGCCGATGTTGCCGAGGACAAGGTGGGCTTCGACCGCGCTGGCAAGCTCGTAATAGCCCTGTGTTTCCGGGCGGTCGTTGAGCCAAGCAACCGTCTCGCGGGCCAGCCCGGCTGCCGGCTCGCGATCGCCGGCCAACAGTCGGAGCGTCGCCGCATTCGTGGCGGGGTAATAGGCTTCGAGGTTCTCCGCAGTTGCTTCGCGGCGAAAGCAGCTCTCGTAGAGATCGGCCGCCTCGCGTAATTTGACGCACCGCGCCTCCCCGGTCGACGCGAGTGCTTCGTCCTTCAGGAGGCGAGCTTTCAGGCACGGGATGTCCATGCGGAGACCAGGCGGCAGCGGGGCGAGATCGCTGTCGGGGAGATCCAACTCGAGCTTCGTGAACAGTTCCGCGGCCTGAGTGGTCGCCTGAGTGGAGGCCAGGCAGAGCACGGCGCGATGCTTCAGCGCGAGATCGCTCGGATGTTTCGCCAGACCTTGCCTCGCGATGTCGTAGGCTTGGAGGAGTTCGCCCTCTCGCTCGTATCGTTTCGTTTCTAAAAGCCAATCCGCCGGGCTGCGCGACCCTACCGGAATTCCGGCGTTGGTCTTCATCCGGGTCCCCATCGGTTAATTCCGAGATTCATTTTATCCATTCGCGCGCCTCCCCGTCTTGCCATTCGCTGCCCCCTCACTGGCTGCCGCGCGACAGCGGTTGCGATGGTCATAAAATTGCCGAATTCATATTGCAAATTCCCCCCAAACCTAACCCTGCCCCCCACAGTTCTCCCCGAGATTGCTTCGCTTCTCGCAATCACAGCGAGGGATTGTCATTGCGAGGACCCCCGGGCGGCCGCCCTGCAGGCCGTCCGGGGGGACGAAGCGATCTCGGCGAAGGGGAGGAGAGGGGCCGGACGGTCATTACAACCTTGAGGCGAGGCTTTGCTGCAGATTTGCTGCAGGTGCAGCAGGATGTAATATTCGACGCAACTATTTGTTGCGGCAGCCGGCAACAGCCAGCGGTCCGGCTTTGACGCAGGCGGCGCCGCTCTTTACCATGCGTCCACGGAGCCGGCGGAGTGAGGAGCATGGATACGGGGACCATTCGCGCGACCGAAGACGAGGCGCTGCAATTTCATTCGAGCGGGCGGCCTGGCAAGCTCTCGATCGCGCCGACCAAGCCGCTGACCACACAGCGCGATCTGTCACTCGCCTATTCGCCGGGTGTCGCCTTCCC
>Ga0074044_10005154_pt1 | contig 10684 bp, 10 predicted proteins | sample BogForMeECP23OM1_FD_94443 | JGI IMG/M metagenome (GOLD analysis project Ga0074044, IMG submission 94443) | Bog forest soil microbial communities from Calvert Island, British Columbia, Canada - Bog Forest MetaG ECP23OM1 | ecosystem: Environmental > Terrestrial > Soil > Wetlands ...
CTTGAGCTGCGTGGGGATTAGTGGGGCGTCGGTGGCTATTACTATGATGATGGAGCCTACGTCGTTGCCGTAGGCGGGATGCTCGGGAATTTCTTTGCCTACGGGAACGCCGGCGATGCGAAGCTCGCCGCGGCGGCCATAGTTGCATTGCACGAGTACCCCTACGGTGTAACTGCCCTCTCTTGTATCCACGAGCCGGGAGGACGTACCGATGCCGCCTTTGAATTCATTACAGATCATGCCGGTTCCGCCGCCTACGTTGCCTTCTTCTACGGGGCCGCTGTGGGCGGAGTCTAGCGCGTGGAAAACATGCTCGGGTTTTACGTGGAATCCGTTGATGTCGTTGAGAAAGCCGTCCCAGGTTTCGGCTACCACGGGCAAGGACCACCAATAGTCTTCGGTGTCGGGCTCTCCGCGTTTTACTTTCCAGGCGATGACGGCGTCGCGCACCACGCCTACGCTGTGGGTGTTGGTGATCATGATCGGGCCGTCTAAAAAACCGGAGTCTTCCAGCCAAGTTGTGCCCGTCATTTCTCCGTTGCCGTTGAGAGTGAACCAGGCGCCGAAGACCGCGTCGTTGGCGTTGCGGCCGCGGGGCAAGATGGCGGTTACTCCGGTGCGGACAGGACCTTCTCCTACTTTAAGTTTGCCGCTGCCGGAGATTAGCGTGGTGTCGCCTACTTCTACGCCCTTGACGTCGGTGATGGCGTTGTTTGCGCCGGGTGTGCCGTCGAAGGGGACACCCAGATCGCGGGCTCGGGGCTTGGGTTGGGCTTGAAGTAAGGTGGCGCAGAGAAGTGCGGCGAGAAACGGGAAGCTTCGAAATTGCATCATAGAGTTATTTTTCGATGGAATCGTCGGCGGCAGTATAAAGCATGGAAGTGTGGTTTAGAATCCTGTTGACGCGTTGTTTCAGCTTTGGTTGTGGATGCGACAAAAGGCTCTACCACAGGGAGCACAGGGGACACGGGGAAAGAACACAGGGGAGAACCGATGCTCGGGATCGGAATTGGCGACGATTTAGGAGAGGACATGGAGAACTGGAAGCGGGCGGTGATTGCGGGAACGGCGGGCACGGCGGCAATTCTGGTGCTGAAGGGGAGACGTCCGGCGGCGGTGCTGGTGGGAAGCGTGGGATTGGCGGTGCTGGCTTCCGAGTATCCGGATACGTTCGTGCGGATTCGCGAAGAGCTGCCTTCATATGTTCGGCAGGGAACGCGGTTTCTGGATTTGGCGATGAAGATTGGGAGCAAGATTGAAGAGTTGGCTGAACACCGCGCCGCGCGGGCGTTTGAGGAGTTGGGCGAATATTAGCCCCGCTGAGCGCTGCTCGTCGTTCGCTGTTCGCAGTGCCGGGTGCAGCGATTGGCGAGCAGCGAATAGCGAACGACGGCATCAATCGATGCCCAGCTGTTTGCGGGCTTCGGGGCTTAGGCGTTCTGGGGTCCAGGCGGGCTCCCAAACTACGTTGACAGTGGCGTTGCGGACGCCGGGCAGTTGCTCCACGCGGGACTTGACTTGGGCGCTGATGTTGACGTGCTCGGGGCAGCCTTGGGCGGTGAGGGTCATATCAACGGTGACATCCTGTTGACCCTCGGGTACGTCGTCGAAGCGAACGTTATAGATTAAGCCAAGATCAACGATGTTGACGGGGATTTCCGGATCGTAGCACTGCTTGAGTGCGTTTAGAACGTCGTCATGAACCAAGGGCATCGATTTCCTCTTGCTAGTTGTTCGGTTTGCGCTCTTCTTGAAACCAGAATAGTTCCAAAAAGATTGCCACTAGTTTAACTGACGGAGGCGGTCGTGTGTGCTTCGGTTGCGTTTGCAATGCCCCATGCTGAGGCAGATTCTGGTTTGGCCGTGGTTGTAACCTTTGGCGGGCTTGCTAATCACATATAATCACGGTTTCTTGTCGTCTGCCAAGGGGGTGCAATTATGCCAACACGAAGCGACAGCCGCAAGTTCAAAACCATCAGCCGGCGCGAATTGTTGAAACTCACACCGGTGCTGGCGCTGGGCGCTTTTGCCATTCCGCAACTGCAGACGCCGCTGCTTAAGGGCGGGCTTGGCTTCAGCGATTGGGCTTCGGCACGGCTCTTCCGCTCCGGCCATTTGGCGCCAACATTTGATGAGTCGGAGCTGACTCCTTTCGATAAATTTCCCATTAACGGCTACGACGTCGAAGATCCGCAAGTGGATTTCGACAAGTGGACTCTCACCGTGAGCGGCGCGGTTCAGAAACCGGGAGATTATACACTCGCGCAGATTCAGGCTTTACCTAAGTTCACGCAGATCACGCGGCATATCTGCGTGGAGGGATGGGACGTGATTGGGCAGTTCGGTGGCGTTCGTGTCTCCGACTTTCTCAAGATGATTGGCGCCGACCCCACCGCGCGCTTCTTGACCGTCGAATGCGCGGATGATTATTACGAGTCTCTCGACATGTTTACTGCGACGCATCCGCAGTCTTTGCTCTGCTATGAAATGTACGGCATGCCGCTGACCCGTGAACATGGCGCTCCTCTGCGGCTTAGCGTTCCCACGAAGATTGGCTACAAGCAGGCTAAGTATCTTACCGACCTCAAAGTGAGCCACGTACTCGAAAAGGCCGGCTACTGGGAAGATCAAGGCTACTCGGAATTCTATGGTTTGTAGGCCGGAGAGACGAAAATGGCCACGCGCGCAATTGCAATCGAAGACGTGAAGACGGGCGAGGAGATCATCGCGGTTTACGAACATCCTTTTGTGGTTCGCCTCTGCCATTGGGTGAACGCGGTCGCGCTGTTGGTAATGGTTGGCAGCGGGCTGCAGATTTTTCGGGCTTTCCCGAGCTTTGGCGCGAAGATTCCGCAAAAAGATCTGCTCAACTGGCCAAAAGCGTTTGCGCTCGGCGGATGGCTGGGAGGTGCGCTGCAGTGGCACCTCACGTTTATGTGGATCTACATTGCGACCGGACTGCTGTATCTCGGCTACCAGATTTTCAGCGGAAATTACAAGCAGGTGCTCTTTGTTCAGCGCGATCTGCCGGGGGTGTGGCCGATGGTGCGCCACTACTTCTTTTTTGGACCCAAGCCGCCGGTGCGGGAAGCTTATAACCCGCTCCAGAAGCATGCGTACACGTCCGCGATTGGGCTGGGCGTGTTGTCGGTGGTGACGGGCTTTGCGGTGTGGAAACCGGTGCAGTTTTCGTGGCTGGCTTGGCTGATGGGCGGATTCCACTGGGCGCGGCTGTGGCATTTCCTGATCATGTGGGCGATTTTGGCGTTTGTGTTTGGACATCTGGTGATGGTGGTGCTGCATGGCTGGAGTAATTTCGTCTCGATGTTGACGGGATGGAAGAAGGACCCGGAATACAGAACAGAAGAGTGACCGTGTGCGATTGCGGTGTGTTTACGGTGAGGGGCGATGCCGGAAGAAGTAAGTTCGCGGGAAAGTTCAGCGAAACCATTCCAGGAAGAAACGCTGATCCAGCGTATCCGGAACGGCGAGCACGAGCTTTTCTACGAACTGATCCAGCCGTACGAGAGGCGCGTATACGCCGCGGCCTTCGCCATTTTGCGCAATGAAGCGGATGCGGAAGACGTGGCTCAGGAGGCGATGCTGAAGGCCTTTAAGCACATCCGGCAGTTCCGTGCGGAGGCGCGCTTCAGCACCTGGCTGACCCAGATTACCGTCAACGAGGCGCACATGTGGAGACGGAAGCAACACGCCAACGTTATGGAGCCGATCGTTGATCGTGAGGACGAGGAAGGCCACTATACTCCGCGCGATTTTGCCGACTGGCGCGAAATTCCTTTGGAAACCCTGGAACGCAAGGAGGTCCGGCAGAAACTGGGCGAAGCGCTGGCTTCGCTGGGGGAGAAGTATCGCGAGATTTTTGTGCTGCGCGATATGCAGCATTTGAGCATCGAAGAGACTGCCAAAATTCTTGGGATTTCGACCGCATCGGTCAAGACACGCTTGCTACGGGCACGGCTGATGCTGCGCGATCTGCTGGCACCGGGGTTCGGCGGGAACTGGAGTAGTAAGCTGTCGTTTGAGAAGGGGACGAAGCCATGGTAGTGAGCTGCGAGCAAGTGTGGCGGGAAATTTCGAACTACCTGGATGGTGAGATCGATGCGAACCTGCGCTCTGCCATGGACGACCATATCCACGGTTGCAAGCGCTGCACGGCGGTGCTGGACGGTACGCGCAATGTGGTTGAGTTGTTCGGCGATGAACGGATGGTCGAAGTGCCGCTCGGGTTCAGCCACAGGTTGCATCGAAGGCTGGAAGAGAATATGCCTGGTAACCGACGGACCTTTTTCGGATGGCTGGTCGCGGTAGCAGCCGGAATCCTGGTTGCCGGTAGCTTCGAGGTAGCCAGGTCTTCCGTCTTCGGACGTCCAGCGTTGCGTTCGGAACTGGCACAACCTGCGCGCGGCGTGCCGCCTGATATGTTGGTGGTGGTTTCGACGGATGGGAAAACATTTCACGTGCCTGGGTGCCGCTTCATCCACGACAAAGCACACATTCACATCATCCAGGCCGGGGAAGCGATGCGAGAGGGGTACGCGCCTTGCGTGCGTTGTATGAAGGAGTATCTGGGGGCCTGATCTTGGATTGGGCCGGGCAATCGTCGAGGCTTGGTCGTGGGAACAGTGCGTAATGTCCGGGCAGTGTCTCGGTTGACATCCTGATCGATTTGCCGCAGTGGAGGGAGTAGGGGTGCTTCGACTGCGGTTGAGCTTCGCGTTGCGAAGCTCAAACTTCGCTCAGCATGACAGCTTGCCGGGGGTGTGGCGGGATGGTCAAGGTAGCCGGTGTGATTGCCCGCACCAGCTACCTTGAACTCGAACTTGAGACACGCAGGCGAGGGTTAGTTCTGTTTCATGCTGTCGTCGTGTTTCATGTTGTCGTCTTTCTTCATTTCGTCTTTCTTCGTCTTGTCTTTCTTGGTCTTTTTGGACTTCGCGTCCTTTTTCATGTCATCTTTTTTCATCTGATCGTTCTTCATCTGGTCCTGTTTCATGTCGTCGTGCTTCATATTGTCTTGCTTCATGGTGTCGCTCGACTGCGCAAAAGCCGCAAGAGACAGGGACAGAAGAGACATGGCCATCAACCTGCGAATCATCTTGTTCATGCAAATTTTCTCCTATGTAGGTTCGAATTGACGCCCAGGAACCCTGGACGCATCTATGAGACGTGGAGCGGCATCAAAAGTTACACATGCCTCTACAAAAAGGGGGAACGAACCAGCGGTAGTGTGGGGACTGTATTAATGTGGGGACTGTATTAAAATGTGCGGAAACGTGGGTGAACCTCGCAACGATTGAGTCTGAAAACTCCCGCTGAGAAGCATCATGGCGAAACCAATTTTGTTGAGTATCGATGACGACTCCGATGTTCTGCGGGCGATTGAACGCGATTTGCGCTCGCAATACGGCGCGGAGTATCGGGTCATTGGAAGCGATTCTCCCGAAGCGGCGCTCGATCTGCTGAAGCAATTGAAAGTGCGGAATGACAGCGTGGCCTTGCTGCTGGCGGATCAGCGCATGCCGAAGATGGACGGGGTCGCCTTTCTGCAGGAAGCAATGCACGTTTTTCCCGATGCCAAGCGCGCTTTGCTCACCGCTTATGCCGACACGAATGCCGCCATCAGCGCGATTAATCAGGCCAGCATCAACTACTTCTTTCTGAAACCATGGGATCCGCCGACCGAGCACCTGTATCCGCAACTCAATGATCTGCTCGATGATTGGCAAGCCTCCTACCGGCCGGCGTTTCAGGGGATACGAGTTCTCGGCACGCGGTGGTCGCCGCGTTCGTATGAGCTGCGCGATTTTCTAGCGCGCAATCGTGTTCCGTATCAGTGGATCGACGTAGAAACTTCGGCCAACGATCCGGAAACCAAGCGCATTCTGGAGGCTCTGGGCGAGGAGGCTACGAGTCTGCCGGTTGTGCTTTTTCCGGACGGAACCAAATTACTGGAAAGCCTTCCGGGCGATGTTGCGCAGAAGGTCGGTCTGCGGACGCGTGCGCAAACCGACTTCTACGACTTAGCAATTGTGGGCGGAGGCCCCGCCGGCCTGGCAGCAGCCGTTTACGGTGCGTCGGAAGGTTTGCATACGGTGATGATCGAGCGCGAAGCGCCGGGCGGCCAGGCTGGGATGAGTTCGCGGATTGAGAACTATCTTGGATTTCCGTCGGGACTGAGCGGTAACGATCTCGCCCGGCGCGCGGTAACGCAGGCGCAGCGTTTTGGAGTGGAAATTCTGTCTCCTCAGGAAGCGGTTGGAGTGCGCACGGAAGGATCGTATCGCATTATCAAACTGGCCGACGGGAGTGAGATTTCGTGCCACGCGCTGATGATCGCGAGCGGAGTGCAGTGGCGGCGTCTGGAGGCTCCGGGCATCGCTAAGCTGCAGGGCGCCGGAGTTTATTATGGCGGGGGCGCAACGGAAGCGCTGTCGTGCAAAGGGGAAAAGGTCTACGTGGTCGGCGGCGCAAATTCGGCGGGCCAGGCGGCCATGAACTTCGCCCGCTATGCGGAACGCGTGGTGATGCTGGTGCGAGGCAGTTCGCTGGCCAGCACCATGTCGCAGTATTTGATTGATCAGATCAAAGAGACGCCAAACATTCAGGTCTGGCCACACGCCGCGGTGGCCGAAGCGCATGGCGAAACACGGCTGGAGGAAATTTCCGTCCTCTGTTCCGATACCAATAAGGTGGAGCGCGTGCCGGCGAGTTCGATGTTCATTTTTATTGGAGCCCTGCCGCGAACCGACTGGCTGGGAGATCTGGTGGAACGGGATGAGCGCGGTTTTCTGCTGACTGGCCCTGATCTTATTCGCAGTGGGCAACGCCCCAAGGGTTGGGCGCTTGACCGGGATCCATTTCTGCTGGAAACCAATATTCCGGGCATTTTTGCGGTGGGCGACGTGCGGCACGGTTCGGTGAAGCGGGTCGCATCCGGTGTGGGCGAAGGTTCGGTGGCGGTGCAATTCATCCATCAGTATTTGAGCAAGGTATAAATGGCCGATAGGACGGAATTACTTCGTGTTCCGGCATTCGCGGATTTGCCGGAAGATCAAATCGACTGGTTCCTCAGCCAGTCGCAGGAACTCCATTACAAGGCGGGCGATACCTACCTGCGTCAGGGTACTCCCGCGGATTCAATGTTCGTGATTCTTGAAGGGCAGCTTGAGCTCCACGGAGCGTTGGGCGGCGAGATCGCTACATTTTCGATGAAGGCAGGCGATGTCACCGGCGTGCTTCCGTTTTCCAGGATGACACAGTTTAAGGTGAACGGGCGGGCAGTTACCGACAGCCGCGTCTTGCGATTTCCTGCCGCACTGTTTACGGACCTTGTGCAGAAGATGCCGGAATTGGCCAAACGTCTTGTGGGCCTCATGTCTGACCGCATCCGTGAAACCACCCGTATCGAACAGCAGCGCGACCGGCTAGCCGGTTTAGGCAAGCTTTCCGCGGGGTTGGCTCATGAACTCAATAATCCAGCTTCCGCCGCGAAACGCGCGACCAGCCAATTGCGTGACGTCCTGAAGAAAATCAAGAGCGCTAGTCTCGAACTGGGCCGGCGCGATCTCACTTCCGTGCAGAGAGCAGAAATCGAAAAGCTGGAAACGTCGTTCACCCAGAGCAACGAACCTCCACCCGATGCTCTGACCATCAGCGACCTGGAAGACCAAGTGGATTCTTTGTTGCGCAGTCATGGGCAGAGCGACCTGTGGCAACTGGCTGCCGATCTGGCAAGGAGGAGCATCAGGCCGGAAGCGCTGGAATCGTTGTTTGCAGCCCTCGACGCCGGCACTGCCCGAGCCGCGCTGGTCAGGATTGCGGCCTCGGTGGAGATAGCGGGTCTGCTGAACGAAATCGAGAGCAGCGTAGCGCGAATCTCCGATCTAGTGGGTGCGATCAAGGAATACACCTACATGGATCAGGCGCCGGTGCAAAACGTCGACATCGTGAAAAGTCTGGAAACCACGCTGACCATCCTGAACCACAAGCTCAAACGCGGAGTGACGGTAGTGCGCGACTACCAGCGTATTCCGCTGATGGTGAATTCATTCGGGAGTGAGCTCAATCAGGTCTGGACCAACATTATCGATAACGCCATCGATGCCATGGGCGGACAAGGCGAACTGAGAGTCCGAACGTATCGCGAGGACGATTGCGTCGTGGTCGAGATCGGCGATAACGGTCCCGGAATTTCGCCCGAGGTCAAGCCGCACATCTTTGAGCCATTCTTCACAACCAAAGGAGTCGGGGAGGGAACTGGGCTGGGTCTGGACACGGTGCAGCGCATTGTGAAAAAACACAGAGGCAATATTCAGGTGACCTCGCAGCCCGGCGACACACGGTTTCAAGTGTGGCTTCCGCTGTCGGTAGACGCGGCGTTGATAAAAAGCAATCCGAATTAACCAAACCTGTCTTCTGGGCGCGGCACAGCCCCGCCACCACACAGATAGTCCGAGGTCGTCGCCGCACATCACGATGTGAGGAACCTCACCGACAGAACTCTTTTATTGGTATCCAATTGCCACGAAGTCGCCTCCTAGAGGAGCAGTTCCCGCCAGATGAGACGCAGCACTCCTCGAGGCGAAGGGCCCCTTTTCTTTTATTGATTGCTTTCGTCGTCCGACACTCGCGCGAGTGTTGGTGGATTCCATTACCAAACCAAATCAGTTACGCGTGAATCAGGAGGACACCATGCGAGTCCATTCAAAGACAGGCCAAAAATCGAGAAATTTCATGTTTTTTGTCGCTATGACCTTGCTCGCCCTGCTGGCGATCACGGTGCAGGCGAACGCGCAAAAGTACACTACGTTTAACGTTCCCGGCTCGGGTCCGGGCGCTCAACAAGGCACCTGGTCCATTGGCGTGAATGCGCGGGGCTCGATTGTGGGCCAATACATTGACGCGAACGGCGTATATCACGGCTTTCTGCGGCGGCCGAACGGCAAGTTCGCGAAGTTTGACCCACCGGGCTCTATGGGCACGTGGGCCTATGCCCTCAACGATGCGGACGTGATCGCGGGCTGGTACGCTGACGCTGCTCAGGTGTTTCACGGCTACATGCGCACCGCGGATGGAACCATCACCACGTTTGATTGTCCGGGCGCAGGCACGGGCGCCAACCAAGGCACGATAGCCGGGGACATTAACGACGTCGGGACAATCGCCGGAATCTACATCGACGGGAACGGCGTGAATCACGGCTTCGTGCTGGCTGACGGCGTCTTCACCACGTTCGACGCTCCGGGCGCGGGCACCGGCGCGGGTCAGGGCACCGAACCCATGTTCTTCTCTGCGCTCACACCGCTTGGAGCTATCACGGGATTTTACATCGACGCGAACAACGCTATGCATGGCTTCGTGCGCGCTCCTGAGGGCCTCATCACGACGTTCGACGTTCTGGGCGCAGGCACTGGTGCGAGCCAGGGCACTTCACCCGAGAGCATCAACAAGTGGGGAGAGGTCGCAGGATTGTACGTCGACGGGAACGGCGTGAATCATGGCTTCGCGCGCGATAAGGATGGCCTGATCACGACGTTTGACGTTGCGCGTGCAGGCACGGGCGCGGGCCAGGGCACCGAACCCATGGCCAACAACCGGCCGGGAGCAATCGCGGGATACTACATTGACGCCAACAACGCGAGTCATGGCTTCCTGCGAGGTTCACCGAACGGTACCATCACCAACTTCGATGCTCCGGGTGCGGGCAAGGGCGCGGGCCAGGGCACCTTCCCCATGACCAACAACAAGAAGGGGGCAATCGCGGGATACTACATTGACGCGGGCGATGTGTACCACGGCTTCCTGCGGGACTGACAGAGTGCTCAGAAGTACAAAGCCGCCCCGAGTCTGGGGCGGCTTTTCTTTTTGCAGCACGTGGCAGATCGAACAACTCATGCCGAGCTCTCGACTGAGCCCGTCGCGGAAGCGATTAGAAAGCGAAACGAGCGCCGACTGTCGGAGCACAGTTGTTGTCGGAGTAATAGGGGACGCCGGGTTTATGAGGAATGGCGATGTCGAGACCGCCGGTCACCCAGGAATACGCAATTCCAGCAAAACCGTCGAAACGCTTAGTGAAGTGATGATCCACATAGAACGACCCTTCGTTGAGGGTGCCCGCGCAGGAACTGCGGAAACCGGCTGCGACTGAGCAGGTCGGCGGAAGACGGAAGTCGTTCTGCCGCTGTTGATACCAGGCGAAAGTGAAGTCGGTTTTGCTGCGGTAAGTGTATTTCGCGCCCGTCCACCAGATGTTGACCAACTTTTCAGAATCAAGATTGTTGTCTTCGACCCCACTCATGATATAGCCGCCCTGGTCGGCGGCACCAACTCCCAACGGGTTCTGCGGGTTATTCTGCCAGATGTATTCGTAGCCGGCAAAAAACCTGAACGGGTCCCACTTATACTTCACAGCAACCATAATTGCATTGTTGTCGGTCACAATGCCATAGACGGTGTCGTTCGGGTCGATCAGATTGGGCCCCAGACCCGGCCCCCCGTTGATGGGGTTTGTATTGATGCTGTCGGTGGTCGACTGATATTGCCCTGCCGGACTTAGACTTTGAGGCCCCAGCAGGGGGTTTAATACGCTGATCGCCTGGTTGTAATGTTGGGGGACAATGTCGGCGGAGAACTTGCCGAGGTTCGCGCCGAGATCGAATCCATA
>Ga0074044_10005155_pt1 | contig 10682 bp, 8 predicted proteins | sample BogForMeECP23OM1_FD_94443 | JGI IMG/M metagenome (GOLD analysis project Ga0074044, IMG submission 94443) | Bog forest soil microbial communities from Calvert Island, British Columbia, Canada - Bog Forest MetaG ECP23OM1 | ecosystem: Environmental > Terrestrial > Soil > Wetlands ...
AGAAGTGCTTGCGGAAGTGGAGCAAAAGATCAGCGCTCTAAGCAGGATCATCGGTAACACACCTCTGCTGGGAATTCACTTCGCATACCGAGGCCAGCAGCATGTAATCTACGCGAAGTCCGAGCAGGTCAACATGACCGGCAGCATCAAGGACCGGATGGCGTTGCACATCCTGAAGGAGGCTTACGCTGCGGGACGAATTCGACCGGGCGACACCGTTGCAGAAGCCACCAGCGGCAACACCGGCATCGCGTTTGCCGCCATCGGCCGCGCGCTCGGGCATCCGGTTACGATTTTCATGCCCGGCTGGATGAGCCGCGAACGTCAGGACTTGATTCGCGGCTACGGTGCCAGGGTCGTTCTCGTCAGTGCCGAGCAGGGCGGATTCCTGGGCAGCATCCGCATGGCGGAAGAGCTAGCAGCGAGCCGTTCTGATGTCTTTTTGCCTCGCCAGTTTTCGAACAGCGCCAACACCGAGGCGCATGAGACGACAACTGGACCGGAGATCTGGGTTCAGTTGGAATCGGCCGGATTGCGGCCAGCCGCCTTCGTCGCGGGAGTAGGAACCGGGGGAACCGTAATGGGAGTTGGCCGGTTCCTCCGTGGCATGAACAAGGCAATCAAGGTGCATCCGGTGGAACCGAAAGAATCGCCGACGCTCAGCACTGGCCACAAGGTGGGCAAGCACCGCATTCAGGGAATTTCGGACGAGTTCGTTCCCGCGATCTTGAACCTTGCCGAACTGGATGATGTCATCCAGGTGTCCGATGGTGACTCGATCCTGATGGCGCAGAAACTAGCGACGACTCTGGGACTGGCGGTCGGAATCTCCTCGGGGTGCAATCTTGTTGCCGCATTGATGGTTCAAGAGCGGCTGGGGCCGGATGCAGTGGTGGTTACAATCTTCGCGGACGACAACAAGAAGTACTTGAGCACCGACCTGATGAAAGAAGAGCCTGTTCGGGGAGAATACGTAACGCCCAAGGTTGAATTGTTAGGGCTCTCCACGATGCAACGCGTCTGTGCGTTTTGCGAGGGCGGGAAATGACACTCACGCTTCACGCGGGCCCGGCGTTTCTTCTTACAATGCGGGCGAGGGTGGCAGCGCCACACCTGCTATGGACTTGATTGGACAAACTGTGTTGCATTACCGCATTTTGTCGAGGCTGGGCGAGGGCGGGATGGGCGTAGTGTATGAAGCCGAGGACACGCGACTTGGCAGGCATGTCGCCCTGAAGTTCATTCCAGAACATCTGGCAGGAGATTCAAAATCGTTGGAGCGCTTTTCGCGCGAGGCACGGGCAGCGTCGCTGCTCAACCATCCGAACATCTGCACCATTTACGCCATCGAAGACAACAACGGGCAACCGTTCATCGTCATGGAGAAGCTGGAAGGCGAGAGCCTGAAACAGCACATTCACGGCAAGGCGATGGACACCGAGCAACTGCTGAATATTGCGGTGCAGGTGGCGGACGCGCTCTCGGCTTCGCATGCCAAGGGGATCGTGCACCGGGACATCAAACCGGCGAACATCTTCCTGACTCCGGACGGGCAGGTGAAGATTCTTGACTTTGGGCTGGCGAAGCTGGCGAAGGACAAAGTCGGCACGAGCACGGACTCTTCGCTTGAGGACTCCCTGACGCAGGTGGGAGTGATTCCGGGGACAGCGGTGTACATGTCACCGGAGCAGGCGCGCTCGGAAGACCTGGACGTGCGCAGCGATATTTTTTCCTTCGGCGTGGTGCTGTACGCAATGGCCACGGGCAAGAAGCCGTTCACCGGATCGAATGTGGTGGCGACCCTGCATGCGGTGATCCATACCAAGCCTGCTTCCCCACTGTCGTTGAACCCGGAACTCCCGACCGAACTCGGGGGAATCATCGGGAAGGCGATGGAGAAGGACCGCGACGAGCGGTACCAGAACGCTTCCGCAATGAAAGCGGACCTGCAGCGGCTGAAGAAGGAAGCGGAATCGGGAAATGTGCGGACAGGGACACATCCGGCGACACCGCTGCACGTGGTGACGCATGCGTTTCAGACGTCGACTCCAAAGCAGAACTGGATTTTCAAAGGGCTGGCGGCGGTGCTGGTGACGGTGGTGGCGGTCGGGGTGTGGTGGTTCTTGCACCGCCCGGCCGGGACAGTGCAGGCGAGCAACCATACGATCGCGGTGCTGCCGCTGAAGAACGTCAATAACGATTCGGAGAGCGAGTTTCTGCGCTTTGCGCTGGCCGACGAAATTGCCAATGCGCTGACCTATGCGCGGATGCTGGAGGTCCGGCCATCGACAGCGACCGAGAAGTACAGCAACGGCGAGGCGGATGCGGGGAAAATCGGGCGCCAATTGCGGGTGGGCACGGTGGTGGCGGGACACTTCCTGCGGCAAGACAAGATGGTGATGGTCACGGTGGAAGCGATAGAAGTGAAGGATAACCGGCTGATCTGGACGGGAATGCTGACCGCGCCAGCGGACAATCTGATTGTGCTGCAGAACCAAATGGCCAAGAAAGTTCGCCAGGAACTGCTGCCGGCGATGGGCGTGGGAAGCGGGGCGGTGGAAACCAGCAGCGCGCCCGCCAACAGTACAGGCTATGACCTCTATCTGCGGAGCGTTTCGGCTCCGCACGATGGAGCAGCGAACAAGGAAGCGATCGCGATGCTGGAGCGGTCGGTGGGGCTCGACCCGAATTATGCGCCGGCCTGGGAGGCGCTGGGGCACCGGTATTACTACGATGCGATTTATTCAGGAGGCGGTGCAGCGGGCTATCAGCGCTCCAACGCGGCGTACCAACGCGCGCTGAGCCTGGAGCCGGGTCGGCCGTTCGCGGCCGAATTCCTGGTCACCAACGAAGTGGAGGCTGGGAACCTGGACAAGGCGTATGCAGACGCGCGGGAACTGGTAAGACGGCGTCCGGATAATGCCTTTGCACACTTCTCGCTGGCCGTCGTGCTGCGTTACGCGGGGTTGCTAGGGGAAGCACAGAAGGAGTGTGATGCCGCGGCGACCATCGATCCCGGGAACTACAACTGGCGTTCCTGTTCGTTCGCATTTTTTGAAGCGGGAAGAATGTCGTTGGCCAAGCAGTATCTGAACAAAGATTCGGGCTCGGAGTGGACGAACGCGGTGATGGTTTCGGTGTTGATGCGCGAGGGCAGGATGGAGGAGGCGCGTCAGGCTGCCCAGAGAATGACAGCAAATCCAACGTGGATGCGGGGTTTCTTGCAGGCGTGCCTGAACAAGGCGCCGGCCACGGAAGTTCACCGGCTGGCCGAGTTGGCGCAGAACGAGTTGCTGCCGGAAACAGATCCGGAACTGAAGTACTACCAGGGAGCATTGCTGGCAGCGTGCGGCGAGAAGGAGATTGCCTACAGATTCCTGGCAAAGGCAGTGGGCGAGAAGTATTGCGCGTATCAGGCGCTGCAAGCGGATCGGTTGCTTTCCGGGGTGCAGACTGATACGGAGTTCCGGCAGATTCTGCAGGGTGCGGAAACGTGCCAGAAGAAATTCCTGGCGGCGGGGCAGGTTGGTCACTGAGGGTTCGCGTCGATCTGTGGTACCGGGGGTGACTGATGGCGAAGATCTTCGTCAGCCATGGCCTGGGAATCTGTTGGGATGACAGTCATGAATCTCACCTCTGTTCTCCATCTTCAGCTAAAGTATCAGCCAATGAAATTCACCTTCTGCGCCATGTTCTTGCTGTTCACGATGAATGCTGCTGCCCGAAACACAGGTGACTTCGACATCAAAGCGGCTGAGCGGTTTGCGAATCTCGCACTCGGCTGCGTGCACAAAGAGTACCCAAATCACATTAGCCACACGTTGAACAGCGATGCAGATGCTGCCCCACCACGGAAACTGACTCCGGCTTTTTACGGCTGCTACGACTGGCATTCTTCCGCCCACGGGCATTGGCTCCTCGTTCGCTTGGTCAGGACTTTTCCGGACGCCCCGTTTGTTCAGGCTGCTCGCGAAGCACTGCTGCAAAGTCTTACCGCAGAAAACACCAAGCAGGAGGCTGCATATCTCCGAGGAGAAGGACGCGCCAGTTTTGAGCGCCCATATGGGCTGGCATGGCTCCTTCAACTTGTTGCGGAATTACGCGAGTGGGACGATCCTCAGGCCAAAGAAGTGGCTGCTAATCTCCATCCTTTGGAGCAAGTGGCACTGGAACGGCTGAACAACTGGCTGCCCAAGCTTTCGAATCCGGTACGGATCGGCGAGCATGACCAGACTGCCTTCGCCCTCGGCCTGATGCTCGATTATGCACGTATGGCCGGCGATGAAAAGTTTGCCGCACTGGTCCTGTCGAAAACCAAGCAGTTCTACCTCAGTGACAAGAACTGCCCACTAGCCTATGAACCGTCCGGCGAGGATTTCCTATCACCATGCCTCGGCGAAGCAGACCTGATGCGCCGTGTGCTGCCGAGCCAAGAGTTCGCACGCTGGCTCCGAACATTCATGCCACAAATTTCCACGTCGGGCAACCTTAAATGGTTGCAGCCCGTTGTGTCACCTGATCCCAGCGATCCCAAGCTGGCGCATTTGGATGGGCTGAACCTGAGTCGTGCATGGATGCTGGAGGGCATTGCTGCGGGCTTGCCTAAAGGGGACAACCGGCTGCCGATGATCACTGGGGCCGCGGAGGAACATAAGCGTGCCGGACTTGCAGCGGTGACAGGCGAGCATTACGAGGGCGGTCATTGGCTGGGAAGCTTTGCGGTTTATCTGGTCACCCGGCGAGGCATTCCGCAGAATTGAGATGCAAGAAGCACGAGCGGCTGACAACGGATTGGTAGTCGTCGGCCGTTACGCAGGAATCATTTGCCCAAAGCGTCTGGCTTGAACTACAGCTGGTGTGCCAACCTAGTTTGTCTCAACCGAGGGTTCACCCCACCAAAGTGTGCCGCAAAATGTGTCGTACGCTTCGAGCCCGTATGCGCCAATATGGGCTTTTTCGCTACTTCGACAACGTGCTTCCGTGCGGGCTTGGCTGGGGGTAAGTGATTGATTTAGAGGTGTGATTGCGATGACCATGCTGACGAGTGTTCGTTAACTCTTAATCAGAGGATCGAACAGCACCACCATGCGCAACCCAGCATGGTCAAAAAGGCTGTAGCAGCCTACGAAACAGGAGAAACGAACAGGCATATCGGAACACGCGGACTAACCCTGCCAGTGGGCACATACATCGCGTCCGAGGATACCACTCGGCACTTGGGGGTGTTCGGCAACGAGTTCGCTTTTCAGCGACTGCCGGAAGCTATGCCGCTGCCGCGTTCGCCCGCGTGCCCTTTATCTCGCGCTCGGCCTGAAGCCAATCGTCCAACTCGTGACCGTCTGTCCTTCCGCGTTGCTCGTAAAGTTCGTAGGCGCGTTGCTGAATCTGCTGCTCAACCGGGATCAGGACGGGCGGCTCGTCCGACTTCGGTGCGAGTGTTGATGTCTTTGGTTTCATGGGGGAATACCTCGCTCCATTAGCCTCGCCCGAAATCGTCTTCTCGTCAGTGATGGCGGTCACCCTTTCGATGTTTAGGGGATAGCTGCTGCGGGCTGATGAGACCTTGAGTAGCCGCGAAAATCGGTTGCCTATCGAGACGGCGGTCGCCTAAAGTCATTTCTGCTATGGATATTCTTTTATCTCCGATTGGTTATGTGCGTTCAGACGAAAACGGCCCACGCGAAGACTACTGGGGCGAGGTCGTTTCTGAAATCGCCTTAGATCGTGACACGTTCCTACCAGAGGCGCTGGATGGCCTCTCCGAGTTCTCCCATGTCGAGGTCTTGTTTCACCTGCATGGTGTCAAGGAGAGTTCGGTCATCTCCGGGCGAAGGCATCCCAGAGGCAACGTGAAATGGCCGGAGGTCGGAATTTTTGCGCAGAGGGCGAAGAGCCGTCCCAACCGAATTGCTGCGACAATCTGCCGATTGCTTTCTGTTCAAGGACTCACCCTGATGGTGCAAGGTCTGGACGCCTTGGATGGCTCCCCCGTCTTGGACATTAAGCCCGTGTTTGCTGAGTTCGTTCCCGACCGCTTCGCCATTCGGCAGCCGGACTGGTCTCACGAGATGATGAAGGAGTATTTCGCTTTTAATAAACAGTGACCTTGGGTATTTTGTGCGCCCGCTGTTATTCCACAAGGACGAACGCGAAAAGAGGTCGAGCAACGAGAAGAGCGCCGTAGATGTTGCTCTGGCGTTTGTAGACCGGATCAATCACCACGACGTTACCGGGTTAGCGTGTGATTCCGCTGCTGTCTTCACTTGTCTAAGGATTGCCGTGCGGATGAGGCCGGAGAATGGGCTGACCAAGCCCCAGTAGAGGCGAAACTTCGAGAGTGCCTCCCAACCTAAGCACTTGATCCTCGTCTCGGTCGACAGCACCGTACATTCAGGCGACTCTGCGCTAAGCTTGAAATTCCAAGCAGCCTTCGCGTAGCCGGGGCGAGCAAACCCGCCAAAATCACCCGCAGTAAGGTCGAGGCAGCGCCCGTCATCGGGACGCCAGAATCTTCCAGCAACGCCGATGACAATCTCGTCGTCTGGCACTTCCGACAGGATAACGAAGCCTGTGCCTCGGAGCCGCTGACGCAGGTCGCTCGGCACGAGGGTGCGAGGGATTCGTCTTCCGCTCCTGATGGTGAGTTTTCGGCAAGCCTGCGTCTTTTACGTGGAACCGCAACAGTTCGCATCGTACTTTTTTCACAAATCTCGTTTTGGGGCATTCTACTGCTGCCGCTGCAGAGCGTCATTCGCTTGACGGGGAGAGCTATTGGATCGGGAAAAGTGCTACATCCAATACACCCGCGAGGGGGGCGACGGCCTTTCTGTTGCGCACCTGCCCCTGTTGCGCCTCCCTGTTGCCTCCTAAGATTTTAATTGACACTTCACGATCGCCGTCATAATCTCCTATATACTTAGGAGGTATGATTGGTTCCGCCCCACAACAGACCTCGGCAGCTCACCAGGTTAGAGCTGCAGATCATGAGTGTCCTATGGGACCTCGGCCCGGCAACCGTGCAGGAAGTGCAGAAGAGGCTCAGTGCAAAGCCCAAACTCGCATACACGACGGTTCAGACGATGCTGAATGTCTTGCTCCGCAAGGGCCGGGTCACGCGCACTCTCGAAGGAAAGGCCTATCGCTATTGTGCTGTCTTCAGCCGGGCGAAAGCGATTACCCAATCGCTTAACGATCTAGTCGACCGGTTGTTTGGGGGATCGGTCGAAGCCTTGGCAATGAACCTTCTGGATCACCGAGCGCTTGACCGGAGCAAACTAGAGCGGTTGAACAGTCTCATTCAGGAGCGCCTGGAACAAGACAGGGAGGCGAAAGATGGATTGGATTAGTCGGATGCTCGTGACGTTCCTGGTCAACTCGGTCGTCCAAGTGGCGATCATTGCTGGTCTTGCACTCCTTTGCTCGGCGGCGCTCCGTCACGCTGCTGCCAAATATCAATACGTTCTATGGATCGCCGCTTTATTGTTAAGCTCGTTGCTTCCAGTCTGGAGCCTGAAGTCGGCAATCTCCCCGGCTGTCAGTGTCCGTGGACATGACACCCTGGAGGGGATAGGTCAGTCGAAACCAGGTCCAGGGCGTCCGAACGACACCATAGCGCTTGGTTTATGGTCGCGGCTCTCACAACGCCACGAAGAACAGCTCTCATTCCCGCCGACCCTCACCGCCGTACTCGCGAGTCTTTATGCCGCCTTTCTTGTCTATCGAGTCGTGTGCTTGGGATTTGCCTGGCGGCACACGCGGAAGCTATACGACGCCGCAGGTACTCATCCCGCGTCGGGAACCGTGCGCTCGTTGGTGGAACGCCATGCCAAGGCATTTCGCTTGAAATGCGCACCGAGAGTTTACGCGCTTGATGGAATTGGTCCCTTGACGGTTGGTGTGATGCAGCCAATTTTGCTGATGCCCGCAACGTTTCTGGAAGCCGCATCGGAGGCCGACTTTGATTCGGCGGTGTGCCACGAACTGGCACACATTTCCAGAAGGGATTTCCAAATGAACCTCATCTGCGAACTTTTCTCGCTGGGGGTGTCATTCCATCCTGCTGCTTGGTTGATGAAATCGCGCATCAACCAGACCAGAGAGCTGGCTTGCGATGATCTCGCAGCCGAGAAGCTGTCAACACCAACATTGTATGCGGGCGCTCTGGTGCACATTTCGCAGTCGCTCCTCGCTGATTCGAGAAACGTATCTTCCTCACTGGCTCAGGGATTGTTCGATACGGACGACATGGAACGTCGCATTAGCAACCTGCTCGATAAGCGAAGTCGCCTCGGAAAGACGTGGGAGCGGGTCCTCACCCTGGGCATGGTCGGCTGGCTGGTCGGAGTCACGATAGGAGCGTCTGCATTTTCTGTCCAGATGACACCAGACCGGAGGCCAGCGGCGTCTTCCAACGAGCAAAGTGCGCAGGCGAACGATAATTCGTCGCGACACCGTATACGAGTAAGTCAGATTACATTCGTTGAGACGACTAAGACGATTGACGAAACAGAAATCCAATCCTTCGCCAGGGAAATAGAGGGTCTGAAAGATTTGGACCAGTCATGGCTAGAGGAAGTGCAAGAGAGGACGAAGGCTTTGTGGCAGAATCGAGGCTATTTCAAAGTGAAGGCCGAGGTTAGTTCTAAGGTCGTATCCGATTCTCCGGCGGAGCAAGTCTTCTCGGTGTCAGCGATGGTGAATCCGGGATCGCAATACCGACTGAAGAAGGTGATCTTTACGGGAGCCACGGCTTTCACCACTCATGAGTTGGAAGCCATGTTCCCGATACTGCCAGGCGACATTATGAACAGGGAGAAGATTGCGAGGGGCCTGGAAAAAATGCGGTCCGCTTACGGAGCGAGGGGTTACAAAGATTGGACGTGTGTTCCCGACACTGAAATTGACGATTCTAACCACACGGTCACGCTAAGGATTGGCATCGCGGAGAGACTGCCATCGAAGTAAATTCTGACCGGGCAGGTACAATGCTTGCCTTGGGAACGCGAGCGTGCGCTAGCATAACCGGGTTTGAGCGTGCCACGATTGCCTCTCTGCGAGATAGCTGGTGGCGTGCGGTTCCTAATGATGCACGTGTTCGAAAGCCTCCTTCAGGACGGCAGCAAGGCGCAACCCCGCTAGGGCGAGCCTCTGGTCAACGACCTTGATTTCCTTCTGGTAATAGTTCTCATCGAATTGAGCGCCATCAGCCAACCAAGCCGATTGCGCATACCCGTGCGACTCGTTCGCCCAGTCCTCTGGATTCCCGCTGGCGGTCAGGTGCTCGTCAGAGATCAGTCTCTCCAGAGGAGCGACGTATTCATCTCGTCCCATGCCAGTGTGCCGAATGAGTCCGCTGTCCCAAGCGCCGTGCAAATTGCATGGATGCCGCCCGCACTGAGTTGTGCCAAACTCCGTAACGGCAATGCCGTTGCCGCCAGCCGCCTCCCCGATTGCATGGAACGGCTGATGCACGTCGCCGACGAAGTGGACGAGGAACTTCAAGGCTTCGATGCGGTCACCTGAGGAGATTATGGCAGATCGGATGGGCGTTTCACATTGGACAGCAGCCAGCTTCAACGGTGCCAACTCCAGATGGGATTGCCTTTCTCGTCGCGGAGGACGAGGGTGTCGGTGCCCTTTACGACTTCGCGGGCGAGGATGAGGTCGGCTTCGCCCTGCTTGACTTTTGAGCCGGTGAGGGCGATTTCGTCCCCTTTGCTGAAACTAACGCCCATGTCGTCGAGAAAGGACTTGGGGCAGAGATACACGTCGACCGTGTCAGCCCCGGTCTTCACCAGCAAGTGGGCAACCTCTTTCTCACTGCCTTTTGGAGGCAGCTTCACTTCCTCCACGGTTCCTTTCATTTTTGTCTCGGTGTGGGCGTCGTATTTGGGAGGGTTTGGCTGTTGGTTCTTTTGCGCGAGTGCCAGCCCAAGGCACAGGGATACAAGAATCAGGGCGAGGAAAAGTATTCTGTGGAACTCGGCTGGATCACGCATCGCTCCCCCTTCCAAGGAATGCGCCAGAAGCCCGGTGAGGGCTACGAAAGATTAACCGGTTCCTGTCTCTTTATTCGCTACTTTAGGATGAAGCCAGCTTCCTGGGCAACATGGTACTCCACTTCCAATGTCCGAGATCCGGCAGGGCGCGCAGGACCGAGTAGCTTTTCAGACCCGGGCTGTCTTGAAAATTGATTGGATCGTTCGGGAAAGCGGTAGGCTTCGAATCCTGCCTGGTTGGGTCACGGATCGTGCATGAGGTGTGGGTCACGGATTCTGCGTGGGATTTGAGGGGGAAAGGCGCGCAGAGAAGCGCGCCTTTTTGTGATGAGGGTTGTGGTGGGTTCCGGCGTCATTCGTGCACGTCTTCGAAAAATGACATGAGCTTGCGGGAGCGGGAAGGATGGCGCAACTTGCGCAGCGCCTTGGCTTCGATCTGGCGAATACGCTCGCGGGTGACAGCGAACTCTAGGCCAACCTCCTCCAGCGTGTGCTCCGAGCCGTCCTCCAGACCAAAGCGCATCTTTATGATCTTCTCCTCGCGCGGAGTCAGGGTGTGCAACACGTGCGCGGTCTGCTCTTTCAGGCTCACGTTGATGACGGCCTCGGCCGGCGAGACCGAGGCGCGGTCTGCGATGAGGTCACTGAGGTGGGAATCCCCCTCCTCGCCGAGCGGCGTCTCCA
>Ga0074044_10005159_pt1 | contig 10678 bp, 9 predicted proteins | sample BogForMeECP23OM1_FD_94443 | JGI IMG/M metagenome (GOLD analysis project Ga0074044, IMG submission 94443) | Bog forest soil microbial communities from Calvert Island, British Columbia, Canada - Bog Forest MetaG ECP23OM1 | ecosystem: Environmental > Terrestrial > Soil > Wetlands ...
GCACCTGCGGCAGGCCAATCGCAGCGGCCTCGACAAGGTAGGCCGCTACCAGATCCAGGAGGAACTAGGCCGCGGCGCCATGGGAGCCGTCTATAAAGCCTATGATCGGCTGATTGGACGGACCGTCGCGCTCAAGACGATCTCTATCGGTCGCAATACTCCCGACGGCGACGATCTGTTAGGGAGGCTCAAGCAGGAAGCCAAAGCAGCCGGAAAACTGGACCACCCCAATATCATCACCATATATGACGTGGCGCAGGAGGACGACGTTGTCTACTTGAGCATGCAGTTCGTGGAAGGGAAGACGCTGCTCACGTTGCTGGCCGAAGATGGAGTCCCTTCGCTGCCTACCTTCATTTCCTGGGCCGACCAGATCTCGAGTGCGGTCGGTTTTGCTCACGCTCACGGCGTGATTCACCGCGATCTCAAGCCGGCCAATCTCATGCTGACCAGCCAGGGCGTCATCAAGGTTCTGGATTTCGGCATAGCCAAAGTCGAGAATGCGACACTCACGCAAACCGGGCTGGTGGTGGGCACACCCAGCCATATGGCTCCCGAGCAGGTGGCGGGCAAGAAAGTTGACCATCGGGCCGACATATTCGCTCTGGGCTCGGTTTTCTACGAGCTTGTGACTCGTGAAAAGCCCTTCCGGGGAGATGTCGCGACCATTCTTTATAAGATCATGAGCGAAGACCCGGTGGCGCCATCGCTCATCAATCCGGCTCTTCCGGGGGGCATCGACGCTATCATCCGCAAAGCTCTGGCCAAGGACCCCAAGGAACGCTTCCAGACCTGCGAGGAGATGCGCAACGCCTTCCTTGAACAAGCCGCGCTCTTGAACATTACAACGGCAGCAGGCGTCCCAGGTGTTCGGGTAGTCGCCAAGCCAGCACCGCTCGCATCCGCTACCATTCCCAAATTCCTTCTCCAGTACAGTGTTCCGCAGCGATCGGGGCGCATCTGGCCAATTATGGCTTTGGGACTCGTTCTGGCGATCATTGGGACCACGAGTTGGGCTTTCTACACCAAGTCGAACACGGGTGCTTTTCCCCCGCCGATAAGAAAACTTGCGGCGGCGTTTCATCGCATAGGGCTGCCGCAGCCCGCCGGCAGCGTGAGCAATCAGACTGCTCAGAAAGATGCCGTCAACGATCCTAACCATGCTTCGGCGACCGATGGTACGCAGGCGCCAGGGGCGACCAACAAGGCGGATGGGGTGCAGACGCAGGCAGTTCCCGAGAGCTCTGGGGCTTCGGCCGCACCATCGCAAGAACCGGTCGAAGGGGAATCTTCAACCGGTCAGCCCGCAAGTGATGGTGGTCACGTATCCGCGGCGGCGACAACATCAGGGCCTTCCGCGCCGGGGCAGGCCCAAGCTCTTCAAAGTTCCGGCGCTTCTGGCCAGCCAGTGGTTGCGCTATCTCCCACGGCTTTTCAGCAGAATGATAAGAACCAGCCCGACGAAAGTCAGGCTGCCGCGCGACCGTCCCCATTCCAGCCTCTGAAAAAACCAGGGCCCGAACCCGCTCTGACGGTGGACGGCTTCAGCCGGCATGATGTCCCGGAGTTGCTCCGCCAGGCCGATGCGGCTGCGGAACGCAGTGATTATCGCCTGGCACGTTATGAGTACAACCTTATCTTGAAGCTTGACCCCAGCAATACCATGGCGCGCGCGGGCCTGCACCGCGTCCAAGCAGGGGGACAATCGCACTGATCGCTGCGGTCCCTTCCTCTGGGCCGGTCACTTGGCGAATTGTCGGCAACGCGAAAACTGACGCATTACCAAAACTACACACGCCCGTCCACTGCTTGGGATTTTTCGCTGACCACCGCAATCTGACTTCAACATTTTTCGTCACAAATATCCGGTGTGCACCATCACAGACAACGAACCGCCCGTCGGCGACAATCGAGATCGACCTGTGTGTCAGGGGCGAGGTGCGCCCTCGTTGCCTTCAATTGTGTTTATCAAAGAGTGACTGGCCAAATGGGCTTGGGAATCCCACGTCTCGAAAACCGCGAGACGTGGGGCACCCACTTTCGAGGGGCTGTCTCCTGAGAAACGGAATGACCCCAGACTCCCTCAGCCAAATGCTTGCGGACTTCCTCGACGGCGCGCGCGCCGCCGTCGTGGTGGAAGACGGCGCCATCACGTTCGATCTGGCGGAATCGAAGTATTCGATTTCCGGCGAGTACAACAAGTGCCTGCTGCATTTGTGGTCGAGCGAGCGCAATTTTGTGCGGCGAGTGCTCGATGCGGAAGTCAAGGCCACGACGCTCCGGTTGCAGGTGCAGCGCATGGGGCAGAATCGCCCCACCCGGCTCGACTTTTGCCGCGATCGCGATCAGCGCTCTCCCGCTGCACGACGGGCGGCGCGCGTTGCCTACGAACCTCGACTGCGCCGGGCGCTGGAGAGAAATCTTCCCGGCTGGACCGTGGTGCGGCTCACTATCAGCATCGATCTCGAACACTCCTTCGGCCCGGCCTACCTGCGCGGCTGGCTGCGCCAGGGACAGCGCGCTCTCGCCATCGTCGGAGTAAACGACCAGGAAACGCAATCGACCGTCGATGGCGCGCTGACCTGCGGCATTCTTTGGCTCGAGGCATGCCGGCTGGCACAGCAGGAACGCCGCGTGGTCGAAGGGTTGGCGATGGTCGTGCCGAAGGGCATGGCTACGCTGACCAGGCAGCGCATGGCACATCTGCATCCGACGGCGGCGAAGTGGCATTTGTACGAATTTGACCAGCGGGAAGATGAACTCGTCCCGCTGGACCTCGGCGATCGCGGCAATCTGGCAACCCGGTTGGTGCAATCTGTTGATGGAGGGCTGGCACGCGACCGCTTTGCAGCGTCGATCGCGCGCATTCGCGAAATTCTGCCGCAATCGGAGGTTGTGGCGCTCTCGCCCGCGTTGATTTCATTCCGGCGGCATGGACTTGAATTCGCCCAGGCGCGAATTGCGCACGATCCGCGAAATTTTCAAAGCGGCGAGGAAATCGCTTTCGGCGTGGGGCCGGAGGAGCGCGTTCTCGACGGGGAAAATGAAACGCAATTTGGCGATCTGGTGCGGCTGGCGGCGGCTGTCCGTCATAAGGATGGTGCGAAGAACCACGCGTTGTGGCGCACGCATCCGGAGCGCTGGCTGGAATCCCTGGTGGCCGGCAACATTGTGGCGCTTGATGGGCGGCTGCGGCCCGAACCGGTGTATACCCAGGTGCCGGCGTTCGCCGCGGCCGATCGAGCGATGATTGACATTCTGGCCGTAACTCGCGACGCGCGACTGGCCGTCATCGAACTGAAAGCCGACGAAGACCTTCACCTGCCGCTGCAAGGCGTGGATTACTGGTCGCGCGTCGCCTGGCACCAGAGCCGTGGAGAGTTTGCCCAATTCGGCTATTTTCCGGGATGCGAGATCTCGCAGCAGAAGCCTCTCCTCATGCTGGTCGCGCCCGCCCTGCACCTGCATCCCACCACCGACACAATCCTGCGGTATCTATCGCCGGAGATCGATTGGGAAGTGCTGGGAATTGACGAGCACTGGCGGGAAGAGGTACGGGTGGTGTTCCGAAAGAGGCCGGTTCGCACGCCGGTTCGGGCGGCGTAGGACTTTTCACCGCCGAGACGCCGAGAACGCCGAGAAACCTTTTGTGGACTCGTTGAAAGACAAACAGCCCGCTTGGTCTGAATCTGGCCCTAGAATTTCTCGGCGCCCTCGGCGTCTCGGCGGTGAACAAGTCTTAAGCGGGAAGAATCTCCGGTGCTTCGCCTTTGTAGACGCGTCCGATTCCCCGCACCAGGCGCCGCATTGGCAGCTCTCCTTTGGCGTCGGCGAAGAAGATTTCACCGGCCCGGATGCCGCGATAGCACCAGCGCTTCAGGATCGCCAGATGCTCCATGCGCTCGATCACGCCGCTTGGTTTGGAAGCGGGAAAGGCCGCCAGAGCGGATTGAATGCGGGCTTCCATGGATTGTGATTTGGTATGTTCCGCGCCGGAGATCGGGAACTCCAGCGGCCCCGCGATCGCGCCACCGTCGACGCGGAACAACGCGACGCTTTCCGGCGACCGGGATTTCTGTGCGAACTTCTGGACGATCACAGCGTGCGCCTGGTTAATGCGGCGGACGAACTCGGGCAACTGCTGCAGCACTGGAGCAAGCTTGTCGAGACGTGCGTGAATGGCGGCGGCCGTTTCGAACGCCATTTTTGCCGAGGCGTCATCGCGCTCCGCCGCCATCTGCCGTTTCAGCGACTCGCCACGCGAGTTCAGGAAGTCTTCCACCCGGACGACCTCGGCGCGGTACTCGTCATCGGTACAGCCGCGAAAACAGGGCGCCAGGCACATCTTCATCTCGGAATAGACGCAGCCGGGAAATTTCGGGTCGGGATGGAGATCTTCGACGCAGCGTCGCATCTTGAAGAAGTCGAGCGCGTCATTCATGAACTTCTCCGCCGCCACCCGCGAAGCGAATGGCCCATAGTAAATGTTCTTTCCGGAAGTCCGCCCCAGCCGCGTCGTGATCGAAGCGCGAGGAAATTCGTTTTCCAGATGAAGCTTGACCAGTGGGGCGAAGCGCAGCCGCAGGCGATTCGAGTAAGTCTTGGGAAAAGCGGCGCGCAGCGCTTGATAGAGCAGGAATCCCGATTCGAAGTCGGAGCCGGTCAGGGTGTATTCGATCCAGCGGACGCGATCCCGCAGGTTGAGGCGTTTCGTCCGCTCTTCGGGAACGGAAAGCAACCGCTGCAGCCGGCGGCGGAGATTGGCCGTCTTGGTCACGTAGGGTTCGGAATTCGCGTCCTCGCCGCGCAGCAGAAACACGGCGGGCGCGGCGGCTACGGCGGAGAAGACCTCGGCGTCAGCTTCCGGACGGAACTCGATGCGTTCGGTCAGCACAATTGGATTCTAAGTCAGAAGTCAGAAGTCAAATTGCAGAAGTAGATTCATTTTTGGTGCAGGCGAAAAGCTTTTACCACAGGGGACACAGAGGAATACGGAAAAAGCGCGAGGGATTTTACTTCTGCATTTTGACTTCTGACTTCTGACTTCTGACTTCATCCGAAGCTCGCGCTCTTGAACTTCTGGCGGAAGTCGGGCCCTTCCATCTTTACGACGCGGCACATCTCATGCAGGCGGGAACGCATGCGCTCGCCAATGCGGTCGCCCAGGGTTTCATCGCGCGCGGCCGCCCGCGCCGCCGAGAAAGACTCAGAACGCCTGGGTGCGTCGGGGTCGACAACTCCAGCGGCTGGTTCGTCGGCGAAGTTGGTGGTGATAATGGTCGTGCGGCTATCGTTGTAACGTGTGTTAATGATCAACCGGACCGTATCCCACCGCCACTCGGTGGGCTTCACCGACCCCAGATCGTCCAGAACCAATACCTCCGTTTCAAACACGGGCCGGAGTAAACCGAGCTCCGTGGCCTGTACCGAGGGGTTGTACGAATCCTGAATCTGCTTCAGCAAATCTCCATAGTCGTAGAAAACGCACTCGACCGCCTTCTCGCGGATCAACGCTTTTGCGATGCCGACCGCCAAATGCGTTTTCCCGGCTCCAGCCGTGCCGACCAGCAGCAGGCCGGTTTTCTTCTGCGGGTAGTCTTCCACGAATCGGCACGCTGCCATACGCGCGGGCGCGAGATGGGAATGCGGGCCCTCGAACTCGAAGTTCGACAGCTCGCAATGCTCGTATCGTTTCGGAATTCGAGCCGCCGCGATCAGGGCGCCGCCGCGCGCCTGCAACTGGCAATCGCAGCGCGTGACGCCACCGTCCGGCGCCCCCGGAACCGGCTTCCATCCTGAGCCCGCGCACACAGGGCAAACTTCGGCTGCTGTTTTCATAAGTGTTAGTTAGACTCTGCACCCGAAGCCGCCTGCGCCGCAAGACGAAACCGGTCCCTCGCTGTGCACATCCTGTGGAGAGCGGTGACGGGTTGTGGAGAACCGTGGAGAGAGCTGGATGCCACGTGGCCGCGAATCGCAATCGGCTGCCGACATCCAGCCCCTGAAGGGGCGTTCGATTCCGGAACCTGCGGTATCGCTTAAGCGATACCCTGATACGAAACCGAGTTCTTTCGCAGCCCGCCAGTGTCAAAACCAGCGACAGACACGTGTTTTCCCTTGACAATCCCGTCCAACGGATGAAAACTTGCCATCGCCGGTGCTCGCGCTGGAGCTTTCCTCCCCAGCTTACGCGCGGGAACCGAATCGTCGAGTGTCAGGAGAGAGCATGAATAAAGCTGATCTGGTTGACCGGATCGCCGGAGCCTGCAACATTTCCAAAGCGCAGGCGACGACCGCGATCGACACCACCGTGGACAGCGTTACCGCTGCCCTTCGAAAAGGGGACCGGGTAGCCTTGATTGGGTTCGGCACGTTTTCCGTCTCGCAGCGCAAGGCCCGCAATGGCCGGAATCCGCAGACGGGTGCCACCATCAAGATCGCTGCCCGTAGAGTCGCCAAATTCACTCCCGGAAACGAACTCAAGAAAGTGGTGAATAAAAGCAAGTAAGGGGCCCCAGAATTCTTGGATACAAACGAGACGGCAGGGGGTCGGCCCTGCCGTTTTGTTTTCAGGTCTCAGGTCTCAGGTGTCAGGTCTCAGGTCTCAGGAAAATCAATGCGGGTAAGTGAGTGATTTTCCTGAGACCTGACACCTGTTTTCCTGACACCTGCCTTGCTGAATCCTTCCTAACTCCTGTAGAATCTAATATCTGAATTGAGGATTCTTGGAACTGACATGAAAGCAGCTATCCATCCGCACTACAGTGAGATCCGCGTGCATTGCGCCTGCGGAAACGCATTTATCACCCGCTCCACCCACAAAGGCGACATCAGCGTTGAAATTTGCGCCGCCTGCCATCCCTTCTTTACCGGCAAGCAGAAGCTCATGGACACCGCCGGCCGCGTGGAACGCTTCCGCCGCAAGTACGCCAAGAGCGACGCCGCCAAGGCCGAAGCCGCGAAGAAGTAGTTCTGCGCGGAAACGCGCATTCTTGAAAGCCTCCCCCAAGGGAGGCTTTACTTTTTTTGTGTGGGGACGGGCGTCTCGCCCGTCCAAGCCGAGCGCAGCTCGGCCAGCCGCCAGTGGCTGGAGCGCCCTTAGACTCGCTACAGCTTCGCCAAGAAAGAACGTAAAATCAAACTGTGCAGAAATTCTGGGAAAGTGCGGACAGAGCGACGGAGCGGACGGGCGAGACGCCCGTCGCTCCACTAGCTCCGCGTGCGTTTCCTGCGGGCCTGAAGATTGGCAGCGTCACCATCTCCCCCGCCACCGTCCTCGCCCCCATGTCCGGGGTCACGGACACCGTCTTCCGCCGCTTCATCAAGAACCTGGGCGGATGCGGGCTGATCATGACCGAGTTCACCTCGGCCGACGGAGTGCTGCGCGACCAGCGCGTCCAAGGACGCTACCTTCACTTCTACGAAGACGAGCACCCCATCTCGGCCCAGCTCTTCGGCAGCAGTCCGAGGGTGCTGGCTGATGCGGCGCGCCTGGTAGAAGACCTCGGCTTCGACCTGGTTGACCTGAACCTTGGTTGCCCGGCCAAGAAAGTCGTGAAGTGCAACGGCGGTTCGGGCCTGCTCCGCGATCTGCCGCTGATCCGGCAAATTTTCGAAGCGGTGCGCGCCGCGGTGAAGATTCCGTTCACGGTAAAATTCCGCGCCGGATGGAACGACGACGAAATCGTTTGCGTAGAACTGGCGCGCCTGGCCGAAAGCTGCGGCCTGGGCGCGGTTGCGCTGCACGCCCGCACGCGCGAGCAGGGCTACAGCGGATACGCGCGCTGGGAATGGATCGCATCGGTCAAGCAGGCAGTCAAGATACCCGTGATCGGCAATGGCGACATTCGCTCGCCCGAGGACGCCTGCGCCATCGTTGCCCAAACCGGCTGCGATGCAGTGATGATCGGCCGCATGGCCCCGGCGAATCCGTGGATCTTCCGCCAGATTGAACAGTATCGAGCCTGGATGAAGGATGCCGGCGATGATAGTGGAAGGAATCGGGAAGGGCACGACTTCAGTCGTGCCGAACACGGCGCATCCTTGACCGCGGCTTTAGCCGCTGAGGGCCCATCTCCCTCAGGGGCTAAAGCCCTCGATTTTTCGTCGGCTGACGGCACGACTAAAGTCGTGCCCTTCCCGTCCCTGGCCATCCCAGGAGTTTCACCTTTGCATAGACCCTACGACGAACCCGCCGAAGCCGACCGCTACCAGATGATTCGCACCTACTTCCAAATGCTGTTGGAAGAAGGAATGCCCGGAGCGGAAGGCAAGATGAAGCAGTTCGCGTCGTGGTTCACGCACGGCGTGCCCGGTGGCGCAGCGCTCCGGAAGGCGATCTACGATGCCAAGAGCGGAGCGGAGATTCTGCGACGGGTGGAAGAATTCTTCGAGAGCTGCCTCCAAAGGACGGCAATCTAGAGAGGGTCATGTCTTATGGTTGTCGTTCGGCTGTAACGAAAGGGTGTTATGACTCCAGTGGTTTTTACTCCATCAGATGAGCCTTACTTAGGGCGTGGTCTGCTGCACGCGTTCGACGAACTCATTTGCTCGTGTCTGGAGCTGAATTCGCATTGCGCTCCTAAGTCCCATGATCGTCAGCTCTCGGATTTTCAGCGGGCTCTGTGCATCTTAGTGCCACAGACGATCAGTCTGGCACTTTCGATTCGCGAACTCATTCGCCAAGGGTATTTATTTGGAGCAAAGGTGCTGGTGCGTCCCTTTACTGAGCGAGCCGTAACCGTGCTCTACCTATTTAAGAATCCCAGCGCACAGGGGATTTGGGACGATGGCTGGCAGCACGGAAGACGGCCGACCCTTCAGCAAATGTTCGAATTCTTAAACAGAGACCTGTTGCAAGGGGCTTTCCCCTCAGTGAAAGGTTTCACCCATGACCTAAATAGCGCAACGCACGGCGATCCGCTCAGCGCACGTTGGAACGTCGTTCTGCACGACGGGGTTCCGGTCTTTTTGCCGTCAAAGAACCTGCAATCGCCTGGACTAGCAGACGAGATATGTGCGGAAACGATCCCATGGCTGGCTGCCACCATGGGAATAATGAGTGCCGGGTTCGGCCAGCAAGAGGACCACGCTCCAGTGAATTAGGCGTCTTACGAAAAGCACTTTCACTGCCACTGAGGGCCGCAGACACTCCCGTCCACGAAGCTCGCATCTTGACCGGCAACAGAGCAGCGCGTACAGTTTTTACACGGGGTGAGGGATTTTCATGTCGAGCGAAGCCAGCAAATATCTGAAATTCGGTTCCGTGACCGTGCTGATTCTCGTCTCGCTCGGCTATCTTGCTTACACCGGCGTGCAGGACAGCAAAAGCTACTACGTCACCATCAAAGAATTGAACGGGATGGGGAACGAGGCTTACTCCAAGCGTCTGCGAGTGGCGGGAAACGTGGTGCCGGGGTCGATCAAGCGCTCCGGAACCCGCGTGGACTTCTTGCTGAAGGAACACGATCTGACGCTGCCGGTTTCGTATACCGGGACCGAAGCTCCTCCCGACACATTTAAGGACGACTCGCAAGCTTTGGCCGACGGCAGCTTCGGACGCGACGGCGTCTTCCACGCCAAGCAACTGCAAGCCAAATGCGCGTCGAAGTACGCGCCGCAACCTGGTCAACCGGGAGCCACGCAGGCCGGTAAGAGCATGTCGTAGAACCAGCATTCTGGATCGAGCGGAATGGCGAATTAGTCGTCACCCTTAATTCCTTTGACTGAAACCGCGCCCGCCCCCGTCAACGTCGTCACTGTCTCGAACCTGATCAAGCAGTTTGGCCGTTTTGCCGCCCTGCGCGGCGTCAGCGCGGAATTTTCCGGCGGAAAACTCTATGCCATTCTCGGCGACAACGGCGCCGGCAAGACTACATTGCTGCGCACTCTCGCAGGACTCAACCAGCCCTCGAGCGGCGAGGTCACAATCCTCGGGGCCAGCAAGTTTCACGACATCTGCCAGCAAGTGGGCTACATGGCGCATCCGTCCCTGCTGTATGACGAGATGAGCGGCATGGAGAACCTGGAATACTTTGCCCGGCTGTATGGAATCACCAGCCGCACCCGCTGCGCGGAGGTCGTCCGCGCGGTCATTCTCTCGGTTGGGCTTGATCCCGATCTGGTGCGCCCCGTCGGTCAATATTCGCAGGGCATGAGGCAGCGGATGTCTTTAGCGCGCGCGCTTCTGCACGACCCTAAAATCCTGTTGCTCGATGAACCGTTCTCGAATGTGGATCTGCATTCCGCCACGGAAATGGTGCGCCTGCTGGCTCGCACTCGCGATCAGGGCAAAACCATTTTCGTCGTCACTCACCAGGCCTCGTTACTCGAAGGTGCGGCCGACGAGTTCGTCTGGATGGAATCGGGCAAGATTGTCACGCGCACGCGGGAACTGAAACGGCCGGAGACCACGGGGGGCAACTCAAGATGAGCGCGCCCACCGGCATCACCCGCGCCACGCTGTTCAAAGACCTGCGCCTGGAGTGGAGGTCGAAGGACGCCATCAACTCCATGCTGTTTTTTTCTCTGCTGGTGGTGGTGGTGTTCAGTTTTTCGTTCGATCCGAGCGCCGAAGAATCGCGCCAGATCGCCGGCGGCTTGATTTGGGTGGCGTTCCTGTTCGCGGCGGTGGTGGCGCTGAACCAGACTTGGGCGCGCGAGTTGCGCAACCAGGTGC
>Ga0074044_10005160_pt1 | contig 10678 bp, 15 predicted proteins | sample BogForMeECP23OM1_FD_94443 | JGI IMG/M metagenome (GOLD analysis project Ga0074044, IMG submission 94443) | Bog forest soil microbial communities from Calvert Island, British Columbia, Canada - Bog Forest MetaG ECP23OM1 | ecosystem: Environmental > Terrestrial > Soil > Wetlands ...
AATCGAAATTCTTGAGGGGTAACTGGCGATGATGGACGGACCGATAACGGAAGCGCTGACGTTTGACGACGTGCTGCTGGTGCCGGGGCAATCGGCGGTGATGCCGACGCAGGTGGACACGCGGACGTGCCTGGCCAAGCAAATCTCCATCAACGTGCCGATCTGCTCCTCGGCGATGGATACGGTAACGGAATCGCGGCTGGGAATCGCCATCGCGCGGCAGGGCGGGCTGGGGTTCATCCACCGGAACATGCCGATCGAACGGCAGAGGGAGGAAGTGGACCGGGTGAAGCGGTCGGAGAGCGGGATGATCGTGGACCCGGTGACCATCCGCCCGGAAATCACCATCCGCGAGGCGCTGGAGATCATGCGGAAGTACCGCATCTCCGGATTGCCGGTGACGCGGGGGCCGCGCCTCGTGGGCATATTGACGAACCGCGACCTGCGCTTCGAGCAGAACCTGGACCAGCCGGTGAGCAAGGTGATGACCAAGGGCGATTTGATCACCGTGCCGGTGGGCACCACGCTTTCCGAGGCGGAGCACACGCTGCAGGAACACAAAATCGAAAAGCTGCTGGTGGTGGACAACGAGTTCAACCTGAAGGGCCTGATCACCGTCAAAGACATCCAGAAAAAGCAGCAGTATCCCGGGGCGACGAAAGACGAGAAGGGCCGGCTGCGCATCGGCGGGGCCATCGGGGCCACGGGGGATTTTCTGGAGCGGGCCGTGGAACTGGCGCGGATGAAGGTGGACGTGCTGACGATTGACACGGCGCACGGCCACTCCACACGGGTGATGGAGGCGGTCCGCGCGGTGAAAAAGCGGCTGCCGGAAATGCCGCTGCTGGCCGGGAACGTGGGCACCTACGAGGGCGCGCACGACCTGATCGCGCTGGGGATTGACGGGCTGAAGGTGGGCATTGGGCCGGGGTCCATCTGCACGACGCGGGTGGTGACCGGAGCGGGGATGCCGCAAATCACCGCCATCCTGGAAGCGGCGCGCGCGGCGAAAGGCACGGGCGTGCCCATCATCGCGGACGGCGGAGTGAAATTTTCCGGCGACGTGACGAAGGCCATCGCCGCGGGCGCCTCCTGCGTGATGATCGGCAGCCTGTTTGCCGGGACGGAAGAAGCGCCGGGCGAGACGATCCTCTACCAGGGCCGGACGTTCAAGACGTACCGCGGCATGGGCTCCATCGGGGCGATGGAGGCGGGCTCGGCGGACCGCTACGCGCAGGAGGAGGCGGACCGCGGGAAATCCGTGCCGGAAGGCGTGGAAGGCCGTGTGCCGTACAAGGGCCCGCTGGCGGGGCTGGTGGAACAGCTTGTGGGCGGGCTGCGCAGCGGCATGGGGTATTGCGGAGTGGGCAACATCAAAGAGCTGCAGGAGCGCGCGCGGTTCGTGCGCATCACCAGCGCCGGGCTGCGCGAGAGCCACGTGCACGACGTGATCATCACGAAGGAAGCGCCGAACTACAGCCTGGAGTGACACTTTCTCCGCAAATGAGATGGCTGCGATGGTGGTGGCCGGTGCTGGTGTGGGCCGCGCTGATCGTTGGCTTTTCGACCGATGCCTTTTCCGGGGCGCACACCTCGCGGGTGATCCTGCCGATTCTCCGCTGGCTTTTCCCCCACGCGGCGCTGGCCACCCTGGTGCGTGCGCATCACCTGATCCGAAAAGCCAGCCACGTGTGCGAGTACTTTATCTTCAGCCTGCTGCTGGTGCGCGGCGTGCGCGGCGGGCGGAGCGGCTGGCGGGTGGAATGGGCGCTGGCGGCGCTGGCGATCGCGGCGGGATGGGCGGGCCTCGACGAGCTGCACCAGACGTTCGTGCCCTCGCGGGGGCCATCGATGAGGGATGTGCTGATCGACGTGTGCGGGGCGGCGGCCGGTCAATTAGCGTTCGCGGCGGTTGCGCTGATTCGCTGGCGCGCGTCCGGCGCCGGCCCGGACGGGCCGAAAGCCAGCCCCAACCGGCCGGTGTAGGCTGCGCGCGCGAGGATCAGATTACGACGGAGCGAAAATGCGCCGGCGAGACGCCAGCGTTACGAAATGCGAAGCCCTGGAGCGAGGGGCGCGTCAGGCCTTGACCTCGGCAGCCTTGGCCTCCTCGGCCTTGGGCTCCGCGGCGGCGGCTTTTTCCTTCTTCTTGGTTTCTTTCTTTTTCAGCTTGAAGCCGACGAGCTCGAGGATGGCGAGCGACGCGCCGTCGGAAATGCGCCATCCGGCGCGCAGGATGCGGGTGTAGCCGCCGTTGCGGGTGGCGAAGCGCGGGGCGATATCGGCAAAGAGCTTTTTGGTGGCGCCGGGGGTCATGAGAAACGAGGCGGCCTGCCGGCGGGTATGCAGCGTGTCGCGCTTGCCGAGGGTGATCATGTGCTCGACGAGCGGGCGAGCCGCGCGGGCGCGGGCGATGGTGGTCTGAATGCTCTCGTGCTGGATGACGTTGGTCACCAGGTTGCGGAGCACGGCCCGCCGGTGAGCGGGATTTTTTCCGAGTTTCGATCCTGACTTGCGGTGTCGCATCGGTTCTCCGGATGCCGGTGCCGCCGAGGCGGCACCGGCGCTACCAAGTTACAGGGACGCGATCTCCTCCGGCGCGGGGGCGGTTTGGCTGGGCGGCGGGGGCCAGATGATGCGGCCGTGCTCGTCGAACTTCATGCCCAGGCTCAGGCCCATGCGGGTGAGGATTTCCTTGATCTCGTTGAGAGACTTGCGACCGAAATTCTTGGTCTTCAGCATTTCGTTTTCGGTCTTCATGACGAGCTCGCGAATGGTCTGGATGTTGGCGTTCTTCAGGCAGTTGTAGGAGCGCACGGAAAGCTCGAGCTCTTCCACCGAGCGGTCCAGGTGCTCCAGGCGCGAATCGGCAAACGACTCGCCGGCCTCCTCGGGCAGCTCGGGCTGCTCCTCGAAATTGATGAAGATGCTCATGTGGTCCTTGATGAGCTTGGAGGCCAGGCCGATGGCGTCCTGGGGAGTGATGGCGCCGTTGGTCCAGACTTCGAGGGTGAGCTTTTCGTAGTCGGTCATCTGGCCGAGGCGCGCGGCTTCGACTTCGTAATTGACCTTGCGCACGGGCGAGTGGACGGAATCCACGGGGATATAGCCGATGGACAGGTCCTCGTCGAAGTTGCGGTCGGCGCCCACGTAGCCGCGGCCGTTGCGGACGCGCAATTCGATCTGGAGCTTCCCGCCCTCGCTGACGGTGGCGATGTAGACGCTCTTGTCCAGCACGGCGATGTCGGAGTCCTCCGCGATCATCGCGGAGGTGACCTCGCCGGGCCGGTCCACGTTCAGGGTGACGGTCTTGGGCTGGTCGCTGGTGAGCTTGAGCGGCACCTGCTTGAGGTTGAGGATGATGTCGGTGGCGTCTTCCACCACTCCGGGGATGGGCGAAAATTCGTGCAGCACACCCTCGATCTTGACGGCGGTGATGGCCGCGCCTTCAATGGAGCTGAGCAGGGCGCGGCGGATGGCATTGCCCACGGTGGAGCCCCAGCCGCGCTCAAACGGCTGCGCGCTGAACTTCCCGTAGGTGTCCTTGAGCGTTTCCAGCTCGGCGGCCAGCCTTTTCGGTTTCTGAAATCCCTTCCACATACGTCGTATGCCTCCTCCCCGTGCGGGGTAGACGGAAGAAAATGGTTTATTTCGAGTAGAGCTCGACGATGAGCTGTTCGTTGATCACCGGGGTCTGGACGTTTTCGCGCTTGGGCAGTGCCACCACACGGGCCTTGCCGGCGTCGCGGTCCACCTCAAGCCAGGGCGCCAGGTTCATGCCCTGGGCGACGTTGCGCGCCTCCATCACCATGGCGTTCTGCAGCATCTTGGGCTTGATGCTCACCTCGTCTCCCACGTTCACCTGGTACGAGGGGATGTTCAGCTTCCGCCCGTTCACCAGCACGTGACCATGGGTGATGATTTGCCGGGACTGCGCGCGGGACGAGGCAATTCCGATGCGGTAGACGACGCTGTCCAGCCGCCGCTCGAGCATCTGGATCAGGTTTTCGCCCGTGGGGCCCTTGGCGCGCTCCGCCTTGACGAAATAGTTGCGGAACTGGCGCTCCAGCAGGCCGTAGGTGCGCTTGGCCTTCTGCTTTTCGCGGAGCTGCAGGCCGTAGCCCGCGAGCTTCGGCCGGCGGCTCTGGCCGTGCTGCCCGGGAACGAAGTTGCGCCGTTCGATGGCGCACTTGTCCGTGAAGCAGCGCAGGCCCTTGAGGAAGAGCTTGACGCCCTCCCGCCGGCACAGCCGGCATACAGCGTTACGGTGTCGTGCCACTCCTTTTTCTCCTCACCGCCCCGGGATTGCACACTGGGGGCGGAAAACCGTCAGACTCTGCGCCGCTTCGGCGGGCGGCAGCCGTTGTGCGGGATGGGCGTGACGTCGCGGATCAAACGGATCATCAGCCCGGCGGTGGAAAGCGCGCGGATGGCGGACTCGCGACCCGAGCCGGGCCCCTTGACGCGCACTTCCACGGTCTTCATCCCGTACTGGTCCCGGGCGGTGCCCGCGGCGTTCACGGTAGCCTGCTGCGCCGCGTAGGGCGTGCCCTTGCGCGAGCCCTTGAATCCCACCGAGCCGGCCGAGGACCACGACAGCACGTGGCCTTCGGGATCGGTGATGGCAATCAGGGTGTTGTTGAACGACGCGCGGATGTGCACGATTCCGTGCGGCACGACGCGGCGCTCGCGCTTCTTCTTGAATTCCTTCTTGCGCTTGGACGGCTTTCCCGCCGGGGCTCCCCCGGCGGGCGCCGCCGGCGCCGCTTGCTTTTCCTTGGCCACTTCTCGCGTCCTCTCTCGGTTCGATTCCCCGCCGGGGGCGGCCGTACGGCCCGCCGCCCGCTTACTTCTTTAGAGCCGTCTTCTTCTTGTTGGCCACGGCGCCGCGCCGCGGGCCTTTGCGGGTGCGGGCATTGGTGTGCGTGCGCTGGCCGCGCACCGGAAGATTGCGCCGGTGACGCATGCCGCGGTAGCACTGGATATCGATGAGCCGGCGGATGTTCATCTGGATCTCCTTGCGGAGATCGCCCTCCACGCCGCCCTGCTGCTCGATGGCCTGGCGCAGCCGGTTCACCTCTTCCTCGGTCAGGTCTTTCACTTTCTTGGTATCTTCCACATGCGCCTGCCCGCACAGGACGCGCGCCCGGGCCTGCCCGATGCCGTAAATGGCAGTGAGGCCGATCCAAATGCGCTTTTGCGGCGGAAGGTCAACGCCTGCGATGCGTGCCATGGTTGCTGCCTCCTATCCCTGGCGCTGCTTGTGCTTCGGGTTCGAACAAATCACCCGCACCACGCCGCGCCGCTGGATGATCTTGCACTTGTCGCAAATTTTCTTCACCGACGAACGAACCTTCATTTCTTGCCTCTCTCCCCGCCGGGGCTACTTGTACCGGTAGGTGATGCGCCCGCGGGTCAGGTCGTAGGGCGAAAGCTCCACGGCCACCCGGTCGCCCGACAGGATGCGGATAAAATTCTTGCGCATCTTGCCGGAGATATGAGCGAGCACCTGATGCTTGTTCTCCAGCTCCACGCGGAACATGGCGTTGGGCAACGGCTCGATGACCGTGGCCATCACCTCGATGGCATCCTCTTTCGGATTGCCGTCGCCGCCCTTCTTCTTCGTGTTATCGCGCTTTCTCATAGACTCCATCCGGCGGGGACCCGCCCCGCCGTTCCCGGAAAACTTGCCGCGCTACCAGGACGGCCCGGTCATCTCCCGCGGGCGCGTGAGGATCCACGGCCCGTTGGTGGTGACCGCCACGGTGTGCTCGAAGTGCGCGGAGGGCCGGCGGTCGTGGGTCACGGCCGTCCACTTGTCCTCGCGGACTTCCACGTCCGCCGTTCCCGCGTTCACCATGGGCTCAATGGCCAGCACCATCCCGGCTACCAGGCGCGGCCCGCGGCCCGGCTCGCCGAAGTTCGGGAGCTGCGGCTCCTCGTGCATCTTCGTGCCGATCCCGTGTCCCACGAACTCCCGCACCACGGTGAAGCCGTGGCTCGCCGTCCAGCTCTCCACGGCGTGCGAAATATCGCTCAGGCGATTGCCCAGCCGGGCCATGGCAATCGCGCGGTCCAGCGACTCGCGGGTCACCTCGAGCAGCTTGGACTTCTCCGGGGGCACGTTTCCCACCGGCACAGTAACGGCCGCGTCCGCGTAATAGCCGTCCACGGCCACACCGAAATCGAGCGAGACGATGTCGCCTTCAGCCAGCTTGCGCCGCGCCGAGGGGATCCCGTGCACCACCTCTTCGTTGATCGAGGTGCAGAGCACGCAGGGATACCCCATGTATCCCTTGAACGCCGGACGCGCGCCGCGCTCGGCGCTGCGGCGCTCGGCCAACTGTTCCAGATCCATCGTGCTCACGCCCGGCTTCACCATTGCGCGCAACTCGCTCAGCACTTCCCAGACGACCTGCCCGGAGCGGTACATCTTCTCCAGTTCCGTCTGCGACTTCAAAATGATGCCCACTTCCCGTGCCCCACTTCACTGCAACCGTTCGAGCAGACCGAGCAGCTCGCGCTGGACGGTGGCGATGTCCCGGGAGCCGTCCACCTCGAGCAATTGCCCGCGCTTCCGGTAAAACTCGATCAGCGGCCGCGTCTGCTCCTGATAGGCCGCCATACGCTGCCGCACCACGTCCTCGCGGTCATCCGGGCGCTGGATGACCTGGCCGCCGCACACATCGCACTTCCCGGGCACCTGCGGCATCTTGGCTCCCGTGCTGTAGATCGCGCCGCACTTGCTGCAGGTGCGCCGGCTGACGATCCGCTGGACCACGACTTCGTGATCCACCGCCAGGTTCACGGCCATCGCGCGCCGCAGGGGCAGCAGGCTCAGGATTTCCTCGAGCCGCTCCGCCTGCGCCAGGGTGCGCGGAAAGCCGTCGAACACGCATCCCGCGGCACAATCCGGCCGGGCCACTCGCTCCTCAACCATGCCCAGCACAATCTCGTCGGGCACCAGCCGCCCGCTTTCCATAATCGGCTTCGCGCGCCGGCCGAGTTCGGTCCCCTTGGCCACGTGCTCGCGAAACATGTCGCCGGTCGAAAGATGCGGCACGCCGTAAATCCGCGCCACCTCCCGCGCCTGCGTTCCCTTGCCGGCGCCCGGGGCGCCGAGAAGGATCAACGCCCGCTGCAGGCGCTTTCCGGCCGCGGGAGGCGCCGCTTCAGCCACGCCGGCCTCGCGACCGTCCACGCGGCCCGAATCCCTCGTAATTCCGCATCACCAACTGCGCCTCGATTTGCTGCACCGTGTCCATGGCCACGCCGACGACAATCAGCAGCGAGGTGCCTCCGAAATAGAAGTTTACGCCCAGCCCTTCCAGGATAAAGCGCGGGGAATGCACGTCGAACCAGGAACCGATCGGTCCCCACAGGTGGTTCAGCTTCACCCCGGCGATCATCCACTCCGGAATCAGGCAGACGAGCGCCAAGTAGATTCCCCCGACGAACGTGAGGCGCGTGATGATGCGGCTGACGTATTCCGACGTATTCCGCCCCGGCCGGATGCCGGGAATGAAACCACCGTGTTTCCTCAGATTATCCGCGAGTTCGGTGGGGTTCACCATGATGCCCACGTAGAAAAAGGCGAACCCGATGATCTTGGCGACGTAGATAACCGTGTACCAGGGCTCTCCCCACCGCAAAAAGCCGGCGAAGTCGGCCACGGCCTTGGACTTGTCCTTGAACACCAGGGCCAGGGTTTGCGGAATGGTGAGCACGGAACTGGCAAAGATGGGCGGGATAACGCCGCCGGAATTGACGCGCAGCGGCAGGTAGGTCATCTGCCCGCCCATCACCCGCCGGCCGACGACCTTCTTGGCGTATTGCACCGGGATGCGGCGCGCCCCACCTTCGACAAAGACAATGGCGGCGGTGACCAGCACCATGAAGCCGATCAGCAGGATCATGTATAAGGCGGTGAAGTTTTGCCATTCGTTATTTCGGAATTTAGTGAAGAGCTCCGCGATGGCATGGGGCAAGCCCACCACGATGCCGGCGAAAATGATGAGCGACATCCCGTTGCCGATGCCGCGGTCGCTGATCTGCTCACCCAGCCACATGATGAAGGCGCTGCCGGTGGTGAGGGTGAGAATGGTCATCAGCACGAAGCTCCAGCCGGGGTTGTAGACCAGCGCCGCGCGCGCGCCCGCGACCGTGTTCAGCGTGGTGTTCTGGAGGGTTTCGGAAATCATCAGCGACTGGAACAGCGCCAGCCCCACGGTCAGATACCGCGTGTATTGCGTGATCTTCCGCCGGCCGAGTTCGCCTTCCTTCTGCAGCCGCTCCAGGTAGGGGAACACCACGGTCATCAACTGCAGGATGATGGACGCGGTGATATACGGCATGATGCCCAGCGCGAAAATCGTAAGCCGGCGGAAGTTCCCGCCGCTGAACAGGTCGAACACGCCGAGCATGGATCCCTGGTTCTGGCTGAAGAGCTCCGAGAGCAGGTCCGTATTGATCCCCGGGGTGGGCACGAACGAGCCCAGGCGATAGACCCCCAGCATCGCCAGCGTGAAAAACACGCGGTTCCGCAGGTCTTCCACCCGGAAGATGTTCGCGACGGAATTGAAAAAGCGGTTCATGCCACGATTTCCGTTTTCCCTCCCGCGGCCGTGATCTTCTGTTCCGCGGACTTGCTGAACGCATGCGCCTGCACGGTCAGCGCCACTTTTAATTCACCGTCGCCCAGCACTTTCACGCCGGCGCGCCGGCTGCCCACGATGCCGCGCTCGAGCAGCAGCTCGGGGGTGACGACCTCGCCCTGGGAGAAGGCGTTGAGCGCCGCCACGTTGATGATGGCCAGCTCGCGCCGGAACGGATTGTGGAAGCCGCGCTTCGGAATGCGGCGGTGCAGGGGCATCTGCCCGCCCTCAAAGCCGCGGCGGCGCGAATAGCCAGTGCGCGACTGCTGTCCTTTATTGCCCTTCCCGGCCGTCTTGCCGAGCTTGGAGCCCATGCCGCGGCCCACGCGCACCTTGCGATGGCGCGAGCCTCGCGGGGGACGCAGATTTGAGAGTGTCGGTTCCATAACGTCCTCAGTTCTCTCCCACGACCTTGACCAGGTGGCGCACCTTCCGCACCATGCCGCGGATGGAGGGCGTATCGGGCCGCTCCACGGTCTGTTGGAGCCGGCGGAATCCCAGCCCGCGGACGGCGGCGCGCATGTCGCGGGGGCAGCCGATGAAGCTGACCACCCACTGGAGTTTCACCGTGGCTTGTTTTTTCGCGGCGCTCATGGTTCCCGTTTCCGTCCGCCGCTAGGCGGACATGTCCGCGACCTCTTTCCCGCGGGTTTCCGCGACTTTCGCGGGATCCTTCAGATGGATCAGGGCATCAAAGGTGGCCTTGACCACGTTGTGCGGGTTCGACGTGCCAATGGACTTCGTGAGCACGTTGTGAATCCCGGTCACCTCCATCACCGCGCGCACCGGGCCGCCGGCGATGATCCCGGTGCCTTCCGACGCGGGCTTGAGCAGCACCGTGCCGGAGCCGTAGCGCCCAACCACGAGGTGCGGCACCGTGCCGCTCTTCAGGTTCACACGGATCATGTTCTTCTTGGCCTGCTCGATGGCCTTGCGAATGGCCATGGGAACCTCGCGGGCCTTGCCCATTCCGAAACCGGCGTGTCCCTGCTGGTCGCCCACCACGACGAGCGCGGAAAAACTCAGGTTCTTGCCTCCCTTGACCACCTTGGTGACGCGATTGATGGCCACCACGTGGTCCTTCAAAGCGCTGGCGTTGGCCTCAATGGGCCGGCGGATCGAAAGCGTGTCCCGCAATGTATGCTTCGACATACCGTTAGAATTTCAACCCCGCTTCCCGCGCGGCCTCGGCCAGCGCCTTGACCCGGCCGTGGTAGCGATAACCGCCGCGGTCGAACACGACTTGCGAGATACCCTTTTCGCGGGCGCGCGCCGCAACAGCCTGGCCCACGATTTTGGCCGCGGCCACGTTGCCGCCGCCCTGGATCTGCTTGCGCGTTTCCTTGTCCACCGAGCTTGCCGCGACCAGCGTGCGCCCGGCCGCGTCGTCAATCACCTGGGCGTACAGGTGCGTGGACGACCGGAAAACGCAGAGCCGCGGACGTTCCGCGGTCCCGCTGACCTTCAGCCGCACGCGGCGGTGAATGCGCCGGCGGTGCATGTCCCGCGAAACCTTTCGCACTGACGGTTGTGCCACCCCAGCCTCCTCGCCGGATTACGCTCCGGCCCCGGCCTTAGCCCCGGCCTTGCCGGCCTTCTTCTTCAGCACTTCACCCGTCCGGCGGATGCCCTTCTGCTTATAAGGGTCCGGCGGTCGCAACGCGCGGATGTTGGCGGTCACCTGGCCCACCTGGGCCTTGTCCGCGCCAGAGACCACCAAGTGGGTCTGCTGCGCCACGGTGATCTGAATGCCCTCGGGCACGGGGAACTCGATGGGGTGCGAATAACCGAGGCTGAAGACGACGTTTTTGCCCTTCACTTCCGCCCGGTAACCCACTCCCACGATATCCAGATCCCGGCGAAACCCTTCAGTAACGCCCTGAACCGCGTTGGCCAGCAGCGCGCGTGTGAGCCCGTGGAGCGCCCGCTGCTCCTCGGACGAACGCGTGGCCAGCAGGTCCTTGTCCTTCTGTTCCACCTGGATGCCCGCGGGCACGGGCACCCACAATTTCCCCTTGGGACCC
>Ga0074044_10005161_pt1 | contig 10677 bp, 9 predicted proteins | sample BogForMeECP23OM1_FD_94443 | JGI IMG/M metagenome (GOLD analysis project Ga0074044, IMG submission 94443) | Bog forest soil microbial communities from Calvert Island, British Columbia, Canada - Bog Forest MetaG ECP23OM1 | ecosystem: Environmental > Terrestrial > Soil > Wetlands ...
CGGGGCTGTCAGCACGGAACCCGCAGCCATCTTCGACCGCCGGACGCGGACCCGCATGTGCGGTTGCGTGGGAGCCGTTCGGGCAATCTCCCCGGCGACGAAATTAAGCGTCGGGGTTCGGTTCGAGAGAGGCGCGAAAGTAGAGCACATCGGGAAGCGGATTCGCGTAGTAGGCATCGGTGCGCTCGAAGCCAAAGGACTCGTAAAGCGCGATGGCGAGCTGCATGGAGGCAAGCGTGTCGAGGACGAGGGCGCGGTAGCCGATGCGCCTCGCCGCAGCGATGGCGGCTGATACGAGAGAGCGGGCCGACCCTCGACCGCGAAACGCAGGAACAACGTAAAGACGCTTTAGCTCGCCCACGGACTCGGAGAACGGACGCAGACCGATGCAGCCGACTGCGGAGCCATCGGCGTGGGCAAGGAAAAGGGCACCTCGCGGCGGGGAGTAGTCTCCGGGTAACGATGCCAACTCGCGCTCGAAATTCTGGAAGCAGAGGTCAATGGCGCTGGACGAGCGCCGGGGCAGTCAGTATGCTGCTTGACCTGAAGCAGCATATCCGCCGTGCCCGGCTGCACAAGCGCCCAAATTCTTCCAGAGCGCGGGCGGCAGGGCAGGCAGGAATGGACAAATGGAGTTTCGGCCCTTACCATCGCGGGCACTACCTGCCGATTATGAGCGAGCGCGAAAATCTGGGCGCAGGCATTTACGCGGCGCTGAGTGCCTTGGTGGTCCTGCTTTGCCTCATCGGGGCGTTCGTGCTGCCGCCGTCGTTTGTTGCGAGCAAATGGCTTGGTGGCTTCGCCCTCGTCGGCTTGCTCATCGGCATCCCCGTTTTGTTGCGGCTCGCCCATCGAAGCCGCATCCGCGATGCCGTCGGGACAATGGGCGGAACGGTGGTCCGCATCAAGCGACTGTCCTTTTGGCAGTAGCCAATCACGGGCAAATATGCCTTTTTTCTCGGCGTCCGGTATGCCGTCGAATACGTTGACCTTCTGGGCATCACGCACCGGGCGCTGTGCAACTCCGGCTTCTTCCAAGGGGTCGAGTGGCTGGAGGATGCAGTGATCGATGGTCCGTGAGGCGGCGCGGTGTTGAGTGAGAGGTGCCGGAGCACACAGCCTCTCGCATTAAGCGTGTTGCGTGTTGGATTTGCGCGGGTCAATAGGCTGAGGGATGGTTGAGTCGAACAAGTGGCGACATTCGCACCTATGACATTCCTTACATGGCTCATCTTCGTCGTGGCTGCCTTGCTTGAGGTCGGCGGCGACGCAGCCATTCGCCGTGGTCTGCGCGGCGGGGGCTTGCTTTTTATTGTCGCAGGCTTTGCTGTCCTCGGCTCCTACGGGCTGGTCGTCAACTCCGCGAAGTCGTGGGATTTCTCGAAGTTGCTCGGGGTTTACGTCGCCTTCTTCGCTTTAGTCAGCGTTTTGTGTGGTCGCTACATTTTCAGAGAGTCAATTCCAGCCTCGACGTGGGTTGGGCTCTCGCTCATCATCATTGGTGGTGTGGTCATCCAATTTGGCAACCTGAGATAGCAGGCTTTTCCCATGAGGACCGAGCCGCCTGACCAGTCACTCGGAGCCAAACCGGACCGCGCATCCTCGGCTCCGGGTTGGCGGCATTAGCCCCGCCTCCAGCTTCCGGGTGGTACCGGAGAACCAGCCGAGCGGCTCCGCTCGGCATCACGTTCAACTGAAAACGGTTTTCAGTTGAGGCTCTGCCGCCGTTGGGCTGAGGGCTGCCTCCAGCGCATCATCAATCCGGGCCGTCCGGTCGAAGCTGGCCCAGCGCCGGGGCTGCCAGCATGGAAGCCGCAGGCGTCTGGGACCGCCGGAAGCGGACCTGCTTGTCAGGTGGGGTGAGAGCCGGGAGGGCAATCCTCCGGGTGGCCCGACTAGACTGCGCCCTTCTCGTGTGACTCAATCAAATCTGACACTCGCTTCCAATCAATGATCTGCTTCGTGACCGGCCACATCCGAAACGCAACATGGTAGTAACCGAAATCGCGGAGGAATGCGCCGCCGCAGACACCGACCTACAACCAGCCGAGCGCAGGGGAAGCAGGCACGAGAAAGAAATAAGAAAACAGCGCGACAGCCGCCATGAGTAGCCACTGCTTCCAACAGATGCGAAGCACTTATCCATCTTCAGAATGTGGTACCCATCGGAATTGGCGGGCAGCTTGGCGATGTCCTCCGCAGAAAGCTTTCGCACTGCTTTCTCACCGAGCATCACCCGGATAACGCGTCGTTTCTCCACCGGGGTTGGTGAACTGACCTTGATGAAGCCAAAAAGGTAAGACGTGCAGTAGCGCGAGCCGATTGGCACCTCGAATGCCGCCCGCCCGTCTGGCGGAACCGGCGTATCCGTTCTGTCGCCTTCTCCCGTGGTCACGCGAATCGTGTATATGGCCGGAGATGAAGCCATGACTTGCAGCTCTTGCTGCGGCACCGTGTGGACGGGGCCGCAGACGATTGCGCAACCGGTGACCCCAATGGCCAAACACAAGGCAGCGACAATCAGGAGGGCCGTCGAAGCCCAGCGGGACTGCAATCGACGCCTTGGATAATCAGGGCGTTCTACGGCTTCCCTTCGCACTTCGTCTTGGCCCTCCGGGCAATCAGGCCCATCACGACGGTTGCTGGAACCAGCTTCAAAAAGAGCAAGAGGCAGGGGAGGTAGATGCCCGCCGGGTGCAGGCCGCAAATCACGCCCTGCTTGCCGGTGGAGAGCAGGTCGCCCACCTCCACGTCGCCCTGCGCCCGGCGCTGCATGATTTTGCTGCTGTGCAGGAAGGCGTCCGCGCCGGGGCCAATCACGGCGAAGAACCACTTCTCCGCCCGCTTGCCTTGCACCGCGAAGGTGTCGGTGAGCCACGGATTGTGACCGTACACGCTGTCGGCGAAGCCCTCGTCGTCGCCGTCGAGGCCGACCACGACCTGATTGGGTACAACCTTCTTGGTCACGGCCTCCCAGTCGCGACCGCAGAGCAGGCCGACGTTGCCGCCGTTCAGTTTGTCCCAGTAGTCAGCGAGGGCCATCATCGCGAACGACGTGTTCTGCCAGCCGACCTCCTGCGGCCCTTTGCACCCCCACGGGATGGGAACCAGCGTGCAGTGCGGCAGCAGCTTGATGAGCGCCCGGCTCTGGCCCGGCTGCGGCTCCGGCTTCCCAGCCTTGCGCCAGCCGTCGTGCGCGGCGGCCACGTCGTGGAGCTTGTCGGACCGGGCGTCCAGCGGCATGAGGTACGGCTGGCCGATGATATCAGGCTCAAGCCCTGAACGCTGGCCCAGCGCGGCGGCACGACCGACCCATCGTCTCGCTTGTACTTCGTGAGCCATGCCTGCAAACTTGGGCAAAGCGGCACTGACCGAGCATCCCCGGTCTTGGCCGAGGCGGCTTCCAGATACAGCGTCGTCCCAGACTCCAACACCTGCTTGACCTGACACCAGTCAAGCCGGGCAATCTCTGCTGCGCGGAGGCCGCTGAAGCACCAGAGCGCAAGGAATGGCTTCAAATCGTCGCCCACGCGGCTCAGGAGCAGCCCGCCCTCTTCCGGGGTAAAGACCGCCACGGCTGACCCCCGGAGCTTCTGGCAACACTTCCAGACTGGCACCCGCACGCTTCCCGACTTGGCCGTGTAGAATGGCTTGCTGATGTCGCGGTAGGAACGAGGCAGGGAACCCGTCCGCGAGCCGACCGACCGTGAGAATGACCAATAAAACCAAGCATATTAACAAAAAAGCCGTTCCGCATCGCACGGAACGGCGTTGTTCAGCCCTGGCCTTACTCAAATGCCCGGGCCGCAAAGTAACGGCCTTTCGCGCGTTAATGTAGGCCTGGAATGGCAGCGTGTCAACTCAGGGGGCTGCCTTCTCGCGCTCGAGGTTCTCCCGGGCTTTGACGGCACGCTTGACCAGCGTGGGGGGCAACTCAGGCCAGATGGAGTTCGTCAATCGCTCGTAAAGGCGGACTTCCTGCGACCAGGCTTGCAGGGAGTCGGCCAGGTCAAAAGCCTTCACTGCGGCCTCCTTCGTCCAGAACGGGTCAAGTCGCTCGTCATCGCGAAGGATTTTGTCATTGCCGTATACGACATCCAGGCAGTGGTTGAGCGCCTGCTCGAGCAGCGCGGTTCGTTCCTTGCCGGTTTTCTGGTCCGCCCATTTCGAGAGTGTAACGGCCAGCCCGACCTTGGCCTCGCTGCGGAGGTCCACGCCCGCTTCCGGTGACTCAAGCACGTGCTGGTAGGCATTGATCGCATTGGTCAGGGAGTCGTATCGCTGCTGGGCGAGCGCCCACTGCAGATAGCAATTGGCCCTTTCTCCCCAGGCCCGGACGGCGAGCTTGTTTGTGGCGTAGTCGTCACAGATCCGGCCAAGGGCAATAGTGGCCTGTTCCAAATTGGCCAGCCTATTGGTGTCAGCCGGGTCCACCACTCGCATTAAGGCAAGAGCGTGCTCGAAGAGCGCTTGATAGCGCAGGGCGAGGCTTGGGCCGTTGGTGTTGTTGTACAATTGAGTGTAGTAGGACCTTTCGTCATTCCAGCCCTGGCGGGCCACCGCCGCGCGTCCGAGCATCAGTTGGGCCTGATAGGTCAGCTCGTCGGGAGGCCAGTTCGTGCTCTGGACCAGCGCCTGGTAGTTGCGCTCCGCGGACACGGGGTCGCCGGTGCGGTAGTAATAATGCGCCACCCACATCTGGGCCCAGCGGGCAAACTCGCTGGTCGGGAACTTGGCGACGATATTGGTCATGAGGGTGAGTGCGTTCGTGTCGCGGCCGGCCTGGGCGGTATCCCAGGCGCGATAGTACTCAGCGCGCGGCCGGGCCGCGTGGTTAGTAAGGCCGGCCAGCAACTCATCATACTGTGCAATGGCCTCCGCCGGTTTGTTCTCCTGTTCCCAGGTCGCGGCGACTGCAAACTGACGTTCCACTCGTAGCGGGGCGGCAGGCGCCGCCTGGTCAAAGTCCTCCAACAGTCTGCGCGCGGCGGCCGGATCACCGCGGCGTCCGAGGTCTTGTGCGGTGAGGAGCGCGGCGCCGGCGGCGCTCAAGCTACCGGGATACCAAGCCAGGAGATTCCGCAAGGCATTGGTGGTGGTAGCCAAGTCGCCCTTCGCGAGCCCGGCGCGCACCATCTGGTAAAGCGCAGGCTCGAAGAAGTTCGTCCGCACCTCGGGCAGGTCGGCAAACTTCTCGATGATCGCCTGGCAGCTCTTGATGGCCGCGGCGTAATTGGTCTGGCGGAACTGCACGTCCGCCAGATGGAAGCAGGCCGTCGCCAGGTCCTTGGACGAGGGCAGGGACGCTGCTGCCGCCTCGTAGGCAGCCTGAGCTTCGGGCAGGCGTCCCTGCCGTTCGTAACACCACCCGAGATCAAGCTGGGCCTTACCGAGGAGGGGGCTTTGCGGGAACTGCTTCACCAAGGTAGTGAATGATCCCAGTGCCAACTGGAGGAGGTTGGTTGCGGCTGGGGCATTCGTGACGGCAGAAGGGGGCTGGTTTGTGCCTGCCTCAGCCTCAAACTGGCGCAGGCGCAGCTCACCGAGCGTTAGCCACGCCAGGTCGGCGGAAGCCGCCTCGGGATACTGGCCCAGGAATTTCTCGTACGTTTGTATGGCCTGCGGGATATTACCCTGTGCCAGGGACAATTCGGCAATCTTCAACAGGGCCTGGCGCTGGCGCTCGGCGGGGATCCCCTCGGCCAGGTTTTTCTGGTAAGCCACGAGGGCTTCGTTGGTCCGGCCTAGGCGTTCGAGCAGTTCGGCTTGGACGGCGGTACTCTCTGCCAGCAGGTTGGTTTGCGCTGCATCGGCCGCTGCCGCCAGCAGATTCGTCATGCCCGCCAACGCTGCGTTCGTCCGCCCGTCGGCCAGTTGGATGCGACACAGCAGATACCGCGACTGCCAGGCGAGCTTCGGGCTCAAAGGGAGTTTGGCCAGCGGCTGCAGAGTTCCCTCGGCCTCGTGATAATCCTTCGTGGCCAACTGCGCCTCGCTCAATAACAGGTAACCCCAGGGGACCAGGTCACTGCCGGTATTTGTGCGCGCGGCGGATTGGAAGACCCCGTTGGTCTGCTGCAGCAACCCGATCACGCGCTGCCACTCGGCAGGGTCATTCGGTCCGAGGGCCGAACGCGCGGACGCTTCGCCGAGGGCCGCCTCCAGGCAGTGTGAGGAGGCGGGGAAATCCCTGATCAGCCTGCCAAAGACATCGCTGGCGGCGCGATGGTCCCCTTTGCACGAGTAGGCTCTCGCGAGCCAGAGGAGGTACTGATCGGCATTCGTCCCCGCCTTGCCCTGGTTAGCGCTAAGCAGCTCGATTGCGCCGGCGTAATTCGTCAGTTCGAGCCGTGCCCGGGCCTGGAGCAGGAGCGCCTCTGGCAGTCGCGGCGAGGCCGGGAACTTCTGGCAGAAATCGCCAAGCTGCATTTCCGCCCGCGCATAGAAAGTATCCTGGAAGGCGTTGCGCGCCTCGTCGAGAGCGCGGTCCGCGGCGCTTGCCGCCAAGAGCCGTGGCCCACCGGCGAGCAGCAGGGTCAAAAGCAATATCCAGCGGCACAGAACGGGCATAGCGCACCGACTCTAAACCAGAGCGTGCGCAAACGGAAGGAGGGAAATGGGCGTGAAACGTGAAACGCGAAACGTGATGCGTGAGGGCGCCTCCGATCCCCTGTCTCCCATCTCTTGCCTCGTCATTTGTTGAAGCGGAAGTTCACAAGGTCGTAGTCCTGAACGACGTACAGTTTCAATTCCAAGCGCTGCTTGCCTGCTCGCTTGGCCTGGGTCTCGCCGCCGGCTTCGACGAAATCGGCGAAGCTGATAACCTCGGCCCGAATAAACCCCTTCTGGATGTCCGAATGGATGGTGCCCGCCGCATCCCAGACGGTGGTGCCTTTGCGAATCGGCCAGGCGCGGTTCTCCTTGCCACCGACAGTCAGGAACGAGATGTAGCCAGCATCCGCGAAAGCCCGCAGCAGCAGGGCGTCGGGATTCTGTAACTCCTCGCGCGCCGCCACGGTAATCGGCTTGTTGGTGTAAAAGCTGTGCGCCGCAACCGCTTGCAGGTCCTCGAGGCCCAGGCCCGAGCTGAAGAGGGACCGCTCGCTTTCGAGCAGAGCTCTGATTTTCTCCAGCGCTGCCCGCTCGGCCGGCTGCGGGTCGCGGCCCAGGCGCGTCTCCACGAACTCGAGGTCTTTGAGGATTAGATCCGCCTTGGTGTCCTGGAGGGCGAGAATGCTGTCGGCGTCGAGCAACTGGTCCTCGCCAATCACATCGGCTTGCGCTTGCGTCTTCTTGTCGGCCTCGACCAGCTTGTCAGCCTGGTCGAGCCGCGGGTCTTTGAGGTTGTGCTTGCCGAGCTTGATCTCGGATATGCCAAACAGAGCAATCTTCATAAGGGCCTTTGATCGGGCGTCATTAGGGGGCGGAGCTTAGAGGAGTCTGCTCTGTTCGGAAACAGGTTTTCGCGCTTAGGTAAGCCGGCGTAAGGCCCGCGAAGCCCCGGTGATACTCCGGCGAGTACCCGGTGTGGATCGCGTAACCATCTGCGGTTACAGCCCGTACGCATGGCATTTCTCTGTAAGTATCTGCGGTTGAAGCAGTTAAGTTGCAGCTTCTGGTTCTTCGCTGCTTTCGGCGGGGTAGCGTCCCCTACCGCCCGCTCATCCCTCCATAGCCGCACCGGGGCCTCACCGTAGTACCCTCGATCCGGATCGAGGGTACTACGGCGAGGCTCCCGGGAGGTTCCGGCGCGGCCCGCAGGCCGGTCTGGTGCAGCGTTGGAGGAATAGGGGGCCAATGGCTCGGCTGTTTGGGGCGCCAAGCTTGGTTTCGAGGGGTCGCCGCGACGTGGGAAAGCCGCGAATGGCTGGTGGCGAGGCACAGTCTGGCGCCTGACCCTTCAGGATGGCCCAGTAACCACTGAATAGCGAGGAGCCCAGTATTGGCCTTCTGCACTTTGCCTGCGTTCTACCTTCGTCCCTCGCCTTCTCCCGCCTTCACTCCAGCCGGCTAATCTTGTCGTGGAGCACCTGCATTCTGAGCCCGGTGCGGTGGCTGACGCGCTCGAACAAGGCCGACGGAAAGACGCGATAAGGCACAATGTTCATCGCATTATGCGTGTCGCCGCCGACCGAGCCGTTGTAGGCATAGCCCTCCATCTTCCTGAGCTGGTCCTTCAGTTTCGAGTAGTCGCCTTCTTTGCAGATCACGCCCACGAGGAAAGGGTATTCGGAATCGTCTATTTCAATCCGCTTGAGTGTGATGCCGGCATTCCGTGCGGCAGTCTGGACAGCTTTAATCAGGCCTTCTTTGCTATAGGCAGCGTCCATGTCGGCGGGTGGTGCGACCGGGTCACCCAGGTATTCGAGCAGAACTTGATTCAGCCCGGTCACAGACACGGGCTGGCCTGTCGAGGCTCCCGTCGTCGTATTATCCTGGGCCTGGGCCGGCTGGTCGAGGTGGCTCCACTTGGAGCGCAGCACGTCTTTGCCCTGACCAAAATAGAGGCCCCCGAACGCGCTGCCACCCGGCACCAAATAGAAGCTCAAATGGAGATACCCGTCCTCTCGCATGGTTTTGACCAAGCGGAAGGTGCCGCCGCCCTTCTCGACGCGAACGATCTGGCTTGGGTCAGTGGGACTGGGGACGGCGCTTGAGGTCGTCGCGTACCAAGCCAGGTCGGCCTTGTCTCTGGATGCCAGCGTGTAGGTGCCCTCGACGTAATACGTTTCCCCGGTTTGGATTGTTGGGCTGGTGCCGCGCAATTGCTGGATGGTGATGCTGTCGCCGGGCAGGAAGTCCACTGTTCCCAACTCAAACGGGACCACAGCGGGGAAGTCCGCAGCGGTATTGGCAGTCCCGCCGCGGGCGGTGAGCGGGAGGATGAAGCCCAGAAGGGCTGGCAGGGTGACGTTTAGCATGTGGAGGACACGGTTGATTTTCATAAGGATAGCTTCCTTTCTTGGTTATTGGAGGCGGGTCAGCTTGACCCCGAGCCTCTCGTCTATGATGTTGGTTTGGTAGGTCAAAGCGTCAATCACGAATCCGTCTTCCCGGCGGAACGTGTATATCGGCACCACGTAGGAAAGGTGGACCGAAACCCCGTCTTGGGAGACCTGCGGTTGTGAATGAGGCACGCCCGGCCCGGGTGGCCGCACGAAAAAGAAGAAGCCCGCCAGCAGAAGCAGGCCCGAAGCCGCGATGGCCAGCGGCAACGCCCAACGGCGCCAGAAGATAGCCATGCCCTGCTCCTCATCTGGAGCGGGGCGTTGCTCTGCGAGCGCTGCGATGACCCGGCGCCCAACCTCGGGTGGGAGCTGCAACGAGCCAGCCGCCGCCCGGAACTTCTCGGAGAGGGACTGCGCGATCTGCCGCTCCCGGCTCACCATCTGACGGCAGGCAGCGCACGCGGACAAATGTTCTTCAGCGGCGGCGTGCGCCCTTGGAGAAAGGCTCCGATCCAGGTATTCGTAAATCTCGAGCTGGAAGCGGCGGCAATTCATCGTTTTGCTTTCTCCTCAGTGCCGCAGGCGCCGAAAAGGTTCAATTCACCGGGCAACCGGCGCTGCATCTCGGCAATGGCATAGTGCAGCCGCGACTTGACTGTGCCTTTGGAAATCCCCAGGCAGGCGGCGATTTCATGGATTTTCATCTCCTGATAAAAGCGCAGGACCAACACCTCGCGATGCGGCTCGGAAAGCTGCCGCAGGGTCGCCGCCAGCGCGCCGGAGGTCGTCTCAAAATCCAGGCGGCTGGGGTTCTCCTCAACGGTACCGGCCTCCCGGCGGGCCAACTCCTCATCGTAAATGATCCGCTTGCGGTCCCGATGGTAACGGCGCGTGAGGTTCAGCAGGATGCCGTGCAGCCAGGTATAGATACTCGACCGGCCCCCAAACCGGCGAGCGGAGCGAACGGCCTGGAGCAAGGTCTCCTGCACGAGGTCCTGTGCTTCGGCTTCGTTGCCGCAGAGCAGACAAGCCGAACGGAACAAGCGGTCCCCGCAGGAAGCCACCAATTCCTGCGCGGCTCCAGGGTCCTGGCGGCGGAGCGCCTGGGCCAGTTGCTGCTCGTCCATGCCTTGTTTGTGCCACCAGGCGGGAAAGGGTTCAAGGAATCCGCGTGCAATTGCTGGGAGCTGCCCCCAAAGGGACAACGATTGGGTCAGGCGGTCGCATCCTTGCTGGAATCAATGGTCCTGCGCTTTTCTTCGATTTTGCACTCCTCTGCTTTGGGCTGAGGCTCTGGGCATCAATGGTTAGTCATTGCCGGCGTGATGCTGTTCGCGGCGGGCTGGGCGGCGGGGTAGATAGTGCAGTGTCCAGTGGGGAAGGTTGGTACAGGCCAATACCGGCTCTTGTAGCCACCGCCAGAGACAGCCGAAGCCTGAGGGAAAGACCTACGCGGGTTAGCAGCCTTCAAACTGCCACGCCCCCAGGACTCGTTCCCTGTCCGAATGCAAGACAAACACTTAACCCAAACTAATGGTAAAGTCTCCTTCTCCCTGTTGGGGGGGGCGGTCTCTTACCATTTTGGTGGCGCCCCGGCAGCGCCACGGTAGTGCTACGGTAGTACAAAGGTAGCACTCAGGTAGCACTCAGGTGGTACTCCGATGGCACTTTCGCGGCACAGTCCGCCATTCCGAGGGTCTGTTTCCAACGGTTTTGTCCACTTTGTGGA
>Ga0074044_10005162_pt1 | contig 10676 bp, 7 predicted proteins | sample BogForMeECP23OM1_FD_94443 | JGI IMG/M metagenome (GOLD analysis project Ga0074044, IMG submission 94443) | Bog forest soil microbial communities from Calvert Island, British Columbia, Canada - Bog Forest MetaG ECP23OM1 | ecosystem: Environmental > Terrestrial > Soil > Wetlands ...
AGAAGGCAGGCTCGGCACCCGCGCTGTTCGGTTGATCCTTCACATCGCCCACTACGCCCACGACCGTCATCCAATCGGAGTCCTTTTTCGGCGCGTCTTCGAAACTGATTCGCTTGCCGATGACATCCTCGTGCGGCCAGTAGCGTTCCGCCATCGCGTGGTTGATGAGGAGAACCCACGGCGCATCTTTTTTGTCTGCCTCCATAAAGAAGCGGCCTTCCAGCAGCGGAATCCCCATGGCACTGAAGTAGCCCGGAGTCGCCATGTGATACCGGGCGTGGTACTCCTCATTTGGCTGCTTCTTTCCTTCAATCTGAAATCCGCCTGCATTTTCGTCGTATCCCGTCCACGGCAAATCGCTGCCTGCGCCCGCGCTCTCGACGCCCGGCAGCGCATTCAAACTCAACGCGAGCTGGTCGTAGAATTTCGCCGTCTGCTCTCCCGTTTTGTACTGTTCATGCGGGAGTGAGAGGCTTGCCGTCAGCACGTGATCCTCACGAAAGCCGGGGTCAAGATGAATCAGGTTCAGGAAGGTGCGCAACATCAGACCCGCGCCGATCAGAAGCACACTCGCCAAACCCACTTCTGCGATCACCAGTGCGTTGCGCAGCCGCCCTTGATGCCGCCCTGCAGTGGAGGCCCTGCCGGACTTTTGCAGACCTTCTTTAGGATCAGTGCGCGAAGCCTGCAGCGCCGGCGCCAGTCCAAACAAAATCCCGGTGATCAAGCTTACGAGGAAAGTGAACGCCAGTACCGGTCCGCTTACGTGAATATCGTGCGCGCGCGGGAAATCGGCCGGCAGCAGCGAAACCAGCGATCGCACTCCGCCGAATGCCAAGGCCAGACCAAATGCGCCTCCTGTGAAAGAGATCAGAGGCTCTCCGTCAGAAGTTGGCGCACCACGCGGGCCCGCGGCGCGCCCATGGCAAGCCGCACGGCAATCTCGCGCTGGCGTGCCGAGGCCCGGGCCATCAGCAGGTTCGCCGCATTGGCACACGCAATCAGCAGCACAATGCCCACTGACCCGAACAGCACCAGGATCAACTGGCGGCGTGCGCCCACCAACTCCGTGAACAACGGCACAACTAGAACCGTCCACCCCGAATCATTATTTGGATGCTCACGCGCAAGCTGCGCCATGATCGCGTTCATCTCAGCGCGTGCACTCTGCTCGCTCACGCCATTCTTGAGCCGTCCGATGCCTTCAATGAAATGCGAACCCCGCTGGTTTGAGTTTCCGGCAAACGAAAATGGCCACCACACATCGACACTCTCGCCATACGCCACCGCATGATATTTGTTGCCCGGATGTTCGGTACCTCGTGGCATAACCCCGATCACCGTGAAGGGCTGCATATTCATCGTGATCTTGCGGCCGATAATGTGCGGGTCCGCGCCGAAGCGCGCGCGCCACACGCGATCGCTCAAAATCACTTGCAGACCATTCCCTGGAATCTCTGCTTGAAAATCGAACTCCCGTCCCAACTCCGGTTGCAGCCCGAGCACGCGAAAGTATCCCGACGTGATGCCGAACCCATTCAGACGCACCGGTTCGCCGTCGCCCGAAACCTGCACGTCACCCCGCGTGAACGCCGCAATGGATTCGAAGGAATGGTTGCGCGCCCTGAAATCGAGAAAATCAAAAGGATTGAGCGGAAACTTCGGATACTCGCGGCTCGAGAGAAAGATTCGAACCAGGCGATCGGGCTGCCGATACGGCAGTCTCTTTAACAGCACCCCGTCAATCACACTGAAGATTGCGCTGTTGGCGCCGATGCTCAGCCCCAGTGTGAGGATCATGACCAGGGAAAAAGTGGGATTCGCGCAGAGTTGACGGAAGGCGTACTTGATGTCCTGCAGCGTCAACTCAAGGAAAGCCGTGCCGCGCGCATCGCGGCAGTTCTCCTTCACCTGCTCATGGCCGCCGAACGCGAGACGCGCGAGACGTTTCGCTTCCTCTTCCGTCATGCCTGACCTCATGTACTTCTCAACCTGGCGATCGAAGTGGAAGCGTAGCTCTTCGTCAAGTTCCGTCTCGACTGCCTTGTGGCGAAACAGCGCGCGCATGCGATAACGCAGATCATCCAGCATGGCCGCCTCACGCTCCTTCCAGAACCTGCGCAATCGCAACCGTCAACTTGCGCCAGGCTTCCGTCTCCCGCTCAAGTTGCTTCGCGCCGGTCCGTGTGAGCTCGTAATATTTCGCGCGCCGGTTATTGTCCGATGTGCCCCACTTTGCTTTGATCCAGCCGCGTCGTTCGAGCCGGTGAAGCGCGGGATAAAGAGATCCCTGCTGGATGCTCAACACCTCGCTCGAAACCTGCTGCACCCGCTCGGAGATGGCCCACCCATGCTGAGGCCCGGTCAAAAGTGTTCTCAAAATCAGCAGGTCAAGGGTTCCCTGGGGCAGCTCGATTCTTTCTGTCATCCGTTCCGTTCCCTTCCGCTTCGACAAGAGAATAAAACAACTCTTGTAGAAGTGCAAGGGAAGAACAAGAACCCCTCCCCAAAGTTGCCGATCTAAAATTCGTGCGGGACCGTCAGGTTGCCTCCTTAAGGAAGCACGCCTCGCTGCGATCGCAACTTCCGCCGGCCAGACGGAACCTGCAGCAGTTCGACACTGAAACTGTTTTTCTCAGCCGAGGCGCCCTCGGATTCATGACGTAGGACGCAGGATGATCTCAAGAACCTCCTCAGTCGCTTGAAGCGGACCCTCCGGTTGGGGAATGTCCGCTCCTGCCGCAAGGAGGGCAAGAGTGACGCCGGGATAGTCCCCTTTGTCGCGCTCCCAACTGTTCAACGAGCCATGCAACGCCCAGGCCAGCGGACTGCCTCCATGTTCAGTTTCGAAAATGTTGACCGGCGCGTTGTGCTCCAGGAGCAACCGAATCATGGCAAGGTTCCCGTGCCATGCTGCGTAATGAAGCGCCGTCTGGTTGTTGTCGAGGACAGCGTTCGAAGGCCATCCTTGCTCAAGCAGAAGCTCAACTGCACGAGTGTTGTTGCGTACTGCTGCACCAACGATGCGGCGCGCGGCGTTCGAGGTGAGACGGGCAAAGAGAGAAGGATGCTGTTGAACGATTTGCCGAACCAGGGCATCGTCTCCCATTTCGGCCGCATGGATAAGCCGGAGCGATGGGGCACTGCGTTGCATCAACAGTTCAAACACCTCCGTGTGGCCGAATTGACGGGCGATCATGTGCGCCGTTCTGGTCAAGCCGAATCCGTAAACGTAGATGCTTCCACCTGACTTTGGATCGCGTTTCGGAAAGTGGCGTTCGTTCACCGTGATTCGAACCGTTTCGGGATCGTGGTTCAGGATGCGCTCGACAAGAGCGAGATCGCCGACAGCAGAAGCCATCAAAATGTCGGCTTGCGCGCCGCGGGAAATGAGAAAACAAGCCACGTCGTGACGGTAAGGCTCACGCCACTCCATGTATTGCCGCGAACACGCCATGTACTGCGCCGCCGTGGATTCATGGTCAATGTCGCGTGCGTCGATCTCAGCACCCTGATCGAGTAATAGAGCTGCGATCTCGATCGTCGCCGCAAAATGAAGTGGTAGCTGGCCGTCACCGCCACGCGCATGAACAAGTTGAGGGTCCTGCGCCAGAAGCTCACGGACACGGTCGATCCTGCCCAGCCGTGCTGCCGCGTGAATGTCGACGATGGCGCCACGGCTGATGAGGTAATCTGCCAGATCCGCACCAGCAGAATCGAGAACTCCAAAACTGCCGGCCCACCAACTCGATCGCTCATTGATGTGCGCGCCCGCATCGAGAAGAGTGTCAATCATCTCGCGGTTGTTTTTGTAAACGGCAGCTAGAACTGGCGGCGCCCCAAAGGCATAATCTGCTAGCGGTTCGTTGATGCGCGCTTTGAGAGAGGGGTGTCGAGTCAGAACATCGCGCACCAGCAATGCATCGTTGGCTTTGATCGCCGCGGTCAATGCCTCAATCGGATCGGCCGAAGTGGCGTCGAGGTGCAATTTAAGCGCTGGCCAAGTGGCGAATCCATGTTCGCGAGCTATGACGTGCAACGCATCCGCAAGTCTTGGTGTGGGCGAGGTCACGCCGATGGCCGCAAAGCGTGCGATTGCGGATAAGTCGCCTTCAAGACCCTGCCGATGCAGCGTGCGAGCCTGATTCTTGAGATGTTCGAGGCTGGGGCGCGCGGGAAGTTCGCGTGAAGCCATAACTCACTCCTTCTTTTAAACCCGCGATCCGCTTCGTCGGGCGAGAAGAGAGTGGATTGTCTTAACACGCAAAACAAGAAGGTGGGATAATCCCTTTCCGCGGACGGGTTGCACCCTTCACAGTGCCGACCTAGATTACCAGCCTGATCCCTCGGAGGTCCACAGCCAGCCGCTCTGGCCCGCCAACTGCGCTTTGCACCGTTTTACGTCGCAGCGCCGGTAGGCGTTGACAACAGCCCCCACGCCATACCGGTGCACGACGTCCTCAAAAGAGGATCTGCACAAAGTCAACAAGGTTGCGATCCCACACTGGCCAGATGTGTGTGCCCGGCGTCTCCACCGCAAGGTGTAATTGTGTGAGGGAAAAGGTCTTGGAACGTAATCTTACACAACTGAGCTCCCGAGAGCCTTAATCGCTCGACAACTTCGCGATCGCAAAGCACCCATCAACCGGAATAGGAACGAGAAGTCGGCATGGCGACCGGAATATCGCGATCTGCCCCTCATCAGGGTCACGTCAGAGCACCTGACCACAGGATTGTGAGAAGCAAAAGATGTTTGCACTTCCTACGTAATCCACTGGTCCGGTTTGCTTTTTTATTGCATGGAGATAGCGCCAAGAAGTCATTCGGAGTGGAGTGTAGTGATTGGATCGAGGCGCATAGCGCGGAGTGCCGGGATATAGCTGGCCGCGAGCGCGACAGTGGTCAGTGCAAGTGTGACGCCAGCGAATGTGGGCAGATCGTTTGGCGACACGCCGAAGAGCAGTCCGGCCATGAGGTGAGAGACGATGAGGGCACCGGCCACGCCCAGCCCGGCGCCAGCGGCAGCCAGACCAAGTCCCCGGCGCAGAACCATCTTGAGGATAGTGCCTCTTTGAGCACCCAGCGCGAAGCGAATGGCGATCTCACGTCTTTGTTCATTCACGACATAGGAAATAGTGCCGTAGATTCCAAGCCCGGCCAGCAGCAAGGCAGTGACCGCAAACAGCGCGATCATTTCCATGGAAAAGCGCCTGACTGAAAGCGAGGTGGAGAGCACCTCATCCAGGGTCTCGGCATGGAAGACGGGAAGTGTCGCGTCGACGGCCTGGACTTGGCTCCGCACTTGCGCGGAGATAGCGCTGGGATCGAGTTGGCCGCGAAGGAAGATGGTCACTTCTTTGGAAGTGCGCTGGTACACGCTGCGATAGATCTGCGGAATGCCCGCGTCCGCCAGCGATTCTGTGCGGGCATCCGCAATCACGCCGATGATCGTGGTCCAGGCTGGCTTCGCAGAGCTCGACAGCCCGCGGGTATCCAGGTGCAAACGGACGCGCTTGCCCAGCGGGTCCTGATTGGGCCAGTAGGTGCGAGCCGCGGCCTGATTGATGACCGCAACCTGGGGTGTAGTTTCAATATCCTGGTCGCTGAAAATGCGCCCGCGCACGAGCGGCATACTCAACAGGTGGAAGTATTCGGGCGAAACGTTGGGGCTCTCGATCAGGGGAGCCTGATTGTCCATCGTCTCGATCCCTTCGCGTATTAATGGCAGCCGGCTGGGATCGCTGTGGCCCAGGGGAAGCGCGGTCTCGTCGCCGATCGCCGCTTCGTCGACGCCCGGCAGGGTTCGGCCGCGGCGAAGAATCTCGCGCAGCAGGACCGCTTCCTGCGTGGCGGTTTGATAGGGATCCGTCGTGGGATCATTGGGCCCCGGCAGCCAGGTCTCAATGGCCATGACCCGGTCAGGATTGAAGCCGGGCTGCACCGCAAACAGATCCCAGAAACTGCGCAACAGAAGGCCCGCGGCGACCATCAACACCAGGGAGAGCGCCAATTCAGTGACGACCAGAACCTGGCGGGCGCGCGAGCGACCCAGCGATCCACTTGATCCACGTCCCTCCTGCCGGAGGGTACTGGTCAAATCAAGACGGCTCATGAGCCACGCGGGAGCAAGCCCAAAGACAGTTCCGGCTGCCACCGAGACGGCGAGAGCGAACCCGAGCACGCCCCAGCTGATGGAAATGTCATTGAGGTGCGGGAGGCTCTCCGGAACAAGCTGCAGCAGGAAATGCCGGGTAGAGAAGAGAATGGCAAATCCAGCAATTCCGCCAAGCAGGAACAGCAGCAGACTCTCGGTGAGAAGCTGGCGGATGAGGCGCGTTCTTTGCGCTCCCATAGCCTGGCGAACAGCGATCTCACGGCTCCGCACACTGGTCCTGGCGAGCAGGAGATTGGCAACGTTGACGCAACTGATCAGGAGGACCAGCGCTACCGCGCCGAACAGGAGAATGAGGGATTGGCGAACGCTGCCGACCACGGTTTCGCTGAGTGGAATCAGGCGCACGGTCCATGCGGTCTGTGCCGGATACTCCGCCGGATATTGTTTTTTCAGCGATTCCACCAGCACATCCAGATGCCCCTGCGCTGCCGCAAGCGAGAGTCCTGGCATCAAGCGCGCGATGACCGCACGACTGCGCAGACGTGATTCGCGCAGCGGGGGTGGAAACGGCACGCCGGCAAAGCCGGCGCCCAGCCATAGCTCCACATTTTGCTCGTCGCTCGTTGAGCCCTGATCGCGAAAGCCGCGGGGCATGACGCCCACGACGTGATACACGTCGTTGTCCAGGCGCAGAGCTCTGCCGAGAATATGCGGGTCGGCTGCGAACTCCCTCCTCCAGAGACCGTCGCTGAGGACGACCTCCAGGTTGTAGCCGGGAGTGGCATCGTGTGGATCGAATGTGCGGCCCAACTGCGCGTCGACACCGAGGACAGAGAAGTAATTCGGCGTAACCTGCTTGAAGCTGAGACGCAGCGGCTGTGCGGTGCCGGTGAGGTTCACGTTTGCGCCGGTGCCGGTAATCGCCGCGGACTGGAATATCCCGGAACTCTCGAGGTCTCTCCACTCAGGGACGGAGATGCCGACGCCCTGCGCGCCTACGCCGGGTAGGTCGTCCACAATGCGGACCAGCTCGGAAGGGTTTGGATACGGCAAGGGGTGCAGCAGCGTGGCATCGATCACGCTGTAGATCGCGGTGGTGGCTCCTATTCCGAGGGCCATTGTGGCGATCGCAATGAAAGAGAATCCGGGAGATCGCAGAAGCATGCGAACCGCGTAGCGCAGGTCGAAGAGCAGATTCTCGATGAAGGGCAAGCTTTGCTCGGCGTGGTGGTGTTCGCGGATCGCCTGGGCCGCGCCAAGCTTGAGCGTGGCCTGACGCCGCGCCTCGGCGAGCGACATTCCGGCGTGCAGATTCTCCTCGATCTGGAACGCGAGATGTTCGGCGAGCTCATCGCGCAGGCGTTGGTCGGCACTCCGCCGGGTTGCTAGATTCGCCAGCCGTACCAGGAAGCGTCGCAGGAATCTCATGTCAGATCCTCCGCTTTGACTTTGAAGAAACGCGCGATGATCGCCGCAGTTTGCTCCCATTCGCGGGTCTCCGCCTGGAGCTGCTTGCGGCCAGCCGCAGTAAGTCGATAGAAGCGCGCGCGGCGGTTGTTTTCCGATGCGCCCCACTCCCAGGCAATCGAGCCTTCATGCTCGAGCTTGAGGAGCAAGGGATAGAGCGTTCCCTGGTTGACTGCGAGAATATCTCCGCTGATCTGCTCGATCCGTCGAGCAATTCCCCAGCCGTGCTGCGATCCCAGGACATCGAGTGTCTTGAGGACCATCAGGGCGAGCGTTCCTTGCAAGACGTCCGGCTTTTCCTTCATGGCGAATCAACCTTTAGGTTTCCAACAGGAATAATAGTGACATGGCTCCTTTTGGAAAGCAACAGGAACTTGGAACTTCGCTCTCGACGATAAATCCAGATGAGCTGTCGGGAAACCGCCGGGACACTGTTCATTGAAGACGGCGTAACTTGATTTCTAATGAAAAGCGTGCAACTGGCCTTGGCCAGACAGGATGTGAAGGAACGCGACGCCGCCTACGGCTGGCCCGCAGACCTACCCAAAGAAGAAATCTTCGCGTGCCTGTTGGCCCTGAACCACGAACGCTCCAACACTCAAACCAAATAGACCGTCCCGTGAATGGCAACGGCTCTTATCCCCGCGAGTTCGATGAGGATGCTTTGTCGTGCCCATTTCTTGAGTTGTCATCCTGAGCGGAGCATGCTTGGGCCCCGCAAACGAGTCATCGTTGGGGGGTAAGCGGAGCGAATGATCTGCTTTTCGCAATGCTCAATCACCCGTCGGGCAATCTGCAGATCGTGCCTCCATGCAGCTCGCTCCTCAGGCGTGAGATTGAACGTCTTTGAGAGCTTCCGCGAGTTCACGAAGTGTTCGCCCTAGTCCCTAGCTCCTATTCCCTGCCGGCAAGCTGCTCCAGCAACGCGTCAAACTCCTCCAGCTTCCCGTACTCGATAATCACCCGCCCGCGCCCTTGTTTGTCCTCGATCCGCACCCGTAACCCCAACGCTCTTTGCAGCCGCTCTGCTACTTCTTTCACGTTTGGATCGACCACTGGCTCCGGCTTCGCCTCTTTTTGCCCCATATCCGGGAACAAAATGCTCTGCACCAGGTTCTCCGTCTGGCGAACAGAAAGCGAAAGTGCGCACACCCGCTTCACCGCCTGCTCAATCCCCGGATGGTGCTGCAACCCAAGCAGCGCTCGTGCATGCCCGAAACTCAGTTCCCCGGTCTCCACACGGTTCTGCACGTCATTTGGTAGCTTCAACAAACGAAGGAAGTTACCGATGGTTGCGCGATCTTTTCCGGTGCGCAGCGACATCTGTTCCTGAGTCATGCTGAATTCCCGCGAGAGCCGGTCAAACGCCCTTGCCTGCTCCATGGGATTCAGATCGGCACGTTGCAAATTCTCGACGATGGTGATCTCCATCGCCTGCTCATCCGACACCTGCCGCAGAATCGCGGGGATCGTTTTCTTCCCCGCCACCGCCGATGCCCGCCAGCGCCGCTCGCCGGCAATCAGCTGGAAACGGCCATCTGCCTGCGGCCTCACCAGGATCGGCTGGATCACGCCGTTCGCGGCAATCGAAGCCGCAAGCTCGGCAAGCGTATCCTCATTGATCCGCGTCCGCGTCTGATAGGGATTGGGATCGATCTGTTCCAACAGGATCTCGAGCGGCTTGCCACCTCCCTCCCCCTCATTGGCTACAGCGGTTACCGGCGCAGCAGCGGCGGTCGCATGTACCCGTGGCAGCAGCGAATCAAGTCCCTTGCCCAGGGCGCGTCGTTTTGGGTCGGCAGCAGAAGTTGTCATAGAAAGGGGGCCTCGTACCCGGCAGTTTTGGCCGGTGGTTTTTGGTCTGGAGATTCAGAGCCAGTTGGTCACGAGTATGGCCAGAAGCGCACCTCGACCTTGGGCGCATTGGCGGCGGCAACCTTGCGCTCGACGCTGCGCGGACTCTCTATCTTGTTGCGCGCCAGGAACTCGCCCGTCAGCTCGAAGTACGCCTCGGTCCCACGAGACCGCGCATCGTAAAGCGCCACAGGTTTGCCGTGACTCGGCGCCTCAGCCAGGCGAATATTGCGTGGAATCACGGTCTGAAACAGCTTTTCTTTGAAATACTCACGCAGTGTTTCGGTGACCTGCTGCGCCAGATTCGTCCGGTCGTCGTACATCGTCAGAAGAACACCTTCAATCGAGATTTCGGGGTTGAAGGCAGCCTGTACGCGTTCCAGGGTCGAAATCAGCTCGGAGATGCCTTCCAAGGCGAAGTATTCAGCCTGCATAGGGACAATCAGCGAGTTGGCAGCAACTAAAACGTTTAAAGTCAGCAGGTCGAGTGCCGGGGGGCAGTCCAGAATCACTAGATCGTGATTGCCCCGGATGGGCGCCAACGCGTCTCGCAGCCGCACTTCGCGCCCTTCAACTCCTGCCAATTCAACATTGGCGCCAGTGAGGTTCTTCGACCCGGGCAACAGCCAGAGGTTCTTGATTTCAGTGGGCAGAATGACTTGTTCTGCAGGAGCATTGCCCACGAGCACGTCGTATATGGAGTGACGATTGTCATCCCGTGGCACGCCGAGTCCGGAAGTGGCGTTTGCCTGGGGGTCGCAATCCACTAAAAGGATGTTCAGGCCCTCGATAGCGAGGCAGGCGGAGAGGTTGATTGCGGTGGTAGTTTTGCCAACTCCACCTTTCTGATTGACCACGCCCAGAATCTTGCCCATGGCATTTCAGGTTAAAACTCGAGGCCTATTCTGTGCAGGCCGTTGCGCTGTGGAGAACCCGGGACCATTGTGGAAAGTCTCCAGGCGAGGTACTTGGGACGGTCTGCAAGCGCATGAAGGCACGGGAGTTGTGGAAAATTTCTGAGTTGAGGCAACCAAGGAAGAAATCAACAGGTAGAGCCAAAAAGATTTATGAATCCAAGTGAACAGGCTAGAAAGCTGAGTTGAGGCGCCTCTGGGCAAAATTGTTCCACGTGGAACAATTTACGACGGAGCGGCACGTCGGGTGAACGGGGATCGGAGCAAAGTGAAATGTACCTGGCCTCTTGCGTCCAGCTTTTCGGTCTTTCATCTTCAACTTCGAA
>Ga0074044_10005163_pt1 | contig 10676 bp, 6 predicted proteins | sample BogForMeECP23OM1_FD_94443 | JGI IMG/M metagenome (GOLD analysis project Ga0074044, IMG submission 94443) | Bog forest soil microbial communities from Calvert Island, British Columbia, Canada - Bog Forest MetaG ECP23OM1 | ecosystem: Environmental > Terrestrial > Soil > Wetlands ...
CCCGTGCAGGCGCAGGGCACGACACGCAACGATACGAACCTGCACGTCGAACCGGGGCGCGATACCGAACATCTCTATCAGATTTCTTCCGGCGAGAAGCTGTCGGTGCTGAAGCGGGGCACGGCCGAGAAGCCGGGCGCGGCTGCACCGGCGTCGCGCTCCGCCACGCCGGCCATCAATCAGCAGGACAAGAAACAGCCCGTGCCGATCATCGAGGATTGGTGGCTGGTCCGCGACTCCAACAACCGGGTTGGCTGGGTGCTGGCGCGCATGGTGGATCTCGACGTCCCGCTCGACATCGCGCAATATGCGGAAGGCCAGCGCATCGTCGCATACTTCGTGTTGGATCAGGTTCAGGATGGCAGCAAGAAAGTCGCACAGTACTTGACCGTGCTGACCGAACCCAAGGATGGCCTGCCCTTTGACTTCAACCAGATTCGCGTCTTTACCTGGAACGTGAGACACCATCGCTACGAGACGGCTTATCATGAGCGCATGGAAGGCATCCTGCCGGTGACGGTTTCGCAGGAGAACTTCGACAAGGAAGGCCTGTTACCCGTGTTCATGATTCACGTGGAAGACGACAAGGGCAACGTTACCGCGCGCAAGTACAAGCTCAACACGCCGATTGTGCGTCGTGTGTACGCTCCGGGAGAAGAACCGGGGCGGACATCGACGAAGCGAGCGGCGCCGCGGAAGGAATAATTCTGTTACCGCCGAGATGAAGCAGGTCCTTCGCTTCGCTCAGGATGACAATTTTGTTTAGGGTTTTCTCGGAGAACTCCGCGTCTCGGCGGTGAATCGCTCTTCACGAGTAGAAGTCGGCAATGCTCTCGACCACGCACCGGATTTCGGCCTCGGTCAACTCCGGGAACATCGGCAAGGCGAGGACTTCCTGCGCCGCCTGTTCCGCAACTGGCATGTCTCCTGCCTTCAGTCCGAGATAAGAAAACACCGGCTGCAAGTGCAGCGGCAGCGGATAGTAGATCTCCGAGCCAATTTTCCGGTCAGCGAGGAATGCTCGCAGTTCGTCCCGGCGCTGGGCGCGAATCACATACTGATGAAACACATGTTTGGCCTGCGGACTCCGCGCCAGCAAGCGCACCGGCGCGTTGCTTTGGTTCGAGATCTGATCGGAAGTCTTGCTGGAGGTTAGCCCGGAGCCGGCAAACAGCTGGTCGTAGGTCGCGGCGTGTTGCCGCCGTTGCTGGTTCCAGTCCGCGATGTGTGTCAGTTTCACGCGCAGCACCGCAGCCTGAATCGCGTCCATGCGTCCATTCCAGCCAAATTCGTGGTGGTAGTAGCGCCGCGGACTGCCATGGTTGCGAAGTTGCCGCATGTGCTCGGCCATCCGCGGACAAGTAGTGGTGACGATGCCCGCGTCTCCGAAGGCGCTCAGGTTCTTGGTGGGATAAAAACTGAAGGCGGCGGTTACGCCGAGAGCGCCCGCTCCGCGCCCGCTCCATTCGGCGCCGATGGCTTGCGCGGCATCCTCCACAATTGCAACGCCGAATTCCTGCGCATGTTCGTCAACTATCCGGTCGAATCGGTCCATGTCGGCGCACTGGCCGTAAAGATGCACGGGAAGAATCGCGCGAAGATTCTCGGGTCGCTGAGTGCGAAGCTGTCGACCGACGAGTACTGCATCGAGATTCAGCGTGCCGGGATCGACGTCCACGAACACCGGCGTTGCGCCCGCCCGCACAATGGCGCTGGCGGAAGCAAAGAAGCTGAACGCCGTGGTCATGACCGCGTCTCCGGGCTTGACGCCCGCGGCGACGAGCGCCAGCCAGAGAGCTTCCGTCCCCGACGCGCAACCGACGGCCCATGCCGCTCCCGTCAGCGCGGCAATTTCACCCTCGAGCGCCTCAACCTCCGGACCGAGAATGAAGCTTTGCGAATCGCACACCCGCGCGATGGCGGCCAGCACTTCTTCGCGGATGCCATCGTACTGGCGACGCAGGTCCAAGAGAGGAACAGCGAGAGGCGCGGACTCCGGTGAGGGGTTTTTCGCCGCCGTGCGTGGAGATGAGAGACTGGAGTTCACGACCCCATGATTCTAGCAGGCGCAGACAGAGAGCAAGTCGGATCTAGCGACGCCGCATAATTCTCGGCAAGGCCGGAGTTGTAAGGCGGCGGGCGTTCGGGCCGTCCAATTTCTTCTTGTCTTTCTCGTTTTTCTTCGCGCCCTCGGGATTATCCAGGAAGCGCTGCCAGGGTGCCAACTCGATGCGCAAGCGGTCGAGATCGAGTTCGGGAAACGAGGTGTCGGCGCCCTCAAGATTCCGCAGCGCGCGTTCCAGAACTGAGCGCGCTCCGACTTGGTTGCCCTTGGACGCGTGATGAAAAGCGACCGCCAACTGAACCAACCCTTGCACATGCAGACGAAGATGCCGGGATGAAGGCCGGTCGCGGGGCCCATCTCGATCCCCATCTCGAGGTATAGAGCGCCAGACGTCTTCCAGCGCTTCATGAGCGTCGAAAAAGTGAGCTCGGTTGAACAGATCGATACCTCTGTGGAAGTCCCTGGCGTCGGGCGACACAGTCATAGTGCACTAGCCTCCACCGCAGTGGCTATACTCGCAAGGCTCGATGAGCGTCGCCATAAGTAAAGCATGTATTGCCATGAACTTGACCGTCGACGAGCTGGGTGAATACGAAAAATCATAGCTAATCCAATCAATCAATACCGATTTTGATAGTCCAGCACACAGTTCAACCGTCGTAAATGATTGAAAACAATAATAGAAACCGACATTTTGCCAGTGGAGTCTTACTTGCACTGTGTTTATGTTTTGTTCTTGCCATCAGAAGAAACAGTTGTAAAATGTCCAGTTCTCAGAGCCCGCAGAATAAATTGGGTTTAGGAAAAAGGAAACTTGACCACGGAGGTCATTTGCACATGAAATCCTTCCAGATTCTCAGTATCCTTCTTCTCGTTGTCGTCTTCACGTTCGTCTGCACAGTTCCCGCGAGCGCCGACAACCTGTATGCCAGCATTCGAGGCACGGTCACGGATCCGACCGGAGCCGTAATTTCCGGCGCGAAGCTGACCGCCACCAATGCGGCCACGGGAATCACGTTCACCACCACCTCGAGCGGCAGCGGTACCTTTACTTTTCTGCAGCTCCCGATCGGGGATTACTCGGTCAAGGCCGAACAGACCGGATTCAAAGCGTACCAGGCATCGGGTATTCATCTGGATCTCGACCAGATATACAACCTGCCCGTGAAACTAGCGCTCGGTGCGGCGACCGAGCAGATCGTGGTTGAAGCCAATCCGGTCCAAGTGGAGCAGACAGATATGCAGCTTGGCACACCGTAACCGGGCAAACCATCGTCGACATGCCCTTGAACGGCCGCAATTGGACCCAGCTCCAGCAGTTGCAGCCCGGCATCGTGGGGACGTCCGACCGGTTTGGCGGGGCAGGCGGGGCTTACTCCGGCAATGGCGCGGGAACACAACAGAACTCGTTCTTGGTTAACGGAGTCGATTCCAACGACGCCTCCCTGAACACCGCCCTGGTCATTCCAAGTCCGGATTCCATCGGCGAGTTCCGGCTGATCTCCAGCACTATAAATCCGGAATACGGGCGCAATTCGGGAACCATCATTAACGCGAACATCAAGAACGGCACCAATCAGTTCCACGGCGACGGCTTCGAGTTCTATCGCGACACGTTCCTGGACGCCAAGAACTACTTTGAAACACAGGCCTCACCGTTCCACCAGAACGAGTATGGCGGTACGATAGGTGGGCCTGTCTACAAAGACCACTCCTTCTTCTTCTTCTCTTACCAGGGCTATCATCAGAGAATTCCGCAGGTTGGGGCGATTCCCGGCGTTAACGTTTTCAGTCCGGCGGAGCGTACCGGTGACTTTAGCGCCGATGGAGCCTTCACGGCGACACAAATTCCTTTCGCAATGTATGGCGACGTCGACTCAACTTGCCCGGTGAGTGGCGGAGTTCAATGCCAGTCCGTGGCAGGCAATACCTACGCGGCTCTGTTCAGCACCGGTATGGTCCCCTCGCAAGATTTGAGCACGTTGTCCGTTAAGTTGATGACCCAGTACATCCCACCGCCCACGGACCCTTCCGTTTCTAATAAATTTTTCTTCAACCCAACCACCACGGCGACCTACGACCAATACCTTTACCGGGTGGATGAAAAGCTGACGAACAAGGATGCCCTCTGGTTCTACGGCCTGTACCAGACGAACCCGTCCACCGATACTTTGCCGTTTACGGGCGCAACCCTCCCAGGGTTTTCAGAGGACGCTAAGCGGCACCAGCAGCAATACTCGGTGTCGTGGACGCATACGTTTACGCCTACCACGTTGAATGAGTTGCGAATTGCTTATTTGCGCTTCAACTTTGCCGCAGTCGAACCGGTGACTCCTATCGACCCCACCACTTACGGCTTCACCGGGATCCTCCCGCAGTCACCGGCTAACTCCTCATTGCCTCTGATGACCGTCGGCGGCGGCGCCCTCTTTACGCTTGGGTTCAGCAACAATGGTCCTCAGCCCCGCATTCAGAACAACTATCAGGGAGTCGACAACTTCAGTAAGGTCTGGGGTCACCACACGATTAAGGCTGGCGTCAACTATGACCGCATAACGCTCAACAATCCCTTCTACAACAACCTCAACGGCAACTTTGCCTTTAACACGGGCGGGGCTAACACGACCGGAAACTCGGCGGCAGATTTTCTGCTCGGGATTCCGGATAGCTACCTTCAGGGCAGCGGATCGATCGTGCAGGCGAGTGCGCACGAGGTTTACGCCTATGTCCAGGACCAATGGCAGGTGAGACCGAACCTGACCATAACCTATGGGACTGGCTATGATGTTGAAACGCCTTGGTTGAACCAGTACGGTTACGGCGAGATCATGGCAGCCTACCGGCCCGGTCAGCAGTCCACTGTTTTCCCAACGGCTCCTCCTGGATTTGTGTATCCGGGCGACGCAGGCATCAACAAGTATGGTGGAATGACTGTTAAGTACAATCACCTTGCTCCCCGCGTCGGTTTCGCTTGGAGTCCAGGAGCTTCGCGCAATTTTAGCGTGCATGGCGGCATTGGGCTGTACTACAACCGCAGCGAGGAAGAATTGGCGCTGCAAACCCTGACCAACGCACCCTTCGCGCTTACCGTAGCTGGCACCACGGGAGGAGCCTGCGGTAGCACTCCTGGCTTTGCAGACCCATACACTAGCGTTCAAGGAACCTGCTCGATCACCAATCCGTTTCCTTTTGTCGTCCCAAAGAAGGGCGATGTCGTCGACTTCTCCAAGTACCTCCCCGTTGGGTTAGGGTTTAACACCGAGGATCCCAGATTTACCTCGCCGCGGTCGGCAAACTTTAACCTGACGATTGAACGGCAGCTTGATAAAGCAACCATCCTGACTGCTGCCTATGTGGGCAATCGGGGACGCCACGAGGAGGGCGCGATCGACCTGAATCTGGCTGGTCAGGCTCCCGGAGTGAACCCGGTGGCTGCCGCATTTAATGGGGGGAGCTGCTTCCCCTATTTGTTCAACGGGCAATCCTCCAGTTGCCCCCAAACCCCCATAACGCAAAACGCTGATTTAACCTGGACAAATGGGACCCCAGTTGCTGGCGCGACCCCATATAACATTAATGCCTATGGACATCCGGGACAGCAGGAAACGGAATTCAACTCTAAATACGACTCGCTACAGGTGTCGCTGAACCGGCGCTTTAGCAATGGATTGCAGGTTTTGGCGGCCTATACCTGGTCACGTTATTTTGACCAGACCTCAAGCCTGGAGAACAGCGCCTTTAACTTCCCAGGGATTAACCCGTTCTGCGCGAAGTGCATGTGGGCCCCCTCAGCAAACGATGCGCCACAACGCTTCGTGGTGAGCTACACTTACACGCTGCCCTTCTACAAGCTAGCGCATCGCTGGAAGGCGCTGACCGACGATTGGAGCCTGAGTGGTATTTACACGCTGCAACACGGCTTGCCGATTCCGGTTTTTGATCTCGCCGGGACATCGCTCACGTGCGACCTTAATGTCTCTTTCTACGCTTGTCCCGACCGCGCCTCCCGCACCAGTGCTCCCTTGGGCATCACCAACCCTAGAAGCAATTCGAGCCAACTTTGGTTCAATCCGGCAGCGTTCACGCTTCCGGCTCCTGGAGAGCTCGGCACGGCCAGCCGCAACCCACTCTATGGCCCGGGAATCAACTACGGCGACATGGCGCTGGAGAAGAGAATCCACATCGACGAGTCGCGCTACTTCGAGCTGCGCTTCGAAACCTATAACACTTTCAACCACACAAATTTTTCTAACCCAGCCAATTTCGGCAGTTCTGAAGACGCTTCCGGCCTTATCGGAGCATTGGGTGAAATCTTCTCCACCAAGACGATATCGACCGGAGGCGAGGGCCGAGCCGTGCAGCTGGGCGCGAAGTTCTACTTCTAGCTGGTTAAGAGCAACGATTCGCAAGAAGGGCATCCCAAACTTGGGATGCCCTTTTTTTGATCCCGGTTAATCATTCCCGCGAGAGCCAAAGAAGCGAAGACAGCAGTCCATCCCTACTTCACCTTCATCCGCTCCTTCTTCGCATCTTCGGGGCGTCCCGCAAGCTCATATGCGCCGGCCAGCGCGGTATGAGCGGGCGTAAATCCCGGCAGGCGTCCGGTGGCGATTTCGAGGTGCACGATGGCGGTTTTGAAGTCGCCGGTCTTTGTCTTTAGCAGACATGCGCCGATTTCGTAGTGTGCCCAGGCGGAGTCGGGCTGGAGTTCGATCGCTTTGTGCAGATGTTGGGCAGCCTCGGTGTATTGCGCTTTCCTGGCCATCGCTACACCGAGCGTGTACTGCGCCAGGTAAAGGTTGGGATCGGCGGAGACGATCGGCTCGAGCGCGGCGATGGCGCGGGCGTTCGCATTAGCAAAGCCGGGCTTCGACTGGTCGCGACCAAGCGCTGCTCCGATCACTTTATTGGCGATCGCTATTTTGTCCTTGGGATCGGTTCCGGCAACCGCGGCGGCAGAGGCCGACGACTTTTGCAGCCCGACGTATCCGAGCGACGCCAGTTTCTGCATCTCGGACGAACTCAACCCGGCGGACTTGCCGACTTCGCCGCTGAAGTGCCGGTCGAAATTGTCGAGTTGTGCGGCCATCGTGTCGAGCGTGGCCTTCGCGGTCTGTGCCAGGTTGTGGGCGGCGGCTGGGTCTGCGGCCAGGTCGTAGAGTTCTGCCTTGGGTGCGCGAATGTAGAGATACTTGCCCGCGCGCCAGGATTCGAGCGGGCTCCAGCCGAATCCGCGCAGGGGTAGATCGGTGCGGGAATAGACGGGCTGGTCACTGCCGCTGCCGCCGCTAGGCGTCGATTTTGATTTTGCTATGCGTAACAGTGACTGTCCCTGCATTTGCGAGGGGACTGGGATGGCGGCGATTTCAAGCAGAGTGGGAGAGATATCCACGAGTCTGACCTTAGCTGCCACTCGTGTGGCCGCGAGCTTGGTGGCGGGCTGGCCTTCGGGGAGTTTTATGAGCAGCGGAACATGAATCGTCTCATCGTAGAGGAAGATGCCGTGGGTGTCTTCGCCGTGGGCGCCCAGGCTCTCGCCGTGGTCGGCGACGACGATCACCGCGGTATTTTCGTAGATTTTCCGTTGCTGCAAGGCGGTGATCAGTTTGCCGACTGCGGCATCGGACGCGGTGATTGCAGAATTGTAAGAAGAGTTGGGCGCGCGCGCATCGCTGACATGAACCTCCTCGATCTGAACATCGGCGATATGAATCCATAGAAAAAACTGTCCTTGTTCTTGTTCCCGTGCATTGTGGTCCAGCCAGGCGAGGGCGCGGGCGACAACATGGCTTCCGCGGCGCTCAGTTTCTGGAGGACGGGCGTCACCGGGGATCGCAGGCCGAAAGCCAGCATCGTAAGTCTGGAAGCCACGGTCGAAGCCCTGTGCCAGCCCGTTTGACGGGTCGAGATCGATGGAGCCGACAAAGGCGGCGGTCCTATAGCCTTGCGTCTTCAGCAGCTCCGGGAGGTAGGGTAGAGATGAGGATGGCGACAGCGTGCCGCCAATCTCGTTCATGCCCGTGCTCTGAGGGTAGGCTCCGGAAAGAATGGTTGCGTGCGAAACCACGCTGGACGGCGCCTGGGAGTAGGCTCGCTCGAAGACGATGCTTTCTCGGGCAAGGCGATCAAGGTTGGGCGTAAGCGCTCCCTTGCCGCCCAGAAAGCCCATGCGGTCGGCGCGAGTGGAGTCGAGAGTGATCAACACCAGGTTGGGTTTCGATGCGGCCGCGGCGAGAGAGATAGCGAGAAGGATCAAACTCACGCCGGCCACGATTTTTCGGATCATGACAGTAAGTGTAAAGTACAATCTGTGTACCTGCTCCTCGGGATCTCCAGTCTTGTGGTGAGGTCGTGATCACGATCCATCGTTAGCCAGTGAGGCTCGATGCGCCTCCGTGAAGCCGGACCCTAATTTTGCAGGTCATATTTTGCAGACCCAGTTTTGCAGATCTTACTTGCATCTCATACTTGTAGTGACCGAGCTCTTCAGAAAACGTCTTCGGCTGGTGAGCCTGCTGGCATTGTGCGCCGCGGGTCTGAGCCTGTTCCTTTCCTGCCAGCACGGGCGCGGCGGAGCGGTTCGGTCGAGGAAGCTGATCATCCTGGGCATCGACGGGCTCGATCCGGACCTGCTCACCAAGTTCATGGCCGATGGCAAGATGCCGAATTTCGCGCGGCTGGCCGCGCAGGGATCGTTCCGGCGTTTGACGACCAGCATACCGCCGCAAAGCCCGGTGGCGTGGTCGAATCTGATCACGGGAATGAATGCCGGCGGGCACGGAATCTTTGATTTCATCCACCGAGATCCGAAAACTTTTCAGCTTTATTTTTCTACCTCGCGGGTCGAAGGTCCAAAGTACAACTTGCGTCTCGGCAGTTGGGTGATTCCACTCGGTAGCGGCTCGGCGGAGCAATTACGCCACGGCAAAGCCTTCTGGGAGATTCTGGACGAACATAGCGTGCCTAATTATGTTTACCGCATCCCGGCAAATTTTCCTCCGATCGCGGCCAAGGGAAAGACGCTTTCCGGCATGGGCACACCCGATCTGCGCGGCACCTATGGCACGTTCACTTTTTACACCGATGATCCGACAGCAGCGGTTGGAGCCGTGGAGGGCGGAGAAGTGGTGCAGGTGGAAGTGAAGAACAATCGGGTCGCGACAGATCTGATTGGACCCGACAACTCATTTCGCAGGAACTCGCCTCCTTCTACCGAGCCTTTTACGGTTGACATGGATCCGCTGGAACCGGTGGCGCGCATCGAAGTGCGGGGCCAGCAGCTTGTTCTGAAAGAAGGCGAGTGGAGTGGATGGGTTCCGGTGGAGTTTCGGCTTATGCCGGTCTTTGGCAACTGGATCGGCAGTGTGAAAGGGATCTGCCGCTTTTATCTCAAGCAGACGCATCCGCGTTTTCAACTTTACGTGTCGCCCATCAATATTGATCCGGAGAATCCCGCGCTGCCCATCTCCACGCCCGCGAGTTATTCGCGCGATTTGGCGAAACAGATCGGCGAGTTCCATACGCAAGGCATTGCCGAAGACACCAAGGCGCTCACCGCTGGCGTGCTCGACGATAAAGAATATCTGGAACAGGCGCGCACCGTGCTTGCCGAACATCGGCGGGCGTTCGATGCGGAGTTTCCGAAATTTCACGATGGACTTTTCTTCTTTTATTTCTCCAGCCTTGATCTGAACGCGCACATGATGTGGCGGCTGACCGATCCCCAGAGTCCAGCGTACGACGCCGTACTCGCAGCTCAGTACGGGTCGTCGCTGGAGGAGTTTTATGAGCAGATTGATCAGGTGCTCGGCGAGGTGATGCCGAAGGTCGATGACGACACCACTCTGCTGGTGCTTTCGGACCACGGATTTGCTCCCTATCGGCGGTCTTTCAATCTGAATACCTGGTTATTGAATAATGGCTACATCGTGCGGAGGGAAGGCGCCAGCGGGGATTCGAGCGAGCCTTTTGCGGACGTGGATTGGAGCCGGACACGCGCTTACGGGTTGGGGTTGAACGGACTCTATCTGAACGTGCGCGGGCGCGAGCGTGAGGGCGTGGTCGAGCCTGGCGCTCTGGCGGACGCGCTGCTGCGGGAAATCCGGCAAAAGCTTTTGGAGGTTCGTGATCCGAAAGATGGTTCGCAGGTGATTACGCGAATCGATCTGGCCAGCGAAGCCTACCAGGGACCATACTCGCGCACCGGTCCGGATGCGCTCGTCGGCTACAACCGTGGCTATCGTTCCGGATGGAAAACGATTCTGGGCGCGTTTCCGCCGGACGTGCTCGAGGACAACACGAATGCCTGGAGCGGCGATCATTGCATGGACTTTACGAAGGTGCCGGGAGTGCTGCTGAGCAACCGCGAGATTACAGCGCAGGCTCCGGCGCTGACTGACATCGCTCCCACAATTCTGTCTGAATTCGGAATTGCGAAAACGAAGGATATGATGGGGCAGTCGGTGTTTCAGGCGCGCTAGGCATGTTTGGTGAGAGGGTTGATCTCGAGCGGCACCCTTTATGAGTTGTCATCCCGAGCGAAGCGAGGGATCTGCAGTCCGCCGCAAAATGCAGATCCCTCGCTTCGCTCGGGATGACAAAATCTAGAGAA